>Ga0105106_10001769_pt1 | contig 15442 bp, 11 predicted proteins | sample PPLLaktember2015_5_FD_79109 | JGI IMG/M metagenome (GOLD analysis project Ga0105106, IMG submission 79109) | Freshwater sediment microbial communities from Prairie Pothole Lake near Jamestown, North Dakota, USA - PPLs Lake P8 Core (1) Depth... | ecosystem: Environmental > Aquatic > Freshwater >...
AAAGGGAAAAGGACCGGCAGGTAGTTGTCGCTCAGCCCCTTGATCATCCCCGTCCCTGACGCGTCCAAACCTTCTGCAAGAACCTGGAACGTGTTCCCCACACAGGATCGGTAGAAGTTCTCCCGCTTTTTCTGGCCCAACACCCTCAGGGCCTCTGCCCTCTTTTTGATCTCCCGATCCTCCACCTTGTCTTTGAAATCCCAAGCCGCAGTCCCCTGCCTCGGTGAAAAGGGGAAGACGTGGAAATAGGATAAGGGCAGATCTTTCACCAGATCATAAGTGTCGCGATGGGCTTTGCCTTCTTCCCCCGGGAACCCTGCCATGAGGTCCGCCCCGATTGCGGCCAGAGGGATCTGGCTGTGAATGGATTCGACCAGTCGGGCATACTCTTCGGAAGTGTAGTTCCTGTTCATCCTCTTCAGGATCTCGTTATCTCCGCTTTGCAGGGGGATGTGAAAGTGGCGGCAAAACCACTCTTCTGATGCCGCCATCCGGATTAGTTCCGGCCCCACTTCCTTGGGCTCAATGGAGCTGAGCCTGATCCTCAGAGGGAGTCTCTCTTTCCCGATGAGGCGGAGAAGATCCTTGAGTGACGTGGCAGGGCTCAAGTCGACCCCGTATTTCCCGAGGTGGATTCCCGTGAGCACCACTTCCTTGTATCCCTGTTCGGACAAAGACCGCAGCAAAACGATCACCCTGAGGGGGTCAAGACTTCGCAAGGGTCCGCGGCTGAAGGGCACAATGCAGTAGCTGCAGAAGGAATCACAGCCGTCCTGGACCTTCAGAAAGCTTCTGGTCCGCTCGGACAGGGGAAGGATCTCCTCAGAAAGAGACGCGTTGAAGTCTCCCTGGGAAAGACGGATCGGCGCTCCCTTCCTGCAGTCTTGAAGGACTTTGTGTAGATGGCCTTTCAGAGCATTCCCGGCAACGAGATCCAGGCCCTCGATCCTGGAAAGCTCTTCCGGGAAGGCCTGGGCATAGCATCCTGTAGCGGCGGTCAGGGCTGAAGGATTTTCGCGGATCGCTTTTCGGATGGCTTGTCTGGACTGGTAAGAGGCTCTCTGGGTGACGATGCAGGTGTTCACGATGTTCACGTCCGCCAACCCGCCCTTTTCAGCAGGAACCCAACCTGCCTGCATCAGGGCTTCCCTAAGGTACGCGGACTCGCACTGGTTCACCTTGCACCCGAGCGTTATGATTCTAAAGGTCTTTCGCATTGGCCTTCTTTAATCGCTCTCAGCTCTCTGCTCTTTGCTTCTTCTTATCCATCCTCCTCCAAGCACTCTCTCTCCATCATAGCAGACGAGCGCCTGCCCCGGCGTGATCCCCCACTGCGGCTCTTCGAACTCGAATTTCACTTCTCCGGAGGGGATCCCCTCGATCCATCCGGCGCCGGGGATGTGTCTGTAGCGGATTTGAGCGAGCACTTTCATTCTGTCTACCCGGGGTTTTCCATCCAGCCAGTTGAAGGATTCCGCTTCGACCCTGGTGGAGAAGAGATCCTGTTTCCTTCCCACAACGACTTCGTTTTCCTCCGGTCTGATCTCCATCACATAGTAGGGCTGCGGCGAAGCAATGCCGAGTCCGTGGCGCTGGCCGATCGTGAACCGGTAAGCGCCGAGGTGCTCGCCGACTTTCTCTCCTTCCTTTGTCACGATCTTTCCCCGTTTTGCAATCCCCATCCCTTTGCTCTTTTCAAGGAACAGACGGTAATCATTCCCGGGAACAAAACAAATCTCCTGGCTTTCCGGTTCTGAAACCGTCGGCAGCTTCATTTTGGCCGCGAGCCGGCGGGCTTCTTCCTTGGTCATTTCGCCGAGAGGAAGCACCATCCTCAAGAGGTGGCGTTGTTCGAGGCGATGGAGAAAGTAGGACTGCTCCTTGCTTTGGTCCGCGCCGCGCCACAGTTCAGCCGATGAATTCTCCGGCCTTCTGATCACTGCATAATGGCCGGTCGCGACAAAGGCGATTCCCTCTTCGTCCGCCCGGCGGAGAAGATGATCGAACTTGATCACCTGGTTGCAAACGACGCAGGGATTGGGAGTAAGCCCATCGAGGTAAGCGTCCACGAAAGGCTCTATCACCTTTTGGGTAAACACTTCCTCCACGTGGACATAGGAGACGGGAATTTTCAGGCGCTCTTCGATCCTTCGAACGGAATTCTGCCTTTCCGTTCGTTTGATGGCAGGCGCAGGCAACAGAAAATGCAGCCCCTTGACCTGCCAGCCTTGCTCCTTGAGCAGGGCTGCGGCAAGAGCGCTGTCCCCTCCCCCGCTGAGGGCGACAAGGACGGATGAAGGGTTTGTGCTCATGAGCGGAGAGTCTTCGAGGCAGGTCGATGCTGGCAGAATCTTAAATCCTCAAATCCCCCCTGCCCCCCTTTAGTAAAGAGGGGGAGCGGGGGGATTTTGATTCGCTTACTGTAATAGGAGTCCATCGAGTGTATTTGCACTACGAGCCTAATCGAGGATGCTCCGGTCAAACCGGACTTCCATTGCCTTCGCAGGGCAGGCGGCTACACACATTTCACAAGCGCTGCACTTGTCCCCGGCAAAAATCACCTCCATGGAGGGTCGCTTGACAAAGAGGGCTCCTGTCGGGCAAACCGCCGTGCATGCTCCGCACTGAAAACACTTGTCCTCGTTTCTCCGGATATCCTGGCCGATGCTCTCCACCTTGACCCCGATGCTTTTCAGGTAACGGATACCCTTTTGGAAATTCTTTTTGTGACCGCTCAGCTCCATCACGACCATGCCCTCTTTTCGCGGGTAGATCGTGGCCTTGAGGATGTTGCAGTTCAGGTCGAACTTGCGAATGAGGCTGGCCACAATCGGCTCATTGACGGCCGACGGAGGAAATCGAAGGGAAAGCATCCTGGCGTACATAGAACGAACTCCCGTTGTCCGTTGTGTGTTTCGTGCTGGAGGTCTGAGGTTCCATGTCCGGCTTCTGCCTCAAGTCACGCCGCAGGCGTGACGCTCCTCCATCCTTAACCCTCCATCACTTCTTATACTTCCTAATCACTCTTTCAAACCCCGGCATGGCTTTCTCGATGGTGCGGTCGTCCACACAGTAGGCAATCCGCATGTGGCCGGGACCATAGAACCCGCTTCCAGGGACCGCCAGGATGTTCTCTTCCTGCAAAGCGGTCACAAAGGCAACGTCATCCGGGATGGGGGTCTTCGGAAAGAGATAGAAGGCGCCTCCGGGTTTTGTAAACTGGTACCCGCAATCCGCAAGGCCATTGCAGAGCATGTCTCTTTTCCTTTGATATAGGGAAATGTCCACGCTCTCTTCCAGAAGCCTGGAAATCGCCCTCTGCATAAAGGATGGCGCATTGACGTATCCCAGAACCCGGTTACAGAGGATCATCCCACCCATGACCGACTTCTTGTCCGAGATGGCCGGATGGATGGCAGCGTAACCGATTCGCTCGCCGGGCAGGGAGAGGTCTTTGGAAAAAGAGGTGACCAAAAACGTCTCCGGATAAGCATCAAACACGCTGGGAACCGAGATCCCGTCATAGACGATCTTGCGATAAGGCTCATCGGAGATCAGATAAATGGGCTCCCCGCGTTTCCGGCTGTAGGCAGTCAAAAGGTTCCCAAGGGTGTCCAGATCCTGCTTGGAGTAGACCTTCCCCGTGGGGTTATTCGGCGAATCGATCAGTACCGCTCTGGTTTTCTCCGAAATCGCTTTTTCTATGGCGTCGAAGTCGAGAGAGAAGTCGGGCTGGGTGCTCACCAGCTTCACCACGCCCTGGTGGTTGTCCAGGTAGAAGTTGTATTCCACAAAATAGGGACTTGGAATGATCACCTCCTCGCCCGGGTTCAAAATGGTCTTCAAAACCACATTGAGCCCACCTCCAGCCCCCACGGTCATAACAATGTCGTCGGGTCCGAAAGCCTGCCGGTTGTGCTTGCTCAGATACTCGGCCACCGCCTTTCTCGTTTCCACGTGACCTGCATTGGGCATGTAGCCGTGAATACCCGCCCTTTTGTCGGCAGCCAGATCGCGGAGCACCTCCTTGAATTTTGCCGGCGGCTCGAGGTTGGGGTTTCCGATGCTGAAATCAAAAACGTTCTCCGCGCCGTACTTGGCCTTTCTGACCATCCCCTCCTCGAACATCTTCCTGATCCACGAAGACTTCTCAATGGAAGCCTGGATTTTCTTTGCAACTGGCATGCTTTTCCTCCCCTGAATAGGATGACGCCACCTTAATCGGTTTTCCGCCCTTTGTAAAGGCTTTCAAATAATCCTCTTCCCTAATCGCGCGAGTTGGTTTAAAGTCTTAGAAAACAGCTTCTTCCCAAAGTGCTCAGAGGCAGTTGAGCGCAGACCGGGGGGGTGTGGTCTCTTTAGGTTCTGGGCTCAATACAGGCTATAACCGGCTGTCCCGACAACGTCATTCCGAGGCTTTAGCCGAGGAATCCTGGTTTCTCGGGTTCATGGATTCTCAAGATTTCTCGCTTCGCTCGAAATGACTTAGGCTGGCCCTTGTCGGGTTGTCTGACAGGCCTCACAATTGGCTTTTTGGATGAGTTCAAATCGGCTAATATCCTCGTTCAGCTTGTCCGCAGCTCGCGTTCAATCACCTTAGCGGTCCAGGGAGATGCGAAGAAAGAAAACTCGCCAAATCCATGTCGGAAAGGTGCCTGTCGGTGGTGGAGCACCCATTGCGGTTCAGTCCATGACCAACACAGACACCCGAGACGTGGAGGCAACGGTCCGTCAGATCGCTCAGCTTCAGGCCGCGGGATGCGACATTGTACGACTGGCCGTACCGGATGAAAAGGCTGCTGCGGCCTTCAAAGAGATCAAGAAGCGGGTTCTCGCCCCGCTGATTGCGGACATCCACTTTGACCACCGCCTTGCTCTTGCCGCACTGAAGGCCGGCGCTGACGGGCTCCGGATCAATCCGGGAAACATCGGCGGCCGCAAAGCGATTGAAAAAATCCTCACGGAAGCGAAGGCAAGAAACGTCCCTATCCGGATAGGGGTCAACGCAGGCTCTCTTCAAAAGGAAATCCTCAAGCGGCATGGACATCCCACTCCGGAAGCCATGGTGGAAAGCGCCATGGAGCACGTCCGTCTGTTCGAGGGCTTGGGGTTTGATCGGATCAAAATCTCGCTCAAGTCCTCCAATGTCCTGAGCACCGTCAAGGCCTATGAATTGCTCTGTCGCCAGGTGGACTATCCTCTCCATCTTGGCGTCACGGAGGCCGGAACGCTCATCTCCGGCACCGTGAAAAACGCTCTGGGTATCGGAATCCTTCTTTCCAAGGGAATCGGCGACACCCTGCGGGTTTCTCTTTCAGCCGATCCTGTGGAAGAGGTGAAGGTGGGTTACGAAATCCTTCGAGCCCTCAACCTCAGGCACAGAGGGCCGGAGATCATCTCCTGCCCTACCTGCGGACGGTGTGAGATTGATCTTTTCAGCCTGGTTCGGGAAGTGGAGACGGCGATCGTCGGGGTGACCTCCTCTCCCAAAGTGGCCATCATGGGATGCGTGGTCAACGGCCCCGGTGAAGCCAGGGAAGCGGATGTGGGCATTGCAGGCGGCCGGCACCAGGGGGTGCTTTTCCGGAAGGGACGGCTCGTCCGAAAAGTCCCGGAAAAGGACATGGCAAGGGTGTTGATTGAAGAGGTAATGAAGCTAGCCGGCGAAAGAGAAACCGAAGAGCAATCACGAAAACACGAAAGTACGAAAACACGAAAGGGGAGAGGGTTATAAATCAAAAGGCCCTTTTTCGTGCTTTCCAAATTTCGTGCTTTCGTGATGAGTTTTTAGGTCTTCATTCTGTATTCTGTCTACTGTCTTCTGTATTCTTTGTTTGAATACGGACAACTGACAACGGACTACTGGCCACCTGCAACGTGCGACCGGCAAATGATCAATGACATGAGGTTCTAGAGCACTATGCGCTACACAAATTACTTCATCCCCACCTACAAAGAAATCCCTGCAGAGGCGGAAGTCATCAGCCACCAGTTGATGCTTCGGGCAGGCATGATCAGGAAACTGACTTCCGGGGTCTACACCTTCCTGCCCATCGGGCTCAAGTCCCTCAGGAAAGTGGAGACCATTATCCGGGAGGAGATGAATCGATCCGGCGGCATCGAGGTGCTCATGCCTGCCGTGCACCCGGCAGAACTCTGGAAAGAGAGCGGCCGCTGGGACTATTACGGAGCGGAACTCCTGCGTTTCAGGGATCGCAACAACCATGAAGCGTGCCTGGCGCCCACCCACGAGGAGGTCATCACCGATCTCGTGCGAAGAGAGATCCATTCTTACAAGCAACTCCCTGTGAATTTTTACCAGATCCAGTTCAAGTTCAGGGATGAGATCCGGCCGAGATTCGGGGTCATGCGCTGCCGGGAATTCATCATGAAGGACGGGTACACCTTTGACATGGATGAGGCAGGCGCCGACAAGAGCTACGAAATCATGAGGCGGACTTACAGCCGGATATTCCAGCGGTGCGGTCTAAAATTCAAGATCGTTGACGCGGATTCAGGGAGCATCGGCGGGAGTTTCTCTCAAGAGTATATGGTTCTGGCAGACACGGGAGAAGACCAGATCGTCACCTGTTCAAAATGCGAATACGCGGCCAACATGGAAAGGGCTGAAGTGAGATGGGACGGGCCGGAGGCTCCCGCTGCCACCGGAACCATGAAGAGTCTCGAAGAAGTGGCAACCCCGAACATGAGGACCGTGGATGAGGTCACTTCCTTTCTTTCCGTTTCACCCCAAGAGCTGGTGAAAACGCTCATCTTCAAAACAGACACTGAGGTGGTCGCCGCTCTGATCCGGGGCGATCACGAGGTGAACGAAGTGAAACTCAAGAATTTGCTGCGTGCCGATTCCGTGGAGTTGGCCGATCCCGGGCTGGTGGCCGAAGTGACAGGAGCGCCTATGGGATTTGCCGGACCTGTAGGGCTCAAGGTCAAGATGATTGCAGACAATGCCCTCAAAAACATGGCAAACTTCGTGACGGGGGGCAACAAGCACGATGTTCATTTTTTGAATGTGAACTCGGGACGGGATTTTCAGGCGAATCAGTTTGCCGATCTTCGCCTGGTCATGCCCGGGGATTCCTGCCCCAGGTGCAAAGAAGAGCTGGAGTTCAAGCGCGGGATCGAGGTCGGCCACATCTTCAAATTAGGGACCAAGTACAGCAAGCCCCTGAATGCCGTTTATCTCGATGAGAAGGGTGAAGAAAAAGTGATCATCATGGGGACCTACGGCATCGGCGTGGCCAGGACTATTGCCGCCGCCATTGAACAGAACCACGATGGGGACGGAATGATTTTTCCCATTCCCATTGCTCCCTTTGAAGTGGTGGTCCTGCCCCTTCAGCTCCATGAGGCAGGGGTGTCTGCAGCGGCTGAGAAAATCTACGGGGAACTCCTGGAACAGGGTCTCGATGTCCTCATGGACGACAGAGACCTCAGGCCGGGCGTGAAATTCAAAGATGCCGATCTCCTGGGAATCCCGGTGCGCATCAATGTCGGCGCCCGCAACCTGAAAAACGGTTACGTGGAAATGAAGCTTCGCACGGAAGCCGAGAGTGTTCTGATCCCCACCCACGATGCTCCGAAGATCATCGCGGCGAAGGTAAAAGAGCTCTATGATTCGGTTAAATGACATCACCTCCCAGGTCCTCAGCTACCAACCGAAGGCGGACGTGAACCTCATCGAAAAGGCCTATGTCTACTCCGCAAAGGTCCACCAGGGCCAGGTGCGCCTGTCCGGGGAGCCTTATCTTTCGCATCCCCTGGAAGTGGCTTACTTCCTCACCCAGATGAAAATGGACGTGGTCAGCGTGGTGGCCGGACTTCTCCATGACACCATCGAGGACACGACTGCGGAATTGAGCGAGATCGAACGTCTCTTCGGCAAAGAAACCGCCAACATCGTGGACGGGGTCACCAAGATCAGCAAGATGCAGTTCAGCAGCACCGAAGAGCAGAAAGCCGAGAACATGCGAAAGATGATCCTCGCCATGTCCAATGACATCCGGGTGATCATCGTGAAACTCGGCGACCGGTTTCACAACATGAGGACCCTCGGCTTTCAACCCGCGAAGAAACAAGAGACCATTGCCAGAGAAACCCTCGACATCTACGCCCCCATTGCAGGCAGGATGGGCATCTACTGGTTGAAGTCGGAACTGGAGGACCTCTGCCTTTACTACCTGGAGCCGGAGATCTATGAAAAAATCAAGTCCGAACTGGCGGAAAGACGGGACACGCGGGAGAAATTCATCCGGGAGGTGATCGAACTCCTTTCCCAGAAGCTGAAGGAGGCCGGCATCCAGGCCACCATCAAAGGGAGGCAAAAGCACTTCTACAGCATTTACAAGAAAATGAAGGCGCAGAACCTCAGTCCGAACCAGGTTTACGATATCGTGGCGTTCCGGGTCATCGTCAATTCGCTCAAGGAGTGCTACGAGGTCCTGGGGATCATCCATGCCGCGTGGAAACCCGTGCTCGGCCGCTTCAAGGATTATATCTCCCTCCCAAAGGCCAACATGTACCAGTCTCTTCACAGCACGGTCATCGGCCCCTTCGGACAAAGGATGGAGGCTCAGATCAGGACCTGGGAAATGGACCGGGTGGCCGAGGAAGGGATCGCGGCCCACTGGAAATACAAAGAGGGTTCGGCGGCCAGCAAGATCGACGAGAAACAGTTTTCGTGGCTCCGCCAGCTTCTGGAGTGGCAGAAGAACCTGGACGACCCCAAAGAGTTCATGGAGAGCGTGCGCATGGACCTCTTTCCCAACGAGGTCTACGTGTTCACGCCCAAAGGAGCGGTCCGGGAGTTCCCGAAGGGCGCGACGCCCATTGATTTTGCTTACAGCATCCACTCGGAGATCGGCGACAAGTGTATCGGCGCCAGGGTGAACGGGAGAATGGTGCCCATCCGCTACCAGCTGAAGAACGGCGATATCGTCGAGATCATCACGTCGAGCAGGCACCACCCCAGCAAGGACTGGCTTGATTTTGTCGTCACCCCAAGGGCCAAGACCAAAATCAGGCAGTGGATCATGAGGCAGGAAAGGGACCAGAGCGTCAATCTCGGGCGGGAGATTCTGGAGAAGACCCTGGAACAATCCCACATCGCGCTCTCCGCCACGCAGAAGAATGAAGATCTGAATGTCGTGGCCGAAGAACTCTCCCTCCACTCCCTGGAGGATCTTTACGCGAACCTCGGATTCGGGAGGCTGTCCCCCAAGCAGGTGGTCACCCGCCTCAGGGCGAGGCTCGGCACCGAGGAGAAGGAAGAGCGTGAAAGCCTTGTCAGCAAGATGGTCTCCCGGATCAAGCGCAAGAAGAGCACCCTTGGGATCAAGGTGAAAGGGCTCGATGAAATGCTGGTCCGGATGGCCAACTGCTGCCATCCCCTGCCCGGCGAACCGGTGGTTGGGTTCTTGACCAGGGGCCGTGGGGTGACCATTCACACCAGGGATTGCAGGACTCTGTTGGATGCGGAAAGAGAGAGGGTGGTGGACGTGGTCTGGGAACCCACGAATCACGACGTGTTTGTCGCCCGGTTAAAAGTCGTCACCACGGACCAGAAAGGCATCCTGGCCGACATCAGCACCATTCTGACGCAGAAGGACGCCAACATCCTGCAGGCCGACATCCAGACCACGGACGACAGAAAAGGGATTTCTCACTTCACGATTGAAGTTGAAAACTATAACCAACTGCAGGAAATTCTGGGGGCGATCAAGAAAATCAAGGATGTTCTTCTTGTGGAGAGGGCGTAGCTAGGCCTTGGTCACCAGCCCTGAGCGAAGGCAACTGGTGCAGACTCTCATCCTCGTGGTCCGGCCTTCCTTGACGGCTCTCACCCTCTGCAGATTCGGATACCATCGGGCTCGGGTTTTGTTGTGCGCGTGGCTCACATTGTAACCCAAAATAGGCTTTTTTCCGCAAATGTCGCATACTTTGGACATGACTCGTCTCCTTTGGAAAAACAGAAATTATTTTTTTATCACTGAATTTAAGCAATAGCAACACTTTTTTCAATGGACAATCAAAACCAAACTTCAGCCCCTGGCGCCACCCTTTCCCCTGAGCTCAATGCCCTCCCGGGCCGGCTCGGGCATGTCCACCTCATGGGAATTTGCGGAACGGCTATGGCCTCTTTGGCCGGTATCCTCAAGCAAGAGGGCCATCTTGTGACAGGCTCTGATCAAAATGTCTACCCTCCCATGAGCTTGTTTCTGGAAGACCTGTCCATACCCGTTCTTGAGGGGTACAAAGCGGAAAACCTTCACCCTACGCCGGACCTGGTCATTGTCGGCAACGTCATTACAAAACTCAACATCGAGGCCGTTGAGCTTGCCCGGCTGGGCATCCCTTATCTCTCTCTGCCCCAGGCGCTTCAGGCTTTTGCCATGAAGGGCAAAAAGTCCATTGTCATCTGCGGCACCCATGGGAAGACCACAACGACCGCGCTTATCGCCTGGGTTCTCGAGAACGCCGGTTTGGACCCAAGTTTCATGGTGGGGGGGATTCCACGGAATTTTGACAAAAGCTTCAAACTGGGAGCAGGCCCCCACTTTGTGATCGAAGGAGATGAGTACGACACGGCGTTCTTTGATAAGGGTCCGAAATTTCTTCATTATTCGCCTTGGCTCACGGTTCTCACCAGCATCGAGTTCGACCATGCCGACATCTACAGGGACCTCGACCATGTGAGGCAGAGCTTTCAAAAACTTATTCGACTGATCCCCTCAGACGGTCTTCTGATCGCCAACCATGACGACCCGGTCGTTATGGCTGAAGCGGAACGCGCGAGCTGCCCGTTAGTCACCTACTCTCTTGAAAACGGCAGGGACTGGAAGGCGAGCGACATCGCGGTCCATGAGGACTTCACTTTTCTGAGAGCCCGGAACAGGGACGGGCGCGTTGTCGAGATAAGGACTCCCCTCTATGGTCGGCACAACGTTTCCAATCTTCTTTCCACGCTGCCCCTGTCCGCGTTTCTGGGTATAGAGACCGGGAGTCTGCTGAGGGGGCTTGAAACTTTCCAGGGCGTCAAACGCCGCCAGGAGATCAAGGGCGAGGCAAAGGGTATCCTTGTCCTTGATGATTTTGCTCACCATCCCACCGCGGTGAAGGAGACGATCCGGGCCGTAAAAGAAAAGTACAGGCACAGGCGCCTGGTTGCCGTTTTCGAGCCGAGATCCAATTCCAGCCGTCGCAACGTGTTCCAGGAACAATATGCTGCGTCTTTTGACAAAGCGGATCTCATCATGATCCCCGAGCCCCCGATGACGGAGAAGATTCCGGTGGAGCAGAGATTCTCCTCCGCAGGGCTGGTGGAGGACTTGAACAGGAAGGGCCTGAGAGCTTTTTATTTCGCGAACACGGCCCTGCTCCTTGACGAAATTTTGCGTCTGAGTCAGCCCGGCGATGTGGTCCTGTTTATGTCCAATGGATCCTTTGACAATCTGCCTGGCCGGACGCTCGCCGGTCTAGGCGGAATTTCTTTGACGGAAAAGGGAATCTCTGCTAGTTAATGTCCATCCAGAAATCAAGGTGTTCTGGATGAAGTGCTGACAGCGCGAGTCCGGAGCAGCCCATTTCCGGGCGAGCACATTTTGAACATCTAGAGAGGAGGTAATCAAGCGATGAGTTCAGAATCCCCTTTGAAAGGCAAGTCGGTCCTCGTGGTGGACGATGAACCGGATGTCCTGGAGACGGTTTCCGAAGAACTGGACATGTGTCTCGTGGACAAGGCTGGAGATTACAACACGGCCATGCAATATCTCGCGAGTTACACCTATGACATGGTTATCTTGGATATCATGGGTGTGAACGGCTTCGAGCTTCTCCAGAATGCCGTGGACAGGGGATTCCCCGCCGTGATGCTCACCGCCCATGCTCTCACGCCCGATGCCCTGAAGAAGTCCATCAAGCTGGGCGCGGTTTCTTTTCTTCCGAAGGACAAGATGTCCGAGCTCAGACCTTTTCTCGAAGATGTCGTGCTCGGAGGAGGAAAACCGGTCTGGAAGAGGTTCTTCGACACCCTAGGTTCCTACTTCAACAAGCGCTTTGGCCCGGACTGGGTGGAGAAAGACAAATTTTTCAAAGAGTTCAAGGAAGAAGTCCTGAAGCAGGGCTGATCGGCACCTAAAACACGTTGCAGAGAATGGAGGGCCCTCCGTGCCGGAGGGCCTTTTTTTTCGCCCGCTTGCATTTCTTGCCTATTGTGCTAATTTCAATTCAACTGCTGTCGGCTGAAGCCGACCGATCGAGGGACAAAGCTGCAGAGGCACAAAGGCACAAAGTAGAAAAAACTTTCTCCTATATCCCTTTGTCCCTTTCTTTCTTTGTGCCTATGTGCCTTTGCAACTATGTGCCTGCATTGTCATGTAAAAAACAAACGGAATTCTTCGCCTAAAGGCGAGGGTTCTTCTCCCATGCCTCGGGGGGGACAATGACTCACGACTACCGGCTCGCCAGAGAACGAATGGTCAAGAACCAGCTGGTTCCCCGCGGAATCGCCGACGAAAACGTCCTGCGGGCCATGGGGAAGATCCAGAGGCACCTCTTTGTCGAGGAGGCTCTCGTCGGTGAAGCCTACAATGACCACCCCCTTCCCATCGGGCACAAGCAAACCATATCCCAACCCTACATCGTAGCCCTCATGACCGAGGCTCTTGAGCTGACGGGCAAGGAAAAAGTTCTGGAAATAGGCACGGGCAGCGGATATCAGACCGCCATTCTGGCGGAACTCTCGGCCAAGGTTTACACCATTGAGAGGATCGAACCCCTGCTTGAGCGAAGCAAAAGCCTCCTGCAGTCTTTGGGGTACACGAACATTTTTTTCAAGGCCTACGACGGCACGTTCGGCTGGGAAGACTTTGCCCCTTTCGATGCGATCATAGTCACTGCAGGTGCGCCCAAGGTTCCTGACCCTTTGCTCAAACAGCTGGCCGATGGAGGCAGGATGATCATCCCCATCGGAAACAAGTACAGCCAAGATCTCGTCAAGGTGACCAGGGTCAAAGACCGGTTCGTGGAAAAGAACTTGGGGGGCTGCCGTTTTGTCGATCTCATCGGCGAGCACGGATGGAAAGACTGAAGATCACAAAAGATACCCACCTCAAGAGCATCCAAAAACTCACTCTCCCTGTCTCAACTCTCAAGGGCGTCGGACCGAAGAGGGCTGTTTCCTTTGCCCGGAAAGGGATCCGAACGATCCTTGACCTCCTGTTTTTCACTCCCATCCGCTACAGTGACCGGACAAAGGTCACACCGATTCAAGAGGTTCAGGAAGGGCCCCCTGTTCAGGTGAGAGGGAAGGTGGTGTTCGGCAAAGAAGAACGATTCCTCCGGAACAGAAAGAAAATCTATCGAATCATGATTCGCGATGAAGGGGCCGGCATGGAACTGCTCTGGTTCAACTACAAGAAGCCGCACCTTGACGCCATGGCCGTTCAGGACTCCACCCTCCTCGCCTACGGTTCGGTGAACTGGAACCATGGCCGCAGGCAGATGGTGCATCCCGAGGTCGCGAAACCGGCTACGGAAGCGCCTGGGGAGTTGCTAGGCTTCTATCCCGTGTACTCCTCTGTGGAGGGCATGTCCTCCGCGATGGTGCGCTCCCTCATGATGAAAGCCCTCCAGGGCCACCTCTCCTCGATCATTGATCCTGTGCCGGCGCCACTGGCCCAAACCCTCGGCCTCCCCTCCCTGGAAGAGGCCCTTCGATCGGTTCACTTTCCCCCTGAGGCCTGTTCCATCGCTGATCTCAACGCCTTTGAGACCGCTTTTCACAAGAGACTCCTGTTTGATCGATTCTTCCTGGTCATGCTGACCATCGCTTTTCGAAAGAGGCGCAGGAAAAGAAAGACCTGTCTCAGCCTGACCCTTTCCTCAAAAGCCAACAACGAGGTGGGGCGATTTTTCCCCTTCACCTTCACCCATGACCAGACAAGGGCGGTCCATGAGATTCTCCGCGACCTCTCTTCAGGCAAGCCCATGAGCCGGCTTCTCATGGGCGATGTAGGGTGCGGCAAGACGGCTATGGCCGCTGTGGCCGCGTATGCGTGTATCCAAAACAGCGGGCAGGCCGCCATCATGGCACCCACTCAAGTGTTGGCCTCACAGCACCTGGAGTACTTCTCAGGGCTCTCGGGAAAAATGGGCTTCCGCCCCGCTCTCCTCACCGGGATGCTCAAGAAAAGCGAGAGGGACGACCTCTACCGGAAAATCAAGGATGGCGGCTGCAACCTGATCATCGGAACACAGTCTTTGATTCAGGAGGACCTCGTGTTCCGGAATCTCGGCCTGGTCATCATTGACGAGCAGCACCGTTTCGGAGTGAGGGAGAGGGCTCTGATCGACAGAAAAGGAACCAACCCTCATTTGCTGGTCATGACCGCAACACCGATCCCGAGAACGCTTGCCATGACGGTTTACGGCGACATGGATGTCTCCGTCATCAAGGAATTCCCTCAGGGCCACGTCCCGGCCACTGCCCGCCTTATGCCTGAGACCGGAAAACGGGAGGTTTTCGATTTCCTGAGAGCCCGGCTGTCTCAGGGCGATCAGGCCTTTGTCATCTGCCCAGTCATCGAGGAGTCAGAGGAACTGGATTTGAAGAATGCCACGGACATGGCTCAGAAGCTCGCGAAAATTCTCAGCCCCCCCTGTCGGGTCGGACTGGTGCACGGCCGATTACCTCCCCAGGAACGGGAGGCCGTGATGGCAGAATTCCGGGCAGGCCGGACCCATGTCCTCGTAGGCACAACGGTCGTGGAAGTGGGGGTTCATGTGCCCAGAGCGACCGTCATGATCATCGAGCACCCTGAACGCTTCGGCCTCGCGCAGCTTCATCAGTTGCGGGGCCGGGTGGGAAGAGGCTCTGACAGAGGCATCTGTTTCCTCATGGCCTCTGCGGCCCTCTCTGAGAATGCCCTCTCCAGGCTCAAAGTCCTGGTGGATCATCACGACGGGTTTGAGATCGCCCGCAAAGACCTGGAGTCCCGGGGCCACGGAGAATTGATCGGGATGAAGCAGACCGGTCTCGGGGAAGTGGACCTCTCCGAAATGATGAGGGAGCCCGATCTTCTCCTTCTGGCAAAGGAGAAAGCCGATCTTTTGTTGGACTCCGACCCCGAACTCGCCGACCCTCGCAACCAGGCTCTCAAGAGCTTTGTAGACTCCATTCTTGAAAAACCCATCGATTTGTAGAGCCCATCTCCTTTTCTCCATCCGTCTTAATGCTCTCGCAAGAAGCCTTCTTTTGATGTCATTTCGAGCGAAGCGAGAAATCCTGATGGGCTTGCAAGAGCAGAAGAATAGCTTTCTCCCTGCGGTCGAAATGACAAATGCACACCTCAGAACTTTTTAGGAGGGCGCCCATCCTTTCCGGCATATAATTATTTGACCATTTCAGTGTTTTTCCTTATAAATA
>Ga0105106_10001770_pt1 | contig 15438 bp, 13 predicted proteins | sample PPLLaktember2015_5_FD_79109 | JGI IMG/M metagenome (GOLD analysis project Ga0105106, IMG submission 79109) | Freshwater sediment microbial communities from Prairie Pothole Lake near Jamestown, North Dakota, USA - PPLs Lake P8 Core (1) Depth... | ecosystem: Environmental > Aquatic > Freshwater >...
CGGAAATATTCTGCCCAGGGCATGGTGGGCCGCAGGAAAACCCGGCCATGGCTCAGCAGCACCATCAGGATTGCCAGCGCCCGACACAGATCGAGCCAATCATTCCTGCGCGCGACCATCAGATGCGCACGCGAGTCACGGTGTCGCGCCTGGCCGCGGCTCGACGCATGCAGCCAGTCGCGCGGCCAGAACGTCGAGCCGGTACGCGCGGCCACGGCGCTCGGCCTCGGCGATGTAGCGCTCGACGTTTTGCGGGACGATGCGATGCGCCTCCTGTCCGATCGAGCGGGTAATCAGGGCGCTGATCGCGGGGTCGAAATGATCCATATCCTTGTAGCGCGCAATATCGTCGAGAAAATCCTGGTCTTCGAAGCCGTAGACATGCAGGTTGGGCAGCCGGCCGCTCAATTCTGCCAGATAGCGGATCACCGCGAGATGGGTTTGTGCGTCGCCCGGGCGGCTTTGGTACCAGATCGCCAGCTTGGCGCGGCTGTAGGGCGGAAAAACCAGATCGAAGCGGGTGTCGGGATATTCCTTGATCCATGTCACCAGGTTGTTTTCCAGATAGTCGATCGCGCGCGCTGTTTGCAGCGGATCCGGCGCCTCGATCGCGCCTGTCCGGATCGCATTCACGGCACCGGATACCTTTTCGTAGACATCCCGGATCTGGTAATTGTCGCCGGCACGACACCACGCATCGAAACCGCCGAAACGCGTCGCGTATTCCGGCTCGTCCATCCACGCGTTCGGCCGGTCCAGGTTCGTCTCGCGGCCGACGCAATCAGGCGCCCGCGACCAGCGGGCCAGACAGCCGAGAAAATGCCCGTTCAGATAGGCGCGGATGTCGTTGAAAGGATTCGAGTCGTAAAGAAAATCGTAGGTCGGCAAGGGAAAGACCGGATAGCCCTTGCGCTGGTTCAGGTAGATGAAGTCGAGGGAATAGATCACCCGGCGCACCTGCTTGCGCTCCAGCAGTCGCTGCAACATCAGCCCGCGCTCGAAGAAATCGCCAGCTGAAATGGAAAGGTTGACAAAGTGCCCGCCCAGAATCCGGCTTGCCTCGAGCGCCGAGCTGTTCTCCAGAATGCTCGTGCCGAGGATCACCGAGTCGAAATCGCCATGCCGGATCTCGCCTGCCGCGTGCAGCCGCATATTGCCATGGACCGTCGCGGGCCTGCCCCAGGGCGGATGAAACAGCGCCAGCGGATCGTAAACGAAAAACGCACCGAACAGCAGCGCGACCGGCCCCAACGCCGACAGGATCAGCACGAAGACGAGTTTCCGCGCGCGCCTGTCCATGTCAGAAATTGAAATAGATGAATTCGGAATACTTCGATGCCATCAAGGCAAGCAGCGACGCCGCCCCCAACAGCCCGTAGGCAATGGCCGACGTCATGCCGAGGCTTGCGCCCGACAGCAGGGCATTGCTGTTGCGCCGCAGCAGGACGATGAACAGCCCCGCCAGCAACGCCGCCCCGATCTCGATCCGCCCATCCAGAACGCCGGCCCAGCCGGCGAATCCGGCGCCGAGCCCGCCCATGGCATCGAGACCCGCCATGCCGCGCAGCACCTTCAGCGCGTCGTCCAGCGTCTGCGCACGAAAGAACACCCAGGTCACATTGATGAAATTGAACGTCAGCAGCCAGGCCAGAACCGGGGACATGCGCAGGCCCGTGCGCTGCCAGATCCGGTGCAACATCATCGCTGCACCGTGCAGCCCGCCCCACAGCACGAACATCCACGAAGCGCCATGCCACAGACCGCCCAGCACAAACGTCGTCGCCAGATTGACGTACACACGCCCGGGCGCAACCCGGCTGCCCCCCAAAGGGATGTAGAGATAATCGCGCAAAAACCGGCTCAGGGTGATATGCCAGCGCCGCCAGAAATCCTGGATGTTCGTCGCACGATAGGGCGAATCGAAATTGAACGGCATCCGGATGTTGAACAGCAGGGCCGCGCCCAGCGCCATGTCCGTGTAGCCGCTGAAATCGAAATAAATCTGGAACGTATAGGACAGACTGCTGACCCAGGCTTCGGCAAAGCTCAGGCTCGCGGCCTGGTCGAACCCCGCTGTGGCCCACACCGCGAACGAATCCGCGATCAGCACCTTCTTTGCCAGCCCCACGCTGAACAGCGCCAGACCGGCAAGCACGTTGCGATAGCGTCGCGCCAGATTCGCGACCGCCTTGAACTGCGGCATGATCTCGCCGTGATGCACGATCGGCCCCGCGATCAGATGCGGGAAAAAAGTCACGAACAGCGTGTAGTTGAGCAGATCGTATTCTTTAGCCTTGCCCCGGTAACTGTCGACCAGATAGGCGATCTGGGTAAAGGTAAAGAAACTGATCGCCAGCGGCAGCACGATGCCCAGCGAAACGGGAGACGCATCGAACAGCCGTCCGAAGTTATCCCAGAAGAAATCCGCGTACTTGTAATAGGCCAGCAGCCCCAGATCGAAGATCACCCCCGCCGCCAACAACCACTCCGCCTTGATCGGGCCGCGCGTCGCTCCCGAGGCGCGCCTGGCGAGCGCACCGCCGACCACGTAATTCACCAGGATCGACAGCAGAATCAGCGGGAGATACGCCACATTCCACCAGGCATAAAAGACCAGGCTGGCGAGCACCAGCCAACTCTTGCCCGCCACCGGGAAGCGTATTCGATTCAGGCCGAAATACACCAGAAATGCGACGGGCAGAAAGACCAGGATGAATTCGAGCGAATTGAATAGCATTCAACCCGGATTATCCATTAGGACACGGGGGATGGCGAGGCGGTTTGCGTGCAGATTTGCGCGCTTGCGCCAAGCCCATAGGCTGGACTGTGGGCGCGAAACGAGTTTGTAGAGATGCCGCGAAACAACCGCCAGCCCCCGTGCAGGTCCGAAGCACCCTCTGGTCGATCAGCCGGGTTCAACCTGAGGGTGCACTGATACATCCGGCCCGTTCGCCCGGAGCCGTGAGCCGTGAGCCTGTCGAACGGCATTTCATACGATTGGTTTTATCCGGGATTGTCCATTTGGAATATCGTGCCTGTAGGAGCGCTGCTCCCGGCGCGAATACGGCCGCAAATCGCGGCGAGCACCCTGAAGGGCATAAAGGCGCCGCTCCCACAGCGGTGTTTGGCCATAAGGAAAACGCTGGTTTGTCCCGAGCGTGGCCAAGGGCTCACCACGAACGGAACAAACCAGCGTTTCCCTACGGCTACTTCTTCTGCAGTTCCAGCCAGGTCTCGTTGTCCAGTTCGAGCGCACGGCGCGCCCTGAACGGCCTGACCAGGAACTCGCGCCGTTCCGCCAGCAACTCCTTGCGCAAGTCGGCCACGATCCTGGCCTCGACCTCTTCAAAAGTCTGTTGCCTGGCCGCACGTTTCTCGTCCAGCCGGATAATGTGATAGCCGAAGCGGGTAAGTACCAAATCGCTGATTTCCCCCGGCTTCATGGCAAAGGCCGCCTCCTCGAAGGGTGGCACGAATTTGCCCTTTTCCGCCCACCCCGGAATCACTCCACCGTTAGCCTTGCTGCCGCGATCGTCAGAATGCTGTTTGGCAAGCTCGGTGAAATCGGCACCTTCGCGCAATTGTTTCAGCACCGCCGTGGCCCTGGCTTTCGCGTCCGCGTCGTTCTTGCCCGCTTCATTGTCCTTCACCGCGAACAGGATGTGCGAGACCTTGATCGCTTCCGGCTGCATATAGGCGCCAAGATTGATCGAATAACGCTCTTGAGCGAGCCCCTTCAGATCGGACATGGTCGCAGCGTATTTGGCCAGTTCGTCGTCGATATACGCACTCACCACGATGTCGCGGGTCGCGCGCTCGATGCGCGCACGCACCTCGGGCCTTTGCGGGATGCCCGCTTTCTCAGCCGCCTTGGCCAGCCGACGGTCGGCCAGCAGGTTCTCGACAAACTGGCTCATTTGCTGCCGGCCCATCCGTCCACGAATGTCGGCAGGCACGCTGCCAAGTTCGAATCGAATCTCCTCGATCGAAATCTTGTCGATGCCATCGGAAACATCCCCTGCCAGCGCGAGGCCGGCACTCAATGCGAGCGAAGCCGACGCCAACCCCGCCGCTGCCAATATAAATCGTTTGCCAAACATAAAGATCCCCAAACAAAGTTCCGGCCGACGGGCTTCTCCCGCAGCGGCCCGGAACGAACATCGATTAGCACAAGTTCACCATCAAACCATGCAGCAAAATAGCACGTGCCCGGGATAACCGGGCACGTGCTATGGGTCACGGCGCCCCGCGAGGCGCCCCAGGTTAGGGCGAATCAGTACAAATCAGACTGGCTCTCCTGGACCTTGAAACGCAGCGGCGTGGTCGAACTCGTCTCGAAGCCGAAGTAATACACCGGATTGCTCGTCGAAATCGGGCAGTAGCCAGGGCCGGTCGTCACCGACGGGAAGCTTGTCGACGTATTCTTGCACACGGCCGGAACGCTGTCGTAGGTCGCGGTCGGATCGGTGCTCAGCCAGACCTTCATACTCGGGCCCACAGAGCCGCCCGTCGCACTGGAGACGTAAATACCTTTGACCGACGTGCCCGCATTGGCTTTGGGCCGATAGCGCAGCAGCAGCTCCTTGCCCGAGACAAGGCTTACGGTACGGGACGTGGTCGTCCCGGCAAGCGTACCCGTATAGCTGCTGAGGGCCGCGCAACCCGTTGCCGAGTTGTTGGCAGTCAAGCCGTTGAGACAGCCGGGAACATAGCTCACGATCCTGTTGAGTTCCGGACCGGACGGATCCGCCACCGTTCGGGTGGTCGATCCTCCCGGCGCCCACAGGCCGCTGCCTACGCCGGGGTCGTCGCCAACCGGCGGCGGCGGCGCGACGGTACGGGTGGCCGAACAGGAAGCAGTCGTTCCGCCGTTAGAACCCGCGCAGCTCCATGTATAGGCGCTGGTGCCCGTTGCGACACTTGATGCCGTGCCTGCGGAGCAGAGGCTGGTCGTCGGCGCAACACTGAACGTCCCGCCGTCCGAACTGCCGCATGAGCCATTGACCACAGCCGGGGCGGTGCTGAAGCTCGCGGTCACGACACAGGGCCCACTCAACGCATTGGTGGTATACAGGTTGCCGCTCGGGGTGCCACCGCAGGTACTGGACCAGGAAGTATTGTAGCCAGTATTCGGCGTTGCGGTCACCGTTGCCGAACTGCCGCCTGCCACCTGCTGGGTGGCAGGGCTAACGTTACCGTATGGCGAATTACCGTCGTTGGCTGTCACCGTATAGGTAACGCCTCGCGCTGCATAACAGTTGGCCTCGGCACCACCCGTCGTGCTAAGGCAGGACCATGAATAGAAAGTCGGGGCGCTGACGACCAAGGACGGCGTGCTGCCGGTGGCGCATTGTGCCGGGCCCGTGGGCAAGGATGAAACCGTCATGCCATCGGCGGTACCGCAAGACGCGGCTATAGCAGAGGTGGTAGCAAACCCGGTGGGTGCGGCCACGACCGAACCCGCCGCTGACTTGACCACGACCTTCGCCGCGGTGGACGAGCCAAACGAGTCTGACAAACTGGCTGGTGTGCCATCCACGGTGAACACTGCGCCGCTTGAGGCAAGTCCGACCGGCGACGTGAAGTACACAGCCTCTCCGGCGACATGATTGGACAGATTGATACTTCCCGAAACAGACGTGCCATTCATCAGCAATTCGATGCTGGAAAGCGAACCACCGGTGCAGGTGGCGGCCAATTGCAGCGTTTCCCCATCGGCAATGACCGAATTTCTCGGCGTGACATTACAGTTGACTATTGCCGCCAGTGCAGACCCACTCACCAGGCTCGTGGCGATCAACGCCCACCGTAGTTTACTCACCAAATTCATTGCTCTTCCTTTCAGGACTGACATCTCTATTGACCGACGGATTCCGCACGCCTTGACAGGCTCACCCATCCCCGCGCCTAGTAAACACGCATTCGTAGAATGGGTAAATGGCATAAAGTTCAAATTATATCGCAAATTGCTTATATTCACGACGATGATCCGACGCTTCCAGCGGCCTATTGCAAAAGCCAGAGAGCAGCGATCCACTGCCCCCCTACAGACAGTTACGGCAGCTTCACCTTTTTCTTGAGGCACTTTCATCCGCTTATCCCGGATAGACCCCCATTGATCAGGCACGAACTGAACCTGAGCAAGGTTCGTTCTCAAGCTTTCACCGTTTGCATCCAAACGGATTTTGACTACCTGCCATTGAATGCTGTGGATTGAGAAGCGACCACGAACGAATTCGAACATTGGCGATCCGCACAACGAAAAAAAACCCCGCCACAAGGGCGGGGTTTAGAGTACTCGGATTGACCGCTTGCGCGGTCTTTCCTCATAAGGATGTTGCCTGGATTACGGAGCGACCATCATGCCGCCGCGCTCACCCGCCAACGAGTAGGCGTTACCGTAGTTGACGGTGGCATCCGCAGAATCACGCACGATGGCCGAGAAACCGATCACCGGAACACCACCGATGGAGGTGCCATTGGCCTGGTCGGCCAGGACGGACAGCTTCACCCAACCGTTCAAGCCGACGGAAGAGGTATCCACGCCCTTGTGATTGTCGCCGGAACCGAAAACGGGGCTGCCGTTGAAATCGATAACGGAGGCTTCCGGACACAGCGTAACCGACGTATCGCCAGGGGTGTACGGCGAGAAATCGGTGGCGTTCACCACGACAGTCGTCTTCTCTTCACGGTTGTACAGGCTCATCGTAATCGGCCAGCAATTACCGCTGGTGAGGCCAACGATGTGCTTGGTCGGCTGGGTCACCACCCAGCTGGTGGCGGCGTTCGTGCCCGACGAGAACTCGCCGATGAGGGCGCGCATGGACAACAGGGCAGCCACCGCATTCGACGAAACACCCGGGACAGCAACGCTATTAACGGTACCATTGTCCAGATAATTAATGGTGGCACCGAAGTCACCCGAAGCCAGGCTGGGATCCAGGTCGATAGGAGCATACACGATCGGGGTGCTCGAGAAATTCTCGAGCGCGGTGGGCTCGGCATTGAACGAGACGCCGTGAGTGACGTTGATGTAGGTCACGCTACCCTTGAGGATATTTTCCGGGGCCGACATCTGTGCGTCGAGGTTGCTGACCGTGGTTGCCGTTGCGAATTGGGCATCAACCAGTCCACAGTCGGCCGGCACGCCAGCTGCGTTGTGCAGCGAACCCGTGCGCAGCGCAGTGACTTCAGCGCCCACGTTGGTCGAATCGGCCACGCCCATCAGGAAGACTTCGAAGTAACCCGCGCTATTGTCACCAATGTTGGCGAAGGCCACTTCACCCTTGGCACCGTCGGCGGCACGCAAAGCGGTGGTGGTCATGCCCGGCAGCATGGGGGAGGTGCAGCTCTTGTCGTAGGTACGGAAAATCGTAGAGCCGTCGACAGCCTGGGTCACGGCGCCGTTCCAGACGTCATGCGGGGACAGGATCACGTTGAAGTCACGAACTTCATCGCTGTCCATCGATTCGCGCCAGCGAATCTTGAAGGCCGCGGTTTTGGCGGACGTGTTGACCACGGTGAGGACGGTGTCGTAACCATTCTTGACCGAGTAGTAGGGGTACAGCAGAACCTGACCCACGCTGTTTTGGGAAACGTTCATGGCCTGAGCCGGGATCGCCATCATGGCGCCCCCGGTGACGACGGAAGCGACAGCCACAGACACGAGTTTTTTGCGAATATTCAATTTCATAACATCTACTCCTTGCAAGGTAAAAAAAGACATCAAAGTTAAGCCAAGCGCTTGGCTCCAGCTACAACACTTGTTACCGACATCCCGAGCGAAAACTTTAATACATTTTGCCCAGGTGTTAGTTGGATGTGAACCACCATTCCCGATCCTTGTAAATCCACTTCTCGGAAATGGCTTTTTGGGTTTCGATCACTTCCCCCCCTGATCCAGGGAGCCCAACCCGGTAAGTCACCTCCACCGAAACTGTCGCAACGGCAGGGCCATCATAACTGACGTTGACAACCCGCGCCATGCGCCAATTGACAGAGCGTCCGTACTTTCCCTTATATTGTTGCAGGCTTACAACACTTCGGTATTCAGGCGACGTATATGAATACGCTTTTTCGATATCCCATTTGATCAGGGCGTTCCATCGATCCACGGCACGCGTTTCCAGCACCGTCCGCTGGGCCTGCTGCCATTTCTCGCTGCCCTCAGGCTCCAGCATGGCGCAACCAGACAGAAACAACGAACCCGCACACACCATAGTGGCTACTGAAATTGCCACGCGACTACTTACACCAGGAACCAAGCCTCACTCCTTAAATGATTGATGACTGAAACCAGGGCAAGGCAGCCACAAACCGGCCTCGCCCCGCTTTCACCCCACGGCAAGTGGGTGGTATTCAAAACATTTCGGTACCCCATCCCTCGTTGGCGCCGAACCTGCTTACCGTACTACTTGAATACTGCGCTTCAATACAGTGCAAACCCTATCAACCGCATGTCACACCGTCAACACGCACCTGAAACACAAGACGCAAACCCCTGGCTTTACCTTGACGGCACGCCAGGGGCCGCCTGCATTCGTGCGCAATTCTTGCCTGTGGCTGTAGGAGGGGCGCCTCGCCCCGGATTGCGCACGAATGCAGGCGGGATTAGAGCAGTGCCCTGTATTTATCGTAGAGACGCAATACTTTCGGCACATAAGCTTGCGTTTCGCGGTAGGGCGGAATTTTTCTGCCATGCCGTATCACGGCATTTTCGCCCGCATTGTACGCAGCGATCGCCAGTTTGAGGTTGTTGTCGAACATGTCCAGCAAGTCTCGCAGGTAGCGGGTGCCGCCACGAATATTCTGCTCGGGATCGAAGGCATCCTTGACCGCATAGCGCTTGGCGGTGTCGGGCATGAGCTGCATCAGGCCCTGAGCGCCCGTACGCGACAAGGCTGCCGGGTTGTAGCCCGATTCCGCCGTGATGACCGCATGCACCAGGGCGGCATCAATGCCAGCCTCGCCAGCGGCCTGTTCGATCTGCGGGGCGTAGACAGCAGCATTGCCCTTCACCACGGCAGCACCTGCCCGGTTATGGCTTCCCTCTACTTCCATCAAGGCGGACAGCCGCTGGTAATGGTCGTGTCCCGGGGTGTTGGTGTAATGCGCCACCTTGTCTGCGTCAGTGAAGACATAGACATCCGCCCGCGCCTGAGCGGTCAGTGCGAGCAGCAGGATGGCGAAAAATGGAGGCACGGTCTAACCAGCGTTGAGCGAAAACAAGAACATTCTAACATTCTTCCGGACCGGCCCGCCGCCCAATACGATAGCGGATCGCTCAGCCAACATTCGACATACTTTGCCCGGATGACGCTCAAGCCAGCAGAGCGGCACCTATTGCGCTTTCTCGGCAGCGGGCCTGGGTGGCAGCTCCACCGATTTGAGCATGCTCTCGAGGCCTGAAAGACGCTTGCGATATTCCTTGGTAATCGCAGCCGCATCCGGTGTGTTGAGAAGCACATGCGGGGTGATCAGGATAATCAGTTCGGTACGGTTGTCCTTCCAGGTCTGGGTGCCGAACAGTCCGCCAATGAGCGGGATCTGCGAAAGATATGGCAAGCCCTGGTTGCCGTTGTCTTTTTGCTCCTTGATCAAGCCGGCAAGAATGATCGTTTCTCCGGATCTGACCGTGACGGTACTGCTGGCGGTACGTTTCTGGATCGTCGGGGAGTCAATATCGGAGGTGGTCGTTTGGGTGGCGTTGCTGACCTCCTGGCTGATCTCCATGGTGACCTGCCCGCTGGCATTGACACGCGGCGTCACTTCGAGCAAAACGCCGGTATCGGTGTATTGAACACTGTTGATGATGCCGACGGCCGAGCCTTCCACCGACTGGGTCTGGCTGAGGGTAGGCACCTGGTCGCCAACCTGGATCCTGGCCTTCTGGTTGTCCGCCACGGTGATATGCGGCGAGGAAACGATCTTGAGCCGGGAGTCCTTGGCCAGGGCATTCAGTACGGCACCGTAGTCAAGGCTAAGCCAGCTATAGGAAAAACCGGGGATCAGCGAAGTCAGCCCCTTAGCGCCCGTATCGAGCAGGCCTTTGCCATTCCCCTTGTTGAAATACCATTCCAGTCCATAAGTGAGTTCGTCCGTCAGGGAAACTTCGGCGATGGTCACCTCGACCAGCACCTGGCGTACGGCAACATCCATCTTGCGTAGTGCGGATTCGATGTTGTCGAAGTCGGCAGGACTGGCAAGAATCAACAGGGCGTTGTTGTCCTTGTCTGCGATGACGCGCACGTCCTGGGGCAGGCCCACGCTCTCACCCGTCCCACTCGCGACTTTCAACGACCCGAACTGACTCACATCCTTTTCGGGTGCTGCGGCAGGCTTGGTCGTTTTCACTTCGGCAGGCGTAGCGCCGGGCGCCAGGCTGGGCGGAGGCGCTGTCTTGGCTTTAGCTGCCTGCTTGGAACCGGAAAAAGCCTCGTTGAGCAGAGCGGCCAGATTTTCAGCCTTGCCATTCTGGACCTGATACACATAGAGCCGCTGGCCGCCGCCACCCGCGCCCGGACGATCCAGGCGCTCGACCCAGGTGCGCGCCAGATCCAGAAGTTTCGGCTGGGGCGAAATGACCAGCAAGGCATTGAGCCGTTCGAGGGGCACAACCCGGGCGATGCCGGCAAGCGGCCCCAGGTTCTTGTCGCCGAACAGTTTCTCCAGTTCGCCGGTGACCGTCAGGACGTCCACACTTTGCAGGGTGAACAGCCCAACCGACATGCCGGAAATCCAGTCCACGTCGAACATGTCGACAGTCTCGATCATGTGCCGCAGTTGCAACTGGGTGCCGGACAGAATGAGCAGGTTGCGCAGCGGGTCGACGCGCACACTGGATGTATCGCCAGTGAGGGGTTCCAGGATCTTGGCCATGTCGACCACCCCGATGTGCTTGAGCGGGACAATCTGGATGCTGTAACCGCCCGGCAGGGGCTTGCCGTTTTCGGCTATTTGTGGCGTCGTGTTGCCCTTGCCTGCGGTTGCCGCCGGGACGATGCGAAACACGCCGTCGCCCTCGCGGATCATCACCGCACCATTCATCCGCAGGACTTCCTCGAGCGTGTGCATCGCGGCGCTTCGCGGAATGGGCCTGGTGGTGCGCAGGGTGATGCTTCCCCCCACGCGCGGATCGACGATGTAGTTTTCCCTGAGAATGTCACCCAGGATGGTGCGCACGACCTCGCGCAAATCGGCACCCTCGAAGTTCAGGGTCAGATTGCCGCTTGTATCGCTAATGACAGGAGGCGTTTCCGACGGCTTGACCACGACGCCGGTGCCATAAAAAAGCTTGTAGCGCTCTTCTAAAGGGGTGCCCGCCTTGGTGTCCGCGACCAAACCGGCCTCTTCCTCTGACACAACTTCTTTGCCGTTGCCTCCAGACGGGTCAACAGCGGGCGGCGTCGCACACCCCCCGATCAAGGTGGCGAGCAGGACGGGTACAGCCATTCGATTTGCTCGGCCCATCTTCGGGGTGTAAGTTTTCATGCTTGACAATTCCAGGGTTGGTTACTGTTTGTGGCGTCAGAGTAATTCGATTTCACGCGACAGACTGCAATATTCATTATTTGTAAAAATCCTTGAACCTCGGGTCGTTCTTGCGTTCTTCTATCGACTGCGGCAGCGGGGGCTGATTCGATTCTTTCCGTCTCTCGACCTGCCTTGGCGAAGCCACCGGCGCTCTCACCGCCCCGAACGATGCTGCCGGCGGTGTCTGCGCAGCGGGAGCTGCCTGCGGTTTGGCTGGCTGTTCACCTTGAGATGCAGTTTGAGGCGCGGCAGCAGGCTTGGGGCTCGCTTGAATCTTGAGCCGGATTTCTTCCCGATCATCGTACTGGGAAAAAACGATGCGATCGGACTCGACCAGATCGAGTTGTAGTCCGTTGATGGTATACCCCTTATATATCTGGCGCACCTTGCCGCTGGAGACTTCCTTGACGATAGCGATACTGAACTCGTCGGTGATCGTGGTTCCCAGCAACTGAAACTGGCCCTTTTGCATGGTTGGCGGCGGCGGCGGCGGCGGCGGCGGCGCCTTGCGGCGAGTGGGAACGAAGAGTGAGCGCTCCAGGGTCCCGGCATAGGCCTTTTCCAGTGCCGGCAGGCGAAAATCCGGGGGCAGCACGATCTCGATCGGTTCGGAAGGAGATACCACGGGCACAGGCATGGGCTGGACCAATTTCTTGCCCCAGCCCAACTCCGCGGCGATCAGCAGCACCAGCGACGCATTGGCGACCGCCCAGGCCAGAATTGCCAAACGCTTGGTATTGGCAAGGGCCATCATGATTTGTTGGGCGCCGGCTTGGCAAGCCGGGTGAAGGCATAGAGGTCGAATTGCACCAGGGTGTCAGGCTCGACGCCAGGGGCCGGCTTGGCATTTCTCCCCGCGTTCGAGCGGATAACCAGGTTGTCCACATACAGATAAGGCAAGGCCGTTTCCAGTTCGTAGAGCGCTTTTTGCACCGCTGGCAATGGGCCGCGCAGGCGGAAACTGACCGTGACTTTGCGACGCGGGCCGTCATCCTTGTGTGAGGAGAACTGGGTACTCTCCACTGTGAGCCCATTGGCTTCGACGATTGCCTGCGCCATTTGCTGCACCTCGGCCGCGGCCAGCGCCGGGGAACTGGCCTTGAGGTAGAAGCGGCTCGCATTCCTCTTTGCGATCAGCGCGATGTTCGCCTCGACGTTTTTCCGCTGGGCGGCGACACGCAGATACCGCGATGTTCGATCCAGCCGATCGGCAATTGCCGCGTCGTAATAAAGATGGGCCTGCTTCCAGGGCACGTAGACCAGCACGGCCAGCACGGCCAGCACGGCCAGCAATAGCGCAATGGCAAGCACACGGCTTTGCATTGGGGTCAGCGTCAATTTCATGGCTTCTTGGCGGGCGCGCTGGCAGGATTGATGGGCGGCTTGCCAGGCTTGCCGACCGCCTTGGCCGGCTTTTTGTTTTCATGCAAAGCCTGCTGTGCGGCGAGCGCCACGGCCGGATCGATGGCTTTCGACTCGACCGCGAGCTGGAAGCGTTCCTCGTTCTCCCGTCCCTTGACCAGCGGCGACTTGTAACTGGCGCCTTCCAGCAGGGCAGATTGCTCGAACAGGCCAATCAGCTTGGCAGAGGAACTGGTCGTTCCCTGCATGGAAACTTCCATGCCGTGAATATCCAGTTGCTGCAGCCAGGTATTGTCGGGAAGTATGCGAGTGACCTCCTCCAGCAGGGCGACCCTGGACGGCGTAGCCACTTTGTGCTCGAAGGGGAAGGTGTATTCGGCCAGCAGGCGCTCCTGTTCCTGCTTGAGAACGTTCACGGCATCCGCTTGTTGACGGGCCTGGGTCAGCAGCGGCTCCAATCCCATCGCGGCTTCGCGCTTTTTCAGGATCGGAATCGCCAGCAAGGCGGCAATCAATACCAGCGTGACCCCTGCCATGACAGCATAAAGCCTGTATTCGGAACGGTCCGCTTTGGGGCGCAAGCCTGGCGGGAGCAGGTTAAGGCAGTCGCCGGCACTTTCAAGTTCGTCGCTCGCCACGACAGCATGGGGGGTGACGCCCCAGTTTCTGAAGTGCGCCAGGATTTCGTCGACGCCCGTCCTGGGGGTGATGCCCAACAGGACATGCAGGCGGCTGTTGCCAAGATCCTCGTGCAACACCCTTTGATCGTAATAGGCTTGATCGACAGTGTATGGCGTCTGCCGCCCCAGTTCGAAGCCAAGTACCTGGTTCAGGTTCTCGGCCGCGGCAAGGGGCAGAACGACCTCCTTGCGCAACACTTGCGCAGAAGGAAGGCAAATGCCAACGGGTCTTCCGCCAGCCTTCACGCGCAGGGCATCGAAGGCAATCTTGGCACTGGGGGCATCACCCGCGGCGAGGTTGACGCGCCCCAACTCGTATCGCTTTTGCCCGTCCAGGCGCCAGAGGACAAACGATCCCGCGTCCATCCCGGCCCACAGCATGCGGGGTGAAGGCCGGTTCCTGGGGCGCAATCCGGGCGGCACCCATGCCGCCAACTCACGGCCCCACCAACGAAAGAATTGCCCCAGAAACGCCTTGCGACTCTTTCGCTGCCTGCGTCGGGAGGATGTCATGCGCGCCATTAAAACAAATCAGGGCGGATCAAAGCCACCCCTCCTGCCAGATAAATATGACAAACGGCCGTTTAGGGTCTTGCGCCAACTTGACTACCGCCTCTCGGACAAACTGTGTGCCATCCGCTGCCTTCGCACGGGACCGCAGATTATACACTTGGGCGGTGGCGCCCGTTTCGAATCCGGCAGCCTGCGGGAAAGTCAGGGGCGCCATTCCCGCCTCCAGCATTTCCTCACGTTCGGCAAGATAGCTGTCCACGTTCTCTGCGGTCGCGTTTGGCAGGGCCAGCAGAACCTCGCGCGGAGCAATGGTGCTGTTGATGCCGGCCTGACGGGAATATACGGTGAGCGCACCCGCAAGTTTGCGGTACAGGTCGGGGGTGACACCGATGACGCCTTGCAGCTCCGCAACCGACCGAAATTGCGAATTGGCGGGAATGTAGGACTTTCCCATGGCCTCGTATTGATCGCGCTCTGCGCCCTGGGCACGGACAAGTTCGTCGTCGTCCCGCCAATCCAGGATGGCATCCAGCACCTGATTGGCCGGCTCCTCTTCCAGGCCGGCGGACAGCAACAGCCCTTTAAGCAAAGCATCGTTCGCAGTATTGAGATCGATCTTGGCAGTTTCGTCGCGCATGACGAGGCGGATTTCGCCTCCATTCAGAACAAAGTCGTGCGCCCTGCCGTCGGCATTCCAGCGCGCGCCATCGCTCATCGGCTTGGCGAGCTCGTATAAACCACGATGGACGCCCGCGTCAGCCAACGCGCGCGCCTTGGCGATGGAAACCTGATTCCCCGCGGTCAGGGCCGAGTTGCGCGCACCATAGACAAAACTGCCCGCGATAACCGCGAGCAGGGTGACGACCCAGAGCACAAGCAGCAGCGCGATGCCACGCTCGAACCGGCCCATATTTCCTGAAAAAGCTGGAGTACCCGGTCGCATGGTCATTCAGTTCTGATGGGGGTCGCAACGACGATATCCGGCCAGGTTTCGCCGTTTTCCATGGTGAGCTGCAGACGGATCAACTCGGGGGGGGCCTTCTGGTGCACCCATTGGTCGTGCCAGGTGGGCTCGTCCGCATCGCTTTCGGATCCGAAGTAGGCGAATTCCACCCCTTTGACGGCTTTTACAAGCACCTTGGGCGTGGCATCTTCCAACGGCGCAAAACCCGGCTCACGCGGGTCGGGCATTTGCCAGCGCATCACCAGATCGCGTCCACCGTCGCCATCGGCGAGTTCGAAGGCGATGAGATAATTGCTGGCTGCGCCATCGTGAATTGGCACCGGCCCCACGATCCGCAGTGACTCGGCCTCCCCGGCGAAGGCCAGCTGATCTTCGTTGTCGACCCGC
>Ga0105106_10001771_pt1 | contig 15435 bp, 18 predicted proteins | sample PPLLaktember2015_5_FD_79109 | JGI IMG/M metagenome (GOLD analysis project Ga0105106, IMG submission 79109) | Freshwater sediment microbial communities from Prairie Pothole Lake near Jamestown, North Dakota, USA - PPLs Lake P8 Core (1) Depth... | ecosystem: Environmental > Aquatic > Freshwater >...
CGTCCCGTAGGGATCGTCACTTCGAGAAGTGTCGCGTTCTTTTCGGGGAGGCGGCGGATCACCCGGACTTGGCTCAGCGACGGCCTGCCGTTGGGCGAATATGCATGGACGGTCGCCGGATGCCGATACGGAACAGGCCCGATAGGCGCGTCGACCGTGAACGAGTCCGGCATCGCGGTTCCGGAAGCCAAGGCCAGGTACACCTTGCGGATGCGCTTTTGATACATGGCCGCCGCCAGCGACCGCGCCGTCCGGGAGTCGCGGGTGAAGAGAATGGCTCCGGAAGTGCCGCGTCCGAGCCGATGAAGCGGAGAGCACTCAGCGCCATATCGTTGCCGGACCAGGTAAAGAAGAGTGTTCTCCAGGAACATGCCGCCCGGAAGGACGGGCAGTCCGGAGGGCTTCGCCAGGACCAGGACCTCCCGGTCTTCGAACAGCGTCGCGAACTTCCGCGGAGCATCGGGCTCCTCCCAGGGAAGGCGATGGTAAGCAAGGCGGTCGCCCCGGGTCAAGGACCGGTCCGGAGCCGTCGGCCGTCCGTTCAGCAAGACCTGTCCCGCCTTGATGCGCTGTCGCCACGTTTCCTCGGTCGAGTGGGGGTAACGCAGGGCATAGAAGGCCGCGATCGGGACGCCTTCGTCCTGCGGGAGAACGCGGTCGAAATAGGTATATCCGCTATTCTTCATGATACCGGGCGTCGCCGGCCGTCACGGAGGCCGGGGAGACGGACGCCAGCTCAGGCCTTGGACGCATATTCGCCCGTGCGGGTGTCCACGCGGATGAGGTCCCCGGTCGATATGTGCTCGGGAACCTGCACGACGAGCCCCGTGGACAGGGTGGCCGGCTTCGTCCGCGCGTTGACCGAACCGCCCTTCACCGACGGACGGGTCTCCGCGACCGCGAGCTCGATGAACGACGGCAGCTGCAGGCCGAGGACGCGGCCCTCGGACGAAATGGACAGCAGCCCCTCGATCTCTTCGGTCAGATAGGGCCACTCCTCCTCGATCTCCTCTTTGGCCATCATGAACTGACTATAGTCCTGCAGGTCCATGAAGGTGATGCTCGCCGCGTCGCCGAACAGGTACTGGACCGGCCGCCGCTCGAAATCGGCCTCGGCCAGGACGTCGTCGCCGTGCAGGGCCTGATCGACCTTGCGCTTCGACTTCAGGTTGCGGAAGCGGAACTTGTAGAGCGTCGCCGCCCCGCGCGCCGAGGGCTTCTGGACCCGGATGGTTTCGACGATTGCGGGCTCGCCGTCGATCCTGACGACATCGCCCTTCTTCAGATCGGATGCTCGAAACATGAGTAAGCCTCTATCTCCTTCCCCATCATACCGCCCGTGTCAAGGGACGGGAGGCCGCCAAATTGACAGACCGGGGACCGTATGCTACTTTTAAAGCGGTGTATCATGAATATTATCAAACTCATCACTGATGCCTCGGTCGTCGTCCAGTTCATCCTCCTCCTGCTTCTGTTCTTCTCGGTGTTCTCCTGGGCCATCATCATCTTCAAGCGGCGGATGCTCCGGGGCGCCGCGGCCCAGTCGCAGAGGTTCCTGAACGCGTTCCACAGGAGCAAGAACCTCTCCGAGGTCGGCGAGGCCGCCCGGAAGTACAAGCTCAGCCCGCACGCGGCGCTTTTCCAGGCCGGGTTCAAGGAACTCGCCTTCTTCACGAAGTCGAACCCCAATCCCTCCCTGAGCCCCGAGAAGATCGAAACCCTCAACCGGGCCCTCCAGAGGGCCGCTAACCAGGAGATCGCCCGGATGGAGCGGATGATGAGCTTCCTGGCCACGACCGGCTCGGTGACGCCCTTCATCGGCCTCTTCGGGACGGTCTGGGGGATCATGGACGCCTTCTTCCGCATCGGCGTCGTCCGCTCGGCCAGCCTCGTGACCGTGGCCCCGGGCATCGCCGAGGCCCTGATCGCCACGGCCGTCGGTCTCTTCGCCGCCATCCCCGCGGTCATCGCCTACAACTACTTCCTCGGCCGGATCAAGGACGTCATCACGGACATGGAAGACTTCAGTTTCGAGTTCATCGCCATCGTCGAGAGGCTCTATGGGAATTAACGCTTCCCCCCTGCCCTCCGCCTCAAGGAAAAGGCAGATCGGGACCTCCCTGTCCGAGATCAACGTCACGCCGTTCATCGACGTCATGCTGGTCCTCCTCATCATCTTCATGGTCACCGCCCCGATGATGCAGTCTGGGATCGGTATCGCCCTGCCCCGGGCCGAGACGGATTCAGCCCCCGCCGAGGAGGGGCTGACCCTGACCGTCACCCCCGACAAGTACATCCACATCGACGGCTCCGTCATCAACATCAACCTCCTCGAGCGAAGGCTCCAGGGGTTCTTCGCCGGCAAGGCCAAGAAGATCGTCTACATCAAGGCCGACGAGAGCCTGCCCTACGGCGTCATCGTCAGCATCATGGACATCGCCAAGAAGGCCGGCGTCGAGACGATCGGGCTCGTTACGGAGCCCGTCGAACCGGCCGCCAAGAAGAAGTGATGATCAGGTCCCCGGTGAACGAGAGGACGTTCAAGCGGGCGATGGTCTATTCGGCCGCTTTCCACGCCGTCCTGTTCACCCTGATCGCACTGTCCCCGTCGATGCCCAAGCCCGCGAAAAAGGGGATGATCCACTACGTCAGCTTCGGCGGCTTCCCAGGGGGAGGCGGCGGCTCGAGCGGCGCCGGTGGGAGCACCGGGCCCAAGCCGGTCGTCCAGGCCCCGGCGAAGAAAGAGACCCTCCGCGACCTCACCGTCGCCTCGAAGGTCAAGCCCCAGGCCAAGCCGACCATGACCTATCCGGTCGACAAACCGAAGAAGGACGGGACGGCCAAGGACGCGAAGAAGGCCGCGATCACAAAGCCTCAGCCGGACGCCGCGCCGGCGGCCGCGGACACCGCACCCGGGACGCGGAACGGCGCCGGGCAGGGCGGCGCAGGGTCCGGCATTCGGATCGGCCTCGGCGACGGCACCGGGGGGGGCGGCCTCGGGTCCGGCTACGGGGACCAGATCGGACTCTCCGATTTTCCGTACCAGTATTACCTCCAGATCATCTCGGACCGGGTCTCCTCGAGCTGGTTCACGGCGCTCGTCGACCCGGGGGTCGCCGGGACCTTCTATTCAACGGTCTATTTCAAGATCCTGAGGAACGGCCAGGTCACGGACCTGAAGGTCAAGGAATCGAGCGGGATCACCTCGCTGGATATGTCCGCCCAGCGGGCCATCCAGATCTCGGCCCCCTTCCCTCCCCTTCCGAGCGACTATGACGGCGCCTACCTCGGCATCCATCTCATCTTCGAGCACTCCAAATGAACCATCGCCTCATCCGCCTTGTGGTCATACTCACGACCCTTGCCGTGAGTATGGCCGTCCTCGTCGTCCTTCCCGCCGCCGCCCAGCAGGAGGTCGTCCTGACCATCCGCGAAGGCACGCCCATGATCCCCCTGGCCCTGCCGGACTTCCTCGTCCGCTCGGGATCGCCCGAGGCCAGGGCCGCGGCGGAGGAGATCCGCAAGGTCCTGGAGGACGACCTGCGCTACAGCCGCGTCTTCCAGGTCCTACCCCGAGCCCATTACGGGTATATCCGGCCGCTCGGCCCGGACAAGGTCTTCTTCAAAGATTGGGATTCCATTCAGGCCAAGCTCCTATTGGCCGGCGAGATCACCGAAGAAGGCAAGGCGATCGTCTTCGAGGGGAAGCTCTACGACGTTAAAAGCGAGCGCTTCATCCTCGGCAAGCGCTACCAGCCCGACCGGAACGCCCTGCGGCTGGCCGCCCACAGGATGGCCGACGAGATCATGAAGCTCTACGGCGAAAAGCCCGTCTTCACCTCGAAGATCGCCTTCGTTTCCAACCGGGACGGCAACGACGAGATCTACATGATGGACTACGACGGCGCCGGGCAGACCCGGATCACGTTCAACCGGATCAAGGATTACATGCCGGCCTGGGCCCCCGATCAGCGGAGGCTCGTCTACACGACCTACAAGCGGAGCAATCCCGACCTGGTCATCCTATCCATCTACGAAGGGAAGAATTCAACGGTCTCCGGGCGGGGAACGAATTTCTCCGGCGCCTTTTCTCCGGACGGGAAGAAGCTGGCTTTCTGTTCGACTATGGACGGGAACGCCGAGATCTATACGGCCGAAGCCGACGGGACGAAGGTCCGCCGGCTGACCTTCAATTCGTCCATCGACACGGCGCCCTCCTGGTCGCCGACCGGCCGGGAGATCGCCTTCACCTCGGACCGCCTGGGCACCGGGACGCCCCAGATCTACATCATGGACGCCGAGGGCTCGAACGTCCGCAAGGTCAGCTTCGGAGGGAACTACCACGACGCTCCCGCCTGGTCGCCCGACGGGGAGCGGATCGCCTTCGTTTCCCGGGTCGACAACGTCTTCGATATCTACGTCCTGAACCTCCGGACCCAGCAGATCGTCAAGCTCACCGAGAGCAACGCCCGGAACGAGAACCCGACCTGGAGCCCCGACGGCCGCCATCTCGTCTTCGCCTCGAACCTCAAGGGCTCAATCCAGATCTACGCCGCCGACTATGACGGCGCCAACGTCCGCCGCCTGACCTCGAGCGGCGAGAACAAGCTCGCGAACTGGACGAACTGACCCCGCGGGGGGCCAAAGCCCACCGCGGGGCCGGGACCTGGTCCAGACCGACCCCACGGGGCGTGGGGTGGGTTGATTTCTATTGACAGAACCGGACCTAGATTGTATATAAAGCTAGCACCGTGGATTCTAAGGAGGTCCTGATGAAAAAGATACTCGTTTACGCGCTTGCCGTCGTTATCGTCGTCGCTTTCTTCGCCGGATGCAAGAAGAAGGTCAAGGAAGTCCCCCCCCCGCCGCCCCAGGTCAAGGAACAGCCCCGGGTCGAGAAGGTCGAGGAGCCCGTCGTCCAGGAGCCCGTCCTCAGCGAAGAAGAGATCTTCATGTCCAAGTCGCTCGAGCAGATCAACAAGGAACAGCCCCTGGCGATGATCCACTTCGATTACGACAAGTACTTCGTCCGGGAGGACGCCAAGGCGGCCCTCGACAGGAACGCGGCCTGGCTGAAGAAGTTCCGGACCGTCAAGCTCCTGGTCGAAGGCCATTGCGACGAGCGCGGAACTGAAGACTACAACCTAGCCCTGGGCGAGAAGAGGGCCAAAAGCGCCTTCGATTACCTGGTCTCCCTGGGGATCTCCGCCGACCGGATGAAGATCCTCTCCTACGGCAAGAGCCAGGCTCTCGCCGGCGGACACGACGAGGCGTCCTGGCAGGCCAACCGGCGCGCCCAGTTCACCATCATCGAAAAATAGCCCGTGAACACAAGAGCTGTCGGGGCATGTCTCCTGCTCGTCGTGCCCCTCTGGTCCGCCGGCGCCGATAAAACCAAGAAGGCCTATGAGCTCATCTACGACGACGTCCAGATCCTCAAGAAGCAGGTCCTGGACATCGTCGACCGGCTCGAAAAAAACGCCGAGGACATCCGGCTCGTCCGGCAACAGCTCGACGGGCTCGGCGAAATCCTGCGGCGGTCGCAGGCGGACCAGGCCGGCCTCAAAGAGGACCTGAAGGCCGTCCCCCAGCACTATCAGGCCCTGGCCGGACGGATCGAACAGTTGAGCCTCGACCTGGCCAGGATCTCCGACGCGCTCATCGCCCTGAGGGGAGGGGCGCCTCCAGCCGCGGCCGCCGAGGCCAAACCGGCCGACACGAAAGCGCCCGGCGACATTCCGCCGGCGGCCAAACCCGCGGACACGGGAGGGACGCCCCCTGCGCCCCTTCCGTCCAACGTCTCTCCCCAGGACGTCTACAATATGGCCTATAATGATTACCTCAAGGGAAACTTCGACCTGGCGGTCGAAGGGTTCAAGATGTACAAGGAACAGTTCTCCGCCAGTCCGCTCGCCGACAACGCCCTCTATTGGATCGGGGAATGCGCCTATAGCCAGCGGAAATTCGAGGACGCCGTCAACGCGTTCAACGAGCTCATCCTCGCCTACCCGCAGGGGGACAAGGTCGCGGCCGCCTATCTCAAGAAGGGCATGAGCTTCGCCGAGATGGGCCGGACCGAGGAAGCCCTCACGGCCTTCAGGCTTCTCGTCGCCAAGTTCCCGGTCGAGGAAGAGACCCGCATCGCCCAACAGAAGATCAAGGAACTGGGGGAAAAATGAGAGACATCAACAGCCTGAATAAGGTCATCCTGATCGGCCGCCTGGGCCAGAAGCCGGAGACGCGGGTCCTCGCCCAGATGGAACGCAAGGTCGTCCACTTCACGCTGGCCACCAACGAACGGTTCTTCAATAAGAATACGAACGAGGCGGTCAACCGGACCGAATGGCACCGGATCGTCGTCTGGGGCCCGCTGGCGGATTTCTGCGAGAAATATCTGACCCAGGGCAAACAGATCCTCCTCGAAGGCAAGCTCAGGACCCGGCCGTGGCAGGACAAGGACGGGAACAAGCGCTCGACGACCGAAGTCGAGGCCCAGAACATCGTCCTCCTCGGACGGCGGGAGGAGTCGGGCCGCGAGGAGGGCGCCGCCGAAGGCCCGGCCGGCCCGGATTTTCCGATGGAAGGGGACGAGACGGCCCACACCGGCGGCAGCGGCGGCGACGACGACATCCCGTTCTGAGCCCCGTTCTGCACCCGTCCCGGGAGCCTCGGCCATGGACGCCCACGACGACATCGAAAAATCCTTCAGGGAGCGCATCCTCGAGGACATCCGCCCCTGGGGGAGGTTCCGGGCCTATCCATACGAGCTCGGGGCGACCGTCAAGATCATCACCGTGGAGCCCGGCCGGTCCCTGTCGCTCCAGTACCACCAGCGGCGCGCCGAGTTCTGGGTCGCCCTCGATCCGGGCCTCGAAGTGACCGTCGGCGACCGGGTCTGGTCGCCCGCCCCGAACGAGGAGATCTTCATCCCCCGGAAGGCCATCCACCGCCTCCGGGGCCTCGGCCCCCTGCCGGCCCGCATCATGGAGATCTGGATCGGCGATCCCGACGAATCCGACATCGTCCGCGTCAAAGACGACTTCGGCAGGTAATCCCTCCCCCCGGCCGCCGCAGGCTTGTAGACACAGGTTTTAGCCTATGTCTTTCCTAAGCACTTCCCCAGAATGGGGGATCGCCGGCTGGGGGCACGGACGGGACGGACCGAGCGGACGTGGAGGGTTTAGCCCGCACGAAGCCGATTTCAAGGAGATTCGGGCGAGGATGTCTGAGCGTACGCGAATCTTGAACCAACTTTACTTAGGGCGTGGTCAGGAAATTGTGCCCGGGGCAAGATCACGAGTTCCGAGCCCGCCGAAGAAATCGGTGAGGGCGCGGCGTTAAAAACCCGACCGGGAGCGAGGCCGTCTCGTCCGTGCCTTTAGTCCAGCCCACGCCAAGTGAACGATGGATATCCTCAATTCCTGAGAGGGCACCGCTGCTATTACGGGAGATGTCGGGAATCGCCGGGCAGGAAAAAGGGGGATCAGGTCTGGCCCATGAGGAAGACCTCGGGGTACTTGACGAGGATGCCCTCGATGACACGCTCCTCGATCTCCTGGGCGCTTGAGGCCTGCATGGCCTCGCCGACGATCTTCTCGACCGTCGCCACTTCGATCGAGCGCAGGGCTTTCTTGACCCGCGGAATGAAGATGGGGTTCATGCTGAAGGTCCGGAGACCGAACCCGAGCAGAACCAGGGCCGACAGCGGGTCGGCCGCCATTTCGCCGCAGACGGCCACCTCCTTGCCGGCTTCTCCCGCCGTCCTGATGACGTATCGGATCAGCCTCAGGACAGCGGGGTGGAGGGGCTTGTAGAGGTAGGAGACGAATTCGTTGGACCGGTCGACCGCCAGGTAATACTGGATGAGGTCGTTCGTCCCGATGCTCATGAAATCCAGTTCCTTGGCCAGGTGGTCCATCAGGGCGGCGGCCGCGGGCACCTCGATCATTGCCCCCAGCGGGATCTTCTCATCGAACCGCTCCCCCGCCCGCCGGAGCCCGTCCTTGACCTCCTCGAAAAGGGCTTTGACCTCGAAGATCTCCTCAATCTCCGTGATCATGGGCACGAGGACCCGGACGTTCCCCCGGACGCTGGCCCTGAGGATGGCCCGCAGCTGCATCCGGAACATGTCCCGGTTCTGCAGAGAGAAGCGGATGGCCCTCAAACCCAGCGCGGGGTTGGGCTCCTTCTCGATGTTGAGCTGAGGGAGGGCCTTTTCCCCGCCGATATCGATGGTCCTGATGAAGACGGGCATCGGGTCCGCCTCCCGGGCCAGCCGCTCGTAGACGGCGAGATGGTCCTCCTCGGTCGGCAGGATCGACCTCCCGAGGTAGATGAACTCCGAGCGGAAGAGGCCGACGCCCTCGGCGCCGTAGGAGCGGGCCAGGCTGATCTCCTCGGGAAGCTCGATGTTGGCCATCGGGACAAAGGAGACGCCATCCAGGGTCCGTGAGGCCAGCTTGGCCGTCTTCTGGAGGTCTTTGCGGTATTTTTCGTACTTCTCCTTCTTGCTCAGGAACTCGCGCCGGACAACCGGGGTCGGGTTGACGATGACCTCGCCGTCGGTGCCGTCGACGATGATAAAGTCGCCGTTCTTCACCCGGAGCGTGACGTTATGGAGGCCGACGACGGCGGGGATGTTCAGGGAACGGGCCAGGATGGCCGTGTGGGACGTCTGGCCGCCCATGTCCAGGACAACGCCCAGGATGTTCTTACCGCTGAGGCTCGTGGCCGCCTCGGAGGGCATGAGGTCGTGGGCCACGAGGACCTTCTGCCCCTCGGGAGACTCCTTCTTCTCTTTCCGCGTCTCCAGGTTCCTGTAGATCTTGGCCAGGACGTCGGAGATGTCCGATTTCCTTTGCTTGAAGTACTCGTCGTTGATGGCCTCGAAGATCTCCTCGTAACGGGCGTTGGTCCGGGAGAGGGACCACTCCGAGCGGACCTTTTCTTCGATGATGACCTTTTCGAGCCCGGAAAGCAGGGACCGGTCCTCGAGGATCATGAGATGGGCCTCGAAGATGAAGGCGTGCTCCTCTCCCATCTTCGCGCTTATGTCGGCCTTGATCCGGACGAGTTCGTCCTTGGTCCGCTCGATCGCCCGGCGGAGGCGCCGGAGCTCGTCCTCGACCTGGCCGGCCGGAAGGACCTCGCGCCGCGACGTGAAGGTCACCCGCTCGGAGAGGGCGACCTCGCCGATAGCGATCCCCGGGGAAACCCCGATGCCCCTCAGGCGGTTGATGTCCATCGGCCGTCACTCTTTCTCATCGAACCTGTTGTTGATCAGGTTTGAGAGGGCTTTTAGGGCGGCTTCCTCGTCCTTGCCGGAGACAAAGAGGGTGATCTCGCTCCCCTGGGTGGCCGCCAGGGTCAGGATGCCGAGGATGCTCTTACCGTCGATCTCATTGCCGTCCTTGACGATCTTGACCGAGGCGACGAAGCAGTTGGAGAGGTTGACGAACTTCACCGCGGCCCGGGCGTGAAGTCCGAGCTTGTTCCTGATCGAGATCCGGTGTTCGAGCATGTCTATTTCAGCTTGGCCCCGAGGAGCGCGCTGACGAGGTGGATGTTCTTCTTGCCCTGCTCAACGACCTTCCGGGCGACGTCGCGGAGGTCGTTATTCCTCTGCAGTGAGACGAACTTGATGAGCATAGGCAGGTTGACGCCGGTGATGATCTCCACCTGGCTTTCCTTCAGGAAGCTGAAGCTCAGGTTCGAGGGCGTCCCGCCGAACATGTCGGTGAAGATGATGACGCCGTTCTTCTGGTCCACGCGCTTGAGACTGAGGTTGATCTTCTTCTTCGAATCCTCCACGTCGTCATACCAGCCGATCGAGATCGACTCGATGTTGGGAGCCTCGCCCAGAATGATCGTAAGGGCGTTCAGGAGCTCCTCGCCCAGTTTCCCGTGAGAGACGATGATGCCGCCGATCATGGATCTTCGCCAGCCTTATATTCTATAGGAAAAGCCCGTCATTTATAAATATCCCTGTGATAAATTTTCGTGTCGGCCCCCCGGGCCCTGAGATGGGCCCTGAGCTCGTCGGCGACGGCGACCGAACGGTGTTTCCCCCCCGTACAGCCGCTAGCCACAGTCAGGATGCTCTTGCCTTCCCGGACGCACTGCGGGACCAGGCGGTCGACGCAAGCGTAAAGCTCCCGGAGGAAGGCCTTCGTCTCCGGCGCCCCGAGGACGAAGGTCCGGACGACCCGCGACCGGCCGTTCCGGTCGCGGAGGCGGTCGACGTAGAAGGGATTGGGCAGGAACCGGGTGTCAAAGACGAGGTCGGAATCGAGCGGCAGGCCGTACTTGTAGCCGAAGCTGATGAGCACGACCTGCATCCGGGGCGCCCGGCGCTTCAGGACGTTCCGGCCGAGGCGCTCCTTAAGCTGGGAAATGCTGAGGCCGGACGTGTCGATGACCTCGTCGGCCATCTTCATGATCTCCGCCATCCGCCGGCGCTCGAGCCGGACCCCCTCGAGGACCGGCCGGCGGCGGGCGAGGGGATGCGGCCGGCGGCTCTCGCTGAACCGCTTCACCAGACATTCGTCCGAGGCGTCGAGGAAGATGAGGCGCGGCGAGATCTTTTTCCGGATCTCGCTGAAGATGCCGGGGAAATCCGTCAGGAAGGCGGGCTCGCGGATGTCGACGACCAGAGCGACACGGTCGATCTCAGCTTTCTTCTTGTGCCAGAGGTCGACGAAGCTCGGGATGAGCTTGGTCGGGAGGTTGTCGACGCAGTAGTAACCGAGGTCCTCCAGGAAGCGGCTGACGACCGTCTTCCCGGACCCCGACAGCCCCGTGACGACGAGGAACCTGTTGTCTTTGCGCGGCACGCCCATAGCGTCTCCTCAGGACAGGGCCCGGTCCAGCCTTTTCATGATCTCGCTCGGCGCATTGTAGCCCTTCTTCCCCAAGAGGTGGACCTTACAGGCGACCTCGATCAGCGTCGCGATGTTCCGGCCGGGGGCGACGGGGATGAAGACCTGCGGCACCTTTTCGCCGAGGATGACCTCGTCATCGGGGAGCTTGAGGCCCAGACGGTCCAGTTCCAGGCCGTGCCGCCATTTCTTGAGGCGGATGATGAGGTCGATCCGCGACCTTGAGAGGATGGACCGCGGCCCGAAGATCTCCCGGATGTTGATGATGCCCAGCCCGCGGATCTCCATGAAGTTCCGGCTGAGCGGCGGCGCCTCGCCGGTAAGGCGGCCGGGGCCCTCCCTCCGCACCCGGATGACGTCGTCCGAGATGAACTTATGGCCGCGGGCGATGAGCTCGAGCGAGCTTTCGCTCTTGCCGATGCCGGAATCGCCGATGATGAGCGCCCCGACCCCGAATATCCTGAGCAGGCCTCCGGGCAGGGTCGTCCCCCCCGTCCAGGAGCCGGACGCGGCGCGCCGCCCGGATCTATCCATGGAGCTTGTCTTCCTCCTCGCGGACGATCTCGATGACGACTTTGGGGCTCCGGGCTTCAAGCACCCGCCTGGGGAGCGCGGTCGACTTCCGGACGAGCTGGGCGATGGCCGCGAGCACCTGGAGGCTCGTGCTCGGATCGTCCGGGGAGGACACGACCAGGAAGAAGAGATGCGAGGGCTTCCCGTCCAGGGAATCGAAGTTCACGCCCGGATGGGAGATAGCCAGGACGAGGAGCGGGCTCTTGATGCCCTTGAGCTTGCAGTGGGGGATGGCGACGCCGTCCCCGATGGCCGTGCTCCCGAGGTTCTCCCTCTGGACGAGCTTGTCGTACAGGTTCCTTTCCCGAGAGATCCTGTTCCTGGACTTCATGAACCCGACGATCTCCTTCAGGACGGCGTCCCGGGTGAGGGACTTGATGTCCGGAACGATCAGCTCTTCGGAAAGGAGGCTATGGAGTTTCACTCATCCCTCTCGCTTCGCGCCCATCATTCGGGCTCGACAAGGCCGACGTGCCCGTCCTTACGGCGGAACAGGACGGCCCATTTCTCGGACCCCTCCTTGCGGAACACGAAGACTTCCCGGTTCTTCAGGTCGAGCTGGAGCGCCGCCTCTTCCACGGACATGGGCTTGAGCGAATAGTGCAGGCTCCGGAGGATCCGGCGCTCGGGTTCCTCCGTCTCGGCGGGCAGGACGAGGCCCTTCCGTTCGCGGCCCTTCCGGCGCTTCCGTTCCCGGAACTTCTCCCGCTCCTTCCGGATCTTCGTCTCGAGCCCGTCGAAGGCCAGGTTCAGGGAGTTCATCATGTCGGGCGTCTCCTCGACGACGACGAGGCCGGCCCCCTTGTCCTTGACGTGGAGCTCGGCGCGATGCCTCGTCTTCGCCACGGAGAGGATGATGTCCACTTCGAGCACGGAGCCCAGGAGCTTCTCGAGGGCCTTGAGCCGCTTCTCGCAATACTGCCTGACCTCGGGCGTCAGGTCGGTCTGGCGGGCCGTGAAGTGCACATTCATGGCGTTCCCTCCATCGCGAACCTTCTTTTCCTGATATGCGAAGGCAGGATCTTAAGCTGCTTCCTGTACTTGGCGACCGTCCGGCGTGCGATCTTCAGGTTCTCCCTGGCCAATATATCACCGATCTCGATATCGCTCAACGGGTTGTTCCCGTCCTCCTGTTCGACCAGCTTGCGGATCCTATCCTTGATCCTCAGGGAGGAGACGTCCTCGCCGAGGTCCCCGTGCAGGGACTTGTGGAAGAAATACTTTAGGGAGAAGACCCCCCGGGGCGTCTCCATGTATTTGTTGGCCACGACGCGGCCGACCGTCGACTCGTGGACGCCGACCTCCTGGGCGATCTCGATGAGCGTCAGGGGCTGGATGAACTCCAGCCCCTTATCGAAGAAATCTCTCTGCCGGTCCACGATGAAGCGGGCCACCCGGTAGATCGTCCGGTTCCGTTGGTCCAGGCTCCGCATGAACCAGAGGGCCTTCTTCAGCCGGTCCTTCAGGAACCGGGTAGCTTCGGACTGTTCCCGGGACGCCTTGCCCAGGAGCTGTTTGTAATAAGCCGAGATCCGGAGCCGGGGCAGGCCTTCATCGTTCACGACCACTTTCCACTCGTCCCCTTCCTTGGTGACAATGATGTCCGGGACGGCGTAAAACGTCTTCTCCTCGGTGTACTTGCGCCCCGGGGCGGGGTCCAGGCTCCGGATGATCTCGATGTGGTCCTTGACCTCGGCCAGGGGAATGGCCAGGATCCGCGCCAGCTGGGCGTAATCCGACTTTTCGAGAAGCGGGAGGTACCGGCTGACGATGTCCCGGGCGATGTCGTCCCGGACGTCGTGCCGGTCCATCTGGGCGAGGAGGGCCTCCCTGAGGTCGAGGCTGGCGACGCCGACGGGATCGAAGGCCCGGATCTTCTGACGGATCGCCTCGACTTTTTCCGGGGCCGCCCGGGCGAGCCTCGCGATCTCCTCCACCGGGGAGCCGAGATAGCCGTCCTCGTTGACGTTCCCGATGATGAACTGGGCGATCTCCCGCTCCTCCGGCTCGAAGAAGGTCAGGGAGGCCTGCCAGTTCAGGTGGTCCCAGAGGGAGGGGCTGCGGGAGAGCGTATTCTCGAGGGAAACGGCTTCGCGCTTCTCGCCGAAATTGGGGCGGAACCCGTCGTCCAGGTAATCCTGGAAGCTCGCTTCGGCTTCGACTTTCTCGACCTCGTCCGGGGACTTTGGGGGCTCGCCGAGGGCGAGCGCTTCGTCGGGAGACTCCGTTTCGCGGGTTTCTTCCGGCACCTTTTCCGGATCGCCGGCTTCCGGCTCGGCGTTCGCGGAAGCCTGTTCTTCGGCGCTCTCCGGGGGACCGGTCTCCGCTTCTTCCTCGAGTTCCATCATCGGGTTCTCGGTGAGTTCCTCGTTTATGACCTCGATGAGCTCCAGGTTCGTCAAGGGAAGGAGTTTGATGGCCTGTTGGAGGGCCGGGGCCAGGATGAGCTTCTGGACCTGGCGCTGGTCGAGCCTCTGTTTGAGCACGATCAATCCCCCCCGCGCCTCAAAGCCGGAAATCCTCGCCCAGGTAGCTCCTCCGGACGTCCTCCGAAGCCACGATCTCCGCCGGCGTCCCCTCCTTGAAGATCCTGCCCTTGTCGATGATGTAGGCACGATCCGTGATCTTGAGCGCTTCCCGGACGCTGTGGTCGGTGAGGAGCAGGCCGAGGCCCCGCGCCCGAAGGTCGCTGACGATCGCCTGCAGGTCGAGGATAGCCAGGGGGTCGATCCCGGTGAAGGGCTCGTCGAGGAGGATGAATTCGGGGTCGGTGATCATCGCCCGGGCGATCTCGAGCCGCCGGCGTTCGCCCCCCGAAAGGGTATAGGCCTTGGACCCGGCGAGCTTTTCCAGGCCGAACTCCTTGAGGGTCCGGGCCAGGACGCCGTCCCCGCGAGGGCGGGCGTCGGGCATCGTCTCCATGATGGCCAGGAGGTTGTCCTCGACGGTCAGCTTCCGGAAGGCGGACGGCTCCTGGGGAAGAAGGCAGAGTCCCTTCCGGGCCCTGAGATACATGGGAAGCCCGGTGATGTCCTCGTCGTCGAGGAAGATCCGGCCGGAATCCTGAGGGATGAGGCCCAGGACCATGGAGAACGTGGTGGTCTTTCCGGCCCCGTTGGGTCCCAGAAGCCCTACGACCTCCCCCTTCCTGACCTCGATCGAGACGTTATCAACGACCTTTTTCTTTCCGTAGGTCTTATTCAAACCCACGGCTCTCAAAGCGTCTTTCATAGTTCACGATTTAATTACCGTCGACGACCTATCTCTCTTCTTATTTTCGATCGTGATTCTACCATCGCCCAGATGGAAAGTCAATTTGTCCCCCTCCGTCACGCCCTTCTCCTTATCGATCAGGACGGGGTTCCCGGTCAGGACCACCGTGTCCGCTTTCAGGTCATAGACGGCCTCGTTGCCACGGCCCTCTTTTTCCTCCTGGAGGATCACCACCTGGCCGCGGGCCAGCAGTTTGTCGATCTCGCTTCCCTCGTCCTTGAGGCGCAGGGCGAGGCTCGCCGAGGTGATCCGGAGGGTGGGGGTCTTGAGCTCGCACGAGCCTTCGAACTCGATCCTCCTCATCTTGGGGACAAAGGCCATCCGCTCGGCGACGATCTCGAGCCGTTCCTCCGCCGGCTTGTCCTTGGGCTTATGGGTGAAGCTGGCCTTGACCCCGCCCCGCCCCGAGACCGCCCCGGACTTCTCCTGGATGTCGAATTCCTTGGCCAGTACGACGTCCTTCTCCTGCCAGATCCGGACGTCCTCCCTGAGGGCGAAGAATTTCTTCTCCCTGGCATAGGTCAGGCTCCGACAGGTGATGAAGACGGGCTTGTCCTTGGAGAAGAACCCAACGGCCTGCCCGTCCCCGGCCGGCTTGAGGACGAGCTTGACTTCCCCGGAAGCGCTCATATTACCCGAGCCCAGTCCGACGGAGATCACAGGAGCCTCGACCTCGGTTCGGTCGGAATCGATCCGAGCGGGAGCGCCGGCC
>Ga0105106_10001772_pt1 | contig 15434 bp, 15 predicted proteins | sample PPLLaktember2015_5_FD_79109 | JGI IMG/M metagenome (GOLD analysis project Ga0105106, IMG submission 79109) | Freshwater sediment microbial communities from Prairie Pothole Lake near Jamestown, North Dakota, USA - PPLs Lake P8 Core (1) Depth... | ecosystem: Environmental > Aquatic > Freshwater >...
CAGTATATATCGGTACATCCGCACTGGTAGCCATGGGATGCCGTGTCTGCGGCACCTGTTACCGCGGGCAATGTGCGTGGGGTATCGCAACACAGAAACCCGAACTCACCCGCAGGCTGGATCCTGAAACCGAATCCGTGCAGGTCGAGAACCTTATCCATGGGTGGACCCTCGAGATTGCCGAACTGATGGGGGCAGCCGGTATCAACAGTATTGAGAGCCTTCGGGGTAACCGTGACCGGTTGAGAGGATATATGCTGGATGAAGGACTCCTGAACGTTCTTGATGTGAAAACGGTGGGGGCATAAATGACCACAACCGTGAAAATTGATACAAAAGGGCTTCATTACACGCCTCTCAACCAGCAGATCCGTGCGGCGATTGCGGCCGGGGCAGAAGAGATCATTCTTGATAATGTTCTCGGACAGCGCTTCATCGGCAACGGTATCCGGGGCAAAGGAGTAACCCTCACCATTCATGGAGTCCCCGGTGGCGACCTGGCGATGTTCATGAGCGGCCCGTCCATTATTGTACACGGAAATGCTGATCATGCACCGGGGAATACCATGGACAATGGCAGGGTTATAATTCATGGGAGTGCGGGAGATGCGGTCGCCCACAGCATGCGTGGCGGCAGGGTATATGTCCGGGATAACATCGGGTACCGGGGAGGTATCCACATGAAACAGTACACCGATAAACGCCCGATCCTTGTTGTCGGTGGTGGAGCTCGGGTATAAATGAGGAAATACATGGCTGCGGGACTTCTCATCGTGCTTGGTTTAACAGGAATCCCGCCTGTCGAGGAACGCGGTGTCGGAAGTGGCATTCACGGCGGAGAGATTTATATTCGCGGTCATGTGGATCCAAATAATCTTGGAGTCGGCACACAACAGACTCCGGCTACCGAAGAACAGAAGAGGATGATCGCCCCGATCATCGAGGATTTCGCACAGGTGTTTGGTATTGATGCAAAAGAGCTGACAGACTCGGAATACACCCGGGTTTCTCCCTCCAGCGCCCGCCCTTTTGCAAATAAATATACCTGGGAGTGAACAGTGATGGCTGGTAAAAGTTATCTCGATTTGAAACAGGAAGTCTGGGATACCGGCAGGTGCTCGGGCTGTGGTGCATGCATTGCGGTCTGTCCGGCAGATTCTCTTTGGTTTGATGAAGGTGAGCTGGCAGAACATCCGAAAAGCAATGGATACTGCAAGCAGGTTACGGACAAAGTGAGCTGCGGCGCATGTTATTCTGCCTGCCCCAGGACGGGAAATCAGCCCGCTGAGACGCTCGGCCCTTATCTGGAACTCCTGAAAGCAAAATCAACCTTCGATATTCCCCGCAGACAGAGCGGCGGAGCGGTAACGGCAATTCTTGCCAATGCACTTGATGAAGGATTCATTGATGCAATTGTTACCGTTACCGAAGATCGCTGGACTCTCAAACCCTCGTCCGTAGTCATCACAAAAACCCATGTACTCATCGAACAGGCAGGCAGCCGTTACAGCTGGTGGGTACCCCTCCTTGCTGCCCTGAAGTATGCTGCGGTTGGACGGAAGTACAAACGTATTGCAGTCATTGGCGTCCCCTGTGCAGTACAGGCTGTAGCACGGATACGTGAGAGTGAAAATGACCTGTTAAAACCGTTCGGGAACGCTATCCGTCTCGTGGTCGGGCTTTTCTGCACAGAGACATTTGATTATCAGGCACTCATCGTCGGGAAGCTCATGACGCACTACAAACTCGATCCCCATGATATTAAAAAACTCAACGTGAAAGGGAAACTGGAGGTCATAAAACAGGACGGCAGCACTACGACCGTCCCCTTGTCAGAACTCGAGACCTGTATCCGTAAAGGCTGCCATTTCTGCACAGACCTCACTGCGGTGCTTTCTGACATATCAGCCGGAGCAGTAGGAAGTCCGGCAGGATCAACTACGCTTATTGTCCGTACTCCGGCCGGCAAAGCGTTCGTGACCAGTGCTGTCCGGAACCGGAAACTGGAAGTCAGTCAGGGTGTTGATACTGCGGCAATTGAAAAACTCGCCATTTCAAAAATTAAGAAAAATTCAAAAAAATAACCTTTTACGCCCAAAAAAAAACAGGTATTTTTCTGTCCTTCACCCCGCCAGGATTCCTGTTTTTATTTTTCCCTGCGGATCCGGGCCAGCGGGGAGTTCTGGTCGAAGAATTCAGCGATGAACGGTGCGAATTCCTCCTTCCAGCATTCCGGGCCCTCATGAAGTGTCCATCCCAGTTCCAGTGACTGACGGATATGTTTCCCAAGGCTCACATTCGTAAGAAGAGCATCAGAAGAGAGAAGGCTTTTTGCAGTCTGGAACTCCCTGGGTAGTTCCATCACATACCGTCCGTCTTCGATGAAGGGGCCGGACTGATGTTCTTCGAGGTGTTTTTCCCGGAATTTATCTGCATTTGAGCGGTTCCAGACCGGTGGCCCCAGGTGCCGGCGGATTGCCGGAAGCTCACCAACGAGCAGCTCAAGCAGAATCATGCACTCGGTGGGTTGCATATCATACGAAGCATGATGGACGACAAATCCGTTACGCTCCAGAAGCTCCCGGATTGAAGCAACACTGCGTTTGAGCTGAGGCACAACAATCTCCGGAATAAGCCGGGGTGTGGCAAAAGTGATTGCGAACACACGGGTTCTCCGCAGCGCGATCCGGGCGGACAGTTCTTTTTTCAGGATGCAGCGTTCCATCGGGTGCAGGAAGAATGCATATCCGGGCTCTTCACCATACCCCCTTGCCAGCTCGATGAACCCCGCCATCTGATCCTGAGAAACAGCTGCGGCCACATTTCGTTTTGGATCAACCGGATCGATAACGACCAGCGGTTCTTCAAATTTTTTTGCTGCATGTTTTTCAATATCGATACAAAGTCCCGGACGCCAGGAAGCCGCTGCGTGAATGAGGGGGGTAAATCCGCCGTAGTAGAGGACAAGAAGTTCACAGAGATACCCTGAAAAACCTTCTGTCATCTGATCTGAACCATAGATACCACCGGCTTTTGTAAATTGTTTCAGAAGGAGCACATCATCTATCAGGCCATTAATCCTGTCAGTTATATACCGTGTATGAAAGGGAGTCCGGTCAACCGCACTCTGGATGGTGGTTGCACTTGCCACTTTATAACAGGGAACCAGGTCAACGTCAACACCGTCGATATTCGCATTGATATAGGGATGCTCGGCATATTTTTCGTGGAATGTAGCGGTGAAAGACGCTGCGATGCTGCGGGCGAGGGCCAGTCCTTCAGCTTCGAGTGCATCGCGGGACAATTCCGGGTCAAAGAGCATAAAAACATCAAGATCCCGGTCTCCACGGACCCATGTATGGCGTGCAATTGAACCTACGACCATCCCTTCTGCCTTACCGCTCCGGGAGATTGCCTCAAGCAGTCGTGTTGCAAGGCCACAGACATGTTCACGTTCCTGAGAGGTCGGGCGAAGGTCTGCGAGCACTTTTTCTTCAACAGGTAAACGGGTCACCATGTCACCTCAGCCAGGTTTTCATAGACCGGCCCCTGAGGCAGGAGTGTACTCTTTTTCAGGGTCATGCCGCGGATCATGCAGCTGCCATAGGTCACATCCCTGATGCTGTTCAGCGTGGAAAAAAGCGACTCATCCGGCGATTTCACACGCGCTATTGTTGCATGCGGGGTAAAGTGACGGGTTTCGCGCTCAAATCCAAGAGGTGCAAGAATCTCCTCTATCCGCGAGAATAACTGCTCTCCCTGCCCCGCATCATCGATTGTACTCCAGACCGTGTGCGGGCGTCTGGGACTATTGACCGTTACGGGGCCTGCGGTGATCCCGAAGGGGGAAAATCTGACGGATCTGACTGCAGCAATGACTTTTTCGAGTGTTTCCTGTTCCACTTCCCCGAGAAATTTTATCGTGATGTGAATATTTTTCGGGTCCACCAGAGTGAGACGAGCTTTACTGCCGCGGATTCTTTCCTGCGCTCTCGAGAGATTATCTTGTATTTCATGTGATAGTTCGAGTGCAATAAACGCCCTGACCATTATGGTACTATTATTTCATACCACTACTAATGGTAATCGCTTTTTGAGCACTATCGTACGAGCCAAACAATGAACATTCAAACCATGATTTTTTTATCTCCGGAACGCCTATTGCATAGATGACTGTGTGAGGGATTGGGGATGCCGGAAAAATCGAAAATAATTGTGTATACGCTTGAATGCTGCCCGAATTGTGATAGCCTGAAGTGTTTTTTGACAAAGGGCGGATATACGTTCACCGAAAGGGATCTTTCGACTGCAGAATCACTCACTGAGCTGCGGATAAACGGGGTTTTTGTGAATGAAGCCCCTGTTTTACAAAAGGACTCTGATTTCTACACTTCTGTGGATCTTTTTCCCGCAGGCAACCTGGATGGAGAGCATCTGTCAGCGCTGATATCAGGTGAATAATGGCACATCGGGAGACCAGGCAACTGACGTTTGAGGGAATCACGCTTCCCACACTCCCCTTTGTCAGAACATCCGATGGGCATATTATCGAATGGGATCGCAGCCGGATCGTCCGGCAGATCGTCCAGGAAACGAAGCTGGTCGAGACGTTCTACGGGTATGAAGGTGCTGATGAAGCGACAGCACAGGAAATCGCCTTTGAGGTAGAAAACCGTATTAAAAATATGGGATTAAAATCCCTATCAGGGCCCCTGATCCGGGAAATCGTGAACATCACGCTCCTTGAAAGGGGTATGATACAATACCGCAATGTCTCTACACGGGTGGGTACTCCGGTCTATGATGCCCACCAGATTGATGTTGGCAGGGGGTTTGAAGCGCACGATAACGCCAACCTCCAGGAAAATGCCGAGACCTCGCACAAGAAAAAAGCGGACAAGATATCAAAGGAACAGTACCTGCTCCAGCTCCCGCCGGACCTTGCAGATCACCACCTTTCCGGTGAGATGCACATCCATGATCTGGAGTATTTTGGAACACGACCGTTCTGCCAGGACTGGGATCTCCGGTATTTTTTCTATTATGGATTGATGCCTGACGGAAATGGTACCAAGGCTTCCGTTGCAGGCCCGGCAAAACGCGCTGAAGTAGCCATTCTCCATGCGGTGAAAGCGCTCGGTTCAGCCCAGACCAATTTTGCCGGTGGGCAGGGCTATTACAACTTCCTCACCTTCCTTGCTCCCTATATGGAGGGAATGGAATACAGCGAGATTAAACAGAACATGCAGATGTTTGTCTATGAAATGACCCAGATGATGGTTGCCCGCGGGGGTCAGCTGGTCTTTTCCTCCATTCAGCTCTCGCCGGGAGTCCCGGTGCTCTGGCAGGACAAACCCTGTATTTTCAAAGGAAAAATATGGGATGGTACATCTGCACCCCTCAGGACCTATGGGGAGTTTGAGCGCGAGGTGCGGCTGCTGTTCAAAGCCCTCATGGAAGTGATGCTCGAGGGGGATTACTGGGGAAAACCCTTCAATTTTCCCAAGCCGGAGATTTCCATTGAGCCGGATTTCATGAATGAGCGGGAAGAGTTTAACCGCAAAAATCCCGATTTGCCGACATTCCAGGAATTATACCTTATGACATTTGAGCTTGCCTCGAAGTTCGGCACACCGTATTACGATAACCAGCTGCCTGCGTACCGCGGAGCAGGTAAGGGGATCTCCTGTTACCAGTGTTGTGCCTACCAGTTTTCAGCCGTTGCCGACAAGGATTCGGATTTTGACAAGAAGCTGGTTTTCGAGGAGGGCAGGCACTTCTCGATGGGTTCATGGCAGGTTGTCTCGGTGAACTGTCCGCGTGCTGCCTATAAATCCGAGGGAGATGATGCCCGGCTCTTTGCTGAACTCAAGGCGCTCATGGATGTTTCTGTTGAAATCTTCAAGATTAAGCGACGCTGGATGGACCTGATCCGGGCGAACAGCCGGATGCCGTTTGCAATGCAGCGCCCGAAAGACCCGAATACCGGTGAACGTGGTGCCCTTGCTGTTGATCTTGAAGGGCTGGTCTATACTGTTGGAATAGTCGGAGTCAACGAAATGGTACAGCATCATACCGGAAAACAGCTCCACGAATCAAAAGAGGCGTTCCGGCTTGCGATACGGGCGATGACCGAGATGGAACTCTATGCCCGTGACCTCTCAAAGAAGAATAACATGACCCTTGCGCTTGCCCGTACCCCGGCAGAAACAACAGGACAAAGGTTTGCGGTGGCCGACCTGCTTGACCGCCGGTATCACAACTTTGCCATCAAGGTCATCAAGGGGGATATACAAGAAGGGCTTCAGATGCTCGGCAAGAGCCGCGATCTCCCCGTATACTATACAAATGGCACCCATGTCGCACCCGGTGCGGATGTCCCGCTCACCAAGAGGATGGAGATTGAGCATGTATTCTTCCCGATTGTGGACGGGGGGAACATATTCCATATCTGGCTGGGTGAGGCGCGTCCTGACCCACGCGGGCTCATGGACATGGCGATGAAACTCTGCCGGAACACTCAGATCGGGTATTTTGCATTTACCCGGGATATTACGGTATCACTCCGTCAGTTCCATGAAATGCGGGAGGAAAAGAACTCAATTGCCTCATGGGAACACGCTGATCATCCCATTACCGTGTAACAGTAAACCCGTTATTCCCCTATGCATTATGGATACCGGTTCTGGTAAGGTTATCCTCATATCAGCCAATTTTTTTATTTTTTTGTTCTGGAGAAACGCACATGAGTCACAGACTCAAGCAAACATGATGAATAACTTGTGGTTTTTCAGGGTAAATGTTTAAAAAACTCGCACGTTCATGGGGGTTTCACCCCCGCCACCTGGCTCTCCCCCCAATGGGATAACCCCCGGGAAGGTAATAACAGCACCATCACATTCGGCAGGGGCGGTCCGGGGGGACAGGCACTATCCCCTCCTTTAAAAGCATGTGTCCTCTTTATTTTGTGCTATAAATAAAAGGAATTCAACAGAGCAATATTTTCACGACTTCTGCAGGATTTCCGGTATACATGTTAAAAAAACCTGATCCTGATAATACGGGTACCTTTGCACCGGCATCAATGGACGACGATAACAATCCTCTTTTATTAGGTTTTGAGACGAGTATGTTGTATGGGACAAAAATTCTGTACTGTCTGTGGATCTGAATTACACGAAGGTACAAAATTCTGTGAGGCCTGCGGGACCCCGGTTGAACAAAATACACCTCAAATATCCCCTCTGCCTTCTGTACCATGCATTCAGGAAACCTCTGCAAATCCTCCTCTGGTTGCGGCTCCTCCCGTACAGACAGGCAGGGTTCCCGTAAAACTTATTGCCGGGATCATTATCGTACTGGTCATCGGTTCATTGCTGGTCTGGGCAGTATTACCGGGAATGGTCTCTGGATCCGGCCCGGGATCTGCCGGTGTACAAACTCCGTCAGCAACGCTGTCCCCATCACCCACAACACTGGTTACAACCGTACCGATAACCACTGCTCCAACTCCGACCCCTGACCCCTTCCCGGGTGCTCTTTATCTGAAAGAAGGGCTGTCTTTTGGAGCGGGAAGAATCGAAAGTGAAGGTACGGTCTACCGGATCTGGATGAATCAGACCTACCATTGGCATAACGATATGGACAACAAATACTATGTCCAGAAACCTGGCCCGCAAAACAAATACCTGTTTGTCTTCATCAATGTTTTCAATAAAGGCGATACACGGGTCTGGCCACCAACTTCAGGGAATATCCATGTCTGGTATAATGGAAAGAAATATTCTCCGGATCCCACGCATTATCTCCCCGATAAATCTTCTGACCGCAAGGCAACCGCTGTCGAAGTTGCGGAAATCCAGTATTTCCCGAAACTCTTCGGGACCGAATATGTGGAGGATTTCGGGTACTCCCATGGTGCCCAGCTTGCCTACTTATATCCCGGTAAGAGCAATGCCATAGACGGATACCTTGTCTACGAGGTTCCGGCCTCGCTGACTCCGGAAAAAGCCTATGTTGAAATTGTGTTCAACGGAAATACAACAGGCATCTGGAACCTCGGCTAGACCGGGGAGGAAACTATTCCTTTTTTATTAAAAAGCACACAGTCCACTCATGAAAAATCGCAAAAATGACAGGAGTTACGCTTCGCCACACATGGATCACCTGGGCGATGTTCATTTTGTCCCGGTCTAAACGCCCGTCCTCCCATCAGGGAGGCTATCTTTAAAAAATGTATGCATATCACCTGGATCGGGCTCCCTGATCGGTGACAAAAACACATTAGTCCGCTGTGTATTATTATAAAAAAATGTTAGCAGTGTTTTAACTTTTTCAGTGTTACATCCATGACGCCGCGGTGAACCCGATAATAGCTGTGTATTCTGTCAACAGGCTGACTGAGCATGATGGTAACTTCACGGTTATCAATACCTATAAGGACATTGTCAGGCTGTATGTCCACAAGAGGGGCATTTTTCTGATTGGCCGGCATGGTTGCGGTGATATAAATCATGTCATCAGATTCCACAACTTCATACGGGATTTCCTCATCATCGCCAGGTTCCCCCGCACGGAAGACCCCGGGGTCACCATTTGAAGGGTGCCGGGTGATAATGGTGTAACCGACAATGCGTGCATGCTGGTTTTCAGGCATGTTTTTAACGATGTCTTCAACGATTTTTGCAAGATTGTTAAAAACATCATCGTACGGACTGTTTGGATTATTCTGCATTTACGCCTCGAAGTGTGTACCGCTCTTTTGCCTTGCTTATAAGTCTCTTACGTTCGAACTGTTTCAGGATCTCACCAAGATCCCCCCATGGTATTTCAGTGACCTGTTCGAGTTCCTGGAATGTAAGTGAATCATGCGAGAGTGCAATGATTACAGTAATTTCTCGATCGCTCCTGAATAAATCCTTATGGATTCGGGCAAGGTCATTTATTTTTGTTTCGATATCATGGTTTACCTGTTCGAGATTTGAGAGGATGAGATCATGCGCCTTAATCATCCTGCCCAGCATGATGACCGAGTTTTTGAGGTGCTCCCCCGTTATATCGTCCTCTGTGGAATCAGAAGGCTCACGGATCTGCTTCAGGTTAATGTCGATGAGGATGTCATGTTCGAGATAATAATATTTCCGCCGTCTGTCGTCCATCTGGCAGGAGAGGATTGCTTCCCGTTCCATCATCTGGAGATGATCGATAACTGCCTTTGGCGAGAGCATCAGCGTTTCTGATATTTCGGTCACAAAACAGGGTTTTTGACGCAAAAGCTCAATGATCCGCCTTCGGTTCCGGTTCCCGAGGATGTCGAGCAGGCGGGAAACCTCAACAGCATCATACATCTTTACTTAATGTTAGTATGCCGGATATTTATTCATTTCATTATACGCAAGTGACATCCCGGTTTTTATCAATCCCATGGAATAATCCGGTAATTCCGCTGGATGCCATCCGGATTTTACGCCCTAAAAAAAGATAAACGTGTGGGAATATACCATTTGAATCCCCTGATAATCTTCAAAGAAAAAAAGATATGAATCACATTCCGGAGATGCAGATTAAAAATATTCCACAAAAAATATATTTTTCTGGTATCTGTCTTTTTTTATTATTACCAAGCATTATCTGGTCACAGAACCTATTAGTACAGGTGATTTCTGTGGAACGACAACCCGTTGCATCCTGTAACCTGAAAACCGTTGGTTATGACAATAATTTCAAGAACCTGGAAATTGAGTTCCATTCCGGGATGATATACCAATACCAGAATGTTCCCACTCACATCTATGAGAATCTGTTGAGTGCACCCTCAACGGGTACATTTTTTACCGACAAGATCAAAAACCGCTATCGATCGGTTCGTCTGGATAAGGTCACTGCCCGGTAATTCCAGGAAAATAGCTCTTTTTTAAAGGAAGAAACCCTGTCCGGTCTGATAAAAGTATCAACTCTTTTTTCCTTATAGTGCACGATCGGTACATTAAAAATTACTCTCCGGAAGCATTTTTTTAAAAATCGCGCCCCTCAAAGGGATATCTTCTGAGGCAAAACCTTTGAAATCCGGTTGAAATATTAAAAAAAAGTATTTATTTACGCTGCACCGGCAGAATCGTAGATCTGACAGACATAGCGGGCGACAAACAAAGTCCATGGGGCAATGAGACAGAGATAGATGATAAAACCGAGAACCGGGATCATCTGGATAATCGCGACGATAATCCCAAAGACAATCGCCACAACGATGAGGACTACCAGAGAAATGATGTAGGGGACCCAGCCAAGCTTCCCGATGGTCGCAAGGATAGCACTAAAATTGAATGCCTCACCAATGCTTCCCGTTCGGGCAAATCTCACTGCACCAATCACCTCAAAGACAGCGATAATGACTGCAAGAACAAGCATAATTACCAGGCCGAGTGCTATTGCCCCGAATGCTGCCATCATCGCCGTGTAATCATTGGACATTAATGACACGGCGGATGCACCGATTACAACAATCCAGACCAGTATCAGCGGGATTGCATAGATCAGGGAAACGATAAGGTATTTTATGCCGTCAATAAAGAGTGTGCCCCAGTCATCTACTTCCGGGGCGGGTCTTTCACCCCGCAGAACTTTCATCGCATATCCCATCAGGGGAAGCCCGAGGAGAATTGTTGCGATGATCAGCATAAGCCACTTGTTCCACTTGCCAGCGACAGCTTCCTTTGCATATTCAAAGGACTCACTAACCATATTACCGTAATCCATACTTGTAAACCTCTCAAAAGGCATCTTCTGCCAAATCATCCATGACCTGTTCAGCCATAAACGATTTAAATAAGGTATGGCAATTATGCAGAATATAAATTTATCGCAGAAATCGACCCAAATTTAAAAAAAAGAGTTTTTATCAGTGCCTGAAGTGGCGGATACCCGTAAATATCATTGCCATATGATGCCGGTTTGCAGCAGCGATCACTTCCTTGTCCCTGATAGATCCACCCGGTTGAATAAGGGCAGTAGCACCTGCCTCTGCTGCGACTTCAAGTGTATCGGGGAACGGCAGGAAAGCATCCGAAGCAACTGCAGATCCTTTGAGTGAAGCACATGCTTTCTGTATGGCAATCTTTGCCGAATCCACCCTGCTCATCTGCCCGGCACCGATGCCCAGCGTGCGATTTCTGTCAGCAAAAATGATTGTATTGCTCCTTGTATGTTTGCACACCTTCCAGGCGAGTCTGGCTGCATTCATCTCTTCAGGTGTTGGATCGCGGTCGGTGATTACTTCCCAGTGTTCCTGGTAGGGAGGTGTTCGCTGGACCAGGATGCCGCCGTCAATTGACCGGATCTCGTCAGCTTCGGATTTTTCCGGGATTGCAAGCACACGCATGTTCTCTTTTTTTGCCATGATCTCAAGCGAATCCTGTGAAAAGGAGGGAGCGACAAGGACTTCAACAAACGTCCGGGCAATTTCGTCTGCCACATTTTTGTCAACTTCCCGGTTCAGGCAGACCACAGAACCATACGCTGAAACGGGATCAACCTCCCGGGCCAGAATATAGGAATCAAGAATATCTGTACCGAGCGCAACTCCACAGGGATTATTGTGTTTGATAATAACCGCAGCAGGTTCATCGAACTCGCGGAGCAGTGCAACACCCGCGTTGACATCGAGATAATTATTATACGACATCTGTTTTCCCTGAACGGGTTCAGCCCCCGCAATACCGGAATTTCCATAGACTGCAGCCTCCTGGTGGGGATTTTCACCATACCTCAGCATCCTGCCATGATCGAACTGAACCGTGAATGCCGGAGGAAACTGTGGAGTGAGCAAGTAGAGGTAGTTACTGATTGCTGCATCATAGGCTGCAGTCCGGGCAAATGCCTTTTTTGCAAAATCAAAGCGTTGATCCGCTGAAATCCCGCCCTGCTGAATTGCTGAAATCACTGTTTTGTAATCCTTTGGGTCAACAACGACAGCGACATTCCGGTAATTTTTTGCGGCTGCCCGGATCATTGCCGGGCCTCCGATATCGATGAATTCAATCAATGCCTCAAGACTCATCGATTGCCGGGACATCTTCTCAAACGGGTACAGGTTTACCACGAGCAGGTCAATCCGGTTGATTCCGTGCTTTGCCATGACCACGTCATCGATCTGTCTCCTGCCCAGAAGGCCCCCGTGAACTTTCGGGTGGAGGGTCTTTACCCGGCCATCCATCATCTCGGGAAATCCCGTATAACTCGAAACCTCGGTAAACTTCACTCCGGCCTCAGCGAGGGCTTTACCGGTTCCCCCGGAACTCATTATGCTGTATTTTTGCACAAGAAGTTCCCGTGCGAGTTCGATAATTCCCGTCTTATCCCAGACTGAGAGCAGTGCCCACTTCATGGTCTAGTGTATGCAGGATTGGAAAGAAAAATGTATGCAGGTCTTTGACGCAGAGGAGAAAAAGACACAGTACTTGTCATCCTGAAAGATTCCATCAGATGCCCTCAAGTAATTACCCGGATACTATTTTAAAAAAAAATCCTCCGAATATCACTTGAATATTGAATCATAACTATTATATTGCCCTATTCTCCAAAACAGGCGATATTCAGCGATTACTTGACAGGAATGATATAAAAATATATATAGAACCACAATCCAATAGATACTGGAACATCACACGGGATGTACTATGGACGACGTAGAACGCAGTACAGAACAACAGGGTTTACAGGATTCCGGTACTGGAGAAAAACCCGTGCCGGAAGGTCCACCGGTTGCGGCTGAACTGGAGGAACAGAAGAACGCATACGCTGAATTGAACGATCAGTTCCTGCGCCTTGCAGCAGACTTTGAAAATTTCAAAAAAAGAACCATTCGTGACCGGGAGAATGAAATCTCACGGGCAACTGAACGGTTCGCGATCGACATTCTCGAAGTCGTTGATAACCTTGAACGGGCATTGAAAGCAGATGATGCACACCTGCGTGAAGGAATTCTTCAGATCCAGCACCTTCTGTCCGCCCAGTTACTGCGCAATGGTATCTATCCTGTAGATGCACTAAAAAAACAATTTAATCCTGCAGAGCACGAGGCAGTCGCTCATATAACCTCTGATGAAACAGCGGGTGTCATCGTTGATGAAATAGCTCGCGGGTACCGAATGAATGATAAAGTAATCAGATATGCAAAAGTAGCCGTATCAAAAGGCAATCAGAAAGATCAGGAGGTATAAAAAAATGGCAAAAGAGAAGGTTCTGGGTATTGATCTGGGAACAACCTTTTCCTGCATGTCGATCATGGAGGCGGGAAAGCCTATCGTGATCCCGAACGCCGAAGGCGGGAGGACAACCGCATCGATTGTTGCATTCACCAAAGAAGGAGAGCGCCTTGTCGGGAGTCTTGCCAAACGCCAGGCGGTCACCAACCCCCAGCGGACGATCCAGTCCATCAAACGCAGGATGGGAACAACAGAAAAAATTAAAATCGATGATAAGAATTATTCCCCCCAGGAAATCTCGGCAATGATCCTGCAGAAGCTGAAGATCGATGCCGAAGCCTATCTTGGAGAGAAGATTTCAAAAGCGGTAATCACCGTACCGGCATATTTCAACGACGCACAGCGGCAGGCAACCAAGGATGCCGGGAAGATTGCCGGTCTTGAGGTTTTGCGAATCATTAATGAACCCAATGACAGTGCACTTGCGTATGGTATCGATAAAGAGCAGGATGCAACCGTGCTCGTGTATGATCTTGGTGGCGGAACATTTGATGTTTCAATCCTGACCTTAGGTGATGGCGTATTTGAAGTGAAATCCACTGCCGGCAACAACCATCTCGGCGGGGATGACTTCGATAAGCGTGTCACCGATTACCTTGTCGAGGAATTCAGGAAAAAAGAAGGTGTTGATCTGCGGAATGATCCGTATGCCATGCAGAGGCTTCGCGATGCGTCAGAGAATGCCAAGATCGAGTTGTCCCAGCGGCAGTCAACCAATGTCAACCTGCCCTATATTACAACCGATGCAAGCGGTCCGAAATTCCTCAATATCGATCTGACCCGATCCAAGCTTGAACAGTTAATCGGTGATCTTGTTGAGTCTACGGTTGGTCCGGTTAAACAGGCACTCAGTGATGCAAAACTCGAGCCAAAAGACATCGATCATGTCCTCCTTGTAGGTGGATCCATACGGGTACCCCTGGTTCAGGAGACCGTGAAAAAGATCCTGGGCAAGGAGCCGGACAAGGGAATCAATCCTGATGAGTGCGTTGCGCTGGGTGCCGGTATCCAGGGTGCGGTGTTAACCGGGGAAACAAAAGATATTGTCCTTCTGGATGTAACTCCGCTGACCCTGGGGATTGAGACTCTCGGGGGAATTGCGACCAAACTTATTGAGCGCAACACTACGATCCCGACACGCAAGAGCCAGATCTTCTCAACAGCTGCTGACGGCCAGACCAGTGTTGAAATCCATGTTGTACAGGGAGAACGGGCGCTCGCAAAGGACAACTTCACCCTGGGTAAATTCCAGTTAACCGGTATCCCCCCGGCACCCCGTGGCATTCCCCAGATTGAAGTCACCTTCGATATCGACTCGAATGGGATTATTCACGTCTCAGCAAAAGATCTTGGATCAGGAAACCAGCAGGCCATTTCCATCAAGGGAGACAAGAAACTCTCCGAAGAAGATATCAAAAAGATGATGGATGCAGCCAGACAGTTCGAGGCTGACGACAAGACGAAGCGCGAAGAGATCGAGCTGCACAACCAGGCAGATACTGCTGTTTTCACCGCTGAAAAGATGCTCAAGGAAAGCGGGGACAAAATTGAACCCGCTGACAAGCAGAAAATCGAGGAAGGTACAGAAGCCCTTAAAAAAGCGATTTCTGATGACAACCTGGAAGAAATCAAAAAGACCATGGAAACTCTGACCGAATCCGTTTATGCTGCTACTACCAAAATGTATCAGAAGATGCAGGCGGAACAGTCAGCACAGCAGCAGGCAGGAGCGGGTGCTGCCGGGCCTCAGGGCGAAAAAAATGCTGATGATACCGTTGTAAATGCAGACTATAACGTAAAAGAAGAGTGAGCAATGATGGGTAAGGGAGGTTATCTCAAAACCCTTTCCCAGGATGTCCCGTCCTGTTTAACGGACAGCAATTGGCGGTGGGATGCAGTATGGTAAACGATACACAGGACTATTACGATATTCTAAATTGGAACACCGAGTTTATTTTTTAAGGGGGGTATAAATCCCTTCAAATCAGCCTCGAATTACTTTTTTATCCAGCAAAGTTGTATACATCTCATCATGCCAGACATCAAGCACCCAAAATGCCAGCACCCAAAATGCGGCGCAAAGATGCAGCGCGTCTACAAAAGGCATGGAACTGCTTTCATACCATGTGGGTGGGTATGTAGTGAGTGCGGATTGTACCAAAAAAATGAACA
>Ga0105106_10001776_pt1 | contig 15417 bp, 10 predicted proteins | sample PPLLaktember2015_5_FD_79109 | JGI IMG/M metagenome (GOLD analysis project Ga0105106, IMG submission 79109) | Freshwater sediment microbial communities from Prairie Pothole Lake near Jamestown, North Dakota, USA - PPLs Lake P8 Core (1) Depth... | ecosystem: Environmental > Aquatic > Freshwater >...
CCTTCTGGCAGCAATGAATTCATTTGCTTCCGTATGTCCATCAAAGCATCCATTGCAAAATCATGGGTCACATAAAAATGAGGGATCTGTTGGGTGGATTCGGCTGTGCGGCGGGCTATCGTTGCCCTGAGTCGGGATAAAGGAATCACCCGATCCTCCGCTGGCAGTCCACCAGCCAGGTAAGTTGGAAGGATAGAGGTTGGTCCAATAACCCGCGATGGTTCAGTTACCGGAACTGGCGGTTCTATGAAACCCTCAACGTCACGCTTTGTAATCCGACCACCCGGACCGGTGCCCTTGATCTTATTCAGTTCAATACCTTTTTCTTCTGCCAGATGGCGAGCCAGAGGAGAAGCGCGAAATCCGCCCAGGCTGGGTACATCAGAAACAACGGGAAAGATCTGATGTTCCACAGTCACCCCAGGTTTTTGGGCCTGTATCTCAGGTGTATCGGGTTCAGGCGCAGGTTTTTCTGGTGATCCAGGTTCTGGAGTTTGGGTTTCTGGTGGGGCAAGTTCAGGTGGCTGTTCCGCAGGTGCCTCACTTCTGACTGCAGGTGTCTCACCGAGCAATGTTTCGAGATTAACTACTTCACCCGGTGCACCCACCACAGCAATCGGGGCGTTTACCGGGACGACTGTTCCTTGCGTCACGAGATGTCGAACAATCAGGCCATCATATGCCGACTCAACCTCAACCGTCGCTTTATCGGTTTCGATCTCTGCCAAAACTGCGCCTTTCTGAACCGCTTCACCTTCGGCGATCACCCAGCGGACCAGGGTTCCCTCCGCCATATCAAAACCCAGCTTGGGCATCGTAACGATATCAGCCATTACAACACCTCCTTGACAGCCTTTATCACATCTTCAACTTGCGGTAAGGCCAACTGCTCCAGGGTTCGGTTATACGGCAGTGGAACTTCCTTCTGGGCTACCCGTTGGATAGGTGCATCTACATAGTCGAAGGCTTCTTCATAAATTCGGGAGGCGACCTCGGAACCGACTCCGTACGAACGCCAGCCCTCCTCAACGATCACTGCCCGGTTGGTCTTCTTGAACGATTCCAAGACCGGATCCATATCCAGAGGACGGAGCGACCGGAGATCCACGATCTCTGCTTCTATCCCTTCCATAGCCAACTGATCGGCAGCTTTGGTTGAGATTTCCAGCATTTTACTATAAGTAACGATGGTGACATCCTTGCCCGCTCGCTGTACTTTGGATTTTCCGATCGGGATGACATAATCACCCTCGGGCACTTCCCCGCGGGTCTGGTAAAGGGTGGCATGCTCGATGAACAAGATCGGATCATTCGACCGGATCGCTTCTTTGAGCAACCCTTTGGCATCTTCGGGTGTGCCGGGAGCAACCACCTTCAAGCCTGGAAAATGGGCGAAAATAGCATCGGGGGTTTGTGAATGTGTAGCACCTAATTGCCGCCCACCACCCCCTACAGCTCGGATGACCATCGGTAATACGAATTGTCCAGCGAACATATAGTGCAGCTTGGCTGCCTGATTAACAATATGGTCCATGGCGGAAAATGCGAAATTAATGGTCATCAACTCAGCCACCGGACGGAGACCAGTCAGTGCAGCACCGATGGCCGCGCCAATGATGGCCGCTTCTGCGATCGGAGTGTCACGCACACGCTCTCCACCAAAGTGGTCATAGAAACCTTTGGTAACCGCGTACGTTCCGCCCCAAACGCCGACTTCTTCACCCAGGATAAAAACCTGGGGATCTCGTTCCATCTCCTCCCATAATGCCTGGGAGATCGCTTCACGCATTGTGATCCTAGCCATTATTCACCTACCCCAGATTCCATTTCGAAGTAAACATCTTCAAACAATGCTTCAGCGGGCGGTTCAGGACTGGTTTCAGCAAACTGCACGGCCGCAAGAACCAGCGCATCCATTTCCTTATCAATAATATGTAAATCTTCTGCGGTGGCAATTTCAGCTTCGATCAGGTGTTTGCGGTAGATCCCGATCGGATCATTTTCCTGCCAGGAGCGAACCTCATCTGCTTTGCGGTACCGCTCCGGGTCGCCCATAGAGTGACCACGGAAGCGATAGGTGATGATCTCCAGAAAATAAGGACCCTTGCCAGAGCGAATATACTCTAAAGCTTCTTCGGAAGCTTTATTTACTTCGAGCACTTTCATCCCATCTACCCGGCGGTTGAGGATACCATATCCTTCAGCTTTCTGCCGGATCTCCGTGACAGCTGAAGCACGTTCGACTGCAGTTCCCATACCATACTTATTATTCTCACAAACCCAAAGGACAGGTAAATTCCACACTTTCGATAAGTTAACTGCTTCGTGAAAGTAACCGATATTGGTCGCCCCCTCGCCAAACATGCAGATGGTTACCCCATCGGTTTTGCTGTATAAATCGCCCAAAGCCAATCCCGCAGCCAGAGGAAGGTGAGAACCCACAATGGCGTGGCCTCCCCAAAAATTCTTTTTTACGTCCGCCATGTGCATCGATCCACCCTTGCCTTTGGAGCAGCCGGTTGCCTTGCCAAGCAGTTCTGCCATTACCTCATTCGCAGATAAACCGCAATTAATGGCAACCCCATGGTCGCGATATGCAGTGATCACGCGATCTTGAGGTTTACGTGCCCCAATCAAACCCGTCGAAACTGCTTCCTGTCCAATGTACAGATGTAAGAATCCCCCGATCTTCCCTTGCTGGTATAACTGGGCAGCCTGCTCTTCGATGAGCCGGATCTGCACCATTTGTTGATACAATTCCAAATAACGCTCTCGTTCCATCTTATGAGGACCTTTCACATAAATAATACAAATAACACCGGGGTTGTCCCGGCGTTGTCTGCTTTATAAACGGGGAAATTATACCAATATATTTTACTGCAAATGGTATGAATTATCCTTATACCTCAGGTATTCCAGTAATACAGACGTGGGATGTAAGATCCACGCCTGATGATTGATGTATAATCAAAGACCATGAACCCCTTGTATATCACTCATCCGCTCAATGGGCTTGTGATGATCGGCCTGGCAGTTGGTTTGGGGATTTTCTTGACCGTCCGATTCAAACTTGGTTGGCGTTTATGGTGGATCGGCGGATTCACTTTCTTCATCTCCCAGGTAGGACATATCCCGTTCAATGCAGGTGTAATTGGTCCCCTGATCAGCAATCAGGTTGGGCAACTGACCGAACCCTGGCAGCTACCAATCACAGCTTTGCTACTCGGCTTGAGTGCAGGTATTTTTGAGGAATTCACCCGCTACGCGGTCTATCGTTGGGTGATCAAGGATGCCCGCTCCTGGTCAAAGGGACTCTTATTCGGAGCCGGCCACGGTGGGATCGAGGCGATCATCCTGGGAATCATTACATTGTTTACATTCATCCAACTGATCGCGATTAAAGACGTAGACCTGGCAACGATCGCCCCTGCCGAGCAGATCAACATTGCTCGGCTGCAGATCGGTGCCTATTGGTCGATGCCCTGGTATGAGAGCCTGATGGGGGCGGTTGAACGTCTTTTTGCCATACCACTGCATCTGGCAGCCGCAGTCCTGGTCCTGCAAGCTTTCACCCGGAACCAATTCCGATGGGTACTGTATGCAATCAGCCTGCACACCCTGGTCAACGCAGTGGCTGTTGTACTTTATCAAAATGTCGGCGTCTATTGGACCGAATTAGCCATAGGGATTCTGGCAATTGTAAATGTGATCATCATCCTATCTTTACGCCAACCGGAGTGGATTTCCTCCATCGAACAAGATTCGGCTGAGTTGCCGCCTGTATCACCGATCTGGACAGCGCAAGTCTCCGAAACCTCAGAAAACCTGGACTCTACCCGCTACCAATGATCCTGTGAGTGAACATGATCCATACCGAAAACCTAACCAAACAATTCAAAACCACATTGGCTGTTGACCGGCTTAGCCTGGATATCCATGAAGGCGAAGTATTTGGCTTCCTTGGGCCAAATGGAGCCGGGAAAACAACGACTGTGCGCATGCTCACCAGCCTGATCGGTCCGACCAGTGGGAAAGCTGTAGTCAACGGTTTCCAGGTCGGGACACAGGATACTGATATCCGCCGAACGGTCGGTATCCTGACAGAAACACCTGGCATGTATGATAATCTTTCCGCAGAATTCAACCTGGAAATCTATGCCAATTTATATGAAGTCCCGAATCCAAAGGGACAGGTGGAAAAGTATCTACGCATGCTCGGTTTATGGGATCGCCGGCAGGACGAAGCCGGAACTTTTTCAAAAGGTATGAAACAAAAGCTCGCCATTGCACGAGCTTTACTGCACGAGCCGCGCATCCTATTCCTGGACGAACCCACCGCGGCACTTGATCCCGAAGCCGCCCATCTGATCCGTGAATTCATAGCCGAACTGCGAAAAGAAGGACGCACGATCTTCCTCTGCACCCATAACCTGGATGAAGCGGACCGGCTCTGCGACCGGATTGGAGTATTTAAATCCCAACTGCTTGCCCTGGACACGCCAAGCAGGTTGCGCTCACAGCTTTTTGGCCGCAAGGTAGTTTTCCACCTGCGTAAATCGGAAGAAGCTTTGGCGGAGATCCTGCGACCACTGTCCTTCGTCAGCGATGCCCGCGTGATAGAAAACAAGCTATTGGTAACACTGGATGATCCCGAACTACACAATCCCGATATCATCCGTGTATTGGTAGGAGCTGGCGCAGAGATCACCTTCGTGGGTGAATTACGCCACTCTCTGGAAGATGTATATCTTCAGTTAGTCAAGAATGCCTGAATCGAGCTAAATACGATGCATAAAATTAAAACCATAATCCACAAAGAATGGGCTGAGGTCTTCAAGAACCGCATGGTGATCTTCAGTGTCATCTTTATGCCCCTGTTGTTTACTGCGATTCCGCTCATCATGCTATATGCAATGAAGGATACTGGGACGACCGAGGGTGCTGCCAACGAAATTCCCCCTCAGATAGCTAAGGTTTGTGATGAAACCCTGACTTCCGGAGAATGTTTCCAGGTTTACATGGTTACCTCTTTCATGTTGATGTTCATGATGACCCCGATGATCATCCCGGTGAATATCGCCGCCTACTCTATCGTTGGTGAAAAGACCACCCACAGCCTTGAGCCGCTGCTGGCTACACCGATCACCAACATCGAATTCTTGACCGGCAAGAATCTTGCTGCCGTGATCCCTGCAATTATCGCTACCTGGATCGGCTTCATCATCTTTGCAGTGGGTGCCACGATCATCGCTGGTGGAAAAATTGCAGCATCATTCCTAAATCCAATGTGGCTGCTGGCGATCATTATTGTTGGCCCGCTCCTGGCGGTGCTCTCGGTCAACTTCAGCCTGATGGTTTCCTCGCGAGTCAATGATCCGCGGGTCGCCGAACAGCTTTCGGCTGTGATCATCCTCCCTCTGCTCCTGCTGTTTTTCGGACAAATGACAGGATTCATTTTCCTCAACCAATCTCTCGTAATGGTCATCGCCGTTTTGCTTCTCGTGATTGATGCGAGCATGGTTTACCTGGCGGTGCGACTCTTCGAGCGCGAGAACATCCTCACACGGTGGAGATGAACATATGAAGACAAGAGGTACTCTCTTTCTGATGCTTGCCTTTCTGGTATTGCTCACCTGGAATCCTGTCCAAGCCCAAAGCGAGGATGAATTACAGCTCAGCATGTCCCGCGACTGGGGTTACGGCGGCATGGGTGAGATCCAGGGGCTGTTCAGCATGATCGTTAAAGGTCCCGATGATCTATCGCGTGTTGTTTTTATGATTGATAATGAAAGCATTGGGGAGGATACAGAAGCTCCCTTCCGAATCCAATTCACCACGGATGACTACCCTCCGGGTACTCGCACGATCAGCGCATCAGGTTACACGATTGATGGGCGCGAATTGACTTCCAACCAGGTCACAGTAAATTTCGTCAGCGCCGATAAAGCCAACCAAATGATGACGCGAATCCTGATTCCGGTGATCGGTCTGGTGGTCCTGGCTATCTTAGCTGGTACCATCGGCCCACTGCTCATGAGGCGCCGACGCAGCCAACTCCCCTACGGTCAGTCGAGGAAGTACGGCATCAAAGGTGGAGCGATTTGCCCCAAGTGCAATCGTCCTTTCCCGCTTCCCTTCTTCGGCCTGAACCTGGGAGTGGGCATGCTTACAGTTTGCCCTCACTGTGGCAAGTGGGGTTTTATGCGCTCGCGATCACTTTCCGAATTGCGCAGCGCTGAAGTCGCAGAGCTGGAGCAGGCTCAGGTTGGCGCACAAGTTCTCGATGAATCCGAAGAGGAAAAGCTTCGTAAAGCGCTAGACGATTCGCGCTACCAGGGGTCTTGATTTACTTCGCAATTGGATGAGATGGGTCGGTAATCCACTCGCTCCACGAACCCGCATAAAGACGCGCCTCTCCCAAACCGGCATGCAGCATCGCCAGGATATTGTGAATCGAGGTCACACCTGAGCCGCAATAGACGGCTACCCGTTCGATTGGCACATCTCCGAGAAGTCTCTGGTAATGAGATCGCAAACGTGCCGCAGTGCGGAAGGTACCATCCGGATTGAGATTCCCTGCATAAGCTGCTGAGACTGCTCCAGGGATATGACCTGCCACGGGATCGATGGTTTCATTTTCACCGTGGAACCGGTCTGCGCTACGAGCATCCATTAACAACCAGGATGGATCCTGGCGAAGCGTCTCGATCTCTTTGGTAGAAACGAGCAGTCCTGGATGTTGCTTTGCTATGAAAGGGCATGCCTGCCTGGTCTCTTCTCCCCCACAAGTGGGATGGCCTGATTTGAGCCATTCCTGCCAGCCGCCATCCAGGACCGCCACCGAGTAAAAACCCAGCCAGCGGAGCATCCACCAAACGCGCACCGCGGCTAATGCACCACCCAGGTCATCATAAACAACAACCTGCCCGTCGATTGGAATACCCCAGCTTGAGAAGATTTCCGTGGCATGCTTCACTTCGGGCAACGGATGCCGACCGGTGACCCCCTGGATCACTGGTCCAGAAAGGTCGTTATCCAGGTGAGCATAAACTGCGCCTGGAATGTGAGCCTCAAGATATTTACGCCGTCCTAATCCTGGATCAGCGAGAGAAAAGCGGGCGTCAACCAACACCCAATCTGGGTCTCCCAGATGGGCGGCAGCCTCCGATGTTGAGATCAGTGTCGAATAGGTCAAGCATATAGTATAACCCAACTGATATTATTATCAACAGGTGACAGCCACTTCGAAGCAATTCTACGACTTTTGGAATAACACTAGAGTATTTCCGATGAAACTTGTCAGGTATTTTGCTCCGTGAGATAATTGGTAAATTGTGAGGCACCCATGAGCGAAGGAATTCCCGATCGGTTCAACTTGCTCTACCGCCTGACCCAGGCGATCAGCTCCTCCCAGAATTTGGATGATGTCATGGAAAACGTGATGGATCAAGTAGTAACTGCCACACGGGCAGAACGCGGCTTTATCATGATCCCTGGGGAATCCAATGACGCTCCGCACCCTGTACAGCTGTATTATGCCACCCGCGGTCTGGACATAAACGCCATCGACGCCCCCGCCTTCCACTATTCTCGCAGCCTCCTGGACCAGGTGTTCACTACCGGTCAGCCCGTATTGACCAGTGACGCTCAATCAGATGCGCGTTTCAGAGGCAGGGAGAGTGTCGTCCTTTATAAACTGCGTTCGATCTTATGCATCCCAATTAAAACCCAACACGCAACCTTGGGTGTGATCTATGTTGACAATCGGATTATGACAGGTGTCTTCACACAGGCTGAGCTTGAGCTGCTTACAACCATTGCTTCTCACGCTGCGCAAACCATTGAAAATATCCGCCTGATCCAAGAGACCCGGCACAGACTTCAATCCTTAAAAGCTATCTATGAAATCACTGCGGACCTCACTTCTACCTTAGACCTGGATCGAGTATTGACCAAATGCCTGGATAAGGTGATGACCCTTATATCTGCTCAGGCTGCTTCTATTCTTATGGTTGAAGGCGAAGAACTGGTCTTCCAGATAGCTCTGGGAGAGAAAGCGGCGGAGATCAAGCCGTTCCGGATTCCCCCCGGGCAGGGTATTGCTGGCTGGGTGGTTGAACACGGCCAACCGGTGATGGTCAATGATGTCCATTCCGATCCCCGCTTCTACTCCTATACCGACTCGAAAACCGGATTCGTCACCCAAAGCCTGCTGGCTGCACCTTTGACCATCAATGACCGCCATATCGGGGTGATCGAGGTTTTCAACAAGCCATCCGGATTCTCGGTGAGTGATCTGGAGCTACTCTGCACCGTCGCGGCTAGCGCGGCAATCGCGATCGAAAATGCCCGTCTATATAAGGCGGCTGTGGAGAAAGGACGCATGGAGCGCGAGCTTCAAGTCGCCCGGGAGGTACAGCTTAGCTTGCTACCCACCCAATTTCCTCAGCCTCCCGGATGGGATTTTGCTGCCCACTGGCAGCCGGCGCGGGAAGTAGGCGGAGATTATTATGATTTCCTGCCTTTCTCCGATCAACGCATAGGCATGGTCATTGCCGATGTAACCGACAAGGGCATGCCAGCAGCCCTGTTCATGGCATTCGCCCGCAGTGTGGTGCGCGCCAGCGTGTATGGGACCGCCAGCCCATTGGAAGGATTGAGCCATGCTAACCGATTGATATGCAGCGACTCGAGCTACGGCTTATTCGTCACCCTGTTCTACGGAGTATTGGATCTCAATGCCAATACGATCAGCTATGTCAATTGTGGACATAATCCACCGCTGTTATTTAAGCCTGCTGCAAATCAGACCCTCCAATTGACTGCTTCCGGGCTCCCACTCGGTATCGATGCTGACGCCACCTACCAGCAAAACATTGTCAGCCTCGAACATGGCGATATCCTGCTTATGTATACCGATGGTATTTCTGAAGCGATCGATGTAGAAGAACATCAATATGGAATGGACTCGATCGCAACGGTTTTGAACCAAAACCCTCAATTGAACGCCACACAGATGATCGCGGCCTTAGAAGATTCAGTCAACTCCCACTGCGGCCTGATGCCGCCATCCGATGACCGGACGATCGTAGTTTTGAAACGGACCTAGTTCAAACATGGCTGGCTGATATAATTGCATTGTTCAGGAGGGCATATGACCAAATATCCCACGATGGAATTTCATATCTCGCGCCAGGCCCGCGACCGGTATCAGTTTGACCAATCTATGTTTTCGCTCAGTGGCAATGTGATCCTGGCTAATTTTCACGCAGCACGGATATTTACGCAGAAAATGAACCAACAGCGTGACCTGATCAATTTCCCGGAGCGCGCTGTGCGGGCGGGACAGATCAATGCCATGGGATTGATCGATGAGATCATGCATCTGGTGTGTAATCTCTACCGGCAGGAGAAGAATTCGCAAACGCTTTCCCTTGCGCTCGACTGGCTGGATGTGAAGCTTGGTCATAGTGAAGTCGACCAGACCTTACGTATATTTCTGGAAGATTATCCACCCCTGGCCGTATATACCAAGAATATCCTGGCGGTTGATTATCTGCAGGGTGAAAGCGACGGTGTCCCAAACCGGCAAATCATTCTGGAAGAATTATTGGTGCTCTGGCTGGCCAATCAAAATCCTGGCTTCGCCCCATTCAACGAATTATTTGACGACAGCCGCCTGACCAAAGAAAGTGCTTATGTTCGCCTGATCCCCCTGTTGCATGCTTATTTCGAAACCCAATCAACCTTCGGTCCTGATCAGCAGAACCTGATCGATATGCTGCGCAGTCCAGCGATCGCCCATCCGCATTCGCTGGAAGATCAGCTGGAATACATCCGCCAGCGTTGGGGTTTCCTGCTGGGGAAGTATCTCTATCGGCTGCTCAGCAGCCTGGATCTGATCAAAGAAGAGCAAAAAGCCATCTTTTTTGGCCCCGGACCAGCCCGGGTATACGATTTTACCGGGATGGAGATAGAACCTGAGCGCTTCAGCAAGGATAAAGATTGGATGCCAAGCCTGGTGCTGCTGGCTAAAAATGCTTTCGTCTGGCTGGATCAACTATCTAAAACATATCAACGCCCGATCAAGCGCCTCGATCAAATCCCCGACGAAGTTTTAGATCAACTTTCCAGATGGGGATTTACCGGACTTTGGTTGATCGGTTTGTGGGAGCGCAGTGAGGCTTCAAAGAGGATCAAACAACTGCGCGGTAATCCAGACGCAGTTGCATCCGCATATTCGCTATTTGATTATTCGATCGCTGCAGATCTTGGGGGAGATGTGGCATATAAGCAGCTAAGAGATCGAGCATGGCAGCGCGGGATCCGCCTGGCATCGGATATGGTTCCCAATCATATGGGCATTGATTCACGCTGGGTAGTCGAGCATCCCGATTGGTTCATCGGCCTGGACTACAGCCCTTTCCCATCCTATTCTTTTAATGGGCAGAATCTCTCCTGGGATCAACGCATTAGCCTTTTCATTGAAGATCATTATTATGATAATACCGATGCAGCGGTGGTCTTCAAACGCGTCGATAGCTGGAGTGGGCAAGAGAAGTATATATATCATGGCAATGATGGTACATCGATGCCCTGGAATGACACCGCCCAGATCGACTTTCTCAAGCCAGAAGTACGCGAAGCGGTCATTCAAACTATCTTGCAGGTTGCCCGGAAGTTCCCTGTAATCCGATTCGATGCGGCCATGACCCTGGCGAAAAAGCACTACCAGCGCTTATGGTTTCCAGAACCAGGTGCTGGAGGTGCCATCCCCTCACGGGCGGAGCACGGGCTGACCAAAGAGCAATTCGATGCAGCTATTCCGATGGAATTCTGGCGTGAGGTCGTCGACCGAGTCGCACAAGAGGTGCCAGACACGCTGCTGCTGGCTGAAGCATTCTGGTTAATGGAAGGCTATTTTGTCCGCACCCTGGGCATGCACCGGGTATATAACAGCGCCTTCATGAACATGCTGCGTGACGAAAAGAATGCCGAATATCGACTGGTGATGAAGAACACTCTGGAATTCGATCCGGAGATCCTCAAGCGGTATGTAAATTTCATGAACAATCCGGATGAACGTACAGCAGTGGACCAATTTGGCAAAGGCGATAAATATTTCGGTATCTGCATCCTGATGGCAACTCTGCCCGGATTACCGATGTTCGGTCATGGGCAGATCGAAGGTTATACCGAGAAGTACGGCATGGAATACCGCCGCGCTTATTGGGACGAACAGCAAGACAGCAACCTGGTAGAACGTCACCAGCGTGAAGTATTTCCCATCCTGCGCAAACGATACCTCTTCGCTCAGGTGGCTAACTTCCTGTTGTACGATCTATACACCTCGGATGGTCATGTCAATGAGGATGTGTTCGCCTACTCCAACCAGAGCGGAGAAGAAAAAGCTCTGGTGGTCTACAATAATAAATTCTCTTCTATACAGGGGTGGATCCATACTTCGGCAGCGTATTCGGTGAAAACAGAAAGTGGTGACCGAATACTGGTCCAGAAACGCCTCGGAGAAGGGCTAGGTCTACCAAACAAAGATGATACATTCTGTATCTTCACGGATCTGATCAGTGGTCTGGAGTATATTCGCAACTCACGGGATCTGCATGAGAATGGCTTACGTGTGGAATTGGATGCGTATAAATTCAGGGTTTATATGAATTTCCGCATCGTGCAGGACAACGAGTGGCATCAATACGCACAGTTGGGTGCATATCTGAACGGGCGTGGGGTACCCAATATTGATGAAGCAATGAAGGAGATCTTCCTGCAACCTGTCCATAACGCTTTCCGGGAGCTGGTCAACGCTGGTTTCTTCCGCTGGGTGATCACGAACCGTCATCAGCCAATCCCAGCACAACCCAGCCCTTCACCGGATGCGTTCCAACAATCCGAAGTTCTCGAAGAAGCTGAAGACAAGTTCGCCCACCTGCTCAGTGAGATCAAGCGCATCACCCAGGGCAGCGGAGATGTGCTCGAGATCGCTGGAGAGCTTAAGTGCAATCTGGAGGCAATCTTGTTGCTGCCGGTGATCCGTGAGCGCTTCCCCCATGGAAGTTCACGCAAATATCAACAAGCTCTGAAATACCTGGATCCAGGCAAAGCCCCAGCAACCCCATGGGCACAAGGCGATGCGCGCAGTTGGGGTGTACTCTTAAGCTGGATATCTGTCCATTTGCTGGGAAAAACTGTCTTGCAAGAAGGATTTGAGGAAGTAAGCCGCAGTTGGATAGATGAATGGCTGTTGAACAAGATCATCGCTGGAGCGTTGACCGACATGGGCTTAGATGAACAAAGCGCCAGGCGCTCGGTTAACCTGGTAAAGCTGCTGATAACTCAAACAAACTGGTGGCAGGAAAACGGATCAGCTAAAGCGTATCCTGTGTTACTAGCTCTCTTTTCGGATAGCGAGGCGCAAAGCTATCTGGGCGTCAACCGCTACCAAGACATTCTCTGGTATAACCGAGAAGCCTTCGATGATCTCATCTGGTGGCTGGATGTATTAGGAGTGGTCGATTGCCTGGTATCCCTACCTGTTGACCAAATCCCGAAGGCGATCATCCAGCGCTATGATGTAATTCAAAAAATCCTGAAAGCCGCAGAAGGATCCGGCTACCAGGTTGAGAAGCTGTTAGCAGCGTTGAAAGATTAACGGGAAGGCGCAGAACATATAGCTTTTTGCATGTAACTCAGAAAAACAATATCTCCCCTCAGACCTGTGGCCTGGCTTTTGACAAACCGCAGGTCTGCTGTTATTTGTGCAGAAAGATCGATCCCGGTTGCCTGGCACATCAGGTTGACTGCCCTGGCTGCATAAGCCACATTGTTGCGTGGCTCGATCCGGCTGAAATCTTCGAAGTACCATCCACAAGAGGTGAACATGCGCTGGCGTTCGCGCTGTGCTTCCAACAACAAATGTAGTCTATTAATCAGCTCTTTATCAAGTAGCTTACGCGCCAGCCTACCGGCAAGCTCATCCATCTGTGTATTCCCCAAGATCACTTGAATGTACGCTTTACGCAACTCCCATGGATCGATCCCCAGGTCACGCACCTGCTCAACATATATAGTATTCAACGCGCCAGCCAGGCGGTTCAAGCCCTGCCGAAGATAAGCTTTCCAACGTCCGTCTCCGGCCGCGCAATCGCATTCGCCCATCCAGCGCTGAACACCATGGTGGCACGACCAGGATGTGCGCTCATGGATGCTCATTGTCCGTTTGGGAGGATGGTGTTTCAACCACAAGGCAGGATAGGTGACCTCAATTCCGGCATGCATGCTAGCGCCATTGACTAAGCGTGCTAAGAAGCGGTCTCGGAAGTGCTGATGATGTCCGTATAGCTCTCCATCGGATGCGATCATCAATAACTGAGGCTCATCCTTCTGCATTTTCTCAGCGTTGAAATGCGTGGTAACCTTTTGATTAGCAAATTGGTCGGCGTTGGTGGTCAAGGAAGGTATAAAGCTGACACTCGTACTAAGTTCTTGATGATAGAAAAATATAGTGATTGCCTGCCCACTTGGGAGTGACACCCGATATGGCTCGGTAGGGTCCAGTGATTGGGAGTCTGCCTGCCAGGGAGCCAGGATGGTAAACTCGATCCCATTCTCAGCCAGGACGGTCAGCGTTTCCAGGTCAATGGCGGTCTCAGGCAGCCACATCCCTTGCGGCTTACGCCCATATTTATGAATGAAGTCCGCGATCCCCCAGGCGATCTGGGTTTCTTTATCTTGACGGGTTGCGAGTGGCAAGATTGTGTGATTGTAAGCCTGGGCAATGGCATTCCCCACCCCAAAACGCTGAAAGTTCGCTTTATCCTGTGCGATGATCAATCGGCAAGTCTCCTGGTCGGTGGAATTCATCCAGGAGAACAGGGTCGGCCCAATGTTGAAGCTGATACGCTCAAAATTACCCAGCTCAGCGTTGGGTCGGTAACACTCATTCAATATTTTTTCATTCCAATTTTGATAGGGACTTGCGCCTGCTTCTGGGGGGATTATACCTGTGAAGGGGTCCTCCCTGGGGGGTTGGTAAAAATGAGCATGAATACATAACGAGCGGATTGACATACCGTCTTAGCTTTTCCAACCTTGTTGCATTTGCATGGATCAAGTTTGCCAGAATCAGGATGATTTGACAAGTGACATCTATCATAGATTTTCTATAATTCTTAAGGACGACCGTGTTCAAGAAACAATATCGGTTAAAATAATAATGAAATAGCTGAAATTTTGGGTAGGGCGTGAACATCAACGATGTGAATCAGCGATGTTTGAGAACCTGTAACCATGGTGACAAAACCACAGCAACTGAATGTCCTTTTTCTCGCCTCCGAAGCGGACCCATTGGTAAAAGTGGGCGGCTTAGGTGATGTTGCGGGTTCGTTGCCACCTGCTATCCGCCAACTCAATTTGGAGACGAACCTGCCCGGCTTGAATTTAACCATCGATATCCGACTGGCGATCCCATATCATGGCGTGATCCGGCGCAGTCATCTTCAGGTCACCCAGGTCGCTGCATATTCCATCCCGCATGTGTCTGGGTTAATCCCCGTTGAAGTCTTCCTTACTGAAAGAAACGGACTGCCAATCTATCTGATCTCCGGACCGATGATCCCCCCTGAGGCTGCCGTCTATTCTGATGACCATGGATCTGATGGACTCAAATATGTGTTTTATTCGCTGGCTGCCCTGGAACTTGCTCGAGCACTCGATTGGCCCCTAGATATTTTACATGGCAATGACTGGCACACCGCTCCCGCGGTCTATGCCCTGGCACTAAACCGGCGCACGGATGCTTTTTACCGAAATACAGTTTCAATATTAGGGATTCACAACCTGCCCTATATGGGCGTTGGATCCAGTGCTGCCCTCGGGTCATTCGGTTTACCGCCTACGTATGACTTCCACCTGCCAGCCTGGGCACAGCATTTGGCATTACCGCTCGGGCTTCTTACCGCTGACCAGATCGTTGCAGTGTCTCCCGGCTATGCGCAAGAAATTCTTACACCCGAATTCGGTGCCGGACTACAGGGATTCCTCAGAACCCGTTCAGCCTCGATCAGTGGGATCTTGAATGGGCTGGATAATCAGCGCTGGGATCCGGCGACTGATGATGTCCTGGCTGCCCCATTTGACTTGTTCAATCTTGAGCTTAGATCGAAGAATAAAATGACACTGCAACGCGAATTCAACCTGGCAGTAGAGCCTGCACGTCCTTTGATCGCCATGATCACTCGAATGGATTTTCAGAAAGGCATCGATCTGGCAATTGGTGCACTCCGAAAGATTTTCTCAGCAAAACAGCCAGTCCGCATCCAACCGCAGATCATTCTGCTTGGTACCGGAATGGCTGACCTTGAACAAGCCGCCCTCCAGCTCGAGACTGACTTTCCAGAGCAA
>Ga0105106_10001778_pt1 | contig 15408 bp, 18 predicted proteins | sample PPLLaktember2015_5_FD_79109 | JGI IMG/M metagenome (GOLD analysis project Ga0105106, IMG submission 79109) | Freshwater sediment microbial communities from Prairie Pothole Lake near Jamestown, North Dakota, USA - PPLs Lake P8 Core (1) Depth... | ecosystem: Environmental > Aquatic > Freshwater >...
AAAATAGTCAAAGTTCATATAAATGAAAAAGGAGAATATTTTGCTGTATTCCTATTTTCTATGAATTTTCTGAATAAATCAGACGGTTTAAGGGATGATTTGTTCCTTAAAATGGAAAAACGGAAACTTATTTAATTGCGCAGTTTGTATGCTTTTGATTTGCTGAATATTTTATAATTTAGAGTAAGAAATTATTTTTTCTCCTCCGCATATGCCCCAAATGAATTTCATATTAAGTTTAATTTCATGAGCTTCAAGTATTATAAATTCAATAAACCATACGGAGTGCTTTCCCAGTTCAGGGATACATTAAAAAGAAAAACCCTGGGCCTTTATTATAATTTTCCGAAGGATGTTTACTCAATCGGCAGGCTTGATTACGACAGCGAAGGGCTGCTTTTGCTTACAAACGATAAGGAAATAACCGATTACCTGCTTAATCCGGTAAATAAACACGAGAAGGAATATATTGTTCAGGTTGAAGGAATTCCTGATGAAAAAAAATTAGATAATCTCCGGGAAGGTATTTTAATTAAGGGAGTACAGACTTTCCCCGCAAAAGTAAAACAAATAGATGATCCCGGCTTTCCCTCAAGAGTTCCGCCGGTTAGGCATAGAAAAAATATCCCAACATCCTGGCTGAATATTATAATTACTGAAGGAAAGCACCGGCAGGTTAGAAAAATGACCGCAAGCATCGGGCATCCTGCTCTGAGATTAATCCGTGTTAGGATAAAAGAAATCCTTTTAAACGGATTGAAACAAGGAGAAGTTCAGGAATTAACATCTGAAGAGATAAAAATATTAAGAAATTAACTATTTCTTTTTAGTTCTCACTAAAGCATAAAGTAAAAATTACTCCCTTACCTCAATGGTTCCCGAATCCATCTGCCTGAATTTAATTATCCAGGCAATTGCAATTTAGTTCCAGGCATTTCACACTTTTATTTTCTTTTAATTTAATTAAAAAGCATAATTTTTTTGGATCAATTCAGTGGCACAATATTTCTGATTATGCCCCAGAGTTTGAAATCATTGATAATTAAATAAAGGAGTATTAAAATGAAACAAACGATGGTGCAGTACCTGATCCCGCTCTTTACAGCAATATTTTTTGTGTTTGTTACGGGGTGTAAAGAATCCGCTATAGAACCCGAAGCCGAAAGTCCGGATAAATTAGCAATGCAGGAAATTGCGGATGAAGATTCGGCAATTGCTTCTTTTGATCCGAATTATAATGAAGAAGATCAAATGAGCATATTAAGCAAAACCGGAACCCCGATATATCCGTTTAGAAAAATATGGCATAGAGTAAGCTCGGTAAGCAGGAACTTCACAGTTACAATAACGGGTGATTCCGCTTTCGGAGTGTATACCAAGAATTATGAAGGGATTCTGTATATAGCTGCTTCCTATGATTCGAATGCAATTCAGCTGGACACGGTAATACAAAAACCGTTTGCATCTACAGTGACGAGAAATATAATATTTGTCAGGATCGGGAATACAGATCGTCCTAAATTAAACTGGAAAATTGCAGCCATTTCTCTACCTGAAGGAGGAACACAATCTCCTCATATCGATTTAACAAAACTTACAATATTCCTGCCGGCCGGAGATACAATGGTTATAACATCCCCGAATGATTATTATGTTTCGCGCTGGCATTATTGGTGGAGATCTCTTCCGATAATTTCTAAAGGCGAGACAGTTACGCTGCAGGTTGAACTTTACAGCGAGTATGCAGACGATGATTTTGTTACACTCACTTACGGTGCAAATATCCTGGGGCTGCACATTGTGAAGAAAAGGTTTGAACTTGTTTCTTCAACTCCTTCCGGTTCAGGATATATAAAAGTTTATCAGCAGACATATAATACAAACCAATGGCCGGGATTTTATCACGCGGTTATTAATGCTTTCCCGGGCCAGGTAATACTAGACGATGCCGCACCGGTTGAGAATGAAATGTGGGGAGTTCCTTACTTTGTAAGATGGTAAGATGTTGTTCAGAAGTTAAGGAGAAAGTCATGGAAAGGCTTTCTCCTTTTTCTGTTTGAATTTAATAAACACAATATTAATTTGAAGCTAAAATGAAAATAATTAAAAGACATATAGCCCTTCTTTTACTTTCCGGCTTCTTTTTTATTGGATGCGACAAACCGGCGATTACCGAACTGATTCAGGAGGAGGATAAAGATGAAGCTGAGATTGAGATAATTACAGATGATCCCTTTCTAAATACCGGATTCGATTCGACCGGGGTTGTAGGGAATCTGACATCCTACACTAATGTGATTATTCTGAGCGGTATAAAAAAATCTTTGGGGAACAGTGTTTTCGACGAAAATTCCACAGCTCAGGCTATCTTCTTCGACAGGAGCATGGAGGTTAAAGATCCACGTGGAAAAACAATCGGTTTCGCAACAGTTACTCCGGGTATTGTAAAATTCGAAAACAACCCGGCAGGTATAGCTCCTTTAAAAGTAAGATTCCGTACAAATGTAGGTTTTGGTGATACAGTTTTAGGGAATCAATATCTGCTGTACCGGAATAGGTTTACGTTCAGATATAATTCCACCATTAATTTTGATTTTAGTCCTTTTCAAGGTCAAAATAGTGTTAATTTTGATATCACTACCCCCCCTGAGATAAATGCTTCGATAAAAAGGGAAGGAAATATCAGGGACCGGACTCTAAGGCTTTTATTAAAATGGAATAAAAGTCCTGATCCTTCTTCAAGAATTGAAGTAATTCTCGGCGGCTATTTAAGTAAAATTCAGGCTAGTATTCATATTCCTCTTTATAGGTTGAGAATTTTTGACGACGGCAGCTTTGTTGTTCCTATGGATTTAATCAATGAGTTACCAGCCGATTCATTTGATGCCCTTACTTTTACTTTTATCAGAAAATATGAAAGGTCTGGGCATGGAAACTTTATAAGCATAGCGCAAAGTATTCACAGTACAGGTATAATCAGGCCTTGAGAAAAGTTTGTACCATAGCAATTATTATTTTTTTAATTTCAATAAAAATGACAGCTCAAAGTTCATTTGGTTTATCAGGACTCTGGCCGGCCTTTCAAAGTGAAACGAGCCTGTTGAATTCGTATGAGTCGGCTCCCTCAAACTTTTCACTCCTCAAGGACTGGGGTCTGATGCTTTCTTACGGAGGCGAATTCTCGAATGAGACCAATTCAAATCTTTATTTAATTTCTCTGTCTAAGAGACTGCAAGAGCATAATCTTTCAATCAGGTATACCCCCGGTTATCAAAAAGAATTTTTCTTTCGGCCGATTGAATCTTACCGCGGGATTGATTCACTTCTGCAGTCTTTAAGCTCAAGATTTTCCTATAAAGAGGTTTTCGGATTCGGGTATTCTTATAAATTCAATAACCTGATCAGTACAGGTTTAAATTTCAGGTACTTTACAGAAGATTTTAATTCGGAGATACTGGATATAAATATAATTTCAGATTCACTTTATTTCTCTAAAATTAATCGGGCAGAAAAAAACAATTTTTGGAAAGGTGATTTTGGCGTAACGTTTTATCCGTTCGAAAAGCTTTTCCTCAGTATTAATTCTGTAAATCTTTTAATCATGGATGAAAAGAAAATCTCCGGCCAAAATGAAATTTATAAAATGAAGAGGGAGAAAGATGCATTAATCGGATTAACATATTCCCCCATCAACAACTATTACTTTAATTTCATTTATGAAACCGATAATTCGCTGGAGGCAGGATTGGCGGGATCCTTAAAATTAGGCGGCAGTGAAAAATTGTCATTCGGGGCAGCATTATTCCATGATAAACTTCAGTCCCCGTTTTTTGCAGGAATTGTTCCCGCATTATCGTTCTCAACAGATTTATTCAATATTTCAGTTTCGGGAGTTAAGTATTTTTCCGAAAGGAACAGTATTCAATCTTTTTCCGAATTTCAAAATTCAGGCCTCAATAATATCATTAACAACAAGTACAGCTTTGATAAATTAATTTTAACATTCGGTTTTACACTTAATACACTGCCGGAAAGACTTGTTAAATTCGGCAGCGTTGAAGTTTTGAAAGATATATATCCGACTTTCACTGACGATTATCTTAATACGCCGTTTGCTGTAGGCTATGTTATCAACTTAACCGATAACCCGGTTAATGTAAAACCTTCTTCCCATATCGAAGGGATTAATAATGAAAACATCCATTCTCCGTTTGTAGTCATTCCGCCGAAAGATACCGGGAAAGTTTTTTTCTATACAATGATTCCTGATACCGTTAAAAAGGAGAAAACCGGAATTTCCTATGCGGATTTTTATTTAACAACCGTAAACGAAACATCGGATGATAAATTTCAAAAGCCGGTTCTGGTAAACAGTAAAAATGCATGGGATGGAAAAGTTACAAATTTGAGGTATTTTATAAAAAGTGATTACGATTTCTCAATGGGTTTCACAAAACAAATTTTAAGTAAATATAAAAACATTCTGGATACACTAAGTGAAGCACTCACTCCTTTTTTTAAGGCTAAAATAATTTTTAATAACTTAGTTAAGGAAATTGTGTACACATCCGATCCGCGTGCATCATCGGAACATGTTCAGTTTCCACATGAAACGATTAAGCTGAAAGGGGGGGATTGTGAGGACTTGGCTGTTTGCTGCAGCTCTCTCCTTGAAAGCGTCGGTATTCAAACTGCTATTGTAGATTATAAAAAGGAAAAGGAGATGGGTCATGTGAATATTTTAATAAATACCGGGCTTTCTCCTATAGAAGCAAATTTAATAACCGGGAACGATCAGAAATATTTAATCAGAAAAAGCAGTACGGGAATTGATGAAGTATGGATCCCGGTGGAAACAACTTCGCTTACAAATTTCGAATCTGCCTGGGATATCGGTTCCGGTAAGTTTTTTATTGATGCAATTCAAAGCTTCGGGATTTCAAAGGGTAATGTTGAAATTATCGATGTATACTAAATGTACTTAAAGGTGAAGAAATGAATAAAGTAATTTTATTTCTGTTTTTATTTTACTGCTTTAATTTTGCTCAAACTTATAAAGCAGAAAAGATCAAAGGCAGCGTTAAAGCTCAAATAGGCTCAAGCGAAAATTGGACGGAAGTAAAAGAAAATACTGAGTTTAAAGAGAACACTCTTATTATGACCGGAAAAAATTCATCTGTCCGGCTGAGTCATGGCGATCTTCATTTTACTTTAAAAGAATCTTCCGCTCTTTCTCTGTCCCGCTTAAGAAAAATGAGCATTGATGAACTTCTTCTTGCCCTGGCAATGGAAGATATGATAAATGCTCCTAAAAATAATGACCGGAAGAAATCGGAAAGCACTGCTGTTTACGGCAGCAAGACCGGCAGCAGCCGGGACGAACCGGAAGAAAGGGAAGCAGACAATTTCGGAATTAAAAGAATGAACGGTGCCGTTCAGTTAGCAGAAAACGGTTTTAAGGAATCAGCCAGTGTTACTGCAAAAGAAACTTTTAGAAAATATCCGGATACAAAAAATAAAGCTTTTTACAGGATTTACTTTGCCAATGTGCTTTATGAATGCGGGCTTTATGCTGAAGCTTTTGATGAATTTAGGGAAATAAAAAGCCTTGAGCTTACAGAGAAAGAGAAATCTGAGGTTGACGATAAAATGAATTTATTAAGCAAAAAACTTACTACCTTTTAGCTTGATTATTTTGCTGTTTGGAATTAAAATTTTTAAATAAGTGCTGTTTATTCAAATAATAGTTTTATTTTTCCAATATCATTATTTAGTAAATGAGTAAATATGGATTTATCATTATCCTTAGGAAAATACTTTGATGAATTGTCATCAAACTCACCCACACCCGGCGGCGGAAATGTTGCGGCTTTATGCGGGACTCTTGCCGCTTGTCTAGGCATGATGGTCTGCGGATTAACAATCGGCAAAAAAAAATACCAGGAAGTTGAAGATGAAATCATGGAGACTAAAGAGCAATTGGATGCATGCAGGAAAAAATTTATACTTTTAGGAAAGAGAGATAATGAAGCCTTTGAAAAGGTAATGGATGCTTTGAAACTTCCGAAGGAAACCGAAGAGGAAAAAGCATTAAGGCACCGGGCGCTTGAGACTTCTACCTTTAACGCGGCGGTCGTTCCGGCTGAGGTAATCTCCGCCTGTAAAGAAATTCTTCCTTTCCTTGAAACCGCAGCGCTTAAAGGGAACCGTAATTCTCTTTCTGATGCCGGAGTAGCGGTATCCCTGATTGCAGCGGCAGCCGAAGGAGCATTTTTAAATGTATTGATAAATTATTCATCTCTTTCCGATAAAACGAGTTACAGGGACTTTCTAGTCAAATACGAATCGGCTTATTCCCAGGTAATTGAAAAAAGCCAGCAGTTGCTAGGTGAAATTATTCAGAAATTAAGGATCTAATTTAGATCCTGGATTAAACAGTAAAGAAATTGGTTTTTTCAGCAATTAAATTTCATCTTAAATTTAGATTTTTATTTCTTACCTTTATTTTTTTCTATCTGCCGAACAGATAGAAATTAAACCGCATTTCATAAATTACCTTAAACTCTATATCCCTCCCCTTATTTTTACAATAAACCTGTAGGCAGTCAGGTAAAATGAAATTTTTTAATATAAAATTATTTTTAAAGTGAGGTGTATTATGAGAATTCAAGGCAGTTTGATCTTGTTTGTTATTCTTGCTCTCCTTTCGATTAACTCATTTGCAAAAGTTGTAGATAACAATTCTAGTGAATCGGCAATTAAAGAAACGGTGACAAATTATCTCAGCGGCATTGATAACAGAGATACGAAAACAGTTGAAAATTTACTCGCAACCACGGCTGATATTATAACAGTAAATACTGTAACAAATAAAACAAATGAACTATCGCATAATGATATGATTTCCCAGCTTGAAAAAGGCCTTATGGGAGGCTGGAAAAGAGATGTAACTTTCAGCAACATAGATTATAATGAAAAAACGGCTGTTGTGAAAGTAGAAGTATCTGACAAAAAATTAATGAGGACAAGCTATATAAGCTTGATTAATGATGCCGGGCAATGGAAAATAGTAAGCGATGTCTCTTCAATTTCCGCTGTTAAATAACCGCTATTTATAACTCTCTCCAATCCTGTAAAAAATACAGGGTAAAAGCTGCTCTCCAATTGGGTAGCTTTTTTATTTATATCTCGATAATTCATATCTGTCCAAAATAAATGTTTAGGGAAGGGCGCACATTAAAAGAAATTCGCCCGCCTTGCTTTTGGTACTTTTCTTACGCTAAGAAAAGTACATTGCACTAATGTTATGAAAAGTCTTGATTTATCAGAATTATTATGGAAGATAGGGGATAGTTTCAGAATTATGAGAAAAAATTCCAATAATGAATTGTTTTCAAATATTTTTCTTACTAAAAAAATAATTTGGACAGCACTGCGATAATTACTTTTAACATCCGGATTTTTAACTGGGAACTAATTATCACATGAAAAAATTTTTATATTTGCATTTATATTTTTTTTGCTGATAATAATCTTAAGCAAAACCTTCTATTAAAAATCAAAGCTGGAGTATAGTTTCTCAGCTATTATTAGTATCAATTAAAAATTAGGATGAAAATGAAACTTAATAAATACAGCAGTCATCTTACGGAAGCCCCCTCCCAGGTAGGTTCGCAGGCTATGTTATACGGTATAGGATTAAATGATGAGGACATGCGCAAAGCTCAGGTAGGTATTGTTAGTATGGGATGGGAAGGAAACACATGCAATATGCATCTAAATGATTTGTCAAAGCTTGTAAAATCAGGAGTAAAGGATGCTGGGCTGATTGGACTTATATTTCATACAATCGGTGTAAGCGACGGGATTTCCATGGGTACGGAAGGAATGAAATATTCTCTCCCCTCAAGAGATATTATTGCCGATTCAATTGAAACAGTTATGTTTGCACAATGGTACGATGCTTTAATCGCTCTACCGGGGTGCGATAAAAATATGCCCGGATCGATTATGGCAATGGCGCGTATTAACAGACCGAGTTTAATGATTTACGGCGGGACAATAAGAGCGGGACATCTAAATTCACAAAAGCTGGATATAGTTTCCGCATTTGAAGCCTACGGTAAATATCTCTCCAGTGAATTTACCGAAAATGATATGAAGAATGTTATAAAAAATGCATGCCCTGGCGCCGGTGCATGCGGCGGCATGTACACCGCAAATACCATGGCAACAGCAATTGAAACACTCGGGATGACTCTCCCGTATAGTTCGTCTGCCCCTGCAAATGATATAACGAAAATTAAAGAGTGCCATACGGCCGGGAAAGTTATTTTAAATCTTCTTGAGAAAGACATAAAACCAAGAGATATTTTAACCAGGGAAGCTTTTGAAAATGCAATAACAATTACAATTGCCTTAGGAGGCTCGACAAATGCGGTAATGCACCTTGTAGCAATGGCAAAAGCAGCCGGCGTTCAGCTCAGCATTAATGACTTTCAGAAAATATCCGATAAAACTCCTTATATAGCCGATTTAAAACCGAGCGGCAAATTTGTCATGGAAGATCTGCATAATGTGGGGGGAGTGCCTGCAGTACAAAAGCTTTTATTAAAGGAAGGCTTGCTAAACGGAAAATGCCTTACTGTTACAGGGAAATCTTTGGAAGAGAATCTGGGAGAGCTGCCGGAGTTTAATTCTGATCAGAAAATAATTTTTCCGTTGAATAATCCGATAAAAAAAACAGGTCATCTTAGAATATTGTATGGAAATCTTGCTTCCGAAGGTGCGGTAGCTAAAATTACGGGAAAAGAAGGTTTACGGTTTTCCGGTCCTGCAAAGGTTTTTAATTCCGAAGAAGAGTGCCTAGTGGCAATTGAAAAAGATAAAATAAGTGATGGAGATGTAATTGTAATCCGTTACGAAGGTCCTAAAGGAGGGCCCGGAATGAGAGAAATGCTTACAATTACTTCCGCAATTATGGGTAAAGGATTAGGAAGCAGCGTGGCTTTAATTACCGACGGCAGATTCTCAGGAGGTACCCATGGTTTTGTAGTGGGACATATAACCCCTGAAGCTCAGAGCGGAGGAGTTATAGCACTTGTTGAGAACGGAGATATTATTATAATAGATGCCGAAAAAAATATTCTTTCTCTGGAAGTCGATAATGCGATATTAAATAAACGGAAACAAAAATGGGTTCAGCCGGATTATAAATTTAAAACCGGAATTCTTTATAAGTATGCCAAGACAGTATCTTCCGCATCAGAGGGATGTGTAACAGATGAATTTTATAAATAAATGAGAGTGTTATGAAATCACCCCGATATATGATTTTGTTTTTTGGTTGGATTTTATTTTCTTCATACTTAATTCCAAAAGAGGCAGAGGAATACTTAAAGGCAGGGGATGACCTCTATAAAAAATTTGATATTCTTAATGCAGCCCGCAACTATGAAAAGGCTTTTAAAATCGATCCCGATAATTATAACGTAATGGTTAAACTTGTACGGATATATAACGATATCGGTGAGGATTTTTATGAAAAGCGGAATATGGAAAAATCCGAAAAATATATAAAAGAAGCTGTAAAGATGGCGGAATTGTTTCAACAGAAATATCCCGACAGTGCCGATGCATATGCATATATTGCTATGTCGTACGGGAATCTTGCTTTGCATGAAGGCGGTAAGGAAAAAGTGAAGCTGGCAAAAAAGATTGAAGAAAGCGCTAAAAAATCTATTGAGAAGGATCCAGGCAAATATCTCCCTTATATTATTCTCGGAATTTATTACAGGCAGATTTCAAATTTAAGCTGGATTGAAAGGCTTTTTGCAAATGCATTTTACGGAGACGTCCCGGATGGATCCTATGAACAATCGCTGGAAATGTTCCAGAAAGTGCTGCAGCTTTCCCCCGGAATGATAACAGCTACTTTTCAGATGGCGCAGGTTTACAGGGATTTGGATAATGAAGAAATGGAAGAAAAGCTTCTTAAAAAAGTTCTGACTTTGCCGATACGGGATTTCAGAGATAAATATTCAATAAAAAAATCGAAAATAAGGCTGGAAGAACTGCAGGGATAAGTTAAGATTGCAGAACGTTTTTCCTTCCTAATAAATCCAAAGAAAAATAATTTTTTCATCAAATCCAACCGTTTTTAAATTCAATGGATCAAATTAAAAAGGATTTTTACCTCCTTTTCGGCGGCCGTTCATTACGAATGTTCGCGTATGGTTCTTTATCTGTCGTCCTGATTTTATATTTATCGGAGATCGGGTTAAGTGACTACCAAATAGGTTTGCTTCTTACATTCACCTTGATCGGGGATTCTGTCATTTCATTTTGGATTACAATTCATGCGGATCTTTTAGGCAGGCGAAGAATGTTAATAGCTGGAGCGGTTTTAATGATATTTGGAGGATTAACATTCCTGCTGACAAAAAATTATTTAATTTTAACAGCTGCAGCGATAATAGGTGTTATAAGTCCAAGCGGAAAAGAAATAGGCCCCTTTCTTTCTATTGAGCAAGCCGGATTAACACAACTCCTTGAATATAAAAATTTTATAAAGGTTTTTGCATGGTATAATCTGGCAGGTTCATTTGCTGCCGCATTTGGAGCTCTATCTGCCGGATGGCTGGCGGAATTCCTTCAGGCAGCGGAATTTAATAAGGAAAATTCGTATAAAGTAATTTTGGCATGCTATGTCTTTGCAGGAATTCTTTTATCAATTATATTCATTTTTTTATCAGCTAACGTAGAGCATAGTGAAGGGTCAAGAGTACAGCCTGAGAAAAAAATGTTTGGGCTGCACAAATCAAAAAAGGTAGTAATAAAATTAAGTACCCTATTTGCATTGGATTCCTTCGCCGGAGGATTAATTATCCAAAGCATAATTGCTTATTGGTTTTATTTAAAATTTAATGCCGAACTAAGCACGTTAGGTACTATCTTTTTTGCGGTAAATATTATAGCGGGAATATCTGCATTATTTGCGGCAAGAATAGCAAAAAAAATAGGGCTTCTAAATACTATGGTTTTTACACATCTTCCGTCAAATATTTTACTAATTATTATACCGCTGATGCCTTCATTGGAATCTGCTGTAACTCTGCTTCTTCTGCGCTTTAGTATTTCACAAATGGATGTGCCTACAAGACAGGCTTATACGATGGGAGTAGTTTCTCCTGATGAAAGATCTGCGGCATCCGGTATAACAACAATTACCCGTTCAATAGGAGCATCAATCTCACCCTCGCTCAGCGGAATATTTCTTGCTAACCCTGTTCTTATCAGTTTTCCTTTTTTTATTGCCGGGGGTCTTAAAATTATTTATGATCTCTGGCTGTATTTCGGCTTAAGAAAGATAAATATGCACGAGCAATCCTAAAGCCATATTGAAACCGGGTAAATCGATTATTCCTTTTTGCTCCTCCTGTATTCCAGCATCCCGCCGATAACATTTTTTGCATTGAAGCCGTTTTTGTTAAGGATTTTTGTTCCTCTATCAGAACGGGCTCCTGATCTGCAGACAACGGCTATTTCTTTATCTCTATACTTTTCTAATTCATTAATTCTATTCTCAAGCTCCTGGATAGGAATATTAATCACCCCGTTCATCTTGCCAAGGGGGCCGACTAGCTCTTCCGGAGTCCGGACATCCAATATAATCGTATTCGATCCTTCTGTTAATTTTGTTTTTAGCTCATCTACAGTCATAGAATCCCTTTGCTCTTGTTGAGTGCAGCTTAATGCAAACGCCGTTAAAACCACTGAAAAAAATAAAATTTTAAACATAACTTATTCTCTCTAATTATCCATTCCGCATAAACCGGATGCACATCCGCCCGAGTAATTATTATTGAACTGACAATTCCCTGAACTGCAGCTTTCTCCAGAGAAATTCGAGACATTACCTGATGATGTGCTGAATGCCGAAAGTAATTTTTTAATATTTAAAGAATTGCAGTTCGGGCATACAACCTGTTCAGGATTCAAGCTTGATTTGTGCAGCACTTCAAACTTTGTATCGCATTTTGTACATCTGTATTCAAATACGGGCATCTATTTTTCCTCCAATTAATTTAAATTTATTCAACCGAAATCTCTGTTTCCATAGTCACTTTGGATTTAATAGAGTTTGAGATTAAACAGGCATTTTTTGCCTTTTCAATTATTCTTCCCGCTCGTTCTCTATCTTTTTCGTCAGCTATTATAATTTTAGGCTTCAATTCAATTTCCGTAAAAAAATACCCGCCGTCGGTTTTTTCCACTTTACCCGATGCATCGCTTGTAAAAGATTTGAATTTTAAGTTGGAATTTTCTGCAATTGCAAGGAAAGTAGTCATTAAACAGATATTTACGGAAGCAGTAAAAAGATGTTCGGGGGACCAGATATTTGGTACTCCTTTAGGAAAATCGGGCGGAGTTGCAACTGTAATCGATTCCATTCCTTCGGATGTTAATTCTCCGATCCTTCCTTCTTTCCATTCAACTTTTGTGTTGTAGAAATACAAGTTTTCCATATAATTTAATTTTTATTTATTTCCTTCATCCAGACCCAGGAAACTCATCAGCCGTTCGTGAGCTTCTTTAGGGAGTTCAATATTATACTTCTGATAGCACTCAATTGTCAGTTCAACGGATTTAAAATATTCCTGACATGAAGAACAACTATCAAGGTGTTCTTTGATTTCTCTGCATCTTTCGGAATTCAGTTCCTCCCGCAGGTTTTCGCAGATATGATGCATAACATCTTTACATGTAACTTGTTTTTTTTTCATGATCTTAATTCCGCGGCTATTTGTTTTCTTAAAAAAGCTCTTGCTCTATGAAGTCTAGATTTTACTGCAGGGACCGATAATTCAGTAATTGCTCCCGTCTCTTCTGTCGACAACCCTTCAACATCACGCAGTAAAAAAACTATCCTGTATTCCGGCGATAACTTTTGAATAGCTTTGTCCAGGATTTGCCTTGTTTCGTTATTCTCAACAGATAAATAAGGGATAGCGGTTCTGTCGGTTGTGTATTCATCCTCAATAAAGTCATCATCGTCAATCGAAACAAATTGATGCCTTTTTTTCCTGTGCTCCATTAAACAGTGATTTGCTACTATCCTGTAAAGCCATGTAGAAAGCTTGGATTTTGCATCAAACTGGTGAAGCGATTTTATCATGCTGTAAAAAGTTTCCTGCATTATATTTTCTGCTCTTTCGGGATTCCTGCAGATCTTAAATGCAAAATTATATATCGTTTTTTCGTATTTCTTAACAAGTTCGGCTAATGCCTTTTTATCGCCGGCTTGTGCAGCTTCAATTAATTCTTTTTCGTCCATTTGATGCAGTATCCCGGATTTAGGTTCACTTCAGATGCAGTTTATAAAAATTTTTGCAATAAGTTTTCTATTTCTTTAATATTCATTATAATTACATCCGGTGAATAAATAAAACTTATTGCCGCATGCAAAATAAAACTTTTGAAGGGATAAAAGAAAATAAATTATTTACATGGATTGATCCTGATTTTATAAGCAGACTAAAATTCGACCATAAAAAATTTTTTGTATATAAGGCAGGATGCATAATATACAGGATTAATGATGAAAGCGATCTGCTGTATCTTGTGGTAGAGGGCGAAGTTAAGATAAAGAATTATCATTACGAAAAATCCGGCAACGCCGGATCAGTTGTCATAAAGATTAAAAACGATTTTTTTGGGGAAAAAGAGATAATCTACCGGACTCCCCGGGCTTCAGTTGCAATTGCAAACAGCGACTGTACTTTGTACGGGTTGAGTATAAATGATCTCCCTAAATACCTTATCAGGAAACTATATTATTTAAATAACGCAGCATTTCCTGAGCAGGAGTACCTGCCTAAGGAGACAAAAACTTTTCTTGAATACCCGGAAAAAGATAAAACAAAGGGAAAGAATTATTTTTCACGGGTAAAGGCTCCCGGGAAAATGAATTATTATAGGGAACTGCAGACACCTCCGTTTCAAGATACTTTCATTAATGAAGAAAAATTTACCGCCTTCGAAAATAAAATAGATTTTTTTCAGGACCTGAAATCTGAAAACGCGGTCCGGCATGAATATGAAAAACCGGGCGAACTAACCGGCTCGATGATAAAGGAGGAATATAATCAAGAAAATGATGTTCTTGAGTTAAAAAAAGTTTCTGAAAGTAAATTTTCCCCATCCAAAACCCCGCAAGAAGAATTGCAGCCTGAAATAAAAAGATTAGCGGCGGCAATTAATAATGTCAGCTTTTCCGATAAAAAAATTAATTCTGTCTTAATTGAATTAGCAAATTTAATGGATTGTGAAAAATGTGAACTATTCATTGCCGATACTGCAAATAATGAATTGAAAAGATGGAGCCGTTTAAGAAGCCGCGAGGTAAAATTTAAAATTGGCCTTGGTGTAACGGGCATAGCAGCCGAAAGAAAGGAAATAATTCTTTCAAAGGATGTAAAATATGATCAGAGATTTATCCGGGAATATGAAGGAGCAGAAGGAATCGATGTAAAATCGATGCTCTGCTTTCCCTTGATAAATCGGGAAAATAATCTTGCAGCCGTTCTCCAGTTTATCAACAGCGTTAAAGGAGAATTTACGGAATGCGAGAAAAAATATCTGGAATTGTTCTCCTCCTTCTTTTTATCATTTATTGAAAGTGAAATAAATCGGGATACGGCGGAAGTAAATAAATTTTTTACTTTAAGAAAAACTGCAGCAAATATTAAAGAAAATCTGAGCGGAACTATCCAATCCATCAAAAGTTATTCTGATCTGCTTTGTACATTGAATTTAAGCCCTGAAGCGAATAAGATTGCGGAAACCATCCGCACTCAAGCAGAATGTACTGAAGAATATATTTTAACTCTTGCCGAATATGCCGACGGAAATATTTCCTGCCATGTGGAGAAAACCGATATCGCGGATGTCCTGAATAATTCCTTAAAGTCGCTGGCAGAATTTGCCGATACTAAAAATATAAAGCTGTTCAAAAAATTCAATGCTAATGCATCGGTTTTTGTAGATAAGAAGAAATTTCATCAAGCATGTTTCTATGTTATCAATAATTTCTGCCAAGCGATGCCCTTTGGGGGGAAAATCTATGTTAAAACCGGGATCGAAGAGGGAATGATAAGGATAGAATTTAAAGATTCCGGCACCGGAATTCCTGGAGATATCAAAGAGAAAATGTTTAATCCTTTTATCACCTCAGACGAATATAACCGGGTTGAGATAGGGCTGGCGATTACAGAAGAAATTATAACCAAACTCGGAGGATTTATTGAAGTATTGAATAATCCGGGTGAAGGAGCTTCGGTAACAATTTCTCTCCCGGTCTGTGTAGAATTGATTAATTAAATCCAGCGGATAAAAAAATTTATCTAT
>Ga0105106_10001780_pt1 | contig 15383 bp, 8 predicted proteins | sample PPLLaktember2015_5_FD_79109 | JGI IMG/M metagenome (GOLD analysis project Ga0105106, IMG submission 79109) | Freshwater sediment microbial communities from Prairie Pothole Lake near Jamestown, North Dakota, USA - PPLs Lake P8 Core (1) Depth... | ecosystem: Environmental > Aquatic > Freshwater >...
ATACTGGTCGGCAACCTATAAGCCAGTGATGCATCCATATCAACACTATTCAGTTGTTCACGGGATCGGATACAGCAAATTTACTCAACAAATAGAAGATATCGAGAGCGAGTTAATTGTTTTTGTATCGGCTAAAGATCCGGTTGAGGTATTTCAGCTAAAGCTTACAAACAATAGCGAGGAAGAACGCAGGCTAGACATCACCTCTTATGCTGAATGGTTATTGGGATTCGCACCGGATGAACACCGCGAGTTTCATAAATTGTTCATCGATACCATGGTTGATGAAGCTACAAGCATGGTATCCGCCCGCAAGTGTTTGTGGGGTTTTCCAGACAAAATGGGTAGACACAACAATATCGAGTGGCCTTACACCGCATTCATGGCAGCCAGCGAGGGATTAAAATCTTTTGACTGTGATAAAGGGTCTTTTATTGGTCTTTATAACAATGATGATAAACCAAAGGCAATGATGGATGATAAGTTAGGAGGCAAAACAGGTAGATTTACTGACGCAATTGCCTCCTTACAAGTTGAAGTCAAACTTGATCTAGGACAATCAAAAACTATTGTTTTTACAATAGGTGTAGCTGAGGATGACAAGGAGGATGTCCCTGAGTTAGTCAATCGCTATACCAGTGTTGGGAAAAGTCAGAGGGCTCTGCAGGAAGTCAATGAATTTTGGTCGCGCTTCATCGATAGCGAAAAAGTAGAAACACCAGATGAAGCGTTAAATTTTATGACGAATACCTGGTTAAAATATCAGTCGATCTCTTGCCGATTATGGGGAAAATCTGCTTTTTATCAAGTGTCGGCTGGATATGGCTTTCGAGATCAATTACAAGACAGCCAGATCTTTCTGGTGAGTGAACCCGAATACACTCGAGAACAGATATTAATGCATGCCGCGCACCAGTTTATCGAGGGGGATGTACTGCATTGGTGGTTTACAATAAAGGGTGGTGGTCCCCGAACGAACTGTTCGGATGATCTACTATGGCTGCCATTCATTCTGGATGCATATCTACAGGAAACTAATGATTTTAGTATCCTAGACCAAAATGTTGCATACCTGAACGGTCCTGCTGAACGACTGTATGATCACTGTAAGCGAGCAATCGAACGTTCATTCTCGCGATTTTCACCGCGAGGAATCCCATTGATGGGGGACCACGATTGGAATGACGGATTGAGTGCTGTTGGAACGCTATTAAAAGGTGAAAGTTTTTGGGTGGCTGAGTTCTTATATATGATCCTGGGTAGTTTCATTCCTCTAGCCAAAAGGTATGAGGATGAAGGCTTTGCCAGGCGATGTGAACTTGTTCGGAATAATCTGAAAGACGCCTTGAATCATTATGGATGGGATGGCGCATGGTATTTACAAGCCACCACTGATGATGGATTGTTGTTGGGTTCAAAGGATAACGTTGAGGGAAAAATTTTCCTCATGCCGAATAATTGGGCAGTGATCAGTGGTGCGGCTGATGATCAGCGAGCAAAAATTGCCATGTCTTCGGTAACGAAATACTTGATGAAAGAATATGGAACACTGCTGAATTATCCCGCATTCACAAAGCCCCGGCCAGATATAGGATATGTCACACGTTATGCACCGGGCTTACGGGAAAATGGAGGAGTTTATACACATGCTGCTACCTGGTCGGTTTGGGCATATACTCTGATAGATCAACCAGAGCTTGCCTATGAGGCTTATCGGAAAATATGTCCCCCAAATCGAAGCAAGGATATTGATACATATCAGGCAGAACCATATGTAACACCCGGCAATATTGATGGACCACTCTCTGAATATTATGGTCGGGGTGGGTGGACCTGGTATACCGGTTCATCGCAGTGGCTTCATCGGATGGCAACCCATTGGATCTTAGGTATCAGACCTCAAGCGGATGGGCTGTTGGTAGACCCATCGATCCCATCAAAATGGTCTGGTTTTAAAGTCACGCGCAAATTTCGGGATGCTGTATATATTATTGACGTAAAAAATCCCGATCATATCAACAAGGGGATTAATTCAATTACAGTTGATAGAAAAGTATTTGAGAGTAATTTAATTCCAGTTTTTGGTGACAACCGATCACACCATGTCGATATTATCATGGGATCGGGATAAGTCACATATTTGAAAGGAGGTGTATAAGGAGAAAATAATATTATTATCTATAAAAATAAATAATCCAATGATAATTAAGAGGAGAAAAAATGAAAACTAATATAAATCTGATCACCTTGTTGATCACACTAATGCTAGTAATAAGCCTGGTCGGATGCAAGCAAGAACCGGCAGCCACGACAGAACCTGCAGTAGTAGTTGAACCAGAAACAACTGCTGAAACACCACCCGAAGCCACTGCTGAAACTCCACCAGAAGCTACCGATGAACCACAACTCATCGAAGTACCACCTTCTGAGCCGGTTACCATACGCTATGCTAACTGGAACCTGGGAACTGAAGAAGAAAATAACATTCAAATGCAATTGATCCAGGCATACAAGGATGCAAATCCACATGTGACCATCGAATTAGTGGATATGTCTGGCGACGGTGGTTGGGACGCAATTCTCACTTCATATGCTGCGCGAGGTGAATTGCCAGATGTCTTTATGGCAAACAATGTCCCATTGTATGTTCAAAACGGCTGGCTGGCTGATCTAACAGAATACACAGCCAGTGATCCAGCCTGGGAATATGTTCCTCAGGTTATTAGGGATGCATTCACGTACTCCGACAGGGTCCTGGGTTTGCCGGCGGCTCAATTTGTCATGGGCTACTTCGTCAACCAAGATATATATGAGGCTGCCAATCTGGATGCACCTCAATATGGATTTACGGTTGACGAATTCAGGACCGCGGTTGAGTCATTGAATGACATCGACAACGGTGTTCTAGGCCTGGATGAAATGGAGTTTGTCATGGGATGGTATCCCAGAGCCAGTGATCCTGATCTGAACTGGTTCAGCTTCGATGGGGCCCATATGAATTACAACTCTGCCGCATTCAAAGAAGCTGTTGCCGTTACCGGCGAGTTGAGACCATATACGTGGCAAGGGTTAACCGACGAGCAGAAGGCGAATTTCATTTCCACAGGACCCTGGGAGCTGTTCCTGAATCAGGAGGTAGGCATGCGCTGGGATGCTTCCTGGTCAGTACCCAGTTACGTCCAAAATGCGACCTTCAACTGGGATTTCATCGGCTTCCCTGGTGGCAATCAGGCGATTGTTTTTGACGTGATCGTTGTCTCTGCCACCGCTGCAAACCAGCAGGAAGCCTATAACTTTGCCAGATGGATGACGTTCTCGCCTGAAGCCTATGTGGTCGAAGCAGATCTAGCTCGAGCCATGGATTCCGCGCCGAAAATGCCGGTGGCTGTCACCGAAGATGCGATCGCATTGTACACAGAATTTGTGGACACGCCTGGGATCCTGACCGCATTGGATAATCTGGACAACAGCGTTATCGAATCATTGGCAAAGATCATTCCAGGTTACATTAATGCGCGATGGGAAGGCAAACCAGGCATTGATGTCGGTACAGATCTGGATGTAAACATGGGGTTCATGTTCAGCTTTGCTAATGAAGGGCGATTCCAATTTACAGACTACTCAGCGAGACTGGAAGAATTTGCCAATCAGATCCTTGACGATGCTGCAGCAATATTGAATCCGTAGTGTTCGTAAAAGAAGGGCGTTGTAACTATTACAACGCCCTTCTTCCAATAAGCCATAGCGGAATATTCAAAATGCCATTTTTTACAATTCGCTCTCTCAGGTTGATTTTTTCAATCGTGATCCTGATCTCAATTATCCCATACCCTGTGAGCAGAATGATAGATGGTGACCTGGGATCGGGGTATGGTGATGCGAATGTACAGAATCCTGTGCGGATCGAAGGTATGGATGCGATTGAAATTCGAGCCGATTCATACGGCTTGCCTTTAAGCGACCATGAAATCGCCCGGTCGTATGACAAACCAAGTGTTCTCCTGCAGCAGGGTAATAAGATCAGTTTTTCTGTCTCTATCGAAGATGATGGTCTATATATTTTGTCATTCGATATCGCTGCAACTGAGTCATTCATAAAAACGCCTGAAGGCCAGCTGTTAGTGGATGGTGAATATCCAGTGGGTGATACCAATCGGGTTGTCTTTCCAATCTATTATAAAAACAGTCAGGATGTATTCCCATTGGATAGGTATAACAATGATGGATTGATCCGCCAGGAACAGCTGATGCGTTGGGCAAGAATACCAATCAGGGATGCCAATTTCAGTCAGAAGTATCCAATCCAGGTTCACTTAACCCCCGGAGAACATACCTTTGAATTTACCTTGACCCAAGAATCGATGCTATTAGGTAGTATCTATATCGAAAGGTTTTCAACTTATATTGATTACCACCAATACCTGGAAGATAATCCGGCTTCTGATTCAACCGGGGTTTGGATCGAGCTCGAAGCTGAATTTCCTTCTTACAAGAACGATACATCCATTCGCCCGATCAATAGTCGCAGCCTGGAGGTCACTCCTTATGATACATACAGGGTGTTATTGAATACTATTGGTGGTGAAAGCTGGCAGCGCAGTGGGACCACTCTTTATTATGAGTTTGAAGTACCCCAGGCTGGAATGTATTATATTACCTTGCGCGCTATCCAAAATTATAAGGATAACTTTACCGTATATCGAAGAATAACCGTCAATGGATCGGTATTATTTGAGCAGTTAAATGAAGTCCCATTCAATTATTCTACACAATGGACAAACATAACATTAGGCGGAGAGACACCATACAAGTTGTATTTAGATCAAGGTATTAATGTTATAGGAATTGAAGCCAATAATTCACCATATTATTCAGCAATTGAGAACATCCAACAGGTTCTGATCGATATCAATACCCTGGCTTTGGAGATCAAGAAACTAACCGGCAATCAGGTTGATCAATATAAGGAATGGGAAATCTCTGATTATATTCCCGATATTGAAGATCGATTATTGACCATTGCGTATGATTTACAGAATGGGAGAGACTTGTTGTTAGCGATCAATCAAAGCAGTGGGTCTCAGGAAGTGTTGATCTATCAAATGGCCATTGATAACATCATGTTCTTGCTTGATGATCCTAATTCGATACCTTATTACATGAATCGTTTTTCTGAAGGATCAGGTTCTGCTGCCCAATTGCTCGGTACCATCCTGCCAAGATTACAAAATCAACCTATGGGATTGGATAAAATTTTTATCTATTCACCGGACACTACAACACCCCAGATAAAAATTACACTATTTACTTCAGTAATAGAGGCAATCAAACGATTCTTTTACTCATTCAGACCAAATCTTTACCAAACCATTGGAGCTGGTGATGATGATATTGAAATATGGGTGAATCGTCCAAGACAATATGTCGATCTACTGCAAACAATTACAGATGAGACATTCACAGGAGATACTGGCATCCGGGTTAAATATTCCATCATGCCTGATGAGTCAAAATTAGTGCTTGCAATTGCAGCAGGCATACAGCCCGATGTTGCCTTAGGAGTCAGTACGAACGTTCCATTCGAGTTGGCAATCCGGAATGCGTTGGTAGACCTTCGGTCATATGATGATTTTGATTCATTTATTCGCATCTACTCTCCGGGTTCATTGTTAAGTTACATAATCAATGGTTCGGTATATGCCTTACCCGAAACACAGGATTTTTGGGTAACTTTTTATCGGCAAGATATTATGGATTCATTGGATATCCCGATCCCAGACACCTGGGATGAAGTAATTGAGATCTTGCCTGAACTCCAAAGGTATGGGATGAATTTCAATACACCACTCTCGAGTGGTAGTGGAGCGAAAGGTATATTAATGACCGCGCCATATATTTTTAATTTTGGGGCGAAATTATATAGCGAGGATGGATTCTCAACAGGTTTTGAGAGTGAAGAAGCAATTACTGCGATCCGGTTCATGGCAGAAAGTTTTACCGTTTATGGTATGCCTCTGACAACATCAAATTTTTATGATAGTTTCCGTTATGGCAGCTTACCAATTGGTGTATCAAACTTTGAAAATTATCTCAAGTTGATGACTGCGGCCCCTGAATTAATTGGATTGTGGGATATTGATCTATATCCTGCGACAGTTTTACCAGATGGAACGGAAAACCGGTATGCTACCGGCTCAGCTCAATCGTGTATCTTGTTTGCTGGTACTGATAAACCAGATGAATCCTGGGAATTTATGAAATGGTGGATGTCTACAGAAACCCAGATAGATTTCCAGCAACAATTAATATTAAATTATGGTGTGGAATATCTATGGAATTCTGCTAATGTCGATGCTTTCAGCTACCTGCCAATTCCCGAGGAACACATCGATGTTATCTTGGAACAATGGGAATGGCTGCAAGAACCAGTAAAACTGCCAGGAAGTTATATGCTAGAAAGAGAGCTCAGCAATGCCTGGAATAGCATTGTCTTCGAGGGGGTAAATCCTCGGGTAGCCATCGATAATTCGATCCTGATTATCAATCGTGAAATTACTCGGAAGATGGAAGAGTTTGGATATCTCGAAAATGGAGTACCCGTAAGAGAAATTACTATCCCCACGATAGAGACTGTCAGAGGATGGATGGAGGATAATGAGTAGCTATTCTCCTGTTCGTTCAAATTTATTCAAGAAATGGGTGCAAAAGGAAGGCAGCGCATATGCATTTCTTTCGATGTATGCGCTTATGTTTTTCATATTCATTGTGGTCCCAGTGCTGGTAGCATTCTTTCTGTCATTTACGTTCTTTGATACGATTCAACCCCCATCATTCATTGGTTTAAAAAACTATGTTGTCCTGGTAACCCAAGACGAAATATTCATGCGGTATGTATTACCAAACACAATCCAGTTTGCCGTTATTGTTGGTCCAGGTGGATATGTATTAGCATTTTTACTCGCCTGGATATTAGCCCAGCTACCGAAAGTATCCCGGACAATCCTGGCATTAATATTGTATTCTCCATCAATGACCTCGGGCGTCGCTATGGCAGTGGTATGGAAATCTATGTTCAGTGGAGATCAAAACGGATACTTAAACAGCCTGTTATTAGGGATGAATGTCATCCAAGAACCACTTCAATGGCTTCAATCCCCTGAGTATTTAATGACCATCATGATCATTGTGACCTTATGGAGCAGTATGGGGGTTGGATTTTTAGCAATGCTTGCAGGTATTTTGGAAATAAATCCCGAAATTTACGAGGCTGGTTATCTGGACGGGATCAGCAATGGATTTCAAGAAATCATATATATAACTATCCCTTCCATGAAACCACAGATGTTATTTGGAGCAGTCATGTCAATTGTGGGGACATTTCAAGCAGGTGCAATCGGTGTGACGCTATCAGGTGTAAATCCGACTCCTCAATATGCTGGACAATTAATTGTCAACCATATTGAGGATTTTGGTTTTATACGGTTTGAAATGGGATATGCCGCGGCGGTATCGGTTGTCCTACTCCTGATGGTTCTATTATTCACCAGATTAGCCAGCAGATTGTTCGCGAGTGAATATTAGGGGAAAGATGAGACGGCTGAAATTTCTACGTTTGTCTAATGTTCAAAATCGGGGGATAAATCCAAAGGGCTTTCATATCAGCCAAGTTAAGTATTACATTATTCTATTACCTTTAATTGTTTTCATGTTGTTGCCCATCGTTTTTATCTTCTCGAATGCATTTAAACCACCAGATGAAATATTTGCATACCCACCCAGGTTTTTTGTTACGAATCCTACTTTTAAGAACTTTTCCGATTTAATTTCAAAAATGTCAATTTCCGGGATACCGGTAATCCGATATTTATTTAACAGTATCATGATCACCCTTGCCACGGTAGCCACTTCTATCCTCGTATCCAGTACTGCGGCATATGCATTATCGAAAAAACGCTTCAAACTTAAGAAGACATTATTTGCTATCAATACAGTGGCTTTAATGTTTGTGCCGATCGCTGTGACGATTCCGAGATTTTTAATCATCGAAAAGTTACAGCTCATGAATACATTCCTTGTTCACATATTACCAGTGCTGGCCATGCCGGTTGGATTGTTCTTACTTAAACAATTTATCGATGGAGTACCAGATGAGGTAATCGAAGCAGCAGAGATGGATGGCGCAAAAGATTTACAGATCTACTGGCTAATTGTCCTTCCAATGATCAAGCCAGCTATAGCAACGATTGCGATATTAACTTTTCAAGCTTCTTGGAACAATGCAGATACCTCATCAATGTATATCACCAATGAGAGCCTTCGGTCCTTTGCTTTTTATCTCAGCACGTTGACATCAAGTGCAACGGGTGCGAATGCGGTTGCTGGACAAGGTATCGCGGCTGCGGCATCCCTGATTATGTTTTTACCAAATCTGATTATTTTCATATTTATGCAAAGTCAGGTAATGAGTACAATGTCGCATTCGGGTCTCAAATAATGAAAAAGATCATACGGATGCTCTTGATCGCCTCACTATTAGGAATTACCTTCGTCAATGTGCGCGCTGATTCCCCGTATACCACCTGGGCAAAAGGACCCTGGGGATACCTAATCATGACGCAAGATGCGTACACGCCATCTGCTGAGATTGAACTACCAATATCTGGAGCTCAGGACATGTTCGTTACCCCAGATGGTGTTGTTTACATTGCCGACACGGACAATGGACGGATCGTGAAATTTGAGGATTTCCAGGAGACCGCATCCTATGGTGAAGGAATATTACTAGGGCCAACCGGTATCTTTGTTGATGGTGATGGCATATTATACGTTGTGGACGGAAAGAGTAATACTGTTTGTATCCTGGATCAAGATGGAAATCTAGTATCCCAATTTGGACGGCCTACTGAACCATTGTTCGGTCTGAACAGGGAATTCCTGCCGCGAAAAATAGCAGTTGATGCACGTAAGAATTTGTACATAGTTAGCGAAGGATCTGTGAACGGCATTGTTCAAATGAATACCAATGGAAATTTCATCGGTTACTTCGGTGCGAATACAGCAACAATGTCGTTAAAAATGATCCTTCAAAGAATGTTTTTGACACAAGAACAATTGGATCAATTCATAAAGAATGAAGCCGCATCCCCCTCAAATCTGACCATAGACCATCAATCGATGGTATATACGATCACTGCTGGCACATCCCGGTTGAGGAGTGTTCGGAAGTTCACCGTTTCTGGGAGAAATATTTTACAGGAAACATGGGGCTCGACCACCTTTCGGGATATTGATGTAAGTGAGGATGGTCTGGCGATCGCGGTTGATGCAGACGGGCAAATATATGAATACGATCTGAATGGTACGTTACTGTTTGTTTTCGGTGCGCAAGACAGGGGAGATCAACGAGTGGGCACGTTAAGGAATCCGACTGCCATAGAACGTTATCAGGAGTATATATATGTCCTAGACAGCGATAAAAATGCGATTGTTGTATTCGAAACGACCTCTTTTGCAAAACAGGTTCATGAGGGCATCCGCCTGTATATGGAAGGTTTTTATGGTGAAGCGAAACCATATTTTGAACAAGTATTAAACCTTAACGGCTCATTCATTATGGCATATCAGGCAATCGCAGACGCCTATTTCAAGGACAGAGATTTTTCCAGTGCCTTATTAAATTACCGATACGCTGAAGATCAGAGTGGGTATTCAAAGGCATTTTGGGAATTACGCAATGAGGTATTACAGAAGCATTTATCTAACGCAATTGTGGGTTTTATTGGCCTTGTGGTAGCTCAAAATATCTTTTCGAGACTTGAAAAAAGGCACAAGTGGTTTGACCCAATTAGAAAATGGTTGGTAGACATCCAGAAGATCAAGCTAGTGGATGATTTTATTTTTATGTTCAGATTTATCAGGTATCCCATTGACAGCTTTTATTACATCAAGAAAAATATCCGGGGGAGTTTGAAATTTGCCTGGATGCTCTATATTTGGATCATTGTTGTCAGGGTAGTATCACTGTATATTACCGGCTTTATTTTCAGTGAATACACCTCATTCGCACAGATCCGAGTGGAAAATGAAATATTGATCACAGTCCTTGTGATAATTATCTGGAACGCTGCGAATTATCTCGTCTCTACGATCAGTGATGGGGAAGGTCGTGTGCGCGATGTAATTATTGGAAGTGCGTATAGTTTATTTCCTTATGCTTTATTTGTTTTACCAATTGCGCTCATCTCAAATGTATTAACCCTGAATGAGATATTTATATATTCATTCTCACTGGAACTTATGTGGTTCTGGGTAGGGTTAATGCTTTTTCTCATGGTGAAGGAAATTCATAATTATTCGTTTTCGGAGACGGTACGTAACATTTTAATTACTCTATTCACCATGGCTTTATTCGTCCTGACCGGTTATATCCTTTACGTTTTATTCAATCAACTGTATGACTTTTTATCAGCCATTCTTCAGGAGATTAGGATCCGTGGCTAAAATTCAACAGGTGTTCTTGAGCTTTATTACTTTTGTATTCTTTTTGGGTGGTATTACCCTACCACACGAGGCGGACGCATTAAATTCAGAGATAACTCCTTATCAATATACTCAGCAGGATAGGATCGACACAAACTGGCATATCAGTCAAAGCATAGCGAATTCATTTCAGCTCATCGCAGAAAATGACACTTTTCAGCTGTATATCGATGAATCAACCCTGGCAATTAAAGTTGTGGACAAACGGAGTGGTTATGTTTGGCATTCCAATCTGGATGATGTTGAGGAAGGCGATCAGCTGAACCGCACCTGGACAGCCTTTGCACAAAGTGCAATCAGTATCGATTATCTTGATCAAAAAGCGGTAGGCAACCGTGCTTCCATCACGAACGCGGAAATTTCGATCAATGTGGAATATATTGACCAGGGTTTTCAGGCATCAGTCACGTTCATTGAGTCATCTATTTCTCTTGATCTCCTGGTCAGTTTGGAACCAAATGGCATCCGTGTTGAGGTGCCTTTCGAATCAATTACAGAAGAAAACCCAGACTTTAAACTTGGAATGTTGCATGTTTATCCTTTCTTTGGGGCTACCAGAGAAGATAGCGTACCAGGTTATATGTTCCTCCCCGATGGATGTGGAAGTTTGATTCGATTCAGTTCGACTACCCGAGCAGAGAACATGTTATATGGGAGATATTATGGCACGGATTTAGGAATGATCACCATGCTGCCATATGATCCAACAATTAGACGACCATTTAATTTATCAATACCAGTGATCGGTATGGTTCATGGGTATATGCAAAATGCATATATATCTATCATTGAACATGGGGCAGCATATGGTGAAATCCGTGCCCATCCAGCGGGAATTATTACGAATTTCAATTTCCTTTACAACACGTTTTTATATAACGAAAGTTACTTCCAGGCGACCAATCGTTCAGGTGCAGGAGTTACAACTATACAACAACAAACCAATGCTTTTGATGTGTTGATCCATTATCGTTTCCTGACCGGAGAAGATAGTGATTATGTGGGGATGGCAGGTAGTTACCAACAATATTTGATAGAGAAAGGAATATTAAATCCAATATCGGATCAAGATCAGGATATCGGGATCAGACTAGAGTTTTTAGGCGGCGAAAAGGAAAGATTCTTGTTGTGGCACCGCTTCATTTCTATGACGACGGTGAGTCAACTGTCCGACATTATGAATAACCTGAATATTATGAATCCAGAAGTTATATATTATGGCTGGCAGCCACTTGGAGCCTCAACAATGGCACCTAGATCAATGAGACTGGACCGGAGGTTGGGAAATCTGGATCAGCTAAGGTCCTTGATCAATACTATTGTGGCCAGTGGTGGAAATTTCAATCTCTATTTGGATCCACAAGCAGCATTTTACAATGAAAGCGGGTATTCAGCTCGCTTCGATCTTGCAATGTCGATCACGAATGACAATCTATTGAGCTACAACCGTAATATAGTAAATTATTTCCTTAATTACGATGCATTAAGTGGTCGTTATGCCGATCTTAGCAGCGATATATATACCGAAATTGATGCCGGCCTGGCTTTAGATGAAATTGGTTCAGTGCTTTATAGTGACTTTAATAGTGACAGTTTCTTAAACCGCGAAGATGCGATCCAAATGTATCAAACATTATTAAATGATAGTTCAGTCAGTACTTCATTCTATATGCCAAATGATTACATGTTCGGTTATATGAGCGCATATTATGATATGCCAATTACCAATAGTGGTTATATCTACACAACCGATGTCGTGCCTTTCTTGCAGATTGTTTTTGCCGGTTACATTCCCTATTTTGGGACAGCATTGAATTTTTCTTCTGATATTCAGACAGATCTTCTGAAACACATTGATTATGGTGTTTATCCATCTTTTTTCCTAAGCCAAGAAGTTACCGCCAGAATCCTGAATACAAGCTCAAACTGGATATATACATCCTCCATTGACCAATGGGCACAGGAAGTTGAACGCTCATATCAGTGGATAAATGGTTTATTGGGACCAGTAAGAGGACAAACCATCATTGCCCGAGAGGTACTAGATCAGGGTGTAATTGCGACTACATATAGCAACAATATGCAAATCATTGTGAATTATACAAATACACCATTTTCAGCCGGTGATATTGTGATAAACGGTAAGGACGCTGTCCTCAGGGAGGTAGTACCGTGAGTGCAAAGCGGACTGATCCAAGAGTAATGAAACACAGTACCAGGGAGGCTTTTTACGGTTATTCATTTGTAATCATCTGGATCATCGGTTTTGGAATCTTTACACTTGTGCCGTTGATCCAAACCTTTTTATACAGCCTGAATCAAGTCACGGTGTCAGCGACGGGCATTGATATGGTTTTTGTTAAGTGGGACAATTATACGCGCGCTCTTTTCACAGATCCCACATTTGTTCAGGCAGTAATTGAATACATCGTTGAAACCATCGTTTCGGTACCGATAATAATTATCTTTTCGTTGATCATTGCAATGTTCTTAAATCTCAAATTCCGATTTAAAGGAGTGTTCAGGACGATCTTCTTTTTACCTGTTGTCATTACCAGCGGGCCGGTAATAAAAGAGTTGACCGCACAGGGAGCTACCTCAATACCTGCCATTGCAAACTCAGCTGTTGTATCCAATATATTGGAACAATTACCAAATTCCTTAAGAACACCGGTTGAGTACTTGCTTACTTCATTCGTATTGATACTTTGGTTTTCGGGGGTCCAAATATTGATCTATCTATCCAGTCTACAGAAAATTGACCAGAGTATTTATGAGGCAGCCGCGATCGATGGCGCGTCTGCCTGGGAAGCCTTTTGGAAAATTACACTCCCCTCTCTCTCGACGACAACGCTGATCATTGCAATTTACACAATCATTACATTGTCCCAATTTTCTGAAAACACCATCATCAAGTACATATATGGACAGACGTATGCAGTTCAGGGGGGGATAGGTTATTCAAGTGCAATGTCATTCATATTTTTTGTTGTATTAATTTTTCTCCTCGCAATAGTCTATTTATTTTTAAATTATCGGGCAAAAAGTCAATTTTAATAATAGGCGATCCAACCATGGATAAAATCTATCAAGATAAAGTGAAAAGCTTCTTTATTGGTAACCGGACAAGTTATGGATTGGTTTTTAATATCTTGCTATATCTAGTGTTAATTGCGATTGGATTTGTGTATTTATATCCACTATTATTTATGTTCGTTACCAGCTTTAAGAGTCCAAGTGATCTATTAAATCCGATGGTGCAGTGGATACCCACAGAATTATTCTTGGGCAACTATATTAAAGCTTTACGTGTATTAGATTATTCGGTTACATTACCTGCTTCCATCATCGTCAGTATTGTTCCATCAGTGATCCAGGCGATTGTATGCTCGCTGGTCGGTTATGGGTTGGCACGATATCGATTCCCAGGAAAAAAATTGCTGTTCATTCTCTTACTGGCCACATATATCATCCCTGCACAAAATACTGTCATACCACAAATGTTAACCTACAGAGACCTTGGATTACTTGGCAGTGTGTGGTCCCTGATCCTACCGGCAATCATGGGACAAGGATTTAAGAGTGCCATCTTTATCCTAATTTTTTACCAGACATTTCAATCTTTACCGAAAGTATTGGAGGAAGCCGCTCGCTTAGATGGCGCATCTGACATAAAAATATTTTTACAGATCGCACTTCCAGCTGCAGTACCTGCATTCATTATTTCAATTATATTTTCAACGGTATGGTACTGGAATGAGACATTTCTGACCGTGATATTTCTTGAGGGTGGTATTCAAACTCTCCCGATGCAATTATCAAAATTTGTCCAAGCCTATGAGAATTTGTATCCCCCAGGTATGGTGAATATCTTTGATCGATTAAATGAGGCGGTAAAACTTAGCGGTACATTTTTAAATATCTTGCCATTATTGTTAATGTATTTTGTATTACAGAAATGGTTTGTTGAATCAATTGAAAGGTCTGGTATCACCGGTGAATAAACTGGTAGTCCTTCTAATTATTATTGCTCTGATATTCACAAGTTGCTCTACACCTGTTGAGAATATCATTGAAATTGAGGTTGCCACAGATACTCAAAATGATCTTGATAGGCCGCTTGTTACCGAACCAGAAAGTACCATTGGTGCTGAGGACATTATTGTATTTGACGATGTACTCGATTTTGAGATGAGAGGCTCCTTTAATTTCTTTTGGGAGCAAGCAAACACAGATGTTGAAAGCGCAGGTTATGGTTTGATCCGTGACCGCTATCCGGGTTCTGAAGGGATTTCTAGCATAGCCGCGGTTGGGTTTGGATTAACCGCTTATCTGATTGGCATCGAGAAGGATTATGTATCATGTGATGAGGTTTATGAGCGGGTAAACAGAACACTGGATACTTTGTTAGCTATGGAAGTCGTTGAGGGTTTCTATTATCATTTCATTGATATGAACACAGGCGAAAGAGCCTGGAACAGTGAAGTTTCAAATATCGATACAGCCATACTTCTGATGGGTGTAATATCTGTTGGGGAATATTTCGGTGGAGAGATAGAAACAAAAGCACTACTAATATACGATCGGGTTAATTGGCCTTGGTTTATCGATGAGATGCTCAATATGTTTTACATGTCGTTCAGCCCCGAAAATGGTTTTGCAGGCCATTGGGACTTTTATGCAGAACAACTGATGCTCTATATTCTTGCAGCTGGATCGAATAAATATCCAATTGATGATTCAACATATTATGAGTTTATCCGGCATTATAGTCAATATGGAGAAGGCAAACCATTTATTCATTCCTGGTTTGGTTCAATATTCACATATCAATACAGTCATGC
>Ga0105106_10001781_pt1 | contig 15379 bp, 8 predicted proteins | sample PPLLaktember2015_5_FD_79109 | JGI IMG/M metagenome (GOLD analysis project Ga0105106, IMG submission 79109) | Freshwater sediment microbial communities from Prairie Pothole Lake near Jamestown, North Dakota, USA - PPLs Lake P8 Core (1) Depth... | ecosystem: Environmental > Aquatic > Freshwater >...
CAGATGGACGCGATCGCCAAAACCAAAGAGAGGGCCCAGGAGATCGAGATGCGGTCGCCGGCGACCGGCATCGTCGTCGCCCGGAACATCTTCCTGGGGCTCAAGTTCGTCCAGGGGACGGAGTTCTTCCGCATCGCCGACCTGCGCCGGGTCTGGATCCTCCTCGATGTCTACGAGAACGAGACCCAGTACCTCAGGCGGGGGGCCCGGCCCAGGGTCTCTCTGTCCGGACGGCCCGGGAGCTTCGAGGCCGTGGTCAGCGATGTCCTGCCCCTCTTCGATCCGGAGAGCCGGACGATGAAAGTCCGCCTCGAGGCGGACAATCCGGGATACGTCCTCCGGCCGGACATGTTCGTCGACGTCGAGCTCCCGGTCACCCTCGACGCCACGCTGGCCGTGCCCACCGACGCCATCCTGGACACGGGGCTCAAGAGGACGGTCTTCGTCGACCGGGGCGGCGGGTATTTCGAGCCCCGCGAGGTCGAAACCGGGCGCCGGTTGGGCAACATGGTGGAGGTCGTCAAGGGGCTCGAGGCCGGCGAGCAGATCGTCGTCTCGGGCACGTTCCTGATCGACTCCGAGAGCCGGATGGAGCTCGCGGCCGCCGGCATGACCGGGAGCCTGAGCCGGGACCCGGTGTGCGGCGCGCCGGTCTCCGTCAAGAAGGCCAGTGAGGCCGGGCGGACGGCCGTCTACCTTGGCGTCACCTATTACTTCGACTCCGAGGAATGCCGGGACGCCTTCAACAAGGAGCCCGGGAAGTACATCGGCCAGGAGGGCGATGCCGCGGCGGTTCAAAGATGATCGACCGCATCATCGACTTCTCGGTCAACAACAAGGTCCTGGTCATCACCGCGGTGGCCGCACTCTGTCTCGCGGGGGCCTGGTCCATCCAGAACCTGTCGCTCGACGCCATCCCCGACCTGAGCGACACCCAGGTCATCATCTTCTCGCGCTGGGACCGCAGCCCCGATATCGTCGAAGACCAGCTGACCTATCCGATCGTCTCGGCCATGCTCGGGACGCCGCGGGTCCAGTCGGTCCGCGGCTTCTCGGATTTCGGATATTCCTATGTCTACGTCATTTTCGAGGAAGGCACCGACATCTACTGGGCCCGGTCCCGGACCCTGGAGTATCTGTCGCCCGTCCTCTCGCAACTCCCCGAGGGGGCCAAGACCGAACTCGGACCCGACGCGACCGGGCTGGGGTGGATCTACCAGTACGCGCTGGTGGACGAGACCCGCAACTACAACCTGGCCGAGCTCCGGTCCGTCCAGGACTGGTACCTGAGATATCATCTCAAGGCCGTCCCCGGGGTCGCCGAGGTGGCGGCCGTGGGCGGCTTCGGGAACCAGTACCAGGTCAATCTCGATCCCAACCGGCTCCAGGCCTACGGCATCACCATCAGCCAGGTCGCCGAGGCCGTCCGGCAGGGCAATGCCGAGGTCGGCGGCCGCCTGGTCGAGTTCGGGGGGACCGAATACATGGTCCGCGGCCGGGGCTACGCGAAGTCCACGAAGGACTTCGAGGATATCGTCGTCGTGGCCAGCGAGAGCGGCACGCCCATTCGGATCAAGGACCTCGGCCACGTCGTCCTGGGGCCGGACATTCGCCGCGGCGTCGCCGAGCTCGACGGCCGGGGCGAGGTCGTCTCGGCCATCGTGGTCATGCGGCAGGGACAGAACGCCCTTCAGGTCATCGACCGGGTCAAGGCCAAGATCGAAGAGGTCGCGCCCGGCCTGCCTCCGGGCGTCAAGGTCGTCCCCGTCTACGACCGCTCCGACCTCATCCGCCGGTCCATCAGCAACCTGAAATCGACCCTCCTCCAGATCCTGCTGACCGTCAGCCTCATGATCTTCCTCTTCCTCTGGCACATCCCCAGCGCGCTCATCCCGGTCATCACCATCCCCGTGGCCGTGCTGCTCTCGTTCATCCCGTTCCGGATGCTGGGGATCACGGCCAACATCATGTCCCTCGGCGGCCTGGCCCTCGCCATAGGCGCCCTGGACGACGCGGCGGTCGTCGTCGTCGAGCAGACGCACAAGAAGCTCGAGCAGTGGCAGAAGGCTGGCCGGCCCGGCGACGACCGGGCCGTCGTCATCGGGGCGGTCAAGCAGGTCGCCCGGCCGAGCTTCTTCGCCCTCCTCGTCATCGCCGTCTCCTTCCTCCCCGTGCTGACCCTCGAGGCCCAGGAAGGCCGCCTGTTCAAACCCCTGGCCTACACCAAGAACCTGTCGATGATAATTGCAGCGATCCTGGTCATCACGCTCGATCCGGCGCTGCGCGTCCTGTTCATGCACGCCAAAACCTTCGATTTCCGGCCGCTCTGGCTCTGCCGCACCGCCAACGCCGTCGTGGTCGGCAAGATCAGGAACGAGGAGACGCATCCGGTCAGCCGGTTCCTGATGAAGATCTACGATCCCGTCGTCCGCTGGACGCTGAAAAAGAAATGGGTGGTCATCGGCGCCGCCATCCTGCTCGTCGCGGCGACCGTCCCCGTCTTCTTCGAGCTCGGCTCCGAGTTCATGCCTCCCCTCGAGGAAGGGTCCCTCCTTTATATGCCCACGACCATGCCGGGCATCTCCATCACAGAGGCCCAGAAGATCCTCCAGGTGACCGACCGGATCATCAAGGATTTCCCCGAGGTCGAGAGGGTCCTGGGCAAGGCCGGCCGGGCCGACACATCGACCGACCCCGCTCCCCTGTCGATGCTCGAGACCGTGATCACGCTCAAGCCCAAGAGCGAGTGGCGGAAGGTCCCGACGTGGTATTCCGCCTGGGCCCCCGGGTGGGCGAAATCGATCTTCCGGCATTTCACGCCCGACCACATCTCCCAGGAGGACCTGATCAACCAGATGAACGAGGCCCTGGCCCTGCCGGGCCTGGCCAACTCCTGGACCATGCCCATCCGCGGCCGCATCGAGATGCTGAGCACGGGGCTCCGGACCCCCGTCGGGCTCAAGATCTCCGGCTCGGACCTGGATACGATCGAGGAGATCGGCGCCCAGATCGAGGCGGCGCTCAACACGGTCGAAGGGACGCGGAGCGTCTTCGCCGAAAAGACCGGCAGCGGCTACTTCCTGGACATCGAGTGCAACCGGGAGGCCCTGTCCCGCTACGGTCTGAGCATCGCCGCCGTCCAGGAGGTCATCCAGCGGGCCATCGGCGGCGAGAACATCACGACCACGATCGAAGGCCGGGAGCGCTACCCGGTGAACATCCGCTACATGCGGGACTTCCGGACCGACCTCGACGCCCTCGGCCGCGTCCTCGTCGCCGCGGGCGGCGACCGACAGATCCCGCTCTCGCAGCTGGCGACCATCAAGCTGGCGTCGGGCCCGTCCATGATCCGCAACGAGAACGGCCTGCTCACGGGCTACGTTTATATCGACATCACCGGCGTCAACCAGGGCGATTATACACGGCAGGCGGACCAGGTGCTCCGCGAGAGCGTCCGCCTCCCGCCCGGGCACGCATGGGAATGGAGCGGACAATACGAGGTCATGCAGCGGGTCAAGAAGCGCCTCGCTGTCGTCCTCCCGGTCACCCTCGCCCTGATCTTCCTCCTGCTCTATCTCAACACCCGGTCGCTGACAAAGACGTCGATCGTGCTCCTGGCCGTGCCCTTCTCGGCCGTCGGCGCCTTCTGGCTCCTCTACGCCCTCGGCTACAACATGAGCATCGGCGTCTGGGTCGGGCTCATCGCCCTGCTCGGCGTCGACGCGGAGACCGGCGTCTTCATGCTTCTCTACCTCGACCTGGCCTACGAGCAAGCCAAGTCCGAAGGCCGGATGCGAAGCCTCCGCGACCTCCAGGACGCCATCCGCTACGGCGCCGTCAAGCGCCTGCGTCCTAAGTTCATGTCCGTCTCGACGACTTTCATCGGGCTCGTCCCCATCATGTGGTCGATCGGGGCGGGGGCGGACGTCATGAAACGCATCACCGCCCCGCTCATCGGCGGGATCTTCACCTCGTTCATCCTCGAGCTCGTCGTCTATCCGGCGATCTACGAGGTCTGGAAATGGCATTTCGAGGTGAAGAAGTCGCTGCCGGCCGCCTGAGCCGGCGTCAGTCCGGCAGGATCAGGTTGGACGCCGCCATCTCGGCGATGACGATCGCGGCCAGGACGAGAAAACAGACCACGGCCGCAATGGCCAGCTTCCTCTGCAGCTTGGGCACGGCCACGGCGAGGCTGGGGACCTTGCGGAAGGGCTGCAGCACCCCCACGCCGAGGCCGGCGATCGCGCCCCCAAACAGGCTGAAATAGATCGGATAGCCGATGAAATGGTAGCCCGCCTGGAGGAGGCAGAACGGGCAGTGATGGGAGGGCAGCTCGTAGATATAGATCGAGACGAAAGATACGATGGCCAGGATGGAAACGACGAGCGTCGCCGCGGAGGCGATGCCCAAAGCGATCCCAGCCCGGCCGGTCTTGACGAAGACAAGGCCCAGGGCCGCGCTGACGACGACGACGGAGAAAAAGAGGACCCTCATCGGGGCCACGGGCAGGGAGGCCAGGTCGGAGCCGAGCGAGGTCCCGCCTTGGCTGAAGAGCGTGCTGCAGCATGAGGTGATGACGTCCGGGTCGAGCCGCAGGAAGTACGCCGCCTGGAGCACGATCTCGACGAGGATGAGCGGCGAGGCGGCCAGGAGCCACCGGTATTTCGTCTTGACGAGCGGGTAATCGAAGCCCTTGTTGTCGGCGGCATTGAGGATGAGCCAGAGCCCGGCCAGGATCCCGTTCGTCGCCTTGAGGAGAAGGGCCGGATAGCCGAACGCGTTGGCCTTCAGGGCGCCGGCCGCGCACATGGCCCCGACGAAAAAGCCGTGGATCCGGTCGGCCGTGAACACGAAGAGGGCCAGCGACAGCAGCTCGGCCACAAAGGCATAGCCGAGGAGCGTCGAGACGAGATAGGTCTTTCGCTCGAGACCGAGCTGGATCTCGCTACCGCTCCGCAGGTCCCAGCGCCGCAGGATCTGGGCGCCGAACACCGACGCGTAAATGACCATGAAGCCGGTGAGCAGCGAGGCCGTGAACAGGGCCAGGATGAGGGGGTGGAAGATCAAGGGCCCGCTCCGTCGATCCGGCCGTCGCGGATGTGAAAGACGCGCTCTACGGCCGGGTGGTCATAGACGAGGGGGTCGTGGCTGGCGATGAGGACCGTGCGGCCTTCGCCCCTAAGCCGGCCCATGGTCGCCATGAACTCGCGGGAGAGCTTGGAGTCGAGGTGCGCCGTCGGTTCGTCAGCGATGACCACGGCCGGGTCGTTGATCAGGGCGCGGGCGATGGTCACCCGCTGGGCCTCGCCTCCGGAGAGCCATTCGATCCGGGACTTCGACTTCGAGGCCAGGCCGAAGAGATCGAAGAGCGCGGCGGCCCGTTTTTCGAGCTCCGACCGCCTCTCCCCCGTCGGGTAGGCGGGCAGGATGACGTTCTCGAGCGCGGTCAGGCCGGGGATGAGGTTGAACTGCTGGAAGATGAATCCGAAGGTCTTGCGCCGGATCTCGGTGAGGAACCGCTCCGGCAGGCTGGTGATCTCCCGGCCCAGGACGTGGATGCGGCCCGACGTCGGCCGGGCCATGCACCCGACCAGGCTGAGCAGGGTCGTCTTGCCCGAGCCGCTGGGCCCCCGGATGACAGTCAGCCGGTCCGCCTCGATGACCAGGCTCGTTTCGTGAAGGGCGATGAACTCGTTGGGCTTGCCCTGGGCGAAGACCTTCTTGGCCCTGTCGAGGACGATCATCAGAGCCCCTTCATGACGGCGTCGGGATCGGTGACGGAAGCCCTCCAGGACGGGATGATCGTGGCCACGGCGTACGGGACGACCGTCAGGAAGAAGAGGGCCGTGAGCTGCGAAGCGTCGATGAACGGGACGAGCCGGAACTGCGGATAGAGGACCGCCCACCCTTTGAGAACGGGCGCGAAGAGCCGGGCCGAGAAGAAGAAGACGTGGATGTAGGCGAGCACGACCCCGAGGAGGAACGCGGATACGGAGACGACCGCCCCCTCCCAGAACTTCATGAGGATGACGTCCGACGTCTCCCAGCCGACCGCCTTGAGGATCCCGATCTCGCGCCGCTCCTCCTGGCTGAGCCCGGAGGCCTTGTCCCAGGAGATGATGACGAAGGCGAGCACGACGCCGAAGAGCAGGAGGGCCAGGATGCCGCCCCGCCAGCTGAACACGGCGTCGTAGGTCCTGAGCATCTCCTCCCTGAGGATGATGCGGGTATCGGGCAATCGCGCGGCGATCTTCTCGGCGATCGTCGAGAGCTCCCTGGGATTGGCCACCCGGACGACGAGGTCCGTGGCCAGGCCGTTCGACGGTCCGAAGATCGCCTGGAAGTCGGAGGCTGAAACGAGCACCAGGTCCGAGGCGACGAGCTCGGAATCCCGGGCCAGCACGCCGTCGACGACGAGCTCGAGGATCCCTCCCAATTGGGTCTTGAACTCCAGCGTGTCGCCCGCCATCGCCAGCCGCGCCGCGGCGATGCCCGGACCGATAATGATCGTCCCCGGTTCCGGCATCTCGTCCCGCGGCACGAGCAGAGTGTAATTGGCGCCGACGACGGGATCGTAATAGTAGCCCCAGTACCGGCCGTCGCTCGAGATGACGCCGGCGATGTCCCGGATCTTTTCGAGGTAAGCCAGCGGGATCGGGTCCTGCCGTCCGGCGACCGTCCGCTGGACGACCATCTCCGGGGCTTCCTTGAGCACCAGGGACGCCTCCTTCCGGATGGCGGAAGTGGCCAGCATAACCGAGGCCATCAGGAAGACGAGAAGGGTGTAAACGGCCAGCAGGGCCAGGTTCTTGCCCTTGCGTCTCAGGAGAGAGGACAGGGTGAAGTCGAGGACGTTCTTCTGACGCTCAATCCCGCTGGCCATGGCTCCGTCTCAAGTGCGGGGGCGGTCCGAGAAGAGATCCCGAGGGGAAATGCTCCAGCGCGAGCGGGTGGTCCTGGAAGGCGGTGTGGAAGTCGGCCAGCGAGAGATGACGGGTGTAGTTGGCCTCGGTCGAGAGGCACAGGTCCGTCAGCTCGAGCCGGCGGACGAGAAGCGCCCGCTCCCGCAGCGCGGGCCCGGAAGCCCGCCGGGCGAGCGCGGCGTGGGCCGCCATCACGCCGAGAAGGGCGAGAAGGACGAGCCCGAAGAGCCCGAAAACCCGGGTCCGCTTCGTCATGTCAATCGATGTCCTTCAGGACGTCGGGTGTGATCTCGGCAAAACGAAAAAGGGACTTGCCCTTGTGGTCCGTCAGGAATCCTTTCGCCTCCGCCTCTTTTCCGAACGGGATGAGCTCCCGGCCCATCGGGCCGAGGATATCGCTTCCCAGCACGAAGAAGGCCGCGGAGCCGTCAGCCCACTTGAGGCTGTAATAATCGGTCACCCAGATCGAGGCGACATCGGCTCTCGTGCGGCCGGGGGCGTACGTTCTCACGTCGAACAGGAAGCGGAACATGTCCTTGCACCCGTCGAAAAAGACCGTAGCCCCGTCCCGGAAGACGACGGAAGCCAGGAAGTCGGGATAGCTGGCGACGAACATGCCGCAAACGGGGCACTTGTGGTCATCCGAGGGTTTGGCCGGGGGCTGGGCCTGGCTGAGGGCCGTCTGGGAGGCCGGGAGCAGGACGGCGAATGCGAGCAGGATCCCGATCTCGAGGCTGAGCAGCCGGCGTTTGCCGGAGGTCTTTTGCGCCATGATCATGATTCCTTTCATCGAGGATTATACCCGAGTGGACGGGCATCCGCCACATCCGTTCGCGGCCTGCGCGCAAACATGGCCGGTCCGTATCCCGAAACGCCGCGCCCCCGGCCGGAAGAGTTGACGGGACACGAAACCTGAGGGTAGAATGTAGCATGATCAGCGGGAACGGGGCCAAAATCGCGGGGCGCGCCATCATCGGCCTCGTTCTGACGGGGATTATTGGCGCGCCGTCCGGCGCGGCCACCCTCGAGCTCAAGAAGAAGGCCGGCATCTACGACGTCGGGCTCCGCATCGACCATAATCCGCCCGTCGTCGGGGACAACGGCCTCGAGCTCCGGATCGCCGACGCGGCCGGCACCGCGCTCAAGGACGCCGAGGTCCTGGTGAACTACTACATGCCGCCGATGCCGCGCATGGCTCCGATGAACTACAAGACCGAGGCCAAGTTCAAGAAGGACGCCTACGCGATCCGCATGCGCTTGATCATGGCCGGCCCCTGGATCATCGTGGTCAAGATCACAGTGGACGGGAAGACGACGTCCGCGCGCTTCCACATCGACGCCCGCTGACGCCGGCCGGCCCGTTCCGCGACCGCCCATCCCCTAACGCTCAGAACCGGTAGTCCAGGTTGACGAAGAAGTTGCGGCCGGGCTCGTAAACGCGGACGCCGGACCGGAACGGGTCTCTGAAATAGGAGAGATGTTCGGCGTATTGGGTATCGAAGATGTTGTTCAAACCCACCCAGATCCTCGCGTTTTTCAGGCTCACGCCCAGACGCGCGTTGGCCAGCTCGTGCCCGGGCGTCGGCAGCTCCTGGAGGATCGTATCGACCCGGGATTGCCGGGCCGCGACGACGCCTTCGAGCTCGCCCCAGAGGCGGCCGTCGTCGAAGCGCAGGACGGACCGCCAGGAGAGCGGCGGTATTTCGGCCAGGCTGCCGGTCGCGGGGCCGGCGTCCGTCTCGATCGGGCGCGTGCCGCGGACGTAGGCGAGGCTCGTCGAGAAGGACCACGACCGGCTGAAAGTCCACGAGCCCTGGACCTCGCCGCCGTAGATCTTGGCGTCGACGTTCTCATAGGAGCGGGCGAGGGAGTTCATGACGCCGGGGACCGCGTTGATCTTGGCCTGGTCGACGACGGTGATGAAATCGAGGACGTTGTTGTAATAAGCGTCACCGCTCAGGACGAACGCTCCCGTCCGGTAGGTCAGGGAGGCGTTCAGACCGGTGTTGCGGCTGACCGCGAGGCCGGGATTCCCGACCCAGTCCGTGCCGGCGCGCTTCAAGGCGAAGTAGCGCTCGCGGGCGTCGGGGATGCGGACGGTGTGGCCCGCGCCGATCCCGATCTCGAGCCCCGTCGCGAGGTCGTAGGTGAGCTGGACGTGGCCGGAGGGAAAGACGTCGCTGGCGGAGACCGACCTCGTCGAGTGGTATGCGAAGTAGAGGTCGGTGTTGGCAAGGAGGCTGTCGGCCCGTGACCGGGTGACATCCAGACGGCCGCCGGCCGCAAGGCCGAGGCCGGAGGCGAAGTCCATCCGGTAATCGACGAAGCCGCCCAGCACGTCCGTGACCGCGTCGGGGATCGAGAATTGGGGGGCATAAGCCATCCCGGCCAGCTCGGTTCTGGCCTCCCAGCCCCGTTCGAAGGCCTCGAGGCCGAACGTCCAATGGGCGGTGTCGGCCTCGATCTTGGCCCCGATGACGTCCGTGCCGGCCCATGTGCCCATGCTGTATTCCCGGGGCTTGTCGAGCGAGGTCACGCGGAACGCATCGGTCATCCAGTGCCCGACGCGGCTGTAATTCGTGTTGAGCCGGATCGCTTTCAGCGCCCCGCGGGAAGGGGCGATCTCGTAGGTCAGGCTGAGGCGGTCGGTGTTGTCGTACACCGCGTCCATCATTAGATAAGGATAGAGGACGTGGTCGGCTTCCTGCCGCGTGTACGAGAATTGGATGAGGTGTCCGGACCTCGGCGTGAAAGAAACCTTGGCCCAGCCGGACCCGGCCTTGAAGGCCGGTGAGTCACCCACCCCCGGCCGATAATTGGCGTAGGAGGTGAAGAGCTGGCCCGCCGCATCCGCATACGGCTTCGAGCGGCGATACGAAAAGCCGCCGAGCGCCGAGAGCTTGCCCTGGCCGTAGGAGAAGGTCGCCGAGGGATTGTAGAAGCTGAAGGCGCCGGAAGCGAGATTCACGGAGCCGTGGATACCCGTCGAAGGATCCCGGGTGACGAGATTCAGGACGCCGCCGAGGCTGCCCTGGTTTCGGATATCGAAAGGCCCCTTGGCGGCTTCGACGCGGTCGACTTCCGAAAAATCGATATGGAAGGCGGCCGGGTCCATGTGATTGGGACAGGCCCCGTAGACGCGCTGGCCGTCGATGAGGACGTTGATGTCCTTGCCGGCGAAGCCGCGGAGGACGACGTCGTTGGCGATGCCGCCCTTGCGGATCTTCCAGATGCCGTTGATCCGGGTCAGGGCCTCGCCCACGTCCCGGCCTGTGCTTTCGCGCGCTTCGGAGGCCTGCAGGACGCCCCGCGGCGCCGTCCCGGTGACGGTGACGACCTTCTCGACCGTAGCGAACTCCAGATCGATGTCGACCGTGCGGCTCTCCCCGGCGGCGAGCCGAAGGCCGGGGACGATCCCGGTCGAGAATCCGGGCGCCTCGGCTCTGATCTCATAAATGCCCGCCGGGAGGCCGACGCCGCCGTAGCTCCCGGCGAGCCCGGTGACGGCGCGAACCGCCTGACCTGTGGCTGTTTCCGTAAAGGTCAGGGTCACTCCTTGGACGCCGCAGCTGTCCGGGCTGCAGACCCGGCCTCTGAGCTGGGCGTTTTCGGCGGCAACGACAAGGCCTGTCGCCAAGACGCAGCCCATCAAGACGATCAAGAGGGACCCGGCCATATGCTGACCTTTAATCATGTTGACCTCCTCCGGAAAATAGCCCCGACAGCGCTAAATTGCCGCGCGCTTCTCCTTTTTTTAGCAAGTTTCGTGCCCGCAGCCGGCCCTTTCGCGCCGCGCGCCTTCTCTATTTCTTATTATTTAATTCAGAATAAAACATGAAATCAAGAAGGAAGAAGGAAGAAGAATAATAAAGTCCTCTGGAAATGTGCATAATCCTGCCCTTCTCGAGGCCTGGCTAAGAGGGTCAACGGGGCGCCGGTTGCCCCGAGAATCGACTTGCCGCTTTTGCCGGGCCTCGTCCTGCCTGAGAGCACGAAAGTCCTGCCCGGCGGAATCGTCGAGGTGTCCTCTCCCCACCCTGTCTTCCTTATGAAGTCGGGATTTTCGGCTTTATCGCCTGCCCAGCCCGGGAATCCGCCCAGATGTTGGCACGAATCTTGAAAACGGGAGGGCATGATCCAAAAAAGAGGAGGACCATCAACGACGAAAAAGACACGACTGTCCGGGGTTAAGAACATGCCAAGGGAATGGAAGGGAATCTAAGAAGGAGAAATCATGAAAAGGAAGAAATGGCTCGTTGCGGTCCTGGCCTTGACCGGGATCACGATGCTCTGGGGAGCCGGCGCTTCATCTGGCCAATCGGACAAGGCCAGCGAGCGGGCCGGCACCAAGGCGCAAAGGCTCGAACGCCTCAAGATGCAGCAGGCTCTGCCCATGCAGCGCCGAGCTGCAGCGGCCCGCTTCAAAGAGATGCGGGCCCAGGTCCTGGGCAAAGCGTTGGCCAGGGGCCGGAGACAGCCCCTGCCGGCTCTCGACCCCCTGATCTCGCCGCTCGTCTTCTGGCCGCTCGCCGGTCAGGATGACTTCACGGCGCCCAGGGGCCCGATGGCCGAGGCCATCGCGGCCGCGGGTGTGGCTGCGGCACCGCAGATCGCTGCGGCCGTGCTCGCTCCCGGCGCGGTGCCCCACTATTACGGACCCAGTCCGAATTACGCCAACAGCCCGATGCCTCGAGGTGTGATTCAAGCCATCAACCTCGTCAGCGCGGGCAGCGGCTACCTCACGCCCGAAGTCGTGATCGAGGACGCCTACGGAACCGGGGCCGGCGCGGCCGCTACGGCTGTGCTGGGCGCCGGCGGCATCATCGAGCGGGTCGACGTCATCGCGGGTGGTTCCAACTACTCGGCGCCCGTTGCCTATATCGTCGACACGTCGGGGTTGGGGACGGGGGCAGATGCCCTCGCCGTGATCGGGGGACCCTTCACCGGCGGACTCCGCAAGTTCGTCGACCGGCTCGCGCTCACCCAGGATTTTCCCCTTAACGAAATCAATCAGGTCATGCCCCTGGCCGATCCTGTCGAGAACAGCCGGTGGCCCGGCTCTGACTATTACGAGATAGAGCTCGGCGTCTATGACGAACAGCTCCACTCGGACCTGGGCCCGACGCGTCTGGCCGGCTATCGCCAGGCTAACACGACCGGCCCCGCCAGCCAATTCCATTACCTGGGCCCGCTGATCGTCGCCCAGCGTGACCGCCCCGTCCGGATCAAGTTCACGAACAATATGCCCACCGGCCTCGGCGGCAACCTCTTCATCCCCGTCGATACGACCCTCATGGGTGCCGGCGAAGCGCCCAACGGGGGCACCTACACGCAGAACCGGGCCAACATCCATCTCCACGGCGGCGATTCGCCCTGGATCAGCGACGGCACGCCGTATCAATGGACGGCTCCCGCCGGGGAAGTGACTCCCTATCCTAAGGGCGTCTCCGTCTATAACGTGCCCGACATGGACGACCCGGGACGCTCGGCCGTCCAGGGCGTGCTGACGTATTTCTTCCCGAACCAGCATGGCGCCCGGCTCATGTTCTATCATGACCATGCCGTCGGCATCACGCGTCTCAACGTCTATGCGGGCGAGGCCGCGGGCTACCTCCTGACCGATGACGTCGAAAAGGACCTCATCGACGGAGGGACCCGCACCGGCGTCAATACGACCGGGCAGCCTCTTCTGCCCGGCCTGGGCGTCCCGCTCATCATCCAGGACAAGACCTTCGTCGATCCCGCGACGATCGCCGCCCAGGATCCGACCTGGAACTGGGGCAAGACCCCCGGCACGCCTCTTCTCGGCGACCTGTGGATGCCCCATGTCTACATGCCCAACCAGAATCCCGCCGACCTCAGCGGCATGAACGCCTTCGGCCGTTGGCACTACGGCCCGTGGTTCTGGCCGCCCACGACCCAGATCGCCCAGGGCCCGATCGACAATCCATATGCTCCCGATCCCAACGCACCCTGGGAAGCCCCGACCATTCCGGGGACCCCGAATCCATCGATGGCCATGGAAGCCTTCATGGACACGCCCCTGGTCAACGGGACCGTCTATCCTTATCTGCAGGTCGAGGCGAAGCTTTATCGCTTCCGCGTCCTCAACGCCTGCAATGACAGGTTCATGAACCTCCAGCTCTATCACGCTGATCCCGCGACCATTTCGGCTGATGGCCGGCTTTTGACCGAGGTCAAGATGGTCCCCGCCGTTTTAACACCGGGATACCCGGCCGGTTGGCCCATCGATGGCCGTGAGGGAGGAGTTCCCGATCCGGCCATGAAGGGACCGGACTGGGTCCAGATCGGCACCGAGGGCGGGTTCCTGCCGGCCCCGGTCGTCGTTCCCGCCCAGCCCGTCGACTGGAACCTTAACGCGACCAACTTCAATTTCGGCAACGTTTCGAGTCACTCGCTCCTCCTCGGCCCGGCCGAGCGGGCCGACGTCCTCGTGGACTTCACCGGGCTCGATGGCGCGACCCTCATTCTTTACAACGATGCACCGGCGGCCTTCCCCGCCCGCGACCCCCGCTATGACTATTACACCTACATGGTCGACCAGGTGAGCTCCGGCGGCACTCCGCCGACCCAGATCGGCTATGGCCCCAACATCCGCACGGTCATGCAGATCCAAGTCGGCGCGGCAGCGACCCCCATGACCCTCAACATGGCCGGGCTCCAGGAAGCCTTCACTCAGGTCGCGGGGGGGAAGCCCAGCGTCTTCACCGCCTCGCAGGACCCTGTTATCGTGCCCACGGCTGAATACAATGCGGCCTATGCGGCAAGCTTCCCCGCCGATCAGTATGCCCGGATCTTCAACCAGAGCCTCTCGTTCACGACGATCGACGGCACGCCCTTGAATATCCCGCTCCAACCCAAAGCCATCCAGGACGAGATGGGAGAAGCCTTCGACACCGTGTACGGCCGGATGAGCGGCTTCCTCGGCGTCCAGCTCCCGGCCCAGGCCGGGGTCCAGCAGTTCACTCTTTATCCGTATGGTTCGCCGCCCGTCGAGATCATCAAGGCGGAGATGACTCCTCTCGCGCCGGCGGCCGGCGATGGCACCCAGCTCTGGAAGATCACCCACAACGGCGTCGACACGCACACCATCCACTTCCACCTGTTCAACGTCCAGCTCATCAACCGGGTCGCCTGGGACAACGCCGTCGGGGTCCCGGACGCAAACGAGCTCGGCTGGAAAGAGACGATCCGGGTCAATCCGCTCGAGGACACCATCATCGCCTTGAGGCCGACGCTGCCCACGCTGCTCTGGGATCTGCCCAACAGCATCCGGCCCATCGATCTCTCCAAGCCTCTCGGCGCCGTTCTCGAGGGCGGTCCGTTCGGCTTCAAAGATCCGAGCGGCCTCCCCGTCACCATCACGAACCATGACGTCAATTGGGGCTGGGAGTACGTCCTCCACTGCCACCTCCTCGGCCATGAGGAGATGGACATGATGCACGGCCAGTCCATCGTAGTCGCACCCAGGGCTCCGAGCGATCTCATCGCCGTGGACGCCGGCAACAACACCGTCGACCTCGCTTGGGCGGACAATTCCCTTAGCGAAACCGGCTTTACGGTCGAGGAGTCGACCGACCCCGCGTTTGCCACGATCGTCAGCAGCGTGTCCCTCGGCGCGGGAGTGACGAGCTATAACGATCCTTCGTACGATCCCACCCAGCTGGTCTACTACCGCGTCTTCGCCACGAATGTCGTCGGCGACCTCGCTACGCCGGGGTTCCCTGTCATGAGCGCCCAATCCGGCTATTCCAATACGGCCACGGTCGGCGCCGCCACGGCGCCGGCGGACCCGACCAATCTTACGGCGCAGCTCCAGGCCGGGCCGGCCGTCCTCCTCACCTGGACAGACAACGCCGCGAACGAGACTGGCTTCATTCTCGAAAAATCGACGGGCGGCGGGGCGTTCGTCCAGATCGCAACCCCGGGCCCTAACGCGGTCAGCTACACCGACACGGCCGTGGCCGCCGGCATCTACAGCTACAGGGTCATCGCGGTGAACGGGGCCCTCCAGTCGGCACCCTCCAACACCGCTTCCATCACAATCACGGCGCCGGCGGCCCCGAGCAATCTCACAGCGCAGCTCCAGGCCGGCCCGGCCGTCCTTCTCACCTGGCTCGACAACGCCACTGACGAAGCCGGCTTCATCGTCGAGCGCGCGGCAAACGGCGGGGCGTTTACCCAGATTGCAGCCCCGGGCCCTAACGCGGTCGGCTACACCGACACGGCCGTGGCCGTCGGCAACACTTATGCCTACCAGGTCATCGCGGTGAACGGGGCCCTTCAGTCGTTACCCTCCAACACCGCTTCCATTACAATCACGGCGCCGGCGGCTCCGAGCAATCTCACGGCTCAGCTCCAGGCCGGCCCGGCCGTCCTTCTCACCTGGCTCGACAACGCCACTGACGAAGCCGGCTTCATCGTCGAGCGCGCGG
>Ga0105106_10001787_pt1 | contig 15362 bp, 15 predicted proteins | sample PPLLaktember2015_5_FD_79109 | JGI IMG/M metagenome (GOLD analysis project Ga0105106, IMG submission 79109) | Freshwater sediment microbial communities from Prairie Pothole Lake near Jamestown, North Dakota, USA - PPLs Lake P8 Core (1) Depth... | ecosystem: Environmental > Aquatic > Freshwater >...
AAAGGGCTGTCCATGGTCAGGCTATCCATCGACAGACTGGCCATAGACTGGCTAAGCAGAAACGTGCCTTGCGCAGTAGGTAGATTCAGTGCGTAGACCACTGCCTCATCCAGGGCCATGCCCGCCCCCGCGGCCATTTCTTTTTCGAATTCTTCAAGGCCCAATTTCTCCCGCAGCATCTGCGCGGTTTGCTCAAATTCCAGCTGGGTCGCATGCCACGTCGCCGCAGATGCCACCCAACACCTGCCGTATCCTGTGGCCGCGCCCAGCAGCCGCGCTCCGGCCGCCGGACTGCCTGTACGAACGGCGATCGCGGCAAATCCTACCAGGCATTCCGCGATTCCTTTCTCGTTCTGGCCGGTCTGGTGGAGCCCCAGACTCTCACCGAATAAGGCCCAGGCGCGCTCGATCTCGCCGAGATGCAGGCAGGTATGCCCTAGATTGTGCAGCACAGAAGCCAGGTCTCGCTGGGCGCCAATTTCGCGCATCAGCCCCGCGCTCTGCTCGTAAGCAACCCGGGCTTCTGGATAGCACTGCTCACAGCGCGCCAGGTCGCCGAGCGAATTAATTGCATGGGCAATCCGAAAGGCATCCCCGGCTTCCTGAGCAATCGCCAGACTCTCCTCCAGGTATGCCCGGGCAGCCGCATACTCCCCCAGCTCGATGGCGACCTCACCTTGAGCCAGTAAAGCCATCCCGAGAAAGAATGGCGGGCCAGCCGAGTTCTTCAGCAGCCGGATCTCCCGCTCCCCGATTGCGAACGCGGTGGCGAAATCACCCTCCGTTCTCGCGCCCGAGGATAATCCACCCAGGGCAAGGATGAGAATCGGATCCCCCTCATCGCCGACCGTCTCAGCCAGAGCCACAGCTTTCCGCCCATAGGTCGTGGCTTTCTCTCCCTGTCCCAGAAACATTGCCATAAAGCTGGCAAAAGCCAGGGCGTTGGCGCGCACGAGCAGGGAAGTGTCCTCATCCGCCCGGGCGAGAAGTCTCTCGTACCACGCCAGCGCCTCCAGCACATGCCCGCGGATCTCCCAGAAACGGACAATTGCTATCCCGATCCGCAGACCCGCCTCGATCCGGTCGCTCGCCAGCGCCCACACCAGAGCGGCGCGCAGGTTATCGTGCTCGCCTTCCAGCCAGTTCAGCCACAGCTGCTGGTAGGCTTCATTCAGCTTCGGCGCGGCCTCTTCCGCTCTGGCCAGGAACACTTGCAGATGGCGGTCGCGCAGGCGCGCCGTCTCCCCCGCCTGCTCCAGCTTCTCCAGAGCATAAGCGTGAATAGTTTCTAGCAGGCGATAGCGCGCCTGGGTCCGCCCGCCGGTATCCGCCAGGAGCAGAGATTTTTCGACCAGCCCCGCCAGCAGCTCAAGCACCTGCTCAGCCGCCAGACCATCCCCCGCGCAAACGGCTTCCACCAGCTCGAGCGTGCATCCCCCGCTGAACACCCCAAGCCGCCTCAGAAGTATTTGCTCTTGCAGCGCGAGCATGGAGTAACTCCAATCAATCGCTGCGCGCAGGCTCTGGTGGCGTGGCTCGCGGCCACTGCGCGCGCTGGAGTCCAACAGATCCAGCTGTTCGTTCAGGTGGGCGGCAATTTGATGCACGCTCAGCACGTTCACGTGGGGGCTGGCCAACTCCAGGGCCAGCGGCAGTCCATCCAGCCGCCGGCAAATTTCGATCACCGGGGCGGCATTTTCGGCGCTCAGCTCAAAGCCGGGCACGCTGGCCTGCGCCCGCTCGACGAACAGGCGCACGGCGCCGTACTGGATCAGCGGGGCTGTACCGGCTGCCAGGCTTGTCGAGCCCGCCTCCACCGAGGGCCAGTCCAGCCCGGATACCGGATAGATGGCTTCTCCCGTTATACCCAGCGCTTCCCGACTGGTCGCCAGGATGCGCAGCCCCGCCGCCTGGGTGAGCAGCCGGTGAGCGAGTTCGGCGCAGGCTGCGATCAGGTGCTCGCAGTTATCCAGGATCAACAGCAGCTGCTTCGAGCACACAAAGCCCACCAGGACATTCATCAGGGTCTGGTCTGGAGCGGGTTGCAGGCCAAGTGTCTGGACGACCTGCTGCACCACCAGCGATGGCTCGTGCAGCGGGGCGAGCTCTACAAACCATATTCCGTCCGGGAAGCGCTCTCCTTGGGTCTCCACCGTCTCCAGCGCCAGGCGCGTCTTTCCGCAGCCTCCCGGTCCGGTCAGCGTGACCAGGTGCGCACTGGATAGCAGGCGTAGCAGGTCAGCGATCTCGCGCTGGCGCCCGACGAAGCTGGTCAGTTGTACCGGAAAGTTGCTTGCTTCATTCAAATTCACACCGTCACCAGACTCTTCCTCATCGCCGGATTCTCACTCCAATCCAGGGATCGGCATCCATCCATGAGCAGGCGTCATCCACCCCTTTTGCGGCTCTCCCGCAGCGAAGGCGCAGTCTGCCTGCGAAAGATGGGCGGCTTCGCGGGTTGGATTGAATCCCGAATCCGCTCAACTTGTTTGGGAGGCATATTGAGCGGAAGTTCCTCTAAACCGAAATAGCCATGCTGGTCGGCCTCATCGCTGAGCACAAGCTCCCCGCCCACCACCCGGCAGGTAAAAGCGAACACCAGCTCATCCTTGATGACCTTGCCATAGATCCCCACCAGGCGCTCAATGACGACCTCCAGCCCGGTCTCCTCCTGCACCTCACGTACGACCGCCTCGGTCGGCAGCTCTCCGCTCTCCACGCCGCCTCCGGGTAAGTTCCAGGCATCGAAATCACGCCGGTGAGAGAGCAGGACTTGCCCCGCTTCATTCAATATAATTGCAAATGCCCCGATGGAAAACATAGTGCTGCCTCCGCAAATCCCCAGAAGCCGACGACGGTCCGTGCCAGTAGCCAGGACGAGCAAAATAGTGTTAGTTCTGCGTTGAATTTCTATGAATGCTTGTTAGAATTATCTGGATCGCTTGCGTACACTGATATTGTAGCGTATCCAGCCCAATCTTATGCAGCAATTACCCTGACAGGAGCATCGATGAATACCCCACCCGCCGAATCCACCCCCGACATTCACTTCATGCGCATTACCGCTGCCACCCTGAACCAGATCTGCGCCTTGAGTGAAACCCTCTCCCCCCCCCAGCGCCGCATGGTGGCAGACAATGTGCGCTCGATCGCCGAAGCGCATTTCTCCCCCAGCGCCTGGATGCGCGCCATTTACGCCAATGAGACCCCCATCGGCTTCATTATGACCCACACCGGCTCGGATTACGAAGATGGCATCGACTGCCCGGGCGTTTTCTTATGGCGCTTCATGATCGCCGGGCCGTACCAGGGCCAAGGCTATGGCCGGCGCGCCCTGGGCAAGCTGGTCCAGCACTTGAAAGCCATGGGCATCCCCCTGCTCTACACAAGCTGTGGGCAAGGCGAAGGCAGCCCGGAAGGCTTCTATAGAAAATTAGGCTTCACGCCCACCGGCGATCACTACGACGACGAAATTGAGCTGCTGCTGAAATTGGACGATTGGACCTGAAACTACCCGGGTGCACCTGCCATTCAAGCGCACTGTGCGAATCAAGCGCGCTGAGCGGAGACCTGGCGCTCTTCCAGGTCGCAGTCGAAGCGTCGCCTTCCTCCCCCTCCCACCAGTCCTCCTGAGTTCTCTAACTTCTCGGGAGGCTGGCGCTGCGCGCCAGAGTCGGGCTGAAAGTCCGACCTACATAAGAGACCGCTTCGCTGCCACCACCAGGTTCCCGCTCGCCGCCGGGTCAAATTCGCTCCCATCCAGCCCTCCATAGAGCTGCACGTTTTCAAACCCCGCCACCGTCAGCGCCGTGTCCAGCTCGTCCTGGATCAGCGGGCGCAGCCGCGTCTGGGTCAGCGCTTGCTGCCAGGCGCCATCCCCCTCGCGCTTCAGGCGCAGGATGTTGAAATCGATCAACCCATCCAGGCGAAAATCATAGAAACGCACAAACAACCAGTCGGTGTCCCCCTCACGCACTGCCTCCGGCCCCATCCAGCGCATACCTTGCGCCAGCACCTGGTCGAAATTGCGGTTTTGCACGATCAATACCCCGCCCGGGCGCAGCACCGCCGCGAAGTCCGCCAGCGCCTGCGCCAGCGCATCCTCATCCAGCACGTGCGGCAGCGAATTGCCCAGGCACAGCAGCGCCTCGAAGGACTCTACCCCAAATTCCGCTGCCAGCTCCCCAAAGCCTGCCACCGCGAAACGCAGATTCAGATCACGCTCCAGCGCATTGGCACGGGCGCGCTCGATCATCCCCGGGCTCAGGTCGGCCCCCGCCACCGGGTAGCCGATCCCCGCCAGCGTCAGGGCGTGCTGCCCCGTGCCGCAGGCTGCGTCCAGCACACGCGGCAGTGCCCTATCTGCGTGTGGGGCGTACGCCAGTTGCGCCGTCAGGAAGGGCAGTTCGAAGCGCAGCCGGTTCGGCCAGTTGACGAAGCGGTCGTAGTCTTCAGAAAAAGAGTCGTAGGCGGAAATTTCGTCCATTACAACCATCCTTTCCAGTGCTCACACAATGCTTGCCACCGATATGAAATGCGCTCCCGCCCCCAAAAGCACAAAGATATGCCACACCTCGTGAAAGCCAAACACGCCCGGGAAGAAATCCAGTTTGCGGGTGATATAGACCAGCGCCCCCAGGGTATACAGCACGCCGCCCACCGCCAGCCAGACCAGCGCCGAGACCGGCAGGCGCTGGGTAAACTCGCCAATCGCCCCCACACCTATCCAGCCCATCAGCAGGTACAGGCCCGCCGTCAGCCAGCGCGGTGTATTGATCACGAATACTTTGGCCACGATCCCCGTCAAAGCCAGCATCCACACAATCGCCAGCAGGCCCCACTGCCAGAAGCCCGTCAGCGCCAGGGCGCAGAAAGGCGTGTAGGTCCCGGCGATCAGCAGGTAGATCGCCGAATGGTCGATCTTGCGCAGCAGCGCGGTCACTTTGGGGCCGGCTGCCACGCTGTGATAGAGACCACTGGCCAGGAACAGGCCTACCAGGCTCAACCCATACACCAGTAAGGCGACCACCTTCCCCGGTCGGTCTCCGCCCCACGCCAGCAAGCCCACCAGCCCTATCAAAGCCAGCGCCGCGCCTGCCAGGTGAGAGAGCCCATTAAACGGTTCGCGAATTTTCATACCATCTCCTTGTGTATACAGCTCGATTATACCGAATTCGAGGTGCTTTTTTTTGTATCTGATTTTGTATAACTTTCTCGTACCCACAGGAGTGAAACCAAATATATAAATAAACCGTGAAAGTTCGCCCTGCGGATCTCTCCACCTATGCTCATGGCGATCATCCCGGACTTTCCGGGCAAAGGAGTAAACCTTATGATAGAAGCTCAAGTCTCTCCATCTGGATTTTCGCTGACCCAATGGATCCGCCAACACCCATTTCTGGCCCTGGTCCTGCTCGTATTTCTATTCGAGTGGATCGTCCTGGTCCCAGGTGCAGCCGGGGAAATCGGCTTGCTGCCCTTTAAATTGCCAGAGATCCTGGGCTTTGTTGCCGGCTGGGGTCCCGGTCTGGCAGCCGCTATCGTGGTGGTCGCTCTTAACGGCAAAGCCGGCATTAAGAACCTGTTTCGGCGCTACCTGATTTGGCGCGTGAGTATCGGCTGGTATCTCGTCGCCCTGTTCGGCACGGCTTTCTTCATCCTGGGTGGGATTGGGCTGCACGTCCTGCTGGGCGGCGAAGTGCCGAATTTGCCGGCCGCGGGAATTACCCCGCTGGATTTAGCCTTCACCTTTCTGATCTTCATCGTTTTCGGTTTTATTGGTAATCTGGAAGACATCGCCTGGCGCGGCGTGGCCTTACCCTTGTTACAATCCCGTTACAGCGCCCTGCGCGCCAGCCTGATCATCGGCGTATTGGAAGGCTTGACTCACTTGCCCTATTTTTTCGTGCCCGGTGATTTTCGCAACCAGGTGGGCATTTGGTTTATGGTTTTCACCATCGCCATTGTGATCCTGATGACCTGGATGTTCAACAATACCCGGGGCAGCCTGCTCATCGTCGTGCTCTACCATGCCGCCCAAAACGCCTGGGCCAACCTGCTGGACACCACCCCTCCCCCCGGTCCGAATGATCTGCAGCCCTTTATTTTCGCAGCCGTGCTTATGTGCGTGGCCGCCATCACCGTCGTCGGGATTTACGGTCCCCAGCGTCTATCCCGCAAGCCCGCCTCCGAGATGCCTGAGTTATAGGTGATGGAACGCCTCTGCTAAGGATTGTAATGAACGCAGCACAGTAATCACATTCGTAGGTTGGGCTTCAGCCCGACCCGATTATGTCGCAATCCAGCTCCCAGCCTCCCTGCCGCCTCCCGGCTAGGGAGCACAGCTAGCAAAGCCAGTTTTTTTGTAAGCCTTCTGTAAACCTCGCCTCCCCCCATTCCCGCTATACTACAGAAGATCTTTCCATCTAACTACTTGCTGAAATTCCATTTCCCATGCATATTACGATATTGGCTCTCGGTTCTCGGGGTGACATTCAACCCTATGCCACACTTGGAAGCGGTCTGAAGTCCTGCGGACACCGAGTCCGTTTTATCACCTTTGAGAGTTTTGCACCTCTCGTCGCCGAGCAGGGCTTAGATTTTCATCCAATCACAGGAGATGCGCAGGCGCTAGTCGCGACTGGAGGGGCAAATATGCTTGGGTTGGTGCGATCATTCACCAACCTTGCAAATGGTTACGCGCAGGATCTGTCCGATCCGCTTTTAGGTGAAACAGACCTGATCATCAACCAGCTCCCCGGTGGGCTGTATGGATTTGACTTGGCTGAAAAATACAACCTGCCCATGATGCTAGCATCTGTGATTCCTTTAGCCCGCACAAGCACCATGCCGTTAATGGGTTTTCCAAAATTACCCTTGCCGTGGTATAACAAAATGACCTATTCCCTGGGCGAACAAGGCGTTTGGCAGATGTTCCGCTCGGTGATCAATCCATGGCGAACAAAAACCCTGAATTTACCGCCCCTGCCTCTTACTGGATATTTCAACCAGATTGGAACACAAAAGATCCCGATCCTGAACGGGTTCAGCGAACATGTTGTTTCCTGCCCTGCCGATTGGAGCGAGCATATTCACATCACCGGTTACTGGTTTCCAGAAGAGAAACCATGGGAACCTCCCAAAACATGTTGGATTTCCTGGATGCAGGCAAGCCGCCTGTGTTCATTGGATTTGGGAGTATGCCGGTCAAAGATCCACGCCGGACCACCGAGATCATCATAGAAGCCCTGAAATGGAGTGGGCAACGCGTCATTCTCCACTCTGGCTGGGGAGGGTGGGGGAATATGTCCCTATCTGAGAATGTGCTCCAGATCGATTATGCTCCCTATACCTGGCTCTTTCCCCGCATGGCGATGATCTTCCATCACGGCGGTTCAGGGACCACTGCGCACGCGCTCCGATCAGGAATACCATCATGTGTTATTCCATTCGTGTTCGACCAGTTTTATTGGGGTAGGCGTACCGCCGATTTAGAAGCAGGTCCTGCCCCAATCCCATTCAATAAGATAACCGTTAAGAACTTGCTAAACGCAATAGAGCTTGGGGTAAATGATCTTCATATCGGGCAAAGAGCCGCCGAGCTTGGAGTAAAAATTAAGGTTGAGAATGGAATTGAAAAAGCCTTACAGCTTATTGTGAACACATAATTCGCAACAACAATTTATTTTTTTAGGATTTATTCCATTAAATCAGCGCCACCCTGCTCTTCACGGACAACATGTTCTTCACGGACACCGTGCAAGATTCCGTTGCTCATTTTGTAAGCCGATTGTAAACTCCCTCACAAGCGCAGCGCGCTATACTACTCCTAGCCGTCTCATCCTGTACACACATACAACCCTGGGAGGGAATTCACATGCGGCCACTCATCCTCAAAACAATCATCTTTCTGACCCTTACCACCTTCCTGCTCAGCGGCGGATTGGCAGATTCCATCATCCGCGCCGCCCAAGATATCGATTACAGCACCCGTCGAGTGTGGGACATCACAAGCATCGAAGATGTCCCCGCCTTGCTGGAACAGATGAGCGACCACGCCGCCGTCTACGATTCCACCGGCACCCTGCATGTCGCTTACGGCGGCGACCACCTCTACTACGCCAGCTGCCCAAGCTCGGTTTGCACGGTCGAAGTGGTGGACCCTGCCGATTATGTGGGCTCGCAGGCTTCGCTGGCCCTGGATAGCGCCGGCAATCCGCATATCGCCTATTACAGCGTGGGCATGAGCGATTACTGCAACGACGAAAAAATCAAATACGCATCCTACGATGGCGCCGCCTGGCATATCCAGGATGTGATCGAAGACTGCGTCGGCGCCCAGCCCTCCCTGGCCCTGGACGCCCAGGACGTCCCCCACATCAGCTATTTCCATGAATCCAGCGACGAGCTGCAAATAGCCGACTGGGATGGCGACGCTTGGCGCACCTACACCCCGGCCTGGCTGCCTGCCTTCGACTACAGCGGCACGCTGTCCTCCTTCGTCTCCGATCCCCTGGGCCGCCTGCACCTGGCTTTCATCGCCGGTGAAGCGGGCTACGGCACCGTCTGGTATGCCATGCTCGATGGCGGCGCCTGGAGTCCTCTCGTGGAAGTGGACAATGCCCCCAGCGCCAGCGGTCTGGCCCTCACCCTGGATAACAGCGCCAATCCTCACCTGAGCTATTACAAAACCTATTACGATGAAGACCTCAGCCAGAATGTCTCGAAGCTGGCCTACACCTATTTCGATGGTTTCACCTGGCAGGCCGTGGCAGAAGTCGCCGACATGGATTACCTGGGCTGGACCTCCATTACTGTCGGCACAGATAATTACCCCCGCCTGGCCTATAAAGCCAACGGGAGCGTGGCGGTCGTGGCAAAGAATGGCAGCGGCTGGGGCGCGCCCGTAGAAGTGCCGGGCAGCGATGAACCAGAGCGCATGTACCTGGGCTGGCGCACGCCCTCCCGCCTGGGGCTGGCCTTCCTGGCAGAAGGCGCCCTATTGCAGGCGAACACCGATGCCACGCAGACGACATGGTCCACCACCACACAGATAGATGCTTCGGGCTGGGTGGGCTCCCATATCGCCATGGTCGCAGATGCTGCCGGTAATCTGCACGTCACCTACACCGATCAGACCGAGACCGAGCTGCGCTATGCCCAGCGCCTGGTGGGCGGTCCCTGGCGCTACCAAAGCGTGCTCACTGCGCCGGAGAACTATCTCATTCGCGCCACGGATATCGACCTGGACGGGGAGAACAATCCGCAGATCGTTTACCAGCTCTACGACAAGGTGGAACAGCGCTCGGCGCTGAAGTACGTGGCCTGGGTCAACGCCTTCTGGGAGCCAGTGCCCACCGGCGACCCTGACGATATCGAAGGCTGCGATCCGTCTCTGGAGCTGAATTCCAGCGGCGCCATCTACATCGCCTACAATCGCTGTGACTATATCAACGAGAATTTGTGGCTGGCAATCTACAATGGCAGTTGGAGCACCCAGCTCGTTGATCCGGACGTGGATACCGGCTATCCCTCCCTGTACGTGAACGAAGATGGCCATATGTACATCAGCTACAACCGCTACGAATACCCCAACGGCGACCTGCGCTACGCCTATAAAGAAGACAGTGTCAACTGGAACATCCTGGATGTAACCCCCACTCCCTACACCTATACCGGCACCAGCCTGGCAATGGACCGATTCGGGCGTCCCCGCATCGCTTACGTGACCCAGGATGGCATTTATGGCGATTTCCTACTCAACCTGGCTTCCTGGAATGGCTTTCAGTGGCTGGTGGAGCCGGTGACCACCACTGATACGGATTTCGTCTTCCCCCATCTGGCTATCGACGCCCAGGACAAACCCCACCTGGCCTTCCTCACCGAGCGCCACCCCGCCTATGCCGTCAAAGATGGCGGCGAGTGGGCCTTTTCCATCCCCGTGGACCGGCCTCCGCTTGCGCCAGATTTCGAATTCCCCGCCACCAGCAACCTCAGCCTGGCCTTTGGCCCAACCGGTGACCCGGTCCTGGTCTATGATGGTGAGCAGGACCTGAAAGCCGCCCACATGCGCCTCGAATTCCTCACCTTCCTGCCCCTCACGGTCAGGTAACCTCACCACTTTCATCTAAAAACCGAGTTTTCACTTGAAGACTCGGTTTTCTTGTTCAAAAACCGGGTTCCTCACTGAAAACCGAGTTTCGAGCTAGCACTTTGAGCTCAAAACTCGGTTTATTAACCTCCCCCCGAAAACAACCCACCCCCAGCATACCACTCCCCATTCCCACCTCCCGCATCCCCACTCCCTCTCGTCCCTCCAGTCCCTTCAAGAAAATGGCTATGCGCATCCTCCTAAACCCCACATTCTCCCCATCACCCCGCCCCATTTCCCAACGAACTTTCTCCCAGCCCCGCCTGTGTCATTTTTTGTCCAGGTTGTTGTACCGCTTATCGCACCTATTCCCGCCCCATTCAGGCTATATTGTTAGCGTGCCAAGGATCAGCGTTCTATCCACAAACCCTCTCACGGGGGAAGCACCCATGCACTCCGCTGATTGGCTCGCTGATGGAGGTCGCCATGCTCGTTGAGATCAAACAATCGCCGCTGACTGTTCAATACCAGGAACGCGCCACCCTCGCACAGCCTCAACCTGCCCGTCACGCTTCTGGCTCGGGAGCCAGCCCGCACAGGCCCGCTGAAGCGGACCTGATCCACAGAGCCCTGGAGCGCGATCTATCTGCCTTCAATGCGCTGGTGATCATGCACCAGGATGGCCTGTACGGCTGGGTGCTCTCCCTGGTTGGCGATGAAGCGCTGGCCGATGATCTGACCCAGGCCGCTTTCATCACCGCCTACGAAAAGCTGGCTTCCTATCGCGGCGGCTCATTTCGCTCCTGGTTGTTTGCCATCGCCCGCAACCGCGCCATCGATGCCATGCGCCGCCAGAAGCGCTACCCCTCCTTGAGCCTGGATGCTGCCGATGAGGACGATCGTAATATGTATGCCATCCTGCCCGACCAGGCGCTGCTCCCCGAAGAAGCCCTGGAAGCCAGGCAGCAGGCTGAAACCATCGCCAGGCTGATCCAGAGCCTGCCAGAAGTCTTTCAGCAGGTGTTGCAGTTGATCGATATCGAGGAATTCGATTATCAGGAAGCCGCCGACACCCTTGGATTACCTCTGGGTACCGTCAAGAGCCGCCTCGCCCGCGCCCGCCTGCGCATGCGCACCCTGCTCTTGGAAACCAATTTTACAGACAAGAGGAGAATACAATGAACCCCAAAGTACACGCATTTGCACGCAAGGCCATCTGGGCGCTGCCCGTTTGGGCTGCCACGCTGGTCCTCGGCACCCTCACCCACCAGCCGGATCCACAAACCGAATTTGCGAACTTTGCAGCCTATGTAACGACCAATCAGTTTTTAATCTCTCATCTGGTAAATAGTATTCTCGGCGCAGCCATTGGATCGATTGGCGTAATTGGATTGATGCTCTACCTTCAAGACAGCCTGACCGCCGGAAAGGCCATCACCGGTATGGTCGCCACCGTATTGTCGAACACACTCAATGCTGCCGCTTTTGGCGCAGCTGCTTTCACTCAGCCCGCCCTCGGGCAAGCCTTCCTCGCAGGAAATACCAGCGTAATTGAGATCTACAACCTGGTTTACGCCGCGCCTATGTTTGGTACGATTATCCTCGCCCTTGTGTTGCTGCTCGTTGGAGGCGTTTCCACCGGGTTAGCCATTGCAGGCTCCGGATATTTCCCGCGCTGGGCTGGGTGGCTCTACGCCGCCATGATCATTGCACTGGCGCTCAGTGTTTTTGCCTTTCCGGCTGCTCAAACACTCATCAACGGCTTGCTCTTCTTTGCCACCCTGGTCGTCGCCTGGAGTGCCAAACGCAAGAGTCTACCCCAGGCTGCCAACCCAGTGATGGCAACTGCCGACTAAGGGACCGACAAGGAATCTCACCATGGAAAGCGAGTAAAAATTCACTCTCGCTGAAGCCCATGCCCGCTCTATTCATCAGACCGCAGGGGTTACCCCGGGGTCTGGAAGTTCAATCCACCAACCCCGCGCCACCACTTCTAACGCTGCAAAACTGCTCAGCTTGCACGGCTGTCGCCCCTTCACCCCTCTTAATCTCCCCCAATCGGCCTAGTCGAAGTTCCCCCATCCTGTGGATGTGACCAGAGGACTATTGATCTAAAATGGTAAATAGGACTTCTCCACAAAGATCCAATGGCTTCCCTTGCCTGCGATCGATTGATTATCAGGAGAAGTAGCGGTAAAAACTAGCGCTCCATTCATTCCGGAGAGCCCGCATTAACTGGGACAGCCGTTCCGAAGGAGGTATTTTGAATTCAACACCCATGATTATCACCGTCGTATTGGTATTGGTGATAGTAGGCGCATTATTAGGTCTGGTATTTTCTCGCCGCAAACGTACACAGAAACTCCATGATCAGTTCGGAATCGAATACGATCACACTGTGGAGACCCTGGGCAACGAGAAGAAAGCCCAAACCGAGCTGGATGAACGGCAGAAGCATGTTCAGGCTTTGGATATTCATCCACTTTCTGTAGACGAACGTACCCGTTATCTGGCTGATTGGACCGCTGTCCAATATAAATTTGTCGACGAACCGGGGCAAGCGATCGCAGAAGCCGACCGGTTGATTATGGAAGTCATGCAGAGTCGTGCCTATCCGGTCTCTGATTTCGAGCAGCGGGCAGCCGATATTTCGGTCAATTATCCTGCTTTGGTCAGTAACTACCGCGCCGCGCGGGATATCGCCATCAAAAATGAACAACACCAGGCAGATACTGAAGAATTAAGACAGGCAATGATTTTTTATCGCTCTTTGTTCGAGGAGCTTCTCGGAGAAGAGCCAGTTGAAGTAAAGGAGATCTAAATATGGACCAGAATTTTCAAGAACGCTTGATTCACGCAGAGAACGATGAGACAACCGGCGAGGAAACGATCAGCCCGGTAGAGAATCTGTATCCGCTTGCCGGTGAAGTCCCAATGGTCGAAACCCCTTTGCAGGAGACTCCGATTTGGGAGGATGCTGCAGTAGAGGTTCAGGTTATGGAGCCTCTTGAAGTTGAGAAGACTCCGTTGTGGGAGGATGCTGCAGTAGAGGTTCAGGTTATGGAGCCTCTTGACGTTGAGGAGACTCCGTTGTGGGTGGACCCTGCTGAAGTTATTCCGGCGGTTGAGGACCACGTCGAGGGGGTCTCATTGTGGGGACAGACCGATGAAGAGCCTCCGGTGAAGGAGCCGCTCGCCGAGGATGACCTGCTATACGAGACGCCGGTGCAAGAGAATCTGTCCGGGGAGAAGCCAGTGGTGGCAGATCCCATCTTCGAGCCGTTACCCGCGGATGTTGCGGAGGTTGAGACTCCTGTTCAGGAGATTCCGGCCTGGAGAAAGTTGTAGTAAGCCCGCTGGGCGAGACGATTGTCCGCCAGGCCCCAATAGGTAGTTAGTTCACAATAGACCAAGTAAATCTTGCGATGACAAAATGACCTGACCCGAATACGAGGGATCAGGTCATTTTTCCTGGTTTGTCGTCTCAACCACAGTTATGATTTTGGCTATACCCAATATCTAAGAGCTTGCAAATTACGATACAGGTGTCCCCTTCGCCTTCTGCAGCCCGCGCACCTCTTCCACCAGCAGGACGCTGAACAACACTTCGAACCCGATCATCATGCCTGCCACCGCGTAAGGTGGGAAGTTTACCCCCACGATCAGCGCCGCCAGTGGGATTATCACCGCCAGAGCCATATAGCTTTTGGACAGGTACAGCCAGCCAAATGGGAGCAGGTGCGCCCCGAAGATCATCGCCAGCACCATCACCATCTTTTCCGGCACGGTGGGGTACACCCACATGGCGATCAGTAAATAGAGCATCTGGTTCAGCGAAAACAGGACTCCCACGCTGATCAGTGGATTGCCTTTGTTAGTGAAATCCACCCCAATCGCTTTCGAGATCAGATAAGCCAGCGGCACCAGTGGGGCGGTGGAACAGAAGGTCAGCAGGTTCTTGGTCAGGATCGGCAATGCGGTCAGATGCACCACCAGCACAGCGGTCCAGATGATCACCGACGCCAGGATAAAATGCAGCCCCTTCTTCTGCTTGATTGCGCTGTCCAGACGCATGGATTCCAAACTCATCATTATTCTCCTTTCTCAAAGAACCACGTGTCGTTCTCCCGGCTCCAGGTAACCAGCTCTTCCGGCTTGAACCACAGTGCCACTTCCCTTTCACCGGTTTCCACCTTATCCGAGGCGTGGGTCAGGTTGCGCCCGATCTGCAGGGCGAAATCATGCCGCACCGTGCCTGGCGCCGCCTCGGTCGGTCTGGTGCTGCCCATCGTCTGGCGCACGGCTTCCACCGCCAGCGGCCCTTCCCATACCATCGCCATCACCGGCGCCGATGTGATATAGTCGATCAGCGTCTGGTAGAAATCCCTTTCTTTGTGCTCAGCGTAATGTACCTTTGCCAGCTCTTCGCTGACCCACAAGAATTTCGCCGCCACCAGGCGTAGCCCGCGCCGCTCCAGCCGGCTGATCACCTCGCCAATCAGCCCGCGCTGCACGCCATCCGGCTTAATCAGAACCAAAGTCTTTTCCATTTGAAGCCTCCAAAAATGCTTGAATATTTATTCATTCAATGAAATCGGTCAATTTTACCTCAGTTACCCGGTAAGTTCCCGCCACCAATCTATGACTGCGAAAAAAAATTCACAGATTTTTTCGAAAATTTTTCTAATTTTGAGCGTATTTTTACAAAAATTTGCCTTTTTTTGTAAGCGAACCGTCATTGCGAGCGCAGTGAAACAATCTACTGCGCGCTAACCCGATTTCCATTCCAGGCAAAAGCCAGATTGCATCGGTCGTTGGGTCAGCAGAGCACTGCCCCAACTCTCTCGCAATGACATCCAGGGCAAATCTAATTACCATCACAGTTTCTACGCGCCTTCTCCCTCGCCAGGGAGAATGTTGGGGTGAGGGTCGCAGTCGCCCGCTCAGACAGCTCGGTTGCCAGCGCACTGCGCGGCGTGAGCCCAAGCCTCTCAAGCGCGCTAAGCGGAGACCTGGTGCTCTCCCAGGTCGCAGTCGAAGCGTCGCCTGCCATTCCCTCCCAATCCGGCTATAATTCAACAAATTCACCATTCCTCCCGAGGACCCCATGCGCAGCGAACGTGAAATGCTCAACCTTATCCTTGGCGTCGCCCAACGCGACGAGCGCATCCGTGTTGTGATCATGAACGGCTCGCGCGCCAACCCTAACGCCCCGCGTGATTTCTTCCAGGACTTCGACATCATCTACCTGGCTACCGACCCCGCCCCTTTC
>Ga0105106_10001788_pt1 | contig 15361 bp, 13 predicted proteins | sample PPLLaktember2015_5_FD_79109 | JGI IMG/M metagenome (GOLD analysis project Ga0105106, IMG submission 79109) | Freshwater sediment microbial communities from Prairie Pothole Lake near Jamestown, North Dakota, USA - PPLs Lake P8 Core (1) Depth... | ecosystem: Environmental > Aquatic > Freshwater >...
AGGCTCGCCTGAATCTCCTGATCCACGGCGAGCAGCCTGCTGGAGACCTTGTTCTCCAATTCCTGACGGGCCAACGGGATGACGGAGGCTGGGCCGCTTTCTGGTCCCAGACCACAACCTCCATCGACGCCACCTGCTTTCGACTGGCGCAGGCCGATGCTCTCGGGCTGGCCCCGGATCATCCGGCGATCGCGCGCGCGGGCGAGTTCCTCGCCAATGCGCAAGATGCGGAAGGCGGGTGGGAGGAGCAGGAGATCCCTGGGGCAGAGCCTCCTGCCTGGCTGCGGCGCGGCGATCTGGCGGCACGGCTGTACTTGACCGCCAATTGCGGGTTCTGGCTATCCTGTTCCGCACGCTGGCGGGCGCAGGCCGAGCGCGCGGCCGATGCCCTCCTGTTACGAGTGACTCCACAAGGCCACCTGCCCTCGTTCATGCAGACTCACTGGCTGGCGGCGGGGCTGTGGTGGCGGCTGAGCCGCCCATCTGCATCCGAATCGCTGCTCCGGTACTTGACGCCGCGGTTGAGAGACCTGGGCGCCGGGGGCCTGGCCTGGATGCTGGTCACCCTTCTCACCTCAGGGGTGCCCCCGCAGAATCCCTGTCTCGCTCGAGCGGCTGAGTATCTGGAATCCCGTCAACTCGCCGAAGGGAGGTGGGAGAGCGATGACGGCGAGCCCTTCGACGTTCATGCGACATTGGAGGCATTGCGGGCCCTGCGCCTGAGCGGGCGCATCTGAGAGAAGCGGGGCTGTCCCGGCCGGCAGTTTCCCGCGGGGCCGCGGCCGCTGTAGAATCAGGCAGGTCCTTCGAGGGCAAACCTGGTCGGCGCTGCTGCCGCGGCGCAGACAGGCGACGGAGCAATCTTGGATTCCTCTCGGGGGGATCCGGCCGACACATCGACAACAGAGAGGAGCGGGGCATGGCGTCGGAAGAGCGAGCGTCCCTGTGGGGTTCGGCGCGGCTGCTAATCCTGGGTTTCATCGGCGTCCTGGTGGTCCTCGGTCTGGCATTGGTCGTCATGAGCATCGGGCGTTCAATGCAGGCCGGCCCGGCCGAGCGGGTCGATGCGCTGGCCGACAGCAGCGACGCATGTGTGGTCTGCCATCGCCGGGCGACCCCTGGAATCGTGACCCAGTACGGGCACAGCAGCATGGCCGCAGCGGAGGTCGCCTGCAGCGACTGTCACACGGTCTCTCGCACGTACCCCGGCGCGGTAGAGCATGAGGGCACGTACGTCCTCGCTTCGCCGACGCCGGCCACCTGTGAGGGCTGCCATACATCCGAGGTGGCCCAGTACTATCAGAGCCGGCACTCGCTTCCGGCCTATGTGGCTATGGCCGGGACAGAGGCATTGAGCGAAGACCAGCTGGCCATGTACGGCGCGATTCCGGAGGGCGGTTTCGCTCCCGATCGCATGCGCCACGCCCTGTTCGCGATCGAGGGGCCGGAGGTGACGCGCTTCGCCTGCGCCGCTTGCCACAACATCGGGCGCCCTCAGGCGGATGGCTCGGTCGGCGAATGCCAGCAGTGTCACCTTCGCCATGAGTTCAGCCTCGAGCAGGCGCGCAAACCGGAAACCTGCAATGCTTGCCACATCGGTCCCGATCACCCGCAGTGGGAGATCTACGAAGAGTCCCCCCACGGGATCGCCTATCACACCGGCGGTGAGGGCTGGGACTGGGAGGCCGAGCCGGGAACGCTGACCGTTGAGGACTTCCCGGCCCCGACCTGCGCCACTTGCCACTTCAGCGGTTTCGGCGCCAGCGGCACAACCCATGATGTGGGCGATCGGCTGACCTGGTACCTGTTCGCACCGATCAGCGAGCGGCGTCCGACCTGGCAGGACAATCTGGTGCGCATGCAAAGCGTCTGCCGTGAATGCCACAACACCACTTTCATCGAGGACTTCTACGCAGCCGCCGACACAGCCACGCTGCGGGTCAATGACTGGGTCCGTGAAAGCGACGACCTGGTGCGGCCGCTGACCGGTCGCGGGCTGATGACCGCCGAGCCATTCGACGAGCCGATCGACTACGTCTACTTCGAGCTCTGGCACCACTGGGGCAGAACGGCCAAGTTCGGGGTGTGGATGCAGGGTCCGGACTACACGCAGTGGCACGGGGTCTACGAGCTGCTCAGTGATCTATCCGACTTGCGCGAGATGGTCGACGAGCGCCTGGCGGCGCCCGGCGCGGAGCAGTAGCCGTGTATCCGTTGGCGGTCGCCATCCCGCAGGCGCGCGCCCTGCGGCTGCCGCTCAGCCGCGACCAGCTGATGCTGTTGATGGCGGCAGTGAACGAGGTCTTCCTGGGCGTCGATATCTACCTGGCGCACAGCATCAGCGGGACGATAACGGCCCGCGAGTGGATACCCATCGTCTTTGGCCCGTGCGCCGGGATCGTCCTGCTGCTGGCGGGGCTGATCGCCCTGCGGCGGCGGCCGGCGGCGACGATCCTGGCGACGACCGTCTTCGTGCTCAGCATCGGGGTCGGGCTGCTGGGCGCCTACTACCACTTCGTGCGCGCCATTCTGCCCAACGCGCCGGTCGGGGAGAGGGTCAGCATTGACCTGCTCGTCTGGGCGCCGCCGCTGCTCGGGCCGCTGACCTTTGCTCTGGTCGGGGTGCTGGGGATCAGCGCCGCATGGATCGAGGACCCGGTAGACAGCGGCACGCTGCTCCTCCCGGCCGGTCGGCGCCTGCACATGCCCTACAGCAAGACACGGGCATTCTTGTTCTTGGTCGGTCTGGGCACGCTGGCGACCGTCATCAGCAGCGTGCTGGACCACGCCCGCACGGGCTTCGCCAATCCCTGGCTTTGGATCCCGACGGTGGCCGGCGTGCTGGGCACCATCCTGCCTGTGACTGCGGCCGCGCTCGATCGACCGCGCCGCGCCGATATGATCGTGATGCTGGCAGCCTTCCTGGTCCTGGCGGCGGTCGGCGTTGTCGGGACGGTCCTGCATATCCTGGAGAATCTGACGTCACAGGGGACGATCCTCGGAGAGCGATTCGTGCGCGGGGCTCCGTTCCTGGCGCCGATGCTGTTCTCGAACATGGGGGCGCTGGGCCTGATCGCCATGCTCGACCCCCGGGAAGTGCCTCGCTAGCGAGCAGATCCCTTCGCAGGGCGCGCCTCGCAGCGAGAACAAGGATCACGCGGCGGGGTCCGGGCTTCGCCCGGACCCCGCTTTCATCCTCAACCAGGCTCGCCGCCGGTCAGTCGAGGATCAACGTGCCCCAGGTGGTCGGGTTGCTCAGGCGGCGCGTGCTCACGCCGGAGATGAGCGACTGCTGCGTGGTTGTCGACGGCGCGTCGTTATCCGAAACGGAGAAGGCGAATCCGAAGCGGCTGCCGTCCGAAGGCACGACCCCAAAGACGTTCCAGGGGATACTGGCTTCCAGCTCGTATCCGTCCGTCGTCGTGCGCGAGCGTACGGCGACAGCGGTACGGGCGCCTTCCGATGCGGCCGGAAACCAGAGGTACGCCTCGGTCGAGAGCGAGGCAAAGTTGCCCGGCGACAGACCCAACTGATAGTCGTCGCTGGAGAGCGTGGTCGAGGTGTAGTCGGTCGCCAGGTTGACATCCAAGAGCATCTCGACACTGTCACCGCGATACAGGTAGCGGCCGGAGGCAGCCTGGACGAAGCGTTCGTCGCGGACGCGCACGGCCAGGTAGAGGTAGTTGGTGTCCCAGCCCAGGAAGTAGGTGGCTGAGAGGTCGCTGGTGCCTGTCCAATTGCTGGCGCCGTACGTGGCCCGATCGGCCGCGTTTCCCGTCCCGGTCCACTCCGCGGTGCTGCCGTCGATCGTCGGCGCGGCAGCCATGAAGCCGGCCGTGACGGGAGAACCGTTGGGGCGCGAGGTGTAGGCGCCGGTCGTTGCGGTGGCGCCGGGTGTCCCGCCGGGCAGCGTCGGCGCCGGGACAGTGGGCGTGATGGTCGGGATTTCGACCGTCGGCGGCGCCTCCGTCGAAGTGGCGGTGGGCGCGAAGATCGCCGTCAGTGTGAGGTTCGGGGTGGGGAAGGTGAACGGAGTCGGCAGCGCCGCACCGGGGAGCGTGCATCCGGCCGCGGTCGCGGCGAGCACAAGCATCAACAGGATTCGTTGGATCAGGCGCCGAGTCATTCTTCCCTCCGGGTGGGCGGCTCAGCCGAATGGCCGACCAGCCGCCTCAAGGCAGTATACGGGCCAGGAGGTCGGGGTGCAAGTGGCGTGCCAGGGTCGACGCAGGGGGTCCGTGCTTCGGCTGTGCGCGGGCAGGAGATGGGGCGGGTGGGAGTCGAACCCACACGAGGTTGCCCTCAGAGGATTTTAAGTCCCCGGCGTCTGCCAGTTCCGCCACCGCCCCGCAGGCATTCTATCCCGAGTCAGGGTTGTGCAGGACACACGCTCTCGAAGGTCAGGCTTTCCAGCACTGGGGCGGCCGCTTCATCGGCGCTGGCGCTGGTCAGCCAGACCCAGGCGTCCAGCGAGCCATCGCGGACGATCCGCTGGCTGGCGCCCCGTGCGCCGTAGCTCCAATCCCCGCCGGGGTCGTGATTGAAGTAGGCCCAGTATTGGCACGGCTGCCCCGGCCTGCAGCGGCACAGGCAGTTCTCGGCCGGGAACTCACAGCCTTCGCCGTCGATCTGGCAGACCAGAACCCCCATGGCGTTCCCGGCGTCGATCTGATACTCCCAGCCTGTGCGGCCCAGAAGCTCCTGGCCGGTCGTGTCGTCGGAATCGAGGCTGAGGCAGGCCGTCTGGCGCGTCCCATCGCCGTGTATGACCACCACGGCCGCGCGCCCCAGAACGCCGGAAGGCGCTGCGGCATCGCATCCGGCCAGCACGAACGCGACAATCCCAGTGAGCAGGATTCGGGTCCTCACAACAGTTTCCCCGGTGCGGCCGACTCTACGCTAAGTGAGTGGACGGGGCAAGGTTGCCGCGGAAATGGGAGGGTCAGGTCGGCATGCTATAATCCGCCCGACGAGGTCAGGTTCGGCATGCTGAAGAACATCACTAAGAGGCTCGGCGGCGATCCGATCCGCCGGGTGATCGACCAACACCGTGAACTGGTTGGCAAGGTCAATTCGTGGGAGTCGAAGCTCCAGGCCCTGGACGACGAGGCCTTGCGGGCGAAGGCGGCCGAGTTCCGCGCTCGCCTCGCCGCTGGGGAAGCCCTCGACGATCTCATGCCCGAGGTCTTCGCCGTCGTGCGCGAGGCCTCGGTGCGCACGATCGGCCTGCGGCACTTTGACGTCCAGCTCATCGGGGGTGCGGTCCTGCATCAAGGCAAGATCGCCGAGATGCGCACCGGTGAGGGCAAGACGCTGGTAGCGACCCTGCCGATGGTCCTGAATGCCCTGGAGGGCAAGGGCGTCCACCTGGTGACCGTCAACGACTACCTGGCCCGGCGCGATGCGCGCTGGATGGGCCCGATCTTCCACTTCCTGGGACTGAGTGTGGGTGTGCTGCAGGAGGCCTCCCGGACCGAGAACGGTCGCAAGGCATTCGTTTACGACCCCGAGCGGGTCTCGAGCCAGGAGGACTCGCACCAGCTCCGCCTGGTCGACCGGCGGGAGGCCTACGCCGCCGACATTACCTACGGAACCAACAACGAATTCGGATTCGACTACCTGCGCGACAACATGGCGCACAGCCTGGAGGCGCGCTCGCAGCGCGAGCACCACTACGCCATCCTGGACGAGGTCGACAACATCCTGATCGACGAAGCGCGCACTCCGCTGATCATCTCCGGCCCGGCGCAGGAGGATCCGGAGATGTACATCGAGATGGCCCGCGTCGTCAAGCAACTTCGGCCGGAGGACTACGAGGTCAGCGAACGCGACCGGACGGTGGCCCTGACGGAGGCCGGCGAGGAACGCGTTGAACAGCTGCTTGGCAGGGCGCTGCGCGACCCGGACCGGCCGGAAGACCTGACCCCCGACCAGGCGCGCATGCTGGGCCATCTCGAGCAGGCGCTGCGGGCTGAGCATCTCTTCAAGCGCAACAAGGAATACGTCGTTCAGGCCGGGCGGGTGATCATCGTCGACGAATTCACCGGACGCTTGATGGCCGGCCGCAGGTGGTCGGACGGGCTTCACCAGGCAGTCGAGGCCAAAGAAGGCGTGCGCGTTCGGCAAGAGAACGTCACCTATGCCACCATCACCCTGCAGAACTACTTCCGCAAGTATCGCAAGTTGGCCGGGATGACCGGCACGGCCATGACCGAGGCCGAGGAGTTCAACAAGATCTACAAGGTCGATGTCGAATCGCTGCCAACCAATCTGGAGTACATCGCCGTCCAGCCGGACAGCGACCTGGTCGAGACCGAATACAGCGAGGACGGACACAAGTTCCGCTGCTTCGTGCACCCCGACGACCCTGAGCGCCGGCCAGTGTACTGGCGGCGCAAGGACTACCCCGACGAGGTCTATCGGACCGAGGAAGCCAAGCTGCGGGCGATCACTACCGATATCCTGCGCCGCCACGTCCTCGGTCAGCCGATGCTGGTCGGAACGACTTCGGTCGAGCTCTCGGAACGGCTCTCGGCCAGGCTGCGGGCCGAGCCGCTGCAGCGGCTGACGATGGCCATGGTGTTACGGGACGCGTACCTGGAGCGCCAGGGCATCCGCGACGACGGCCTGCGGGTCGAGGCGCTGACCCCGCTGTACGAAAGCCTGGATTCGCTCGGCCAAGCTACGCTGCGGCAGTTCGCCCGCGATCTCGAGCTGGTCCTCAACCCGGCCAAGTCCGAGAACCTGGAACGGCTGGGCCGCATCCTGGACCTGGGAAGCGAGTCGCTTCCCCGGCTGGCCGAGGTGCTGCAATCGGGCATCCCTCACAACGTCCTCAACGCGAAGCAGCACGATCGCGAGTCGCAGATCATCGCCGACGCCGGCGCCTTGGGCGGGGTGACCATCGCCACGAACATGGCCGGCCGCGGTGTCGATATCAAGCTGGGCGGCGAGGTGCCCGAAGCGGTGCTGGCCAGCGTCAATCGGGTGTTGCAGCGGGCGGGGGTGCACGATCCCTTCGCGCTCAACATGGATGAGAGGCTGGCGCAGCTGGAGCAGGTCAACACCGACGCGATCGGGATCTATGCGCTGGACGTCGAGGCCTTCCGCGAGTACATGCAGCGCAGCTTGCGCGTACGTGAGCTGGGCGGCCTGCACGTGGTCGGCTGCCAGCGGCATGAAGCCCGCCGGATCGACAACCAGCTGCGCGGCCGGGCCGCGCGGCAGGGAGACCCGGGTTCGTCGCAGTTCTACCTCTCACTGGAGGATGAGTTGATGCGCCTGTTCGGCGGCGGACAGGTCTCGGCCATCATGCAGCGACTGAACATCGACGACGTCGTCCCCATCGCGCATGGCATCGTCGATCGCTCCATCGAGCAATCACAGACGCGGGTCGAAGGCGCCAACTTCGATTCGCGCAAGCACCTGCTCGAGTATGACGACGTCCTCAACCAGCAGCGTGAGATCTTCTACTCCCAGCGCAACCGCATCTTCCTCAAGGACGACCTGGACGACGATATCGCCGAGATGCTCGGGACCGAGGTCGGGCGGCGGGTCGACCTGGCATTGAGCGAGCCCGATGGGGCCTGGAAGCTCCTGGCCTGGCTGGAGGAAACCCAGCCGACCATCGACCTGGACAGCCCCGCCCCGTACCCGTCCTTCATGCTGCGGCTTCTGCTCGAGCAGCTGGCCGAAGCCGAGTCCCCCGATCGGGTCATCGAGCGCTTGCTCGAGATCGCGCGCGCCTCCCTCGACGCGCAGCGAGAACGCCAGCAGCACTTCGTCACCGAGCTGACCGAGCGATCGGAGCAGCACGCCAAGGACCAGACCCGGCAGAAGCTCGAGGTGGCCGAGACCTGGCTGGAGGGCGCCTTCCTGGAGGCAGAGGAGAGCGGCCGGCCCTTGGATGTGCACAATCTGGCGCGCGGGCTCGAAGAAGCGACCGGCCTGCGGCTGCCGTTGGAGGAGGCCCTAGAGGATCCCCGCCAGCCTGAACTGGGGCAGCTGCGCAAGGCTCTCCCGGCGTACGTCGGGGCTGAGATGCACGCGCGCGCCTGGGCGGTGGCGCTGCAGGCGCTGGAGCGGAGAATCGGCGAGACCCTGACTCTGCCGACACAACCGGCCTCGCCTATCGATTGGGGCGAGGCGGAGGGGATTCTCGCCGACGCCATCGACGCGCACTGGTCGGCGCGCACGGAGACGACTCTCGCCGAAGTGCGGGCCGATCTGGAACCGCTGCGCACCCAGGTGACGCCTGTGCCGGAGGCAGTCAAGACCCGGGCGCTTGTACGCGCCAGCTACGGTCAGCGCAGCTTCTTCGACCGCAAGACCCATCAGCGCCGTTCGGCGGTTGTCGCCAGGCTATCGTATACGCCGTACGCGGCACGCCTGATCGAGGACACCCGTCCGGACGTTCTCAAGGCGCGCGTGCTGGAGCACCTTACCCAGGCCCTTGAGAGGATCCGCGCCCTCGTCGGCCGCGGGGAAGTCCAGCGCATTGGCGCGGCCCGTTTCCAGGACCTGGAAGAGCGGCCGCGCACCTGGCTGCGGGGCGCCCTTGAGGCGGGTGTGGTTGAGGAGCTGGAGGCGGCCGCGACGATCGGGCAAGCCTCGCAACCGGCACGCGCCGCGCTGGCGGAGGCGCTCGGCCGCTGGCTGCTCACCCAGGCCCATCGGCGGGTATTCCTGGGCGTCGGCGATCGGCTGTGGGTGGAGTACCTCACGGAGGTCGAGGCGCTGCGCACGGCCATCGGTCTGGAAGCCTACGGTCAGCGCGACCCGCTCGTGCAGTACAAGAGTCGGGCCTTCGACATGTTCCAGAATCTTCTGGGGAGCATTCGCGCTGGGCTGATCTCGGGGTTGTTCCGCGTCGTGCAGCCGGCGCCGCGCCCGGCCGGGCCGGCCGGCCCGGCCCCGACGGCGCAGCCGCCGGTCGGCGCTCCGGCCGGCCCGACCGCGGCGGTGGAGAACGGCGAGTCGGAAGCCGGCTCGAGCAAGAAGCGCCGCCGGCGCCGCCGGTGAGGGCGGTCCCTGCGACCTATTCCTCCACCTTGCCCGAGTGTGCTAGCCTTGGGCTTGTCCCTACTGTCGTGGTGCGAGGCTGAGTGTGATGCCACCGATCGCGGCCGATGCCGGGGTCGAGCTCAGACAGTCGCTGGTCGGACTGCCCAAGGTTGAGCTCCACCGGCACCTGGAAGGCTCCGTTCGCTTCGAGACTCTGCTCGAACTGGTCGCCCGCCACGGGCTCGATCTCCCGCGCCAGGCGGCCGAGCTGCGCGCCTGGGTCGAGGTCCTGCCCGGGCAGCCGGCGACGCACGTCAACTTCCTGGAGAAGTTCGAGCACCTGCGCCGGGCCTTCGTCTCCGGCGAGATCATCCGACGCATCACCGCCGAGGCCGTGGCCGACGCGGCCGAAGACGGCGTTCGCTACCTCGAGCTTCACTTCACGCCGGTCGCCCTGGCCAGCGCGCGTGCCTTCCCGCTCGAGGACGTGTTTGACTGGGTGATCTCGGCTGTGGAGGAGGCCGAGGCTCGGGCAGGAATTCGGGTGGGTCTGATCGCCAGTGTGAACCGGCACGAGCCCGTCGAGCGGGCGGAGCGGGTGGTCGAGTTGGCGTGTGACCGCAGGCAGCGCGTCCTCGGTCTGGGGCTGGCTGGGAACGAGGCGGAGTTCCCGGCGGCGGCGTTCAGCGGAATCCTGGATGGGGCCCGTCAGGCCGGACTGGGGATCAGCGTCCACGCCGGCGAATGGCGCGACGCCGGGTCGGTCGTTGAAGCGGTCGAGATCCTGCAGGCTGCCCGCATCAGCCATGGGGTACGCGTGCTCGAGGATCCGGGCGCGGTGTCCCTATGCCGGGAGCGGCGGGTAGTTTTCGAGACCTGCTTGACCAGCAACGTGCGATCGGGCGTGATCGGAGCCATCGAGGAGCATGCGCTGCCGCGCATGATCGAAGCCGGGCTCCAGGTGACGATCAACACGGATGATCCGAGCGTCTGCGGGGTGACGCTTTCCGGGGAGTACGCGTTGGCGATGGAGTCGCTCGGGCTGTCATTGGTGAGCTTGCGCGGCCTGGTGTTGGCTGCGGCGCAGGGCGCCTTCCTCTCCGGCCGGGAGCGAGCCGGGCTGGAGCGGGAGCTTCAGGCCGGTCTGTTCGTGTCAGGGTGACGGCACATGCGAATCGGTGAGTTGGAACTGGTGGTGGTCGATGACGGGTGCGTGCGCACCGACGCCGGGGGCATCTTCGGCCTGGTGCCGCGAGCGCTCTATCAGCGCCAGCACGCACCCTCGGAGGCAAACGATCTGCCGATGAATCTGCGCTGCCTGCTGGTGCGATCGCGCGGGTTGACCATCCTGATCGACACCGGCCTGGGCAGCAAGCTGACCTCAGAGGAGGTCGAGCGCTGGGGGTTGGAGCGGCCGAAGGGCGGGCTGCTGGATGGCTTGGCCCGGGCGGGCGTGGCTCCCGAAGACGTCGACGTCGTCATCAACACGCACCTGCATTGGGATCACTGCGGCGGGAACACCGCCCTGGCCGACGGGACCGTCGTCGCCACCTTCCCGCGAGCGACCTACTGGGTTCAGCGCCTCGAGTGGGCCGAGGCGGCGCATCCGGACGCTCGCACGCGCGGAACGTACCTACCCGACAACTATGCCCCCTTGGCGGCCCAGGGCCGCCTGCACTACTTGCACGGCGACACAGAGGTCACGGACCAGGTGAGCTGCATCGTCACCCGGGGTCACACCCGTGGACACCAGTCGGTCCTTCTTCACTCCGGGGAATGGCAAGCGCTGTATGTCGCCGACATGGCCACCTATGCCGTTCACATGACGCGAGCCGGATGGCTGACGGCCTTCGACGTCGAGCCTCTGGAGAACATCCGCACCAAGCAGCGTTGGCAGCGTCGTGCACTCGAGACCGGTGCCTGGATGATCTTCGAGCACGATCCTGGGACGCCGGCCGCCCGCCTGGTCGAGCGCGGCGGGCGGCTGGAATTGGATCCGGTCGAGATCGAAGCAGCCTAGGCGCGCGCCTCCCACTCGGCTACCGCTTCGCGGATGACGCGCCGCACTTCGGCGTCGGGGACATCGTCGATGGTATCGTAGCGGTCCACGCCGACGTACACCCTGACCGACCCGGCGGTGCCTTCCACCAGACGGACAGCCCGCTGCACTCCCACAAGCTTCGAGAGTTTCTGTTCGATGATGTTGTTGATCTGTTCGACCATACTTAGCGGGCGAGACGGGGTCTCGCTGTAGCCTTCCGTCACGACCGGGGTTGCCGCGCCGGGTTGAGGGAGGGCGGCCAGCCTGTTCAGACCTGAGAGGAGCCCGTCGAGCAGGGCGCGGTCGACTGGGTCGCGCACGTCTTCCGGCCGCCTCAATTCCCGTTCGCCCATACGAATGAAGACCCGCCCACTGGAATCCTCACGCATGATGACTGCCACAGGCGTGGCGGTGGGCCGCGCGCTGGGAGGAGGGGCGGGAGAGGGCGCGCTCGGCGCCGGCGCCGGAGCGGCGGCTGGCGGCTGCGAGAGGCCCCGCACCCACGACGGTGCGGCGGCCTCACGTTGAACGGTCACGGGCGGGGCAGGGGTTTCGGGCAGTGGTTCTTCGGTCTCCGTCGGCGAGGGCGCCTCGTCCTCTGCGCCGTGCTTCTCGGCCTCGCGCCGGTTGAGCACGAATGCGTAGGCGATCAGGCCCAGTGCGACGCTGGCCACGATCAGGACGATGCCGAAGATGAGGAAGTTGTCGGCAGTCATCTGGGAGCCTCCGGCTGGCAACTGGGGCAGAAGTGCGTGGAGCGCTGCCCGAGAACGATCCGTTCGATCGGCGTGCCGCATGTGCGGCAGGGTTTCCCCGACCGGCCATAGACCCGAAAGTGGTTCTGGAAGCCGCCGCCGCGGAATACCCAGTCGATGCTGGCGCCGTTGTGCCGCAGCCCGCTGCGGAGGGAGGCCCGTATGCCTCTCCACAGGGCGGACCCCTCGGCCGGCGTCAGCGAGTGACTCATGCGGCGGGGGTGCAGCCGGGCCCGATGCAGGGCTTCGTCCGCGTAGATGTTGCCCAGCCCGGCCAGGAAGGTCTGATCCATGAGCAGGGGCTTGAGGATGCGGCGCCGGGCGCCCAATCGCTCGCGCAGGACGGTGGGCGTGAAGCACCGATCGAGCGGCTCCGGGCCGAGCGCGCTGAGGATCGGTCCCGGGTCGTCGAGCAAATAGACCTTGCCGAACTTGCGTGTGTCGTTGAAGCGCAGCTCCCACCCGCCGGCCAAGCGGAGCACGGTCCGCTCGGCGCGATCGCGGGGTTCGGCCGAGCGCTGAACGAGCAGGTCCCCGCTCATTTTCAGATGGATCAGCAGAAACCCCTGGTCGAGTCGGAAGACCAGGTACTTGCCGCGGCGGCTGACGGCTTCGATCGTTCGCCCGCGCAGGCGGCGGCGAAAGCCTGCCGGAGACGGCGCGGCGATATGCCGAGGCCAGTGCAGGGTCACATCGCTGACCGCCATGCCGGCCAGTGTCGGGGCGTCTCGATGTCCGTTCTGCAGCTGACGGACAATCGTTTCCACCTCGGGCAGCTCAGGCATCGCCGGGATTATACACGCGATGCCGACCGCGGCGTCCCCTTACTCAAGCGTGATCCATTCGCGCAGTAGGTCCATCTTGGCTGGGCCGATGCCGGGCACGTCGAGCAGTCCGTCCAGGCTCTGGAAGAAACCATGAGTCTCGCGATACTCGACAATCGCCTCGGCCAGTGCGGGTCCTATGCCGGGGAGGCGTTCCAGCTCCGGCGCAGTCGCGCTATTGATCCCGACGGCCCCTGCGAGCGGAGCGGGAGCATCGGGTGCCGCGCCAACGGTCGGCGACGGGCTCTCGGGCCCAGGCAGGTAGACCCGCTGACCGTCGCGCACAGGTTCGGCCAGGTTGAGGCGATCTGTCTGTGCCTGCGGCAGTGGACCCCCGGCTGCCTGAACGGCATCGGCAACAATCGAGCCGGCCGGCACCTCGTAGACGCCGGGGTGGAGGACGGCCCCCGCGACGTGCACGCGCGCCGGTTCAGGCGTCGGTGGAGGTTCCAGGCGGATGGGCTCGCCGCGTGGGCCAGCGGCGACCAGCAGGATGACGGCAGCGGAGAGCAAGCCTCCGAAGAGGCCCCCCAGGAAGGGACCGACACGCTGAAGCATACGCACCCCCCAGGCAACCGCACGTCGGCTGCCCGGATTATCGCGCCGATCGCGGAGCCTGTATAATCCAGCCATGCCCGCCTACTTCACGCGCCGCGGCGATGACGGCACCACCAATGTCCTCGGAGAAGGGCGCCTGCCCAAGTACGACGTTCAGGTCGAGGCCTGCGGGGCGGTCGACGAGGCTTCGGCCGCGCTGGGGTTGGCGCGAGCGCTGGCGATCACTTCCGAGGCCGGCCAGGCGCTGCTGCAGGCCCAGCGCGACCTCTACCATCTGATGGCTGAATTGGCGGCCACAACGGAGACAGCCGAGCGTTTCCGCTCGATCGGGCCCGAGCAGGCGGCCTCCCTTGAGAAGATCATCCAGGAGCTTGGCGCTCACTTGGAGGCGCCGGAAGGTTTCATCCTCCCCGGGGACTCTTTGGCCGGGGCGGCGCTTGCCTTGGCGCGCACGATCGTCCGACGCGCGGAGCGTCAGGTCGCGCGCCTGGCCGAGGCGCGCCGGCTGGCGAACCCGTCGCTCCTGGCCTACCTCAATCGCCTTTCCTCGCTCTGCTTCGTGCTGGAGTTGTGGGAGAACCGAGCAGCCGGCGTCGCACATCCCACCCGGGCTAAGGCTGGACGCCCGTGACGGGCACGCTGTTGAACATCGGCACGGTGCTGCTCGGCGGCGCGCTGGGCTTGCTGTTTGGCCGGCGCCTGCCCGAACGGCTGCGAGAGACCGTCGCCGCCGGCCTGGGGCTGTTCACCGCCGCCATCGGCCTGCGCATGTTTAGCCAGACCGAGAACCCGATCATCGCGTTGGGGAGTATTCTGCTCGGGGGTATCCTGGGCGAGTGGTGGCGCATCGAAGACGCCCTGCTGTCGATCGGCGCAGCGCTGGAATCGCGCTTCGCACCAGGCGAGGCGGGTGGCGTCGGATCGCGTTTCGTGCGCGGATTCCTGACCTCCAGCCTGGTCTTCTGTGTGGGACCGATGACGATTCTCGGCGCTATTCAGGATGGTCTGTCCGGAGACTACAGCCTGTTGGCGATCAAATCGGTGCTGGACGGCTTTGGTGCCCTGGCATTCGCTTCGATGCTCGGCCCGAGCGTGCTGTTCTCGACCCTGGTCATCGCGCTGTACCAGGGCGGGCTGAGCCTGCTGGCCACACAGGCCGAGGCCGTTCTCACACAGCCCATGATGGCCGAGATGACCGCCGTCGGCGGGATCCTGCTGTTGGGAATCGCCATCAGCAGTCTGCTTGAACTGAGAGTCATCCGGGTGGGAAACCTGCTCCCTGGGCTGGTCGCGGCGCCGCTGCTTGTATGGATCGTCAGCCTGTTCGGGAGCTGAGCGCCTCCCATCTTTGTCGGTGGCGGGCGCAGGCGACCTCGACAGGGCGCCACCTTGCCGACGAAAATGACCCGGGCCGCACAGCGGCCCGGGTCTGCTTTGTTGCTGGGGAGGCATCTACGAGCCGAGGGCGGCTTCGATGGCCTGCGAGATGACCTCGTACGAGGGTACCAGGCGCGGGTCAGCACCTTCGACGATGGTGCCGTTGACCACGATGGTCGGGGTCGAGTTGACGCCCAGGGCCAGGCCGGCCTGCTCATCGGCATCGATCAGTTCCCGGTACGCGTCGTCACCGAAACAGGCGCCGAAGGCCTGCATGTCCAGCCCGAGTGTCTCGGCGAACGCCTCCAGCCTGCGGTTGGAGAAGGCGCCCAGGTTCTCCCCGGATTGATTGGCGAACAACATATCGTGGTAATCCCAGAATCGGCCTTGCTCGTTGGCGCACATGCTGGCGTTGGCCGCCTGGGTCGACTCGCCCCCGGGCGCCGGCTCGATGAAGGGGAAGTGGCGGAAGACCAGGCGGGCCTTCCCGGGAACGACGTAGTTATCGACCAGCAGCGGTTCCGTCTGAGCCGTGAAGACCTGGCAAGCCGGGCACTGGAAGTCCTCGAAGAGCTCGATCAGCACGGGCGCCTGGGGGTCGCCCACGGCGGTGCCGTCGGCCTGCGGACGTTCGATCGGGGTGATCGTGGTGATCTCACCGATAGGCGCCAGCTTCGGATACAGCACCATCGCCAGCACGAAGAGTGCGGCGATGCCGACGATGCCGATGTAGCCGATCATCTGTCTGCGCCGTGCACGCTGCCGGCGTTCTCGAACCTCTGCTCTCTTACTCATCGAACGAC
>Ga0105106_10001789_pt1 | contig 15359 bp, 13 predicted proteins | sample PPLLaktember2015_5_FD_79109 | JGI IMG/M metagenome (GOLD analysis project Ga0105106, IMG submission 79109) | Freshwater sediment microbial communities from Prairie Pothole Lake near Jamestown, North Dakota, USA - PPLs Lake P8 Core (1) Depth... | ecosystem: Environmental > Aquatic > Freshwater >...
CTCGCGTTCGGCATCCCCGGCGGCGAGAGCATGGCGCTGCTGCTGGTCGCGTTCATCGGCCTCGGCATCGTTCCGGGCCCGGACATGCTGACCAAGCACCTCGATCTCGTCTTCAGCATGGTGTGGATCGTCGTCATCGCCAACATCGTGGTGACGCTGATCGGACTCGGCATCACGCCGTGGCTCGCGCGCCTGCCGGCGCTGCAGGCGAACCTGATGGTGCCGATGGTGCTCTCGGTGTGCGCGGTGGGCGCCTACGCCGTGCGCGGGCGCATCGAAGACCTGCTCATCGCCGCGGCGTTCGGCGTCGTCGGCTATCTCATGGACAAGTACCGCTATTCGCGGGCGAACCTCGTGATCGGCATGGTGCTGGCGACGATGATCGAGCGCAATCTCCACATCTCGCTCACGCTGCACGGCAACGATTTCCTGCTCGATCGCCCGATCGCGCTCGCGCTACTCGTGTTCGTCATCCTCACTTCGGCGCTTCCTTTCCTGCGCTCATGGCACCGGCGCCGCAAGGCGCTGCACGCAAAAGGCGCGCCGGCATGAGCCCGGGCGGAAAAACCCGCGGCCTCTCGCGCCTCGCCCAGGAGAACGTGGTGTGCGCCGCGCTCCTCGTGATCTTCGCGGGCGTCGTCTGGCTCACCCAGGATTTCGGGCCTCGCGCGCGCATGATTCCGCTGCCGCTCGCGATCACCGGGATCGTGCTCACCGTGATCCAGCTCTTGTGGCAGAACCTGCGCTCGACCGATGAGTTGCAGATGGATCTCGTCGCGGTCGCCGAGCGGCGCGCGCTCGCCGTGGACGAAGGCGCCGGCGCCGCGGGCAGCGCGCCGGCGCCGTCCGCGAAGGACAGCATGTGGCGCCGCGAGCTGCGCGCCTACGGCATCGTGGCGGCGCTCATCGGGCTCGTGCTTGCGATCGGTGTCATACCCGCCGTATTCGTGTTCACCGCAGCGTATTTCGTGCTGACGCGGCACTACACGTGGCTCGCGGGTCTCGTCTACACGTCCGTCTTCACGGCTTTGGTGTACCTTCTTTTCATCGCGGCGCTCCAGATCCAGCCTTATCACGGTCTGCTGGAACCGCTGGTCGAGCGTTTCAGATAGTTTCGGATAACTTCGTCACGAGGAGGTGTTCAATGGGAACGACGCGTCGCAAGGTGGTATTGGCGGGCTTCATGGCCCCGGCAGTTCTGGCGCTCCCCGGCCGGGCGGGAGCGCAGACGGCTGGTTACTACAAGGACAAGGTCATCACGGTGAACGTCGCCGGCGGCGCATCGGGCGGACACACGCGGTATGCGCGGCTGATACAGCCGTACCTGCAGAAGCACAGCGGCGCGCGCGAAGTGCGCATCGTGAACATGCCCGGCGGCGGGGGACTCAAGGCCGCGAACTACATCTGGCGCGCCAAGACCGACGGCATGCAGATTTTCTTCGGCAACGTCTCGACGCTCATCCTCGCGCCGCTCGCCGGCAGCGCCGGCGCGACGTTCGATCCGACCAAGTTCGTGTACCTCGGCCGTGCGACGAGCGAGCCGCGCGTGCTCTGCGTCGGCGGCAAGTCGGCGATCCGCTCGATACAGGACGTGCAGAAGCTGAAAAGGCCTTTCGTCTATCCGTCGCAAGGCACCGACGAGGATTTCTACACGATGGCGGTCATCGCCGACGCGCTCGGCTTCAAGGTGAAAGCGGTCACCGGGTACGAAGGCAACGCCGATACCGCGCTCGCGGTGATCAAGGGCGACGGCGACGGCCACATCACGGGCTGGAGCGAGTCGCTGGGACCGATACGCTCGGGCGACAAGCTCCCGATCCTCATGGTGAATTCGCTGAAGTCGCCCGACTACCCGACGATACCGGTGGTGACCGACATCGTGCCCGCCGCCAAGCGCGACAACGTGCGCGCGCTCGCCACCATCCTCGAGACGCACCGCAGCTACATCGGGCCGCCGGGAATGGACCCGCAGGCGGCTGCCGCGTTTCGCGCCGCGGTCACGGCCGCGCTCAGGGATCCCGCGCTCCTCGCAGAGACCAAAAAAGGCGAGCGGCCGGTCGCTCCCATGGAAGGAGCGAAGCAGCAGCAGGCGATCGCGCAGATCAACAAGGCGAGCGCGAGCCTCTCACCCATACTCAAGAAGGCGGTGAAAGAGATCCAGTAATTTCCCGGTTTTCGAGGTGGCAACCAGCGACGCGCGCATCCGCACCTACACGCTGGCGGAACGCGCGGCGCACCCCGATTTCGCCATACGCGACGAGGGCACCCGCTCGCGTATCCAGGAAGCGCACCGCCACGAGTATTTCCAGGTCCAGCTGAATGTCCGGGGACGCACGCGCCAGCACATCGGCGCCGTGGAGCGCGCGCTCGAGCCGGGTTCGCTCAGCTTCGTCCTCCCCTACCGGGTCCACCGCATAGCGCATCCGCCGGGATCGAAGTTTTACGTCATCAGCTTCGCGCAGCGCTTCCTGAGGCCCGAGCTCGAGGTCGATCCGCTGGATATCGAAGACGTCGCGTTGTCGCAGGCGCCCGAGCTCGCGCCTTTCCTCTACCAGGAGTTCCTCGACTTCCGGCTGCGGGGCGGCGAGCTCGACGCGGCGCAGGCCGCGTGCCGCGCCATGACCGCCGAGAACGGGCGCCGCGGCTTCTGCTCGGCCGAGCTCATACGCGCGCATCTCACGCTGCTCCTCGGCCTGGTGTGCCGCCGCTACGAGCCGCAACTGGTCGAGCTCGCAGCCGGCCAGGCGCAGCGCAGGAGCCGCCGCGACGCGCTCGCGCGCGTCGGACGCTATGTGCGCGAGAACCTCACGCGGCGCATTACGCTGCCGGAGGCCGCCGCCGCCGCCATGCTCTCGCCCAACCACCTCGCCCACCTGCTCAAGAAAGGCACCGGCAAGACTTTCACGGCGCTCGTGACCGAGCGCCGCATGGAGCGCGCGCGCGAGCTGCTGGCGCACACCGGGATGCGAATCTCCGAAATCGCGCACGAGGTGGGATTCGACGACGAAGCCTATTTCGCGCGCCGCTTCAGGCAGTGTCTGGGGATGTCTCCGCGCGAATACCGGGAGCGCCGGTCCGCCAGGAGCGCCTGAAGACACGAATCTCCTGCAAATCAGGGGTTGGCTCCATGGCGGGAACCCCCCGCGCGGCATATCCTGACGCCATGGAGACCATCAACCTGGAAACGGACGTGCTCGTCGTCGGCGGCGGCGTCGCCGGCAGCATGGCGGCGATCCCCGCGCTCGAAGCGGGGCTCAAAGTCGTCATCTGCGAAAAAGGCAAAGTGCTCGATCACTGCGGCAGCATCGGCTGCGGGGTCGACCACTACCTGACGGTGATGGACACCGGGCCCGAATGGGATACGCCCGAGTTCCTCATCAAGCACGTACCGGAGCTCACCGATTACATCGTCGACATGGCGGTCGCGAGCCGCGTGATCCACGAGATGCCGCGGGTCTTTCGCAAGATCGAAGCGCTCGGCGTCGACTTCAGGGACCGCCAGACGGGCGATTACTACCGCCTGCGCTCGTTCGGGCTGCCGGGCGCCTATCACATCAACTTCGACGGCACCGATTTCAAGAAGCACATCGGCGAGCGCGTGCGCAAAGGCAAGGCGAGCGTGCTGATGCGCACGATGGTCGTGCAGCTCCTGGTGAAAGACAACCGCGCTTTCGGCGCGATCGCCTTCAACTTCCGCAGCGGCGAGTGGTATGCGATCCGCGCCAAAGCGGTGGTGCTGGCAGCCGGCGACGTCAACCGTATTTCGCAGAACGCGTCGGGCCTCGCTTTCGACAGCTGGCACATCCCGTACAACACGGGGGACGCGCACGCGATGGGCTATCACGCGGGCGCGGCGCTCGCCAACATGGAGTCGGTCGAAGCGACGCTCACGCCCAAGGGATTCTCGTGCCAGGGGCTGAACGCCCTGGTGAGCCTCGGCGCGTATTTCGTGAACAGGAGCGGCGAGCGCTTCATGTTCAAGTACGACAAGAAAGGCGAGAACGCGCGCCGCGCCGTGATCGCCGACGCCGTCATCAACGAAGTGCTGCTCGGAAACGGTCCGATCTATCTCGACTGCCGCCATCTCTCGCAGGAAATGCTCGACCGCATGGAGCACACGCTGCAGGTCGACCGCTACACGCTGCCTGCGTACTACAAGCAGAAAGGCGTCAACTTCCGCGAGGAGCTGGTGGAAGTCTCGGTCTCCGAGCTCTCGATCAGGCGCAGCGGCGTGTATTTCCGGGGCAGCGGGCTTGCGGTCGACACCAACGCCGAGACTTCGGTCGAGTCGCTCTACGCCGCCGGCGATTGCGCGACGGTGAGCGGAGGCATCTCGGGCGCCGCGGTGCTCGGTCACATCGCCGGCGAAGGCGTCGTCGAGCGGCTGAAGGAGTCGAACGGGGCGCTGCCGGCGATCGATACCCGCGCGCTCGAAGCGATCCGCGCGCAAGCCGCCGACCACCTCACGGTGGAAAGGGGGATGCCGTGGAAGTCGTTCGAGGATGCGACCCGGCAGACGGTGACCGATTACGTCGGCGTGCGCCGCACCGACAAGGGCCTGAGGCTCGCGCTGGAGACTTTGCACGCGCTCGCGAAGCGCGAGCCCGCGCTCAAGGCGGACGACCTGCACGGGCTCATGCGCGTGCACGAAGCGAAGAACATCCGGATGAACGCCGAGATGATGGCGACCGCTTCGCTCGCGCGCACCGAGACGCGCACCGGCTCCGCGCACTGGCGTCTGGATTATCCCGAGCCCGACGAGGCGAACTGGCGCAGGTTCGTGATCGTCGAGCGCGGCGCGGACGGACCCGTCGTGCGCACGCTCTCCACCGAGCGTCCCCTCGCCGACGCTTTCGCGCGCTCGGCACTGACGGCCTAGCCCGCCATGGACACCAAACCGGACGCCGTGCACAACCCGATACGGATCGACCCCGAGGCCTGCATACGCTGCAACCTCTGCGACTGGATCTGTCCCGGGGACCTGATCTACAAGGAAGAGGACAACCGCGCCACCCTGCCGGTGATCGCGTATCCGGACGAATGCTGGTATTGCGGGCTGTGCCAGACGATCTGCCCGACCGACGCGATCACGGTGGTGTTTCCCGAGCAGATGGTACGCAATACGACCGACGTCAAGTCGCTCCTCGGCAAAGTCGTCGACTGAAGCCCCGGGTCCCGGCGCCTGCCGGACCTCGAGCGCGGCGCGGAACTTGCCGGCCTCCGAAGTGTATTAATATGGGGTGGGCCGATTTGCGGCCGGCATCTTCGAGGCTTGGGGGTCAATGAAAACAGCAGTAAACCGTTTGCGGGGCGTCGAGCGCGATATCGTGCAGACGCCGCAGGCCGGCGATGTGGCGCCGTATTACGAGCCGCAGGGCAACGAGATCGCGATTTTCGAAGCGGCGTACAAGCGGCGCCTGCCGGTCATGCTGAAAGGCCCCACGGGCTGCGGCAAGACGCGCTTCCTCGAGCACATGGCTTTCCAGCTGAACCGTCCGCTGGTGACCGTGCCCTGTCATGAGGACCTGACGAGCTCGGACCTCGTGGGCCGCTTTCTTCTCGAGGGCTCCGAAACCGTGTGGCAGGACGGTCCGCTCACGCGCGCGGTGAAAGCGGGCGCGATCTGCTATCTCGACGAGATCGTGGAAGCCCGCACCGACTCGACCGTGGTCATCCATTCGCTCACGGATCACCGGCGGCGTCTCACGATCGAGAAAAAAGGCCAGGAGATCGAGGCGCACGAGGATTTCACGCTCGTGATCTCGTACAACCCCGGTTATCAGACCGTGTTGAAAGACCTGAAACCTTCGACCAAGCAGCGCTTCATCGCGATCAATTTCGATTTCCCCGCCGAGGACGTCGAGCGCAAGATCGTGCTCAACGAAGTCGCCGGCATCTCGCCCGAGATCGTGCACCATCTCGTGGCCGCCGGGCGCAAGGCACGGCTCCTGAAGGACCACGGACTCGAAGAGGCGACTTCGACGCGCGCGCTCGTATACGCCGCCAACATGATGATCGCCGGGCTCGATCCGGTCGCCGCGTGCCAGGTCGCGATGGTCAACCCGATCACCGACGACATCGAACTCGCCGACGCGCTGATGGAGATCGTGCAGGCGCATTTCTCGGCGTAGCATGCGCTTCCCTCATCCCCGACCCTTCTCCCAGAGGGAGAAGGGAGATTCCACGTGTGCATGCGTTGATACGCACGCACACAGATAGAACTATGGAAGACACAGCGATACGCGATGCGCTGGTCGCTCTGAAGGACCAGAGCCTCGCCGCGCATCGCGAAATCGAGCAGACGCTACCCGACATCGTCCCTCACGGCGATACCGTCACGCTCGCGTGGCTGAGCGCGTGCCGCGCGCTGTCGGACTTCGATCGCGAGGCCGGCCGCGCCTTCATACGGGGGAGCGCCGAAGCCGAGCGCGTCTCGGAGACCGTGCTGCCGTGGACCCAACAAGCGCTGGAGTTCATGAAGTGGCGCGGGTCGTGGCGCGCGCTCGAAGGCTTCATGTCGAATCTGCCGCGCGCGTTCGGCTCGCTCGGCCACGCCGGCGAGCGGCGCTGGGCCGAGATCGGTTTCGCCTGGTGCTCGCGCCAGATCGACAGCGGCTCGGCTTATTTCTCGACGCCCGTGGTCGACCTTTCGGGGCGCCAGGGCATATCCGGCATAGAGCAACTCGCCATGCCGGCCGAAGAGCTCTTCGAATCGCGCAAGCTCATGCTCGCCACGTACCTCGGCGGCGCGATCCGCGTGAGGAACCTCCTCGGCGCGCAGGCGATCCTGCCGTGGGCGCTGCGCGGGGCCGACATCCTGCAATCGGGCCGCGCGCGAGGCGAAGCGTATTTCCGCCTCGAATCGGAAGAGAGCCTCGCGCTCCTGCTGGAGCACCTGCCCGGTTTTCGCCTCACCGACCGCAACCGCCTGCTCTCGATGCTGCTCGACGTGTGGTTCGGCGGCGCGTTCGATCTCAAGGAATCGAGCTGGTCGCCGGAGAAAGGCCGGCCTTTCGTGGAGACCGACGGGCGCACGCTCTATTTTCCGGCGGTCATGGGCAATCGCGACGAGGCGGTGCTCGGCGTGCTGCACGCCGCCGCGCACATGCGCTACGGCACTTTCGCGCGCTCGTCGATGCAGGCGCTCTTCGCCGCGGCGCACGTCGAATTCCCCGCGGCGGGGCCGGTCTCGTGGGCGCCGCTATTCGTGCGCTACGGCGACGACGGGCTGCGCTTCCAGCTGCTGTTCGACCTCTGCGAAGACCTGCGCGTCGACTTTCGCGTGCAGCACGAGGTGCCGAACTATCTGCAGCGCCTGGCCGCGACTGCGCGCGCGACGGGCGCGCGCCACCACGAGACCGGCGCCTATTTCGACCTTGCGCTCGCGAGCGTGGAAGGCGCGCTGCGCGTGGCACGCGGGGAAGGGCGCGCCGACGAGCGCTTCATGCCGCTGCTCGAGGCGGGCGCGACGGTCGCGGACGCTTATCGCGTCGCGGCCGATCTGTACGCCGAGGACGCGCTGCCGCGGGTATCCGATCTCGAGGCGTTCCACGCGGCCTATCTCCCGGGTCGCAGCCCCAATGCGAGCCGGCTCGCGCATCCGCAGGAGGACGAGGACCAGCAGCAGACGCAATCGGGTGCAGAGCAGCAGAACCAGCCGGACGAAGGCGGCGAGGAGGAATCCGAAGCGCCGCAAAACGCGGAGTCCGGCGACCAGCAGGACAGCGGCAAGCGCGAGGAAGTCGCCGGTTACGGCGAGAGCAGCGGGTCGGCGAGCCAGGCGGCGTCTAAGAGCGACACCGACCGCGGCGCCAAGGCGGGGAGCGATAAAGGCATACCGTATCCCGAATGGGATTACCGCGAGGCGCGCTACAAGCGCAACTGGAGCTGGGTGCAGGAAAAGCGTCTCGCCGAATCGAACATGGCCGAAACCACCCGCCTCATGAACCAGTATTCGAATGCGCTGAAGCGGTTGAAGAAAGCGATCCAGTCGCAGAAGCCCACTCGCATGGCGCCGCAATTGCGGCAGCTCGACGGCGACGACATGGATCTGAACGCAGTCGTGAGCTACGTCGCCGAAAAGCACGCCGGGCGCTCGCCCAAGGCGGACATCTACAAGCGCCGCGAAATGCGCCAGCGCGAGGTCGCCGTGACGCTGCTCGCGGACATGTCGACTTCGATCATGCAGCACCTGCCCGAAGGCGGCGGGCGCCTCGTCGATCGCGTGCGCGCCGGCGTGCTGCTCTTCGCCGAGAGCATGGAGGAAGTGGGCGACAGCTACTCGATCGCCGGTTTCTGCTCGAAATACCGCGACAACGTGAGCTACTACAAGATCAAGGATTTCGACGAGCCGCTCTCGCAGGAGGTGAGGAGCCAGATCGGCGGCATGTCCGGGAGGCTGGCAACGCGCATGGGCGCGGCGATCCGCCATGCGACCGCGTCGTTCGACGGCATCGAAAGCCGCAGGCGGCTGCTCCTCATCCTCTCCGACGGCCGTCCCGAGGATTACGACGACGGCGGCGACCGGCGCTACCTGCACGAAGACACGCGCATGGCGGTGAAAGAGGCGGTCGCCAAAGGCGTCCATCCTTTCTGCATCACCGTCGACACGATGGCGAACCAGTACCTGCCGCAGATTTTCGGCAAAGGCCATTACCTGGTGCTCGACCACATCAACAGCCTGCCGAACAAGCTGCCGGAGATTTACTTCCGGCTGCGGCGCTAGCCGGCTTCAGCGGCGCATGCTATCCGAGCTGATCACGTTTTCCGCCGCCGACGGCTGGCCGCTCGAAGGGCTTTTCTACGATGCGACGGGCGCGGACAAGGCTTGTGCGGCGCTCATCGTCCACGGCAAGGTGATGAATTTCTACACCGGCCCGTGCCGCATCCTGCCGCCGCACCTCTCGGCGCTCGGCTGCGCATGCCTCGCGATGAACCGGCGCGGTCACGATCTGGGCGGGATCCGCAACGGACGCGAATCGTACGGCGGCGCGTGGGAGCGCTTTTCCGAGAGCCAGTCGGACATCGGCGGCGGGATTGCGGAGCTTCGCCGCCGCGGCTTCGGGCGCATCGCGCTCGTCGGCCATAGCTTCGGCGGCATCGCTGCGGCGGCTTACGCCGCGGCGCATCCGCAGGCGGTCGCCGCGCTCGCGCTGTGCTCCGCAGGCACCGGCGGCAGCGGTTACCTGCTCCAGAGCTCCCGGCGGGGCATGCTCGCGGGTGATCGCCACGAGGAGATCGACGCCGAGGCCCGCGGGCTCGTCGCCGCAGGCAAGGGCGACGCGATGATCGCGCTTCCCGGATGGTGGTACGCGATCACCGCCGCGAGCTGGGTCGACCTTTCGCACAACGTGCCGCTCACGGTCGCGGGCGCGCAAGCCTATCCGGGTCCGGTGCTCGCCCTGCGCGGCGCGCTCGAGCCGCGCGCGCTGTACCCGGCCGAAGAAATCGCCGAAGCCGCGGGCGCCCGTGTCACGCTGGCCGTCATCCCCGACGGCGATCACTTTTACAATGGCGTCGAGGCCGATTTCGCCCGCACCGTGCGGGACTGGCTGGACGCGACCTTGGCCCGCGGCGGGAAGCCGCGGTAATCTAGAACCGTTTCAAACCCACAAGGAGAAGGTGATGGGCTATACGCTGGATGCATTCGCAAAAGACTGCAGCGAGATTCTGAAAGCCGAGAACAATCCCGGGGGCCGCAGCAAGGTGTGCTCGCTGCTGCAGAAAGCGCTCAAGGACGAGGATTTCGTCGCCAAGACTTTCGACGACACGACTCCCGAGCGCAAGATCCTGTACGAAGATCCCGACCTCGGCTTCTGCATCCTCGCTCACAACTACAAAGGACCGAAAGAGAGCCCGCCTCACGACCACGGCCCGTCGTGGGCGATCTACGGCCAGGCGAAAGGCGAGACGTCGATGAGCGACTGGGAGCTGCTCGAGCCGGCGAGCGCCGAGAAACCCGGCAAGGTCCGCAAGCTGAAGAGCTACAAGCTCACCCCGGGCATCGCGCACGTGTACAACGAAGGCGACCTACACTCCCCGAGCCGCACCGATTCGACGCGCCTGATCCGCATCGAAGGCACGAACATGGAGAAAGTGAAGCGGTTCAAGTTCCAGCCGGTGTGAGCGGGTCTGTCCCGGGGTTTCGCGAGCCTCGCGAAAACCGGGACTGACCCGGGTGTGCGCCGGAGTCTGTGCCTACGCCGGGGTCAGTCCCGGTTTTCGCTACCGCGAAAGTCCGGGACAGACCCCTAACGCGAAACCCCGGGACAGACCCCTAATGCGCCTCTGAAGGAATCGTTGGCAGCCCGCCGGCGCGCACGTTGCGCCGGTGGTGCGCGCGCACGGCGAGCATCGTGAGCGACACGAAGAGCCCGAACAGCACGATCACCGTGTAGATCGAGAAGTCGAGCCACATGAGCGCCGCATAGGTGGAGAGCATGACGAGGATCGAGAGATTCTCGTTGAAGTTCTGCACCGCGATGGAATGGCCGGCGCCCATCAGGATGTGGCCGCGGTGCTGGAGCAGCGCGTTCATCGGAACGACGAAAAAGCCGGCGAGCGCGCCTATCAGTATCATCAGCGGGATCGCCACCGCGAGGGTGTGCGCGAAGTTCATCGCGATCACGATCAGCCCCATCGCAACGCCGACCGGCACCACGTCGACGGCGCGCCGCAGCGGAACGAAGCGCGCCGCGAGGACCGACCCGACCGCGATGCCGATCGCGCACACACCCTGGAGCACGGTCGCCTGCGAGAGGCTGTACCCCAGCGCCACGTCGGCCCACTTGAGCACGATGAACTGCAGCGTCGCGCCTGCGCCCCAGAAGAGCGTGGTCGTGGCGAGCGAGATCTGGCCGAGCTTGTCGCTCCACAGCAGCTTCACGCAGTGGGCGAACTCGCGCACGAGATAGAAGGGGTTGCGGCTGGGCGCCCGGTGATCGACGCCAGTGTTCGGTATGTAGAGGTTGAACACCGCGGCGATGACGTACAGCCCCACGATGATCGCGATCGCGGCCTCGGGCGCGGTGTCGATGCCGGTCTCGATCACCGGCAGGTCGATCGTCAGCAGCCTGGAGGAAACCACTCCGCTCACCAGCACGCCGCCCAGCAGCGTTCCGATGATGATCGAGGCGACCGTGAGCCCCTCGATCCAGCCGTTGGCGACGACCAGCCTGTGGTGCGGCAGGTATTCGGTCAGGATGCCGTATTTGGCCGGCGAGTAGGCCGCCGCGCCCATGCCGACGATGCTGTAGGCGATCAGCACGATGACATAGCCCTGCATCCCCGTGAGCGCGAGGTACTCGTGGAAGAACATCACGAGGCAGCCGGCGATCTTCACGAGGTTGGTGATGAACATCACCCGGCCCTTCGCCATCGAGTCCGCGAAGGCGCCGACGAAAGCCGCGAACAGCACGTAGGACACGGTGAAGAAGAACTTGAGGAGCGGCGTCATCCACTCCGGCGTGTGCATCTGCATGAGCAGCGCGATGGCGGCGACGAGAAGCGCGTTGTCGGCGAGCGACGAGAAGAACTGCGCCGCCATGATGATGTAGAAACCGAAGGGCATCGAGTGCTGAAGGGCGGGCGGATCGAGACGCCACGTTAGGATTATGTTTCAATACTAGCCGATTTCCCCCGCTCCAGCGCACATGGCCGACAGGCGTCTGCAGGTTTTCTATACCGTGGCGAAGCAGCTCTCCTTCACGAAAGCCGCGGAGCAGCTTTTCATGACGCAGCCCGCGGTGACGTTTCAGGTGAAGCAGCTCGAAGAGCATTTCAACACGCGGCTCTTCGACCGCAGCCACGGCAGGATCGCGCTCACGCCCGCGGGCCGCCTTGTCATGGACTATGCCGAGCGCGTGCTCACGCTCTCCGAAGAGATGGAGACGCGCGTGGCCGACATGACGGGCACGGTCGGCGGGCCGCTCTCGCTCGGAGCGAGCACGACGATCGCCGAATACATCCTCCCCAAGATACTGGGGGAGTTCAAAGCGGAGCATCCGGAAGTCCAGGCGCACATGACGGTCGCCAACTCGGAGACGATCGTGAACCGCGTCGCCGATCACAGCCTCGACGTGGGACTGATCGAATCGCCGTCCTATCTGCCGACGCTCACGAGCCAGGTGTGTTGTGACGACGAGCTCGTCGTGATCTGCGCGCCGGGCCATGCGCTGGCGAGGCGCCGAACGGTGCGCGCGCAGGACGTCGCCGCGCTGCCGCTGGTACGCAGGGAAGCCGGCTCGGGCACGCGCGAGTTCACCGACAACTATCTGGTCCAATGCGGCGTCGCGCCCGACGACCTCCACGTGATGATGGAGCTCGGCAGCCCGGAGGCGATCAAGGGCGTGGTGGAGACCGGCATCGCGATCGCGGTGGTGTCGCGCGCGACGATCGCGAAAGAGCTCGAGCTCGGCTCGCTGCTGGCGATCCCGCTCGCGCCGCGTCTGATCCGCACGCTCTCGCTCGTGCATCCGAAGGAGCGCTTCCGCTCGAGGCTGATCACCGCGTTCGTGGAGTTCGCCATGCGCAGGATGCGGGAGATCGCCGCCACGGCGTAAAGCGACCCGTTGCGTCCCCTGACCGCGACCATCGATCTGTCGGCGCTCGCGCGCAACCTCGCGCTCGCGCGGGCCCGCGCGCCCCGGTCCCGGGCGCTCGCGGTCATCAAGGCGAATGCCTACGGCCACGGCCTGGCGCGCGCGGCGCGGGCGCTCAGCGACGCGGACGGTTTTGCGCTCGTCGAGCTCGAGGGGGCGGTGCGGCTGCGCGAGTCCGGTTACTCGCAGCGCATCGCGCTGCTCGAAGGCTTTTTCGAGCCGCGCGAGCTCGAGGTGATCGCCGAGCATCGTCTCACTACCGTGGTGCACAGCCTCGATCAGCTGGCGATGCTCGAAGGGCATCCTCCGGCCGCACCGATCGACGTGATGCTCAAGGTGAACACCGGAATGAACCGGCTCGGACTGCCGCCTGCCGAGGCCGCCGCGGCGCTCGAGCGATTGCGGCGGCACCCGCGCGTCGCCGCGATCATACTCATGACGCATTTCGCGCACGCCGACGAGCCTCGCGGCATCGCGGAGCAGCTCGCCGCATTCGAGGCCGCGGCCGCCGGCACCGGTCTTCCCCGCAGCCTTGCGAACTCGGCGGCGATCCTGCGCTACCCGGAATCGCACGCCGACTGGATACGCCCCGGCATCATGCTCTATGGCTGTTCGCCGTTCCCGGGCACCATCGGCGCCGAAATGGGCCTCGTGCCCGCGATGACGCTCGCGAGCGAGCTCATCGCCGTTCGCACGCTCCAGCGAGGCGAGTCGGTGGGCTACGGCGGCGCGTTCACGGCGGAGGCCGTCACGCGCGTGGGCATCGTCGCGTGCGGCTACGGAGACGGTTATCCGCGCCACGCCCCGACGGGCACCCCCGTACTCGTGGGTGATAGACTGACTCGCACGCTCGGCCGGGTATCGATGGACATGCTGAGCGTCGACCTGACGGGTCTGGAGGCGGCGCGCGTCGGCACCCGCGTCGTGCTGTGGGGAGAGGGGAATCCGGTGGAGCACGTCGCGGAAGCTGCGGGAACGGTCGGCTACGAGCTTCTGTGCGCTCTCGCCCCGCGAGTACGTCTAATTGAACAACCATAGCGGCGGTAGCCGCGTAAGCACGCCGTTGCGCCCGGAGCGCAGCGAAGGAGCGGCGTAGGTGTTTCCGCCGTTGCGCCCTTCGCTGCGCGAAGGAGCGGCGTAGAACTTATGGCCAAAGCCAAGACGCTTTACGCCTGCACCGAGTGCGGCGGCCAGGTGCTCAAGTGGCAGGGCCAGTGCCCGCACTGCCAGGCGTGGAACACGCTCGTCGAGACCGTCGCCGAAGCGGCCCCTTCGGCCAACCGCTTCGCGCTCATCGCCGACGGGGCGGGCCTGCAAAGGCTCTCCGAAGTCGTAGCGAAGGAAGAGGAGCGCCTCACGACAGGGGTTCCGGAGTTCGACCGGGTGCTGGGCGGCGGACTCGTCGCGGGCGGCGTGGTGCTGATCGGCGGCGATCCGGGAATCGGCAAGTCGACTCTTCTCCTTCAGGCGCTCGCCAACATGGGGGCCGCGCGCAAAGTGCTGTACGTGAGCGGCGAGGAGTCCCCGCAACAGATCGCGTTGCGGGCGCGCAGGCTGGCCGTGGATGCGCGGCAGGTCCACGTGCTCGCCGAAATCAATCTCGAAAAAATCCAGGCGGCGATACAGAGCGAGAAACCCGACGTCGCGGTCATCGACTCGATACAGACGCTGTATTCGGGGCAGCTCCAGTCGGCGCCGGGCTCGGTCGCGCAGGTGCGCGAGTGCGCGGCGCAGCTCACTCGCGTTGCCAAGGCCGGCGGGACTTCCATCGTCTTCATCGGCCACGTCACCAAGGAAGGCACTCTCGCCGGTCCGCGCGTGCTCGAGCACATGGTCGATACGGTGCTTTACTTCGAAGGCGATACGCACTCGAGCTTCAGGCTGGTGCGCGCTTTCAAGAATCGCTACGGCGCGGTGAACGAGCTCGGCGTTTTCGCGATGACCGACAAAGGCCTGAAAGGGGTCTCGAATCCGTCGGCGCTGTTTCTCTCGCAGCACGGGACCGAGGTCGCCGGCTCGTGTGTCATGGTGACGCAGGAAGGCACGCGTCCCATGCTGGTCGAGATCCAGGCGCTGGTCGACGACGCCCACGCGCCGAATCCGCGGCGGCTCTCCGTCGGGCTCGAGCAGAACCGTCTGGCGCTGCTCCTCGCGGTGCTGCATCGTCACGCCGGCATCGCGTGTTTCGACCAGGACGTATTCGTGAACGCCGTGGGCGGCGTGCGCATCACCGAGCCCGCAGCCGACCTCGCGGTGCTGATGGCGATCGTGTCCTCGCTGAAGGACAGGCCGCTGCCGCCGAAGCTCGTCGTTTTCGGCGAAGTCGGGCTGGCGGGCGAAGTGCGCGCGGTGCAGCGCGGACAGGAGCGCCTGCGCGAGGCGGCGAAGCTCGGCTTCACCCATGCGATCGTGCCGAAGGCGAACCGGCCGCGGCAGGCGATCGCCGGCATGGAGGTGACGGCGGTCGAGCGCGTGGAGGAAGCTTTCGCACGCGTGCGCTGACTTCCGGCGCACGGGTACAGTCAAGGACAAGCAGGCGGGAACGCCCCGTGGGTTTATCGGCGGCCCCCGTTGGGCTAAAATCACGCACTTTCCCGCAGTTCCCGGCGTCAATCCACGAGGAATCCCGATGAAAGTCCTGGTCACGGTCAAGCGCGTGATCGACCCCTATGTGAAAGTCCGCGTGAAGTCGGACGGCAGCGGCGTCGAGACCGCCAACATCAAGATGACGATGAACCCCTTTTGCGAGATCGCGGTGGA
>Ga0105106_10001791_pt1 | contig 15337 bp, 15 predicted proteins | sample PPLLaktember2015_5_FD_79109 | JGI IMG/M metagenome (GOLD analysis project Ga0105106, IMG submission 79109) | Freshwater sediment microbial communities from Prairie Pothole Lake near Jamestown, North Dakota, USA - PPLs Lake P8 Core (1) Depth... | ecosystem: Environmental > Aquatic > Freshwater >...
GCCTCGGCGTGACAGCCGCCGAGGGGCAGCCGCATCCCAACCCTCGCCCGGGGGCGGTCATCCGATCAGCCCACGCCACCCGACCGGCGGTCGGGCGACGCCAGGGACGGACCACAGGGCCAGAAAGGCCGCAACCTGGCCAGGACTGGCGGAATCCCCCGTGTCCCAAGGCTGTTGAAACAGGGAAGAACGAGGGGGATAGCCAACCGCCGCCGGCTGTGGTATGCTCCGCGCGGCAGGGGGTTGCACGGGTGGCCTGGAGGGCCGGGCAAGACCCGACGCACGGACGTTTCCGCTTTATTGACGGCCTAAGCCGATAGAACAGTCGTTCGCGTTCGCCCGGGTGGATGTGCTACCTTCTGCCTCTGGGAGTTATGTCATATGGAGCGCCAGCTCGCAGTTGATTGGGTCCTGAAGTCCGACGGGTATTTGGACGCCCTCATCGACTTGCCCACCGCGGACCGACCCCGGGGTTCCCGGGATGGCCGCTGGGTGGCCTGGGTCTGGTACGGCGTGGGTGAGGCGGCCGATATCTATGTCGCCCCGACGGACGGATCGGCTCCGCCGACGCGCCTGACGGCCTCCAGTGATGACACCTTTCTGTTGTCTTGGACCGCGGACAGCCGGTCGCTCATCGTAGGGCAGGATCACGGCGGCGACGAACGCGTGCGCCTTTTCCGGGTCGACCTGGATCGCCCGCTGACCATGGTGCCCCTGACCGAAGCCGACCCGGCCTACTACATCCAGGGCGGCGACCTGCACCCCAACGGCCGGTGGCTGGTCTACGGGGCCAACCTGGATCCGGACACGGGGCGGGAGACCGAGGTGACGCCCGTCCTCCGCCATGACCTGGTGACGGGCGAGCGGCGGGTGTTGGCGCGCCCAGAGAAGGCCGGGGCCACATGGCCCGTCCTCAACCCGACTGGCACCCACATCCTGTACTCCCGGAACGACCGTCATCCGGCCGGCCGGCAGGTCTGGCTTGTGGGCATCGACGGCCAGGGCGATCGCGAGATCGCCAACGTTGGCGATGACCGGAAGGTCTTCGGCTTCTGGTTCCCGGACGGCCAGCGGGTGCTCCTGCTGGCGGACGGGGACAGCCATCGTCGGCTGGGGATGTGGGATCTGGAGTCGGGTGAGCTGCGTTGGCTGATCGATGACCCTCAACGCTACATCGAAGCCGCCTATGTCCCGGATCTCTCCGATCAGATCGTCGTGATTGAGAGTCGGGAGGCCCGGGTGCGCGCCTCGCTCCTCGACTGGCGCACAGGGATCGAGGTCTTCGCTCCGCAGATTCCCGGGAACCTGATTCCGCTGGCCCCGGTTGGACCCGATCAATGGATCGGGGTCTACTTCAGCAGCTCCTGGCCCAGCGACCTCGTGCGGTTCCCTCTTGGGGCGAGCTCGGTCGAGGATCTGACCAGCCTGACGCGCGTTTGGGAGATGACGCCTCTGACTCCGGAGGACATGGTGTCGCCCGAGGACATCCGCTGGCGATCGGTCGATGGCCGGGAAATCCAGGGCTGGCTCTACCGGCCGAGAGGCGAGGCGGTCGGCACGATCGTTATGGTTCATGGCGGTCCGACCTACCACAGCATGGACATGCTTGACGCCCAGGGGCAGTACTTCGTCCGCGAAGGATTCAACGTGCTCGACCCCAACTATAGGGGCAGCACCGGCTTCAGCCTCGAGTTTCGGGAGGCCATCAAGGAGGATGGCTGGGGCGGCCGCGAACAGGATGACATCCGTGCGGGCATTGAAGCCCTGATGGCCAGGGGCATTGCCGTGCCGGGGAAGGTCGGCATCACCGGCGTTTCCTATGGCGGTTATTCGGCCTGGTGGGCGATTACCCACCTGCCGGTCGATCTGGTCGCCGCCACGGCGCCGGTGTGCGGCATGACCGACCTGGTAGTGGATTACGAGACCACCCGGCCGGATCTGCGCCCTTACAGTGCCGAGATGATGGGCGGCTCTCCGCAAGAAGCGCCGGAGCGATTCTATGAACGCTCCCCGATCCGCTTCGTCGACCGAATTCGCGGGCGTCTGCTGATTGTCCAGGGGCTGCGCGATCCGAACGTTACCCCCGAGAATGTCCGCAGTGTGATCGCCGAGCTGCAGCGGCACGGCGTCGCCTACGATCTGCTGGCGTTCGACGATGAAGGCCACGGGATCACGCTGCCGAAAAACCAGCGCATCCTGTACCGGCGCATGGCGGAGTTCTTCGCTGAGGCCTTCTCCGGCTCCGATGCGCGCGCCTAGACCGGCCTTGCATCACAGGTGAGAGCCGCCCGCCTGGCGCGCTGCTCTCCCCTGGCAGGGCGATTCCTCCGCTGGGCGGTCTGTCACATGAGCTTCGCTATCCCCGCTGTGCGCTTGCGCGAGACCGAGACGCTGCTCGCCTTCCATCACCCGCAGCCGAGCCATGCCGTCCACATCCTGATTCTGCCCAAGCGGGAGTACGCGTCGCTGCTGGATATCCGGCCGGAGGACGGAGCGCTGCTTGCCGACCTAGTCGGTGTCGTCCAGGATCTGGTGCGCGAGCTGGGCCTGGAGCACCTCGGCTACCGGCTGATCGCCAATGGTGGTGCATACCAAGACGTCCCCGCACTCCACTTCCACCTGATCGCCGATCGGCCCGCGGCTGCCTGAGCTCCCAGCCGGGTAGGCCGAGGCTCCCGGCCGCTCAGACGCCCGGGCCGCATATATAGACAAAACATGGGCATAATGGTATACTTAGGTGGACATCGGAGGGCGAGCGTGCGCAGCATCGGTTCAGTCGAGGTCAGGGTGCGTGAGGTGGCGGAAGAGCTCCGCACGGTCCTGTTGGGCCGAGTCGGCCTGATCGACGCCTTCCTGCCTGCCCTGGCCTTCCTAGTGCTCAACGCTCTGGCCGGACCACAACCGGCCGTCTGGGGCGCGCTGATCATCGGCAGCAGCCTGGCAGCCATCCGTGTTGCCCGGCGCCAGTCGTTTCTGTTCGCGCTGGCCGGCGCGGGTGTTTCACTGCTGGCGGCCGTGTCGGCGGGCTGGCTTCAGCGCGCTGACATCTTCTTTCTGCCCGATGTGTTGACCCACGCTGCTCTGGCCGTCATCAGCCTGGGCACACTCCTCCTCGGCCGACCGCTGGCAGCCTGGACCAGCCACCTGGTCCGGCGCTGGCCGCGGGGTTGGTACTGGCAGCCTCGCGTCCGTCCGGCCTACGCCGAGGTCACGCTCGCCTGGGCGGTGTACTTCGCTGCTCAGAGCGCCATCCAGGTGCTGATCATCCGACAACAGGATCCCGGCCTGATGGCCGTTGCCAGCCTGGCCGGCGGCTGGCCTGCCACCATAGGGCTTCTGGTGTTGAGCTATCTATACGGAACCTGGCGGCTCAGCCGCCTGGGCGGCCCGAGCGTCGACGAGTTCGTCCGCCAAAGCCGGCCCCCGTGGCAAGGCCAGAAGCGAGGCTTCTAGTGCCATCCATCTCGGTCATTCGACAAGGAGCGATCTCATGTCCCTGATTCAAGTCCTGCAGATCATCGCCGCGCTGGCGACCGCCGCAACCGGCCTGGTCTCACTGTTGGTGCCGCGCAAGGTCACCGGCTTCACCGGGCTGGAGCCGATCGGCGGGCGCGGCGTCACCGAGATCCGCGCCGTCCTGGGGGCCTTGTTCATCGCCCTCGGCCTGGCGCCGCTGTTCATCGGAGCTCCCGCCTACCTGGTGCTCGGCATCGGCTACCTGTCGATCGCGGCCGTGCGCGCGGTGTCGATGTTGATCGACCGCTCGGTAGTGTCCTCGAATATCATCAGCCTGGTGACCGAGATCGTTCTGGGCGTGATCCTCGTCCTGCAGCCGTAGACGACGATCGGCGCCGGACGCAGCTCTCCAGGCGAAGGACGGTATCCGTGACCTTGCGGATTGTGACCGACAGCACCTGCGACTTGCCGGCGGAGGTCATCGCCGAGCGGCAGATCAGCCTCGTTCCGCTCTATGTCAACATCGGAGGCGCGAGCTTCCTGGATGGGGTCGAGCTCTCGCGTCGCGACTTCTACGATCGCCTGCCCAAGGCCCACCCGGCACCGACGACTTCCGCTCCCGGGACGGAGGCGTTCGGCCGGGTGTATGAGCGGCTGGCCGACGAGGGGGCGACCGGGATCGTGTCGATTCACATCGGCTCCAGCCTGAGCAATGTCTACAACGTGGCCCAGCTGGCGGCCGCGGACTTCGAACGCATCCCGGTGCATGTCATCGACGGAGGCCAGATCACACTGGGGACCGGCCTCCTGGTGACCCATGCCGCTGAACTGGCCGCCGCCGGGCGCCCGCTCGACGAGGTCGTCGCTTCGGTCAGCGCCCTGGCGCAGCGGACGCACAGCTTCGCCGCGCTCGATACGCTCGAATACCTGCGCCGCAGCGGGCGGGTTAACCATTTCGCCTTCGGCGTTGGCACCCTGCTGCAGCTCAAGCCGATCCTGAAGATGCACGCCGGCCGGGCCGAGACCGATCGGGCACGCACAAGCAGCGGCGCCATCGACCGAATGATCGATCTGGCGGCGGGCCTCGGGCCGCTGGAGAAGGTCGCCCTGGTGCACAGCAATGCGCTCGAGAGGCTGGAAACCTTGCGGCAACGCCTGACTGCCCGGCTGCCGGACGTCCCCATCGTCCTGGTGGGTGAGGAGGCGCCCGTCATCGGCGTGCACGTGGGGCCGGGGGCCGTGGGGGTCGTGTGCGTCGCGGCCGCTGCGCCGGCCGATCATCAACACCAGGCAAGTCAAGGAGTTTGACCATGGATCTACTTCAACTCTTCCTCCTGTCCGGCGCGGCGATTCTGCTGCTCATGATCCTGCTCTGGCTTCTCAGCCTGGCGCTGAAGAACTCGAGCATTGTCGATATCTTCTGGGGAACCGGCTTCGTCATCACCGCCTGGATCGTCTTCGCCCTGACCCCCGAGGGTGCCCTGGCCCGCAGGCTGCTGCTTTGCACGCTGGTCACGCTCTGGGGACTGCGCCTCAGCCTGCACATCCTGGTGCGCAACTGGGGCAAACCGGAGGACTTCCGCTACCGGGCCTGGCGGGAGGAGGCCGGGCGGCCGTGGTGGTGGAAGAGCTTCTTCAAGGTCTTCCTCCTGCAGGGCGTCCTGATGTGGATCGTCGCCGCGCCGCTCGTGGCGGCGCAGTTCCCCGGCCGGCCGGCCGGGCTGACGGTCTGGGACGGCCTCGGGGCGGCCGTGTGGGCGATCGGCTTCACCTTCGAGGCGGTCGGCGATTGGCAGTTGACCCGCTTCAAAGCCGATCCGGCCAACAAGGGCAAGCTGCTGACCTCCGGCGTCTGGCGCTACACCCGTCACCCGAACTACTTCGGCGACGCGGCGCAATGGTGGGGATTCTTCCTGATCGCGGTCGCGGCCGGGGGGTGGTGGACCGTTTTCAGCCCGATTGTGATGACGACGCTGCTGGTGCGCGTCTCCGGCGTGGCCATGCTTGAGAAGTCACTGGCGACGACCAAGCCGGGCTACCGCGAGTACATCGAAACGACGAGCGCCTTCATCCCCCGGCCGCCGCGGCGGCGGGCGTGAGGGGGCTTCATTCACGAGAGGAGAACCGGATGAGGATCGCCAAGACGCTGACTGCGGTGGGCGCGCTGGCCATGGCTGCGGCTCTGGTCTATGGTTTCGCGGCAGGGAACTTCGCCGGCGAGGGGTCGTACCTGCTGGCGATGCCGTGGGGGATCGTCTCGCTGGTCGACCTGTATGTCGGTTTCGTGCTGTTCTCGGCCTGGATCATCTTTCGCGAAGGGCTGACCCTGCGAGCGGCGGTGTGGGTCGTCCTGATGATGGTCCTGGGTTTCTTTGCTGCCAGCGTGTATGCCTACCTGGCGTTGGAGAAGTCCGGCGGCGACTGGACGCGCTTCTGGATGGGGGTCAAGGCACCCGGCTAGATGCCGCCGGAAGGCGGCCCTCCCCGAGCGCGCCCTTGCGTCAAAGCCTGCCCATCCATGTCATTGCGAGGAGCGGCGCAGCCGCGACGAAGCAATCGCCTCGCGGGCGTGCAGTGCCCAGGAGGCGATTGCTTCGTCGGCCCTGCCGGCCGTCTTGCAATGACACACTGGCAGGCGGTCTCCTCGCCATGACCCGTGGGGAATGGCTCCGCTCGGGATGACTCCTTGGTTGGTTAGCTCGGACGTCGTGTGTACAGCCCGACCTGATTCCCGGTCGGGTCGGCGAAGATGCCGAACCAACCATAGCCGGGGATTTCCGTCTTCGGCTGCAGCACCTTGCCGCCCTGCGCGGTGATCTGCTGGAGCGTCCCCTCAATGTCCTCGGTATCGATGTAGACCAGCACAGTTCCTGCTGGGGCCTGCTGCGTGAGCGGGTTGAATCCTCCGCCTGGACCGCCTTCCGCCTCGAACGTGGCGTAGTTCATCTCCGGCATCGGCTGGATCTTCCAGCCGAAGATCGAGCTGTAGAACTGGCCTGCCTTCTCCAGGTCCGCGGCAGAGAACTCGATGTGAACGATCGGATGGCTCGACATGGGCGATCTCCTCCGTTGGCGATGATGGGATAACCCCGCACCAGGCGGGGTGGTTCATCCCCCGCGCAGGGGATTTCGACCGGATGGACGTCCGGCGGCGCTAGTCCGAGTCGGGGGGCTCGTCGATATGGCCGAGGATCCGACGCAGCGTGCGGAACCGCTCGCTAACGCGCTGCTCAGCCCGTGCGGCGCGCCGCCGCAGGAGGAGCCCCAACGCGCTCAGGCCTGCCCCCAGGATCAAGACACGCACGTCCGCCTGGTCGACGCTGAAGGTGACCAGGAAGATCATCAGGGCGATCAGCCCGATGAGCACGAGGGCGGAGCCGGCGCGGGAGGCCATGAGAAACGAAAAGCCCCCTCCGTCCAGCGCGGCGGAGGGGGCTGTCGGTCGCTAGGCGACCAGGGTCTGGATCTGCTCGTGCATATACAGCTGGACGTAGTAGTGGCCGCCGGCGTTCTTCCCGGATGAGCCCGACCCCTTCCACCCGCCGAAGGGTTGGAAGCCGGGCCAGGCGCCCGTGGTGGAGCCCTGCGGCCGGTTGGCGTAGTTGACACCCGCCTCGATGCGATCGAAGAACACGGCCGCTTCCTGCTTGCTGCCATAGAAGCCGGCCGTCAGGCCGTACTCGGTGTCGTTGGCCAGCTTCATGCCCTCTTCCATGCTGTTGATCGGGGCCACCATGGTGATCGGCAGGAACATCTCGTGCTTCCACAGCCGGTGCGTGAGGGGCACGTCGCCGACCAACGTCGGCTGGCAGAAGTAGCCCTTGGCAAACTCCCCGTCGGTGCGCACCTTGCCGCCGGCGAGGATCTTGCCGGCCTGGCTGAGCTCCTCCGTGAATTGTTTGAAGTCGCGATAGGAACCGTCGTTAATGACCGGTCCCAGGAACACGCCGCGCACGGTCGGGTCGCCGATGGCCAGCTTGTTGGTCATGTCGACCAGCCGCCCGACCAGCTTGTCGTAGACCGGCTTCTCGACATAGATGCGCGAGTTGGCCGAGCACTTCTGTCCCTGCAGGCCGAAGGCCGAGCGGACGATGCCCAGCGAGGCCCGCTCAAGGTCGGCGTGGCGCGTGACGACACACGGGTTCTTGCCGCCCAGCTCCAGGATGGCCGGGCGGACGTAGCGCCCGCCGGCGAAAGTGCGGAAGATCTTCATGCCGACGTCGTAGGAACCGGTGAAGGTGATACCGTCGACCAGCGGGTTTTCGATCAGTTCCTGGCCGATGGAGCTGCCCGGACCGGTGACATAGTTGAACACGCCGTCGGGCAGTCCCGCGTCGCGCAGCGCCTCGGCGATCAGGCGCACCGTCCAGGGAGTGTTGGTGGCCGGCTTCATCACCACAGTGTTGCCCGCCACGAGCGCCGCGCCCACCGGACCGCCGGTCAGCGCGCAGGGGAAGTTGAACGGGCTGATGACCACCCAGACGCCATACGGCCGCAGGACCGATACATTGGTGATATTGAAGCTGGGGATCGGGTCCTTGCCCATGGGCACGATGAAGCCCTTGTTCTCTTCCACCCGATCGCAGGAGTAGCGGATCAGGTCGGCGGTCTCGGCCGCGTCGCCGAGCCCCTCGGTGCGGTTCTTGCCCACCTCGAGCGAGAGCACCGCGCCGAACTCGTAGATGCGCTTGTCGATGATATCGGCCGCCTTGCGCATCAGCCGGACGCGCTCCTTCCAAGGCATCCTCGACCAGCCGTAGAAGGCCTTGCGTGCCGCCTCGAGCGCCTGGCGGCCGTGCTCGACGGTCCCTTTCTGGAACACGCCCAGGACCCAATCCTGATTGATCGGCGAACGGTCCTGGAACTTGTCGTCCGCCAGAACCTCTTTGCCGTCGATGATCATGCCGCGTTCGCGGCCCATCTCGGCCTTGATCTTCGCCAGGGCGTTCTCGAAGCGAGTGTGGAACTCCTCCGGCGGGTTGAACATCGTGGCGTAGGTCAGTTTGAAACCGGGCGCCTTCTTGGCGCCGGCCTTGCGGGCCGCCGGCTTGCGCGCGGCCGGTTTCTTGACGGCGCGTGCTCTCTTGACGACCTTCTTGACCGACTTGCGGGCGGCGGTCTTCTTCGGCTTGCGCGTGGCCATACGAGGGACCTCCTGGTGTGGGTGAGGACAGCGAGGCGTCGAGGCTGCCTGCGGTTGGATACGCTCGCGTGTCTTTGCGGCTGGGTATCGGGAACTGCATCCTAGTATAGCCAGGATGCTCGTCGCCGTCAAAAGGGGGATGTATACTCAGCCCGGCCGCTGCGGACTGACGCTTCCGGAGGTCCAAGCGTGACCTGGGTTCATGACCGCATCTTCGCCGCAGGCGGCGAGCGCCTTCCGGCCACATGGAAAGCGTTCGCGGATCAGACCGGCATCAGTGCCGTGCTGCACCTGCGCCCGCAGCGGCCGGCTGTGTTTGAGGGACCGCCGCCGCGGTCCTTCTTGTGGCTCGATGTGCAGGACGAGTCGCAGGCGGACGCCCCGACGCGCTGGCTGGCCGCCCGCTTTCTGGAGGACTGTCTGGGCGCCGGTCAGGCAGTTCTGCTGCACAGCAGCCTGGGCCGGCATCGCGGCCGCTGGGCCTTCGTCGCCTACCGCATTCTGAGCGGCAGAACAGCGGCCGCGGCGCTGCGCGAGGCCGCCCAGCGGCCCTGGCTCGGGCCGTACCGGACCGACCCCGGCGCCTGGGAAGCGTTCGCCGCCGAACTGCACGGCCGGGCGGGGTAGGGAGGAAAGATGCTCTTCGACCAGGTCGTCTATGTCGGGATCGACCCGACCGCTGGCGAACGCCCGATGCATTTCGCCGTGCTCGATCAGGACCTGCGTCTGGTGGCCCTCAGCCAGGGCGACCTGGAGACGGTGCTCGCCTTCGTCGGCGGGCTCGAGCGGGCGGTGGTGGCTATCGATGCGCCGCAATCCCCCAATCAGGGCTTGATGCTGCGGCCGGAGTTCCGCCGCCGGTTCGACTTGCCGCCCGGCGGGCGGAGCTGGGGGCAGTGGAAGGTGTGCGAGTACGAAATGCGCCGGCGCAACATCCGGCTGTACAACACACCCCGCCAGGAGGACGAGGCTCCCACCTGGATGCAGATCGGGTTCACTATGTACCGCCGCGCGCGAGAGATGGGGTTCCAGTTCTTCGTCGACGGCCGGACGCCGACAGAGCGCACGCTCCTGGAGGTCCATCCCCATGCCTGCTTCGCCGCGCTCCTGGGCCGACGCCCCTTCCTCAAGCAGACCCTCGAGGGACGCCTGCAGCGGCAGCTGATCCTCTTCGTCGAGGGTCTGGATATCGTTGACCCCCTGAATGTGCTGGAGGAAGTCACACGCCACCATCTGCTCAGCGGCCGGCTGCCGCTGACCGGCCTGCTCGACCACGACCAGCTCGATGCCATTGTCTCGGCCTTCACGGCCTACCAGGTCGGGCTCAAGCCGGACCGCGTGTCGCAGGTGGGCGACGTCCAGGAGGGGCTGATCACCGTCCCCGTTCCAGAGCTGCTGGATTTCTACGCGTAGATCTACTGGTTGCCGGCGAGCTGACTGCTCGCGGGAATCTCCCTACACCACCCGCACATCGAGCGAGCCCGCCAGAAGGACCGCCCGGGCGCTGTCGAACCAGGTCTGCGTGCATTCGATGGCGCCGGCGCTCCCGTAAGTCACGTTGAGCACGCTCATCGGCGCGGTGCTGGATTCCCAGAACGGCGCCAGCTCGGGCGGCAGGGGCGCCAGCGAGACCTCGTAGTCGGCCTTGAAGAAATCGTCGTTGGGGAAGGCTCTCTCCAGGTAGCGCAGTACCGAAAAATCGCCGCGCAGTTCGATCTCCCGCAGCGCCTCCTCCAGGAATGCCGGCAAGAGCGCGGTCGGCACGGCCGTGCGTTCGATGGCCACGACGGTCCACGGACCGCGTGGACGGCTGCGCGTCTCCCGCAGCCGGCAGAGCAACTGGAGGGTCTCGCCCGGCTCCGGCCGCAGGCCAGCCAAGGCCGCGGCTTGTGCGCGGCTCAGCTGCCGGGCGGTGAGGACGCCGCAGGCCTCCGGAATGGCCTGCGAGCGGGTCATCAGGCGGTGGCGGTGCGCGAGAGTGAACAGGGACAGGTGGTGGCGGCTGAGGCGGCTGGGGCGCTCCGGGCGGCGGGAGCGGATTTCGAAACCCTTGTTGGGGACCCGGCGCAGGTAGCCGCGGTAGACAAGCTCGTCCATCACCCGCGAGAGCGTGTTGCGGTGGATCGGATTGCGTCGAGCGAGCGAGAGCGTCGACAGCCGCTCGCCGAGGCGGAAGCCGGGCCGGGAGGTTCGGATGGCGGCCTCGATCGCCCGGCGCGCCTGGCGCTGCAAAGTTTCCGGACGGCGGCGGTCTAGATCAAGCCGGTAATCGGGGGAGGGAAGGCGCGGCCGGGACATTCACCCTCCTGGTGCCGGTTGCACTGTGCAACAGGATTCTACTATAATCCTCCCAGCCGGCCGCGCCGGCCGTCCGCTTCGGCGTCGCCCCTCCGGCGCCGCCTCCCCACGAAAGGGGACCCCGATGCCCGACATCCTTGAGAAGTACGTCCTGGCGATCGATCTGGGGACGTCCGCCGCCAAGGTGGCCCTGGTCTCCCTGCAGGGCGAGGTCTGCTGCTGGGAGTCTCAGAGCGTGCCTCTGCATGTCCTGCCGGGCGGCGGAGCGGAGCAGGATCCGGATGAGTGGTGGCGGGCGATCCTGACGTTGGCCAAGCGGCTGCTGGGCAAGGGCCTGGTCAGGGTGGAGGACATCGTGGCCGTCTGCCCGAACACGCAGGGCGCCGGCACCGTTCCGATCGACCGCGACGGGAACTGCGTCGGCAACGCCATCATCTGGTTGGACACACGCGGCGCCGAGTGGAACGCCCGCCTGCTGAACGGCCCGATTCGCCTGCAGGGCTTCGATGTCTTCAAGCTCAGCCGCTGGATCCGGATCACCGGCGGGCTGCCGGCGCGCACGGGCAAGGACTTCATCGGTCACGTCCTGTTCCTCAAGAATGAGAGGCCGGAGGTCTACCGGCAAGCCCACAAGCTGCTGGAAGTGGATGGCTACATCGATTACCGGCTGAGCGGCCGCCTGATAGCCACGCCGGACACGATGGGCATGTCCTGGCTGACAGACAATCGCAATCCGAATCGGATCGTCTATCACGAGGGGTTGATCGCCGCAGCCGGGATCGAGCGCGACAAGCTGCCCGAAATCGTGCGCTGCATCGATGTGCTCGGGCCGCTGCGCCCCGAGGTCGCCCGAGAGCTCGGTCTGCGGCCGGAGGTGAAGGTGGTGGCCGGTGCCTTCGATCTCCCGGCAACGGCCATCGGTTCGGGCGCGGTGGACGACTACGCCGCGCACCTGTCGGTCTCAACCTCGGCCTTCCTGACGGTTCACGTCCCGTTCAAGAAGACCGATCTGTTCAACATGATCGCCTCGCTCCCCAGCGCCATCCCCGGCCGCTATATCGTCATGGGCGAGCAGGAGGCGGCCGGCGTTCATCTGACCTTCTTGCGCGACAACCTGCTGTTCCCTGAGGATGCCCTTTCAACGGGGCCGGCGCCGCAGGACTATTACCCGGCGCTGAATGAGGCCGCCGCTCAGGCGCCTCCCGGAAGCCATGGCCTGATCTACACCCCTTGGATCCACGGGGAGCGCGCCCCGGTCGAAGATCCCTGGGTGCGCGGCGGCCTGCACAACCTCTCGCTCTCCACGACCCGCGCCGACTGGATCCGGGCGATCATGGAAGGTGTGGCCTTCAACGTCCGCTGGATGCTGGAGCCGATCGAGCGCTTCTGCGGGCGCAAGCTCGATCCGATCGTCATCGCCGGGGGCGGCGCCAACTCGGCGCTGTGGTGCCAGATCCAGGCCGACGTCCTCGGCCGGACGATTCGACAGACCAAGGACCCCATTCAGACCGCGGCGCGCGGCGCGGCCTACATGGCCGCCGTCGGGCTGGGGGCTATGCAATTCGCCGATATTCAGGCCCACGTTCAGATGCAGGCCGACTACCACCCCGACCCGTCCAACCGGAAGGTATATGACGAGATGTTCGCCGAGTTCGTGAACATCTACAAGCAGAACAAGTCGATCTACGCCCGTCTGAACCGTTCCCGGGATCACAGAAGCTGAGTAGCACGGCCGAGAGCGGGCACAGTCCCCCATGCGGAGGCAACGATGGATATGTCTGATTCAGCGGCCATGATGGCCGAAGTTGAGAAGGCCCTCAAACCCTACCGCGACACCTTCCCGGCCCATGCGCAGCTGCCTGAAAAGGGGATCGACCAGGCGAAGATCCTCGACGAGATCGAGAAGCTGCGTGCGCTGGAGGAGACCCGCTGGCGGGAGGGTTTCGTTTCGGGGGCGGTCTATCACGGTGACCAGGAGCACATCGACTTCCTCAACCGGGTCTACGCCCTCAACTCGCAAAGCAATCCGCTCCACCCGGACGTCTGGCCGAGCACGACCAAGTTCGAGGCCGAAGTCGTATCGATGACGGCGCACATGCTGCACGGCGACCCAGAACAGGGCGTCTGCGGGACGGTCTCATCGGGCGGGACGGAGAGCATCCTGCTGGCCATGAAGACCTACCGTGATTGGGCGCGCGCCACCAAGGGCATCACCGATCCGGAGATCATCATCCCCACCACGGCGCACGCCGCCTTCGTCAAGGCCGGCGACTACTTCGGGATCAAGGTCGTCCGCATCCCTGTTGGCCCGGACTTCCGGGCAGATGTGGCCGCTACGCGGGCGGCCGTGACCCCCAACACGATCGCGCTGGTCGGGTCAGCGCCGCCCTTCCCGCACGGCCTAGTCGATCCGATCGAGGAACTTTCGGAACTGGCCCGCGAGCACGGTGCCGGATTCCACACCGACGGCTGCCTGGGCGGGTTCCTGCTGCCTTGGGCCGAGAAGCTTGGCTATCCGGTTCCGCCGTTCGACTTCCGCCTGCCGGGCGTCACCTCGATCTCGGCCGACACCCACAAGTTCGGATACGCTGCCAAGGGGACCTCGGTGATCCTGTACCGCACGCCCGAGCTGCGGCACTTCCAATACTTCGCCATCACGGATTGGCCGGGCGGGCTGTACAACTCGCCGACCTTCGCCGGCAGCCGGCCGGGTGGGCTGAGCGCCGCCTGCTGGGCGGCGATGGTGTCGATGGGTGAGTCGGGCTATCTCGAATCGGCCCGGCGGATCCTGGAGACGGCCGCCTGGATGAAGGCGGAGCTGCGCAAGCTCCCCGACCTCCAGCTGATCGGCGATCCGCTGTTCGTGATCGCCTTCCAGTCGCCGTCCCTGAACATCTATCAGGTGCTCGAGTTCATGACGCAGCGCGGTTGGGGACTGAACGGCCTGCATCTGCCCCCCGCCATCCACCTGTGCGTCACCTTGCGACACACGCAGCCGGGCGTTCGGGAGCGCTTGATCGAAGACCTGCGGCAGGCGGTGGCACACGTCAAGGCCAACCCGCAGGCCCCGCAGGGCGTCGGGCCGGTGTATGGAATGGCCGCTTCGGCCGAGCTGCGCGGGATGGTGGCTGACGTGTTGCAGTGGTACATGGATACGCAGTACAAGGTCTAGCTGTGGCGCGGATCAACAGACGCCTGAGGGGCAGGGGGAGGGAACCTACACCCTCGCGGAGCAGCCCCGAGGCGCATCCGAGGGGGCCCTCGCCCCGTGCCCCCCGGTGACGATGTGCATGGCCCGCGGGCGTTGGCCCAGGCTGTCCAGCCCGATTGGCTGCGGGCAGTACCCCTCTCCAATGCCGGCGAGGCGAAACGAAAAGACCCCTGCGTTGCAGGAGTCAGCCGTCAACGCCCGCCAGCCGCCCTGCCTGTTCGCGGGGAGGGAGCCGCCGCAATCGGCGCGATACTCGGGAAGCCAACTTCGAGTCCAGGCGGGAGGAACGAAATGAACTCCGTCCGCGTGCGCCGGATGATCGAAACCGCGTCTATCGTGCTCTTCTTCCTCCAGGCACTGCGCGTCATCTTCTCGGTCCTGTTCGGGATCATCTACGACCAGGTCTTCGAGGGGCCGATGGATGCTTGGCTTGTGATCAGCGTGCTGCTCGTGTTGGGCGCGCTGCTGGCCCCAGCGGCCTTGCCTGGCGGGCTTTCGGCGCGATCTGTGGCCGTGCTCGCCGCGGCGGCCGCGTTGGCCCGCGTGGCGCTGTGTGTGAACGACGCGGGCGTCCGCTACTGGGGCGCGGTCGTGGTGCTGCTGGCCGGCGGGCTCTACCTGGCATGTCGTCTGTCGCAGGATGGGCGGATGACCTTCGTTGCGCTGGCGGCCGCGTTGGCGGCCGATCAGGTCCTGCGCGCGTTGGGGCAGACCTACGATCTTGGTCTGCGGGCAGCCTGGCTGCCGGTCCAGATCGTGTGGGCAGTCGGGTTGATGGGCATCGGCTGGCGAATCGCGAAAGAGGACGACCAGACGGCCGCCCGGGCAGGGTTGTCCATGGCCGGCGGGCTGGCCTTCGGCGGCCTGCTTTTCCTCGAGGTCTCCCTCCTGTCGCTGCCCAACGCGGTCGCCCGCTGGGGGGAAAACCCGTACGCGTTGGCAGCTCCGCTTGTATTTGCGGCGACGATCGCCGCCGCCTGGGATGCCGGGCGCGTAGCCCGACGGATGGCGGCGCACGCGACCAGCCTGCGCATCGTTCTGGCAGTCATCCTCATCACCTGCTTGCTTGTCGGCTACTTCGTCAATGGGCCGGTCTCGCTGCTGGCATTGCTGCTGGCCCAGATGGCCGCACTCTTGTCGCTGGGGACGCTCCTCTCCGGCAGCGGGCGCGGCGCGGGCCGGGGCCTGGCGCTCGGGTTGGTGCTCTTCCTGCTGCTCAACTTCCTGAA
>Ga0105106_10001792_pt1 | contig 15334 bp, 15 predicted proteins | sample PPLLaktember2015_5_FD_79109 | JGI IMG/M metagenome (GOLD analysis project Ga0105106, IMG submission 79109) | Freshwater sediment microbial communities from Prairie Pothole Lake near Jamestown, North Dakota, USA - PPLs Lake P8 Core (1) Depth... | ecosystem: Environmental > Aquatic > Freshwater >...
CAGGTTTCAGCGCCGGGGCGGATGACTACGTGATCAAGCCGGTGGACATGGAGGAACTGGCGGCCCGATTGCATGCCCTGATCCGGCGCACCCAGGGGCAGCTGCGCAACCGGCTGGCGGCGGGGGGCATCGAGCTGGATCCGCAGGCACGGCGGGTCTGGCTGGAGGGTGATCCGGTCAACCTGTCGGTGAGGGAATACGCCCTGCTGGAAAAGCTGATGTCCAACATCGGCCGTGTCCTCTCCAAGGCCCAGCTGGAGGCGGCGCTGTATGGCTGGGGGGAGGGCGTCGAAAGCAATGCCGTGGAAGTGCATATCCATCACCTGCGCCGCAAGCTGGGCAGCGAGCGCATCGTCACGCTGCGCGGCATCGGCTACATGATCGAGAGCACGTGCTGAGATCCCTCCAGGCCCGGCTGATCGCGGCCGCCATTTTCGTTCTCGTACTGTGTGGCCTGCTCGCTGCGCTGGGGAGCTACCGGGCCGCCATCATCGAGGCGGACGAAATCCTTGACGCGCAACTGGCCCAACTGGCCCAGGTACTGCTGTTCCTGAGCCAGGTCAACGGCGGCCTTGCCTCGGGCGACATCGGTACCGGGGTGCATTCGGACCACAGCTACACCACCTTCCAGATCTGGCAACTCAAGGAGCCCGGCCCGGGTGGCGAAGGGGTCTACCTGTCCAATCCAACCGACACGCGTCCCTTCCCCCGATTGATACTGCGTTCGGGCGATATGGACAATCGCCGTGCGTTTGATCGCAAGGATGGCTACAGCCATGCCGAATTCGCCGGACGCGCTTTACGAATTTTCGCCAGGACTTCGGCCGATGGGGTCTATCGGGTCATCGCCGGACAGGATCTGCGCGACCGGCAAGAGATGGTGGAGGGCATCGCCCGCAGCAACATTCGTCCCTATCTGCTGGTGCTGCCGCTGGGCATCCTGGTCCTGGTCGGGCTCATCTATCACAGCCTGGGACCGATTCGCCGCCTCACGCTGGAAGTCTCTTCCCGCGAGCCGACCCATCTGGCGCCCCTGGCAGTCAGCCACGTACCGAAGGAGCTCGATCCGCTGATCCGGGCCCTGAACGACCTGCTGCAACGATTGCAGACCGCCATGGAATACGAGCGCCAGTTTACCGGCGCAGCCGCCCATGAACTGCGTACGCCGATCGCCGCCCTGCACGCCCAGCTCGATGCCATGCGTCTGGCGGGTGACAAGGAAACCCGCATTCGGGCCCATCAACAGGCTTCCGCCACGGCAATCCGACTGGCGCGGCTGGTCAATCAGCTGCTCACCCTGAGTCGGTTTGATGCCGAGTCCCTGCCATCCGGACACACCACGGACCTCGCCGGGCTGGCCCGCGAGCTCTGCCAGGACATGGGGCCGACCGCCATCCGCAGGGACATCGACCTGTCGCTGCGCGCCCTGGCTGCGCGGGTGCGCGGCGATGAGGACGCCATGCGCATCCTGCTTCGCAACCTGCTCGACAACGCCCTGCGCTACACGCCCAAGGGCGGGCGTGTCGAAGTCAGTGTCGGGCCGGTGGACGGCATTGTCCGCCTGGTGGTGGCGGACAGCGGCCCCGGCGTGCCGCCACAACGACGCGCGGCCCTGGGGCAGCGTTTCAACCGCCTGGACCAGATGGATGGCACCGGCGTCGGTCTGGGGCTTTCGATCGTGCTGGGAATCGCCGATCAATTCGAGGGCCGGGTCACCTTCGGACCGGGTCTGGACGAACAGGGCCTGGCGGTGACGGTGGAGTTTCCGGTGAGTGGCGAAGCGGATTGACGACCTGGCCGGGAACTGAAAACAACGCTTTGGCAGCGAATCCTTGCCGAGCGGGGGCTTTGTTGGCATGGTGGCGGCCATGACGACGCTCGCCCCCGTGACCCGATACCAGATTGCAGCCTGGTTGATGATGGCAGCAGCCCTGCTGCTCACCCTCACGATCCACCTGCTGCCTGCGCTGCTGGCGGGCTTGCTGGTGGTGGAACTGGTTCATCTGCTGGCGCCACGCTTTGTCATCGGCAGGCTCGACCACTACTGGTCCAAGCTGCTGGTGGTTTCGCTCATCACCCTGATCGTGCTGGGCGTGCTGGGCGGATTCACCACGGGCCTGCTGCTGTATCTGCGCACCGAGGGCGGGCTGGCCGGTTTGCTGACCAAGATGGCCGAAACCATCGAGAATTCCCGTCAGCTGTTGCCGCCGTGGGCAGCAGCGTGGCTGCCGCAGGGCGACAAATCGGGGATCCGTGCCGACCTGGTCGAATGGCTGCGCATCCATGCGATGGATATCCGCCAACTCAGCGGCAACGCCGGCCGCGTGCTGCTGCATTTCATCATCGGCCTCATCATCGGCAGCTTCATCGCGCTGCGCGGGGCGACGCCGCACCAGACGCTGGCGCCGATGGCGCAGGCCATGAGCGAGCGGGTGCACCGTCTGGGCGAGGCCTTCCGCCGCGTGGTGTTCGCACAGGTGCGCATCTCGGGACTCAATGCGCTGCTGACCGCGATTTATCTGATCATCGTGCTGCCTGCGTTCGGGGTGCACTTGCCGTTCACCAAGACGATGATCGTCGTAACCTTCGTCGTCGGCTTGCTGCCGGTGCTGGGCAATCTAGTCTCCAACACGGTCATCGTCGTCATTTCGTTGTCGCATTCGCTCAATGTTGCCTTCGCTTCGCTGGCCTTCCTGGTCCTCATCCACAAACTCGAGTATTTCGTGAATGCCCGTATCATCGGCGGGCAAATCAAGGCACGTGCGTGGGAGCTGCTCATCGCCATGGTCGTCATGGAAGCGGCCTTCGGCGTGCAGGGCGTCATCGCGGCGCCGATCTTTTACGCTTACGTCAAAAAAGAACTGTCAGACAGGGAGCTTATCTAATGTCCAACGACGCAGAATCACTCGTCATCACCGCCGCCGGCGAAGACAAGATCGGCCTGGTGGAAGGCTTCACCCGGCGCATCGGCGAATCCAACTGCAACATCGAGGAGTCGCGCATGGCCGCGCTGGGCGGCCGCTTCGCGCTGCTGATGCGGGTGAGCGGCAACTGGGATGCGCTGGCCAAGCTGGAGGCGCGGCTGCCGTCCGTCGGCGAAGAGCTGGGCCTGTCGATCATCCAGCAGCGCACCCGCCCCACGCGAGCCGACAAGCCGCTGATCCCCTACACCGTCGAAGTCGCCGCGCTCGACCAGCCCGGCATCGTCAACAGCCTGGCCAATTTCTTCGCGCGCTTGCACATCAATATCGAGGCGCTCGATACCGAGACCTACCCCGCCCCGCATACGGGCGCGCCCATGTTCGCCGTCCACATGACGCTCGGCATTCCCGCCGACGCCCACATCGCCACGCTGCGCGGCGATTTTCTGGATTATTGCGACGACCAGAACCTGGACGCGACCTTCGAGCCGGTGCGCATGTAGTCGTCAGGAAAATAGTGTTAGACAAGCTGTCCTGAGCTGTACCGAAGGTTTGCCCCACCCCTCGCCGTTCGTCCTGAGCCCTTCAACTTCGTTCAGGAGAGCCTTGTCGAAGGACTTGTTCAGGGCTTTTCCTGTCGCAATTCCGCCTGCCTGCATGCCGCAGGCGATTTATTTAAACATCCGCCAGACGGATCGAGTCCGGACAATAAAAACCCGAATCGCGTGTGCGGTTCGGGTTCGGGTCAGATCAGCGGAAATCAGGGCTGAACGTATCGATAACCCCGGGCCTGTAAATCCGCAATTGCGGCGATACCGGCGGTGACATACCCGACGCCGGGGATCAGCACTGAGGTTGCATCAGGCGGCAGCTTGTTTGAGGCTATGTAGCCGCGGGTGGTGTTCTGGCAGAAGAGGAACTTCACACCCTGGTCGATAAGGGTCCTGACGTCGCCCTCGTAGGCGTTTACGCTGGTATGACTGTTACCGTCAATGCCAGTAAAATTCACCCCGTTCTGGATCACCAGCGGACCACCGCCACTGTGGACCACTGCCACGATCTCATAGTCCTTGCCGGGCCGCATCCCGTAGGTGACTTCATAGTCCTGGATCACGTTCGTGATGTTTTTCAGGCCATAAGCTCCGTTAGGGCTGCCAGTACCGTATTGGTTAAGCTGAATGAGCAGCTTGACGTTGTGGCGAACGGAATTGCACTGGGTCAGTTCCTGGGAACCGGGGCCGAACTCCTCGTCCAGGGTCATTCCGTTGACGAGACCTACAGGGCATTCATTGTTGCCGCCTTTGTCGTGGCCGTCTTTGTCTGCAAGAGCCGGGCCTGAAAGCATTGCGGCAAAGAAGGCACACAGGGTGAGTTGGGGGATACGCATCAGTCTTCTCCTCGAAGTTTTGGTTCATTGTTGGATGGCCCGATCAGCGGGGGGCCTTACGCTCTATTGACCAAGGAATTTGGTTACTAGAAAGAAGAAGACGGGATGGCCAGTAGCTTTATTCCGTTAATTTTTGGCAATTGAGATGTCTCTCCTTCCAGGTGAGACGGCCAGACCGGTTCAAGCGGTTCGAGTCTTTGCTTGAAGGTCATTGGTTGAGCCAGGCCGAGTCAAGCATCTCGCTTGGCTGATGGGCTCTGTGTATCGCTGGGCCGATGCGCCGATACAGGACTGCAATCCGCTTTTCTGCAGTTGCATCCAGCGGGGAACCTATGGTTTAAAGTGGGATCACTGTTGTTCAGCTTTCCCAGACGAGAATCCAGCCATGTCCAGCCTGCTCATCATCGCCCACGGCAGCCGCCGTGCTGCATCCAACGACGAGGTGCGGCGACTGGCCGAACGGGTCCGGGCGCAGCCGGATCTTGCTTACCGGCATGTCGAGGCGGCATTCCTGGAGCTGGCCGAACCGGGCATTGGGGACGGGCTGGCCGCGCTGGCAGCAAAAGGAGAGACCGAAATCGTGGCGTTTCCCTACTTCCTCGCCGCCGGCACGCATGTGGCGCAGGATATCCCCGAAGCCATCGCCGGCTTTTCTGCCGCGTATCCTGCGGTAAAGGTTCGCCTGACCCCGCATCTCGGCGCGTCGGCCAGCTTGCCTGCCACCATTCTCAACGTCGCGGCATGATCATTCCTCGCTGACGTTGAGCTCGATATAGAACATCGGCATCGCTTCGTCCTGCTTGTGCGAACGTGGCTGGCTGCGCACCAGCGCGGCTTCCACGCGGGCAGCCTGCAGCGCGGCGCGGTCGATCATCGCGGGATACAGCCGGCAGTGCTTCTCGACCGATTCGGCCTGCTGGCAGGCGGCCCGCTCCAGCGCGCTGCGGGTGGGGGCATCGAGATGCGGCAACAGCAGCATCCAGGGCGCCTGCCAGGCGTGGTAGTCGCGCACCAACTGGGCATGCGCCGCGTCCATGTAGGTTGTGGCGATGAACAGCGGCGGGAAGGCGTCGGCGTCGAGCACCCGGCCGTTCAGGCTGTCGCCGCCCCTCAACGTATGCAGGCCCAGTCCGGCGCCGTCGTCGGAGCGGCGGAACCATTGGGCCACGCCGCTGGAAAGGCTGTTCACATAACGCGTGAGATAGACCCCGGCGGGCTCGGCCAGATCGGTGATGGCCGCGCTCCGGAATTTTTCCTGCGCAGCCATGCCGGCGCGCCAGTCGAGCGGTGGCTTGGTGTCGGTTTCGCTGTCGGCGCGTACGCTGTGCAGCAGTGCCAGCGGTCGGTCGTTGCGGTCGAGCAGCCACAATTCGAAGCAGTCGCGAAAATTGAATGGCACCTCGCGATACACCTTGAGCAGATGCTCGTACACCAGTGCACCCATGTTCTCCAGCCGCTTGAAATCGTCTGACGGGAACAATGGCCCGCGCTTGAGTCCTTTTTCCGCCGACCAGTGGCCGTAGCGGATGTCGGAAATCATCGCCCGCCTGCCGGCACGCCCCAGTCCATCGAGCAGCGCATCGTTGGCCACATAGATGTCCCACTCGATGCCGTCGGTGGTGATCGCCTCGGCCGACTGGTGGCGAATGGTATGCATCACCCCGCGAAACGGGTTGAGCAGGCGCTGGGCATAGCATTCGATCTGCATGAAACCGAACTTTACAACAGCTGCGGGCGCTTTCGAATCATGGCTGGATTTTGCTGGATGAATCGTCCTTGACGGCCGTGCTCATCCAGGCAAACATCGACGCGCGCATCGCTTCTTCCACCGACACATTGATCGGCTGCACCCAGTCGCGCGGAACGAACACCGTGTAACCGCCGATCATGTAACCCATTGGCAGGTAAACCGCCACACGATCGCCCTGCAGGAAGCCGGCCGGCAGGTCATCGACGCGCTGGCGCGTGACCAGCCCCACCACTTCAAGATCCTGCCCCGGCATTTTGAGGATCACCACCGTTTGTTGGGCACCCTGCTTGCGCTGGGGCGAAAAATAAGCGGCAAATTCCTTGAGCGAAGAATAAATGCTCTTCACTACCGGCAGATTGGTGAAGGGCAGTTCCACCAGCGACAGCAGCCTGCCCAACGCAGGTTGCGATACCAGGAAGCCGAGCAGGAAAATGCCGACGATGCCCAGCAGCAAGCCCAGGCCCGGCACGTAGAATTCGCCGATGAAGGGCCGTATCAGCCGCATGGCCAGCGTCTCGCTCCAGTTCAGGAAGACGTATAACATGTAGATGGTCAGTCCGAGCGGCAACGCGGTGATCAGGCCGCGAAAGAAATATTGAGAGAGTTGCTTGGCCAATTGGGGATCCCATGACTGCACATGAAAATTTCACGACTTTTCGCTAGCATAGCAGCGTGGCGTTGCTCGAATCAGCGCCTTTTTCTTTTCCATGGAGAATGTCACATGAAAACCCCAGTGTTGATTACCCTAACCCTCCCCATGCTGCTGGCCGGTTGCGCCAGCGGCCCCAGTGCCGAAGAGCAGGCCGCCATGGCAGCCGACGCGCGCAAGGCCTCGACGGCGCTGGTGCAGAAACTTGGCGGCGAACTGAAAACCGCCATCGGAGAAAAAGGTCCGGAGGGCGCGATCGGCGTGTGCAAGGTCCGCGCGCCGCAGATCGCCGCCGAGGTGTCGAAACAATACGGCTTCGAGGTCAAGCGCGTCAGCCCGAAAAACCGCAATCCGGCCGCTGCGCCCGACGCCTGGGAAGCGGAGGCGCAGGCCGGGCTTGAAAAACGCATGGCTGCCGGCGAGAAGCCGGAAACGCTGGATACCTGGCAGATTGTCAGCACGCCACACGGCAAGGAGTTCCGCTACGCCAAGGCGCTGGTGGTACAGCCGCTGTGCCTGACCTGCCACGGCACCCCGGCTGAGATTCCCGACGGCGTGAAGGCACGCCTCGCGGCCGATTACCCGCTGGACAAGGCCACGGGCTATGCGCCCGGCATGGTCCGCGGCATCGTCTCGATCACGCGTCCGCTGTAATCTTCACCCCCGGCACGGAGATCGCATAGCAGGGGGCCGAAGCATGACGACCGAAGTCCCCTGTTCCAGTGCGTGGTGCGTCTACATGCTGCACTGCGCCGATGGGTCGCTCTATACGGGCATCACCACCGACGTCGCCCGCCGTGTCGCTGAACACAACGGCGACGGCGGGCTGGGCGCACGCTACACCCGCAGCCGCCGCCCGGTGGCGCTGGTTTATGTCGAATCTGCGGATAGCCGCGCGCAGGCTTCACGTCGCGAAGCGGCGATCAAACGGTTGGATCGTGCGCGCAAACTGGCGCTGAGCGCTGCCTCGCCATAGCCGACCCTGATTTCAGTTGTCGTAGTCGCCATCGAGGCGTGCCTGCAATTGCGGCAGGGCGACCTCGGCCGCGCGCCGGCCGGCGTCGATGGCAATGCCGGCGCGGTGAAATTCCATCAGCCCGAGATCGGCGAGCTGCGGCGTGATCAGCACATCCGCCGGCTCGCCCGCCAGCCGGCTGCGCGTGATCAGTACCTGCATGATGTTGATGCTGCTGGCCAGCACGTCGAGCATGGCGGGCGGCGTATCCGCCGGATCGGTGTCGTGATTCAGCCCGAGTTGCAACATGCCCGACTGGATGCGTGCCAGCATGGCGTCCACCGGGGCGGCGGCCTTGCCGCGCGTGTGTGGTTTGGAAGCGGGCTTCGGTTTGAGATGCCGCCCCAGCAGATCCGAATTCAGATCGACCGCGATCACGATGTCCGCGCCCATCGCCCGGCACAAAGATACCGGCACCGGATTGACCAGCCCGCCGTCGACCAGCCAGCAGCCGTCACGACGCATCGGGGTGAACAGCCCGGGCAGCGCAATCGATGCACGCACCGCGTCGGATACCCCGCCCTCGCGCAGCCACACCTCGCGGCCACGCTGCAGGTCGGTGGCGACGGCGCCGAACGGCCGTGCCAGTTCGCTGAAATCGCGGTCGACAAAATGGTCGCGGAAAAACGCAATCAGCTTGTCGCCCTTGATCAGCCCGCCGTTGAGCGACACATCCAGAAAGCTCATTACAGTCTGCAGGCGCAGGCTGCGCACCCAGGCTTCCAGCCGGTCGAGTTCGCCGCCGACATGAGCCGCTCCCACCAGGGCACCGATCGAGGTGCCGCACACCAGATCGGGCTCGATGCCGGCATCAGCCAGTGCGCGGATCACACCGATATGCGCCCAGCCGCGTGCCGAGCCGCCGCCGAGGGCGAGCCCGATGCGGGGTCGGGTTGCGCGCGCGGGTTTCATGCTCAATCCGCCTCGCGCTCGATGCCGCAACACTGTTCACGCTCCGTCGCCGGCGCGCTCAGGATGCTTCCGGTGACCGGGTTGGGGCGGAACACGGTGCAGCCCTTGAGGCCCAGCGCATGGGCCTGCCGGTAGAGATCCTCGAAGCGCTCGAACGGGATGTCGGCGGCGACATTGATGGTTTTGGAAATGGCGTTGTCGACAAAAGGCTGCAGCGCGGCCTGCATCTGCAGATGCGCGAGCGGATCGATTTGCCGTGCCTCGACGAAGGCGGGCGGCAAGCCTTCACCTCGCTGCTGCCGCCACAATTGGCAGGCGTGATCGAGCACGTTGTGGGTGCGATAGCGCCCGTCGGTTCCCAGCACGCGACGCTCCGCCTCGGCGGCGAAGATCGGCTCAATGCCGCTGGAGCAGTTGTTGGCGAGCAGGCTGATGGTGCCGGCCGGTGCGATGGCCAGAAGATGGCTGTTGCGGATGCCATGCGCGGCGATGGCGTCGCGAATGTCGGTCGGCAGGCGGTTGGCGAAGCCGCTGGCCAGAAAGGCGTCGGCATCGAAAGCGAAAAAGGCGCCCTTCTCGCGGGCGAGCCCGATCGACGCGCGATAGGCGGCGTCGCGCAGCGTCTGCATCGCGGTGGCTGCCAGTGCGCGCGCGGCATCGCTGTCGTAATCGAGGCCCAGCAGCACCAGCGCGTCGGCGAGACCGGTCAGGCCGAGGCCGATGCGCCGCGTTGCCCGGGCCTGTGCGGCCTGGGCCGGCAGTGGATAGCGCGAGACATCGATGACGTTGTCGAGAAAGCGGACCGCCAGAGCTGCCGCGTCGGCCAGTGCAGCGAGGTCGAGGCGGGCATCGGCGGCAAACGGCGAGACGACGAAGGCGGTGAGATTGAGCGAACCGAGGTCGCAGGCGCCGAATGGCGGCAGCGGAATTTCGCCGCAGGGGTTGGTGGCGGTCAGCGTTTCGATGCTGGCAAGCGTGTTGTCGCGGTTGATGGTGTCGACGAACAGCACGCCGGGTTCGGCCATGTCGTAGGCTGCGCGCAGGATGCGCTGCCACAGCGCGCGCGCCCTCACCGTGCGCGCACCGGCAAGGCCGGGAAACACCAGTGGCCAGTCACGGTCGTCGGCCACCGCCGCCATGAACGCGTCGCTGACCTGCACCGACAGGTTGAAATGCCGCAGCACCGCCGGGTCGCGCTTGGCATCGACGAAGGTTTCGATGTCGGGATGGTCGCAGCGCAGCGTCGCCATCATCGCGCCGCGCCGCGCGCCGGTGGAAAGCATGGTGGCGCACATCGCATCCCAGATGTGCATGAAGGAGACCGGGCCGGAGGCGATGCTGCCAGTGGCTTCGGCCACCATGCCGGCCGGACGCAGGGTGGAAAAATCGTAGCCGATGCCGCCGCCGTGCTGCATGGTGAGCGCGCCTTCCTTCAGCGCCTCGAAAATGTGTTCCAGATCATCGGCGATCTCGCCCATGACGAAGCAGTTGAACAGCGTGACCCGGCGCCCGGTGCCGGCGCCCGCCAGAATTCGGCCGCCCGGCAGGAAACGGAAGTCGTCCAGCAGTCCATAGAAGCGTTCGGCCCATTGCGCATGCTCGCTCCCTTCGGCGGCCGCAATGGCCTGCGCCACACGCCGCCAGGACGCGTGCACGTCGGGCTCGTCCGCGGCCCGGTAGCGGGTTTCCCAGATGTGCCGTGAAATTTCCATGTGGAAGGGCGAGGGCGATGTCATGGCGTGTCAGGGCTGGCTGAGTGTTGAGGCATTATCCGTTCACCGTAGATGAATAAGCATCGCGGGTTCAAATTTGAAGCGCAAGGCCAGAGAATTTTGAGAAATCCCGGGTGTCAGGTCCCCCTTTCGGCAGGGGCAGTCCGACCATGGACGGGTCGAAGCGCTTGGCCCCAGCAGATGAGCGCGCTCGGCTTGCTTGTGCGCAGCCTGCTTCGAGGGTAAATTGAAAATGTCTTTTTTAATCCGAGTTCGACATCCTAACTTTTGGAGCCTAAACATGAGAGCAACCCCTTTCCTTTTCAGTGTGCTTGGCGCGACCCTGATATCTGCCGGCACTGTCGTGGCTCATGCGGCCGATGAGGTTTATTACAATCCCACCAACAAGGCCAGTTCGACGGGCTTTACAACCGATTATGAGGATTTCAGGACCATCGGTTGTCCGGGCAAGCAAATACTCGACGCACCCTGCAAGGTGCCCGACAGCGATAAGGATGGTGTGTTCGACAACCAGGACAAGTGCCCCAATACACCGGCTGGCCGCAAGGTCGACGCCCAGGGTTGCGAACTGGATGCCGACGGTGACGGCGTTGTCGACGGCCTGGACAAGTGCGCCAACACGCCGGCCGGCCGCAAGGTCAACGCCCAGGGCTGTGAACTGGATAGCGACGGCGACGGCGTCGTCGACGGGCTCGACAAGTGCCCCGGCACACCGGCCGGCCGTAAGGTGAATGCGCAGGGTTGCGAACTGGATACCGACGGTGACGGCGTCGTCGACAGCCAGGACAAGTGCCCCACGATCCATGCGAAGACAGCGGATGGCTGCCCGGCCCCTGTGGTTGAGCCGGCCCCGGCCGCCCCGCCGCAAAAACTGGTGCTCGGTGACGTGCTGTTTGATACCAACGAGGCGACCCTGACCCAGGACTCCGTCGAAACGCTCGACAAGGCAGCGGCAAGCCTCAAGGAATGGGGTGACGTCAAGGTTGAAGTCGCGGGTTACACCGACAACAGAGGCACCGACGAATACAATCAGAATTTGTCGGTGCGCCGCGCCGATGCCGTGCGGACTTACCTGATCGGCAAGGGCATCCCGGCAGACCGCCTGACCGCCAAGGGATACGGGGAGACCAACCCGGTCGCTGACAATGCGACTGCCGAGGGTCGTACCGAGAACCGTCGTGTCGAACTGGTACCGATGAAGTAAGCGCTTTTCCGGCAAAGTGCAACGGGGACTTCGGTCCCCGTTTTGTTTGAAACGCTGGGGGATGATGTCGTTCCCGTTGATCGAGGCTATCATTCTTCAATGCGACAAAGCCTTGCCATTCCGCGCCTTGGGTAGCCTGGACGTGCCTACGCTCATGGAACGAATCAAGTCGGGGAGAGACTCCGTCGAAACGGAGTTCCGGCTTAATTTCGCCGCCAGTTCCCCGATAAGCAGGGTCGTTCTGACCGAGCGCGGCCTGATGGGCCATGTGCTGATACGGGGCGAGGACTATAGCGGGCGCACGCCGGCAGTTTCAGCACTGTGCGGCGATGCGGCGATGGCCGGATTTGGCGTGATCTATATCAGCGAGGGGCTGGTTCCGTCACTGGCTGCTGCGTTGCGGACCAGGGCTCATGCGGCTTTCGGTGCGGGCCGCTATTACTCGCTGCATGTGGGCATCGAAAAAGGCAGGAAATTCAAGGTCAGCAGGCAGGCCGTATCGGTGCTTCATTTCAATTCGCACACCACTGCCGGCAGCGTGGAAGAAGTGCGCCGTCGTATCCCCGGCATTCTGGACTGGATCAAACTGAGCAGCATCGAGTCGCCATTGCTGTTCGTCCTCGAAAACTATCACCTGTATTGCAATGAATTCGTGGTGGATCTGCTCGACCGCGCCAACATGTTGAATTGCGCGGTCATCCTGACGACACTGGGCTCGGACCCGCGTGTCGAATCCCCCGCCATCGATGTGAAAGTGTTTGAAAAGTGCGCGACCATCCTGGATCTCAACCGCAGACGGGCGAGCGATCACGCGGAGTAGGGGATTGCCGGTAAAACGGGCGTCGCCCTTCAGCCCGGGCCAGACGCCGGCAGGCCTGATCAGATCAGCGGGCTATCGTGCCGTTCACCCTGCTCGTACACGACATGCGCGCGCCCGACCAGCAGCAGGTCCAGAGGGCCGATACGCGAGACGTCCTTGTTGGTGTAGGGCAGGCGGTGCAGCACATAGCGCATGGCGTTCAGCCGGGCCCGCTTCTTGTCGTTCGACTTGATGACCGTCCAGGGGGAGTCGGCGGTGTCGGTGTAAAAGAACATCGATTCCTTGGCCTTGGTGTAGTCGTCCCACTTGTCCAGGGAAGCGAGGTCGATGGGTGACAGCTTCCACTGCTTCAGCGGATGGACCTTGCGCTCCTTGAAGCGGCGGCGCTGTTCCTCGCGGCTGACCGAGAACCAGAACTTGATCAGGTGCACCCCGCTGCGCACCAGGTTGCGTTCGAATTCGGGCGACTGGCGCATGAATTCCATGTATTCATCATCGGTGCAGAAGCCCATGACGCGCTCCACGCCGGCGCGGTTGTACCAGGAGCGGTCGAACATGGCGATCTCGCCCGCGGTCGGCAGATGCTGGACATAGCGCTGGAAATACCACTGGCCGCGCTCTGTTTCGCTGGGTTTTTCCAGCGCCACCACGTGCGCGCCGCGCGGATTGAGGTGTTCCATGAAACGCTTGATGGCGCCTCCCTTGCCGGCGGCATCGCGACCCTCGAACAGGATCACCACCTTCTGCCCGGTTTCCTTGACCCAGGCCTGCAATTTGAGCAACTCTACCTGGAGCTGGTATTTCTGCTGCTCATAACTCTTGCGCGACATCAGGTTCTTGTAAGGGTAGCCCCCCTCGCGCCAGTCTCCGGCCAGTTCGTCGTCGGGATTGAGCAGCCCCTTTCTGAAGCTGCTCTTTGGCTTGTTCAGCAGCGCGTCGCGCAAGACCGCGGCGTCTTCCGGCGAGGCGCCTGCAAGGATGGCTTTCAGCGACTCGATCATTTCCGGGCTATCGCTGGGGTTCCGGGAGAGGATGTCCTTGACTGCGACGGTCTTCGATTCCTGCGCGGCTTCGACGGATTCGTCCACATTGAATGTTTCGATGCCCCGCTTGCTGTGTATGGGTGAAATATCCCCTGCGGCCGCGATGCGGGTTTTCGCATTGCGACGGCGCGCGGAAACGCTTTGAGACTTGGCTTTGGTGGGAGGAGTGGGTTTGGTCGACAAAAGAGATCCTTTCGAGTGATCGAAGCTTGCGGGAAGCAGTGGGTAGGTTAAGCGTCCGGGTTGAATGAATGGACCGCCTTGCCAAAAGCGGCTGCACGCCCTGAAAAAAGACTCACAAGTCCAATTAGAGACCAAAAATTCCTTTTTGTGAATGCGTAACGTGATAATTTTCGCAGAACCGCCCGTTTTGCCGGCCGGGCTCATTTTGGCAGCCATCTCCAGGCCTTATACTTGGCGCGCGTCTTGCTCATCCTTGTTGCTGAATAGACACGTTATCCGGACGGACACGAATGATTTTCAAGCTCGAAATCCTGATACTCGCGGCGGGCAAGGGCACCCGCATGCGTTCCGACCTGCCCAAGGTCTTGCACAAGCTGGCCGGCAAGCCCCTGCTCGGGCATGTAGTGGACACGGCGCATGCGCTCGGTGCGACGCAAACCTGTGTGGTGTATGGCTTCGGCGGCGAGGCGGTGCCGCAGGCACTGGCTGACGACAAGCTGACGTTTGTGCTTCAGGCTGAACAGCATGGCACCGGCCACGCCGTGAAACAGGCATTGCCCTGGCTCGCAGACGACAGCGTGACGCTGGTGTTGTACGGCGATGTGCCGCTGACTCACGCAGCCACCCTGCAGCCGCTGGTGGCGGCTGCGCAGGCAGGCAAGCTGGGCCTGCTGACCGTGACGCTGGCCCATCCCGACGGTTATGGCCGCATCGTGCGCGAGAACGGTGCCGTCACGCGCATCGTCGAGCACAAGGATGCGACGCCCGCCGAGCGCGCGATCCAGGAGGTCAACACCGGCATCCTCGCGGTGGCCACCCGCCACCTGAAACAGTGGATCGCCGACCTCAATAACGACAATGCGCAGGGCGAGTATTACCTGACCGACATCATCGCAGCGGCAGTACGGGATGGGGTCGAAGTGGAGACACATCAGCCGGCACATGAATGGGAAGTGCTGGGGGTGAACAGCAAGGCGCAACTCGCGGAGCTCGAGCGTGTCCACCAGAACGAGATCGCCCAGGGTTTGCTCGATGCGGGCGTGACCCTGCTGGACCCGGCACGTCTCGACGTTCGCGGTACGCTGGCGTGCGGCCGCGACGTGACGATCGACGTCAACTGCGTATTCGAAGGCCATGTCGAACTGGGCGATGGCGTGCAAGTGGGCGCCAACTGCGTGCTGCGCAATGTCGAGGTGGCAGCGGGCACGCGCATCGACGCCTTCACCCTGATAGACGATGCCCGGATCGGCGAATCCAACCGGCTGGGGCCGTTTTCGCGCATCCGTCCGGGTACCGTGCTGGCGCGCGACGTCCACGTGGGCAACTTTGTCGAGATCAAGAACAGCCAGATCGACGACGGTTCCAAGATCAACCACCTGTCCTACGTCGGCGACACCACCATGGGCAAGAAGGTCAACATCGGGGCAGGCACCATCACCTGCAATTACGACGGCGCCAACAAGCACCGCACGGTGATCGAGGACGAGGTGTTCGTCGGCTCCGACACCCAGCTGGTGGCGCCTGTGACCGTTGGTCGCGGCGCGACGCTGGGGGCCGGCACCACCCTCACCCGCGATGCGCCGGCCGGCGAACTCACCCTGTCGCGGGCGAAGCAGCTCACCCTCAGCGGCTGGAAGCGGCCGGTCAAACAGAAGAAGGAAGGCTAATCATGTGCGGCATTGTCGGCGCGGTTGCGCAGCGTAACGTCGTTCCCATC
>Ga0105106_10001793_pt1 | contig 15331 bp, 10 predicted proteins | sample PPLLaktember2015_5_FD_79109 | JGI IMG/M metagenome (GOLD analysis project Ga0105106, IMG submission 79109) | Freshwater sediment microbial communities from Prairie Pothole Lake near Jamestown, North Dakota, USA - PPLs Lake P8 Core (1) Depth... | ecosystem: Environmental > Aquatic > Freshwater >...
ATTCGGAGTTTTGATCTTTTGCTGACCGAAACATCCCAAATCTCCCCAGCAAAGATCATCACTAAGGATAAATATGATGTTTGGATCTTTTTCTTTTTCTTTTTCTTTTGGTGCATTAATACAACCTGCCGACATTAAGCATGCCGTCGTTATGAACCCAGCACTGATTCTTTGCATAGTCTTTTATTTACAGTTCTAATTTATAAACAAAACTTCTATGTTCCTTTTGAAAACTTTCATAATTATCAGAGTGACATGGAAGTTTTTTCTGTTAATGGTTCTTAATAATTCGGATTCTGTTCCAGATTGGGATTATCCTGTATGGTAATCTCATGGATTGGCCACAGATAATCCCTGTTCGCATTGAAGGTTCGTGTCTGGACCAACTGACCGGTACGGCTAAGAACAGTGGTATTCATAACTGTTTCTGCAGTGCGCCATCTGCGAATATCACTATAATATAGGGCTTCATTTGCCAGTTCAATCCTTCTTTCAAGCCTTATAACCTGGCGCATCTGATCCTGTGTCAGTCCTTCCGGAATATCCGGCATACCGGCACGGACCCTTATCTGGTTAAGTGCTGCATAAACTGTTTCATCACTTCCTACAGCCTCATTCTGTGCCTCTGCGTACATCAGAAGAACATCAGCATATCTGAGTACAATGAAGTTTATCTCAGAGTTCAATATCACTGGTTGAGCCACATCGTCTTTATATGTGGTATACTTCTTAAAGCCGAATCCGGTGCTGAAATACTTGCTTTCAGGCACTATTCGGCCCAGATACATATATCCGGGAACGACAATTGTTTTGTGGAACCGGGGATCCCTGTTTTCCCAGGGATTTGCAGGATCATACAGAGTTGATTCCAGGTATGACATCCCGTCAGTCATCAGATAGTTGTTTGCCAGATCTAATGTGGGAGCACAGTTCATCTGGACCTCAAGGATATTATCAAAACCGTTGGTATAGTCAGGAGTCTTGAATTGTATATCAAAAATGATTTCCTTATTAAATTCATTCTCAAGGTAAAAGAGTCCCCTGTAGTCTGAAAATAAAATGTAATTATTCAGGTCCATTACAGCCTTGGCTGCTGCTGCTGCCTCTGCCCACCTGCTTTCATACAGCAGCACTCTTGCTTTTAGCGCCAGGGCAGCTCCTTTTGTTGCACGTCCTTTATCCGAACCGGAATAAGAGACTGGAAGTACGGAGGCGGCATTGTCCAGATCGGTCAGTATCTGAGTAAGGACTTCATCCTTTGAATTTCTGGGCAGATCACCCTGTTCGGCAAAATTGGGTGATGACAGAATCAGAGGCACTCCCCCGAAATAATTTACCAGTTTTGAATAAAAGAAAGCACGTAAAAAATATGCCTCAGCCCTGATTCTTTCCTTGAGATCATCGTCCATCACCACCCTGTCTATATTATCAAGCAGATTATTTGCCCGGCCGATCCCCTGATAACAAATATTCCATTTGTCCCTGAACCTGGAGTCATTTCCTGGAGTGTGGTTTCCGGTAGCAATCGCAATTTCACCGCTCATATTGTAAGAATTTGGGGTAATATTTTCTTCAGACATATATGATGTACCCCCGATATTGGAATTTCGCAGGACAGCATAACATCCGTTAATTGAAGATATCGCCTGGCTTTCTGTCTGCCACCAGTTTGCCTCATTATAAGAGTCAGTTGAAACAGTTTCCAGCCAACTTTCACTGCATGAATAGAAAAAACAGGTAATTACTACTGCAATTCCCGTATAAATTATCTTTTTCATAGATGTTTTATTTATTATGTTAAAAAGTAACATTACATCCTACAGTAATTATTTTTGTTGTAGGATATTCAAAAATGTCCTGCTGTGTAATGGTCTTTTCAGGATCAGTAACCTTATATTTGGAGAATGTCAGAAGGTTCTGTGCATTTACATATACCTTTATTATGCTTATTTTGATCTTGTTAGTCAAAACTGACGGAATGGTATAAGCTAACTGCACATTTTTAAGTCTCAGGTAGGATGCGTCCCTGAGCCAGAAAGTGGAATTTCGTGCATTTATCTGTGTCCCTCTTTTGTACAGGGAAAGTCTCGGATATTTGGCATCCGTATTCTCAGGAGACCAGCTGTTGTTGAAATGTTCCACAGTTATTCCCGCCCCGTTGAATAGCGGCCACGAAACATTGTGCCAGGGATAAATATCAATATCCTGAACCCCCTGGAAAAATGCACTGAAATCAAATCCCAGGTACTCAGCACCCAGATTAAAGCTATATGTATATTTGGGAGTAGCCCGTCCCAGTACCCTCATGTCATTGATGTCGATTTTTTCATCATCATTTAAGTCCCTGTATTTGATATCTCCGGGAGATGTTGCAGCATGCTGGAATGCGTGATTTTCGATTTCCTCATCGGTTTGAAAAAGACCCAAAGCTTCATAAAGATACCATGAGTTAACAGGGTAACCTTCCCTAATAACGCTGATATTTCCGTAAGAATTGGTAGCATATTGTATATTACCTGCCAGATAATCCACGTTATTATTAACATATGATAAGCTGGCTCCCATCTTATAGGTCAGTTTCCCTTTCGTGTTTGCATGAGAAGCGCTTATTTCAAAACCTTTGTTGGACATACCGTACAGGTTTGTGATTGGTCCTGTAAGATTACCTACCTGGCCGGGAACATTTATCCGGGCAAGGATGTCGGTTGTTTCCTTGTCAAAAACATCAACTTCAAGCTCGAGCTTATTATTCCATAAACCAAGATCAAGTCCGATATTTGATATTGTTGTTGTTTCCCACGTGATATCAGGATCAGAAAGTGTAGTTACAGCGCTTCCTGCAACAATGGTGTTATTGAAAGTTGTTCCCTGGTTTATATTTATGTTGTTCAGGAAACTGTAAAGCGAAATGCTCTGGTTCCCAAGCTGGCCCCATGAAGCCCTCAGTTTAAGATTATTAATTGCCGGGATGTTTTTCATGAACGGTTCTTCATTTATCCGCCAACCAACAGAAAATGACGGAAAAAATCCCCAGCGGTTACCTTTTGCAAACCGGGAGGAACCGTCGTAGCGGAAGTTAAACTCGAATAAATATCTGTCAGCGAAACTGTAGTTAGCCCTGCCAAAATAGGACATAAGACGTGATTCAGAGGAGGTTCCACCAGCATCCTTGTTAATGGTTCCGGCATTCAGCTCTGAAAGTTCATTTCCCAGGAATCCCTCAATGTAAGCATCGAAGTTGGAACCATAAAATGACTCCATGCTGAAACCAAGCAAAAGGTTAACATCATGCAGATCCGCAATCTTTCTGGTCCAGTTCAGTGTCTGAAAGAAGCTTGTATTTAGATTGTTGTTATTAATACGCTCGACACTTCTGTAGGTTTTTCCTACGAGCCTGGTAACCTGAGTTTTTGGATTAAGAAGAACTGATTCGGGAATAAAAGTATGAGTGTTCCCGTCATATTTAGTAACTGCAAAGTTCACCTTATACTTAATATTCAGTGGGAGAATATACTGAGCAAACATATTCACCATTGCTCTCTGAGTCTTCAAACTGCTAAATCCCTCTTTTACTAATGCCAAAGGGTGATAAAAGACATTATGACCGGGAGTTACCAGCCATACATCAGCCCATTGGCCATTTTCATACTGATAGTTTGGTTGGATCGGAAGGGAACGGGCGGTATAATTCAATACTTCTTCAACTCCCAGGTAGGGTTCATCACGATTCCAGTATGAACCGTTAATAATTGCTCCGAATTCAAGTCTGTCAGATTTTTTAAAGACCACATTCGAGTTAAAAGTATACTTTTTAGCATCTGTTCCCAGCATTACACCCTCCTGATTAAGATAGCCTATTGACAATGAGTAAATCGTCGATTCTGAACCTCCTGACAGTCGTAAATTGCTTTCGTACATAGGTGCGACAGAAAACATGAGATCCCACCAGTCGGTATTTGAATACATTGCAGGATCGTTTCCTGTCCCATAGGCCTCAATATCGGCGTCGGTATATGGTTTCGTCTGGTTTTCGTTAACTGCAGCCTGATTTCTGGCAGTCATATAGTCTACCGAACTGGTAACCATTTCAGGCAGGTATGTTGCCTGCTGCCATCCTACATAGTTGTTAAATTCCACCTTTAGCTTTTCCCTTTTTCCGGTTTTTGTAGTTACCAGTATTACGCCGTTGGCAGCCCTGTTTCCGTATATTGATGCTGATGCTGCATCTTTTAAAACAGAAATTGTCTCAATATCGTTTGGATTTACATCCCTGAGATTGTACTCTATACCATCGACAAGCACCAGGGGATTATTATTATTTAATGTGCCAATACCTCTGATACGGATTGTTGCATCATCAGCTCCAGGCTGTCCCCCTGCCTGGTTGATGTAGAGTCCCTTAAGTCCCTGTAAAGCCTGGGTCGAGTTGGTAAGAGGCCTTGCTTCGATAAATTCGGAATTTGCAGTTGTCACCGATCCGGTAAGGGTGACTCTGCGCTGAGTTCCATAACCTATTACAACTACTTCTTCCAGACGTGTCACATCAGATTCCAGCATTATATCCACAACAGCTCTCCCTGCAACCGGAATTTCCTGGCTTCCATAGCCTATAAATGAGAAAACCAGTATACTGTTAGGATCAGGTAATGAAATTGCATATCTCCCGCTGACATCAGTAATAGATCCTATGGTTGTCCCTTTGACCAGAACATTGACCCCGGGCATCAGCTCTCCTGACTGACTGTCAGTAATGGTTCCTGTAACAGTTCTTTGCTGCAATTCTCCTTTAATCCCGGAGTTGTCATCACTATATGCCCGCGTGATCCCGGATAAAGCCAGAATCATCAGGATAAACGCAATACGCATGGTTAGCAGTGATTTGCTCAGGGGACTAAATGATTGTCCCCTTGAAATGATAACTCTTTCCATAAAATGATTTTTTAAGGTTTATAATTCGGGTCTACCTGCGAAATTTACAAAAAAATCACAATTCTCGAACTAAACTTTTTTCTGGTGGTATCTCTCACAGTAAAATGTTCGATCTGCAACCTTAATATAATTTATCAGAATTTTCATGTAACTTAACTAAAAAAAATTATAGAAATGAATCCTCGATTTCCTGTATTAATTTCAGCAATTATTCCAATCCTTGTCTGTATTTCATGTTCCAGCCCGGTAGGGAGTTTTGAATATGAATCCGGATTCTACAAAATTCAGCTGATTGATTCTGTGCCTTTTATCAGTTATTTTTCAGTTGATGCACTGGGCCAGGGCAAACTGGATCATAATTCTGTTCTGTGGCAGGCTGCAGACTCCGGTGAATATGAATTGCGTAAAATCTCTGAATCGGAAGTGAAAATATTCAGTAAAAAGGGGACAGGAAAGACCGAATGGCTGCTGAAATTTGAAGAAAAGCGATTCAGCGTTGTCTCATATTACACGAATGATCAGGCAAAACAGAATTTTGATCTCAGGTTCGATAAAAATAAAAATCATGCAACACTCCTGGGAATAATGACAGGCAGAGGAAAGACAAAGTTGCCGGCTATTCTCCATCTGCCTGATATGGGAACTTTCAGGCTTGAAGCAGACCAGCCCGGTGCAATTGTTGATTATGATGCCAGACGATACCAGGGGAAAGGACACATCTATGTTACTTTGCCCGGAGCAACGGAGAAACAGGGCAGTATCAGTTATATCTTTAATATTACTTCAATCTACCCTTATTTTCAAGGAGTTGAACTGGAAAAGTATGCAGGCTTCAGACGAAATTATATCAATCTTTTCCAGGTAAATCCGATATTTCAGGTACTTGCAAATAATTCCTGCAGCGATCCGGTTGCTTTTACTTTATTTATGTCCTCCATGCTTGCACTTAAAACTCCGCCGCTTACCGATTCACTTTCGGCTCTTGATCTGGTACGGATGTCTGTTGAAAGATACCTGAATGGTATGAAAGGCTACGGACTGGTAGGATATGGAGAAGGTTATGAAGGAGCAGAAACTGCCGGCTGGCATTCCCCTTACAATTCACTCGATTCATACCCATCCCTTGTTATTGCCGCCTGCAATTATATTAAGGGTTCCGGTGATAATGAGTGGGCTCAGAGATACTACCCGCATATAAAACAATGGATGGATGCCCAGATGAAAAGAGATTATAATAATAATGGTCTGGTAGAATATGAACTGAGTGGAAATTCGGGTTCCTGGGACGGATATTTAAGACCTGCCAACTGGTGGGATACCATCGGATTTGGTCACGAGGATGCATTCAGCAATGCAATGACATATGAAGCTATGAATCTGCTGATTACGGTAGCTGAGATGCTTGGCAGGAATGAGGATGCAGAATTATACCGGCGTCTTGCAGAAAAGATGAAAGCCGGATATTTCCGGACCTTTTACAATCCGGAAACCGGTATTCTGGCGGGCTGGAAAAGCAAAGACGGTAAGCTGCACGATTATTATTTTCTGATGGTGAACAGCATGGCAATAGCTTATGATCTGGTACCTGAAGATATTGCGAAGAATGTGATGATGACCCTCTGGAACAAGATGCAGGAAGTCGGATATAAGGATTTCTCACTGGGTGTTCCGGGAAATCTTATTTCAGTGAGAAAAGTGGATTATACCCATCCTGACCCTCGCTTTGGAGGAGGGCAACTGGAAGATGGCAGCGATGCATTTCAGCGTTATGAGAACGGAGGAGCATCCATCAACTGGTCGTGGTTTACATTGAAGGCTTTGCAGAAGACCGGGATGGTTGAGCAATTCAACATAATTGCAGATGGGATTCTTGAAGGGATAAATGATGGTGCATTCCAGGGATCCTGTGCTGAAGGTGGCATGACCAAAGACTGGAAATCATGGTCATGGGAATGCTGGGGGTATGAAGGATTTCTTTGCGACGGATACCTTGTTTTAGCAGTCATGAATCCTGAGGACAAATAATACACTTTTATATTTAGAAAGCAAAAAATCAGGATATTTTTTCCCTTTGTCTGCAATTATGGGGATATTTGCTGTCATGCAAATAAAAGTCATGCAAATAAAAACTGACTCTCTATGGCTTTCACTGTTTTAAATGCAGATACGGATGTTGTTTCACTGACCAGGAAATTATTGTCTTTCAATACAATAAGTCCACCGGGAAATGAGTCAGTGATTGCCGGATTTGTAGGGGATCTGCTGGCCGGCCATGAATTTGATATAGAATACAAATCCTTTGATGCAAATCGTCTTCATCTTATTGCAGAGAAAGGATTGTCTTCAAAAAAAGCACCGATAGTTCTATCAGGTCATTTTGATACCGTCCCTCTGGGCAATAAGGAATGGACAGTTGATCCATTTGCCGGTGAGGTAAAAAACGGTAAGATCTGGGGAAGGGGTTCGAGCGATATGAAAGGTGGCCTGGCAGCAATGATACTTGCATCGATAAGTGCATTTGCCGGGGCACCTCCCGAAGGAGGCATAAGGATCATATTTACTGCTGGAGAAGAAATGGGATGCCGTGGGATAACAAAGCTGGTAGACGAAAAAGGACTGCACGGCGATGCCAGTGCAGTAATTGTAGGTGAACCGACAGCAAACCTCCCCGCCACTGGTCATAAAGGAGCTATCTATCTGAATGTTGTCGCGCATGGAAGAACCGCCCATTCATCAATGCCTGAACTGGGTGACAATGCAATTTATAAAGCTGTAAGATCCATCAACAAAATAATGGATTTCAGGTTTGATGCAGATCCTGATCCACTGCTTGGCCTGCCAACTGTTAATGTTGGAATGATAAGCGGAGGGATGAACCTCAATTCGGTACCTGATCATGCGGAGTTTACAATAGATTTCAGAACAACAACCAGGGTAGATCATAGTAAAATCCTTGAAAAGCTTACCGGAGAAATCGGTAATGAAACAGAGATTGAGACGCTTGTTGATCTGAAACCGGTCTTTACCCCGGAAGATGTTCCTTTTGTTAAGCTAGTTTACAAGGTCTGTGGTATCGAAAAACCGGCATCCGGATTTCCGATGGCCCTCCCATATCTGACCGACGGAGCCGTACTCCAGAGATTCTACAAGGGTGCACCGACTATTATTCTCGGGCCGGGATTACCCGAAATGGCACACCAGACTGACGAATACTGTCTTGTTAAGGAACTGGAAAAATCTGTAAATATTTATAAGGATATAATAATTAACTGGAGGAATTAAAAAATGGATAATTACATAGAGAAAATTAAAGATGAATCGCAACTCGATGAATTGATTTCCAGACCGGGTACCGAAGCAGTTAAAATGTTTTCGCGGATAGATGGAGACATAATGTTTTTAGGTATATCAGGAAAGATCGGACCATCACTTGCCAGAATGGCAAAACGGGCCTGCGATGAAGCCAATGTTAAAAAACATTTAACCGGAGTAGCTCTCTTTGATTCGGATGAACAGCAAAAAAACTTTGAACGGGAGGGAATCGAAATCATTAATGGTAATCTGCTCGATACCGGTTTCCTCAATAGTTTGCCGGTTCCAAAAAATGTATTTTACCTGGCAGGGATGAAGTTTGGTTCAGTTGACAATCTCCCTCTGACCTGGGCAGTCAACTCCCTTTTACCAGGATTGGTTGCCGAACGATTCAACAAATCAAGGATTGTTGCCTTCTCAACCGGTTGTGTATATCCTCTCGTCCCCGTCAGTTCCGGAGGATCAGTTGAGTCTGATCCACCTGTTGCAATCGGTGAATATGCTCAGTCATGTTTGGGAAGAGAGAGAATGTTTGAATACGGAAGCAATAAGAACAAAACGGAAATAACCCTGATCCGTTTAAACTATTCCGTGGAAATGCGATACGGAGTGCTGGTTGATATCGCTGTTAAAGTCTTTAATGATCAGCCCGTAGATCTGACAATGGGTCATTTTAATGTGATCTGGCAGGGCGATGTTAATGATTTTGTTCTACGGTCACTGGAATATGCAAAATCCCCGGCAAAAATACTTAATGTTACAGGGCCGGAAATTCTTTCTGTTCGTGAAGTTGCATCGGATTTTGGTAAACTATTCGGGAAAAAACCGGCTTTTGTAAACAAGGAAGCCGAAACAGCATTGTTAAGCAATTCATCGGAAGCATTTAAATTGTTTGGAAAACCTAAGGTACCTGTATATCAAGTAATTAAATGGATTGCAGAGTGGATGAAAGACGGGAAGAGGTTATTGGGAAAGCCAACACATTTTGAAGTCAGGGATGGAAAATATTAGCAAAATTCATAATAATAAAACAGATGATCCCAAAAGATGTCAGAGCAGCCCTCAATAAGGGCGTTGTAATCCCCGCTCTTCCGCTTGCACTAAACAATAAACGGATATTTGATGAACGGCGTCAGCGAGCGCTGATCCGATACTATCTTGATGCCGGTGCAGGAGGAATTGCAGTCGGAGTACATACCACCCAGTTTGCAATACGACAGCCGGAAATTAATCTATATTCTCCCCTGCTGGAGATTGCAAGGGAAGAATTCGACAGGTTTACCGCCAATACCAGAAAACCTGTGATCCGGATTGCCGGCGTTATTGGAAAAACCGGTCAGGCTTTAAAAGAGGCGCAAACTGCATCGAAACTTGGATTTCATGCTGCTCTTTTAAGTCTGGCTGCATTTAAGGAATCCCCGAACAGTACAATTATCAAACACTGTAAGGAAGTAGCCGGGATAATGCCATTATTTGGCTTCTACCTCCAGCCGGCTGTCGGGGGAAGAATACTCGATGTTGATTTTTGGCGGGAGTTTGCTCAGATACAGAACGTTATCGCAATAAAAATAGCTCCGTTCAACAGATATCAGACACTTGATGTTGTGCGCGGAGTTGTTGAATCAGGCCGGTCAAAGGAAATTGCTTTATATACAGGGAATGATGATAATATTCTTATTGACCTTCTTTCAGAATACAAAATTCAATCGGAAGGAAAAACAATTACAAAGGGGATCGCCGGCGGATTGCTCGGGCACTGGGCTGTATGGACCCGCTCTGCAGTACAGCTTCTGGATGATGTTCATAGTGGTGTTTTTAAGGGTGACTTCAAACAAGCATTAATCCTGGCTAACAAGATCACAGATTGCAATTCAGCATTCTTTGATACAGCCAATAACTATAAGGGGTGCATTACGGGGATTCATGAGGTTTTGCGGAGACAGGGCTTGTTTAAAGGAATCTGGACACTTGACAGGGATGAAAAGCTTTCGCCCGGCCAGAATAAAGAGATAGACAGGGTATATGCTGCCTACCCTGAACTAAATGATGATGCATTTATTACTGAGAACCTCCATAAATGGCTCTCATAATCAATAACAGGGATTTTTATGTCCGGTAATTCCGATGTCTCTATCAGACCAATGAATATTAATGACCTGAAGAGGGCTATGGAATTATCGTACCTCGAGGGCTGGAACCAGACTGAACGGGACTGGAGATTATTGATTGAGAATCCGTTGAACATCTGTATAGTTGCGGAACAGAACAACCTGGTTGCCGGAACTGCAACCGGTCTGAATCATTCAAATGAAGTGGGCTGGATTGGCATGGTTATAGTCGATAAAACCTGCAGGGGACAGGGAGTTGGAAAAATGCTTCTCACAAGTATGATTGAACTGCTTTCGGTGGTAAGATCTGTCAAACTGGATGCCACGCCTGCCGGTGAGCCGTTGTACCGGAAGCTGGGCTTCACCGAAGAACGTTTAATCTACAGGATGACGAATCCTTCATCAGGAAATCCGGGAAAGGATTCCTCTGGTTTTGAATCCATTAAGATTGAGCCGGAGAGCCTTCCCGCAATACTGAATCTTGACAGGGAGTTATTCGGTGCTGACAGAGCATATCTTATCAGAACTCTCTTTGAATCTTATCCCGGTAAAGCATTCATGATCAGGAATAACGGCAAGCCCGAAGGCTATGTTTTTGGTAGGGACGGCATCAGGTTTAATCATATCGGTCCCCTCTTTGCCTTTTCACCGGATGCAGCCAGGTCACTTTTTATAAAAGCCTCGGAATCACTTTTTAATAAGCCTGTTGTTCTGGATGTTCCGGATGATAAAACTAATTTTACCACCTGGCTCGAATCGGCAGGATTTGTTAAACAGCGGTATTTTATCAGGATGTATCTTAATAATAATTCTTACCCGGGACAGGCACAATATCAGTATCTGATTGCGGGTCCTGAGTTCGGATAGGTTCACCGGTTGTTCCTATTTTCCTTTATACATTTTATTATATTCCGCCTGAAGGGCTGACAGATCCAGAGTGTTTGCGTCACCATTATGGATCACCACCCGGTACCTCAGTGTCACTGGATTATCAAGTTTAGTTCTTTCCCTGCCCGGAAAAACAACATTCTGCATGCTTCTTTCCTGTCTGAGTATCCATGGTTCAGGGTAGTTCGGTGTCGATTTATGACAAAGTATTGCAAGTCCGGTTTTTTCACCGTTGCTGTTAAGACTAGAGGAAATATCCATCCAGGGACCTGAAATTATCTGGAGATTCTGAGGTGTAACACGACCTTTCCCGGAAGTGAAAACTGTATTTTCAGGCAGCTTTACCCTTACGCAAAATCCTCCATAACCTTTTTCATCATCCGACCCGCCTAACTGAACTCCGGTTGTAAGAGGTTTCAGGACAATCTCAAAATCAATTTTACGGATATTCACCTCACTCCTGTGAACTGTTATTGTTGTGTTCTCTTCAACAAAGGGTTTTCCGTTCTGCCAGGCTGATGATTTCCATAAAACATCTATGTTAAATTGAGCAATTTTTTTACTCATTTTCTTCTTAACTCTTGCTACCTCCTGGGAGATATTTTCCATCATCCACTGGTCCCCAATGCTCTGATTATCAATATAAATCTGATGCCAGGCCCAGAAAATTCCACGGTGATGCAGGTGATCAGCAGGAAATTCCTCAGTTATGTTATCACCCTGCAGATTATAAACCGGATGCAGATAGTTGTTGAAGCTGAACAAATTCTTTACTGCTTTCGGTTCACGCTGATAAAAGAAAACAGGATTCCCGTTTTCCAGAAGCTTTATACCCTCGCTATTCTCCTCCATTATGAAGTGTGTTTTTTTTGCCGGTGTCATTCCGGCGAATATAAAAATAGCAATAAATGCTGTAATTAACTTAATCTGTTTTTTCATTTGTTTGCAGTTTATAGATTCTTTGTTTTTGGCAGAAACGATACAATTAAAGCGCCTGTAAGTGCGACGCCAATCAATATTATAAAGCCGAGTGAATAGTTATTATTTATATCAAACATCCTTCCGAGGAACATTGGGAACAGGGATTCGGCAACGCCATCGGCAACAAGTATTATCCCCATTGTCCTGCCCAGTGCACGCACACCAAACAGATCTCCTGCCATAAGAGGAATGATCATGTAGTCGCCTCCAAGGCCGATCCCGAAGATGACTGCAAAAATATAAATGCGTCCGGGAAAATCTGGCACCAGTAACAATGGAATAGCCAGGGCTACAATCATATAGATCAGTATCATAACATATTTGCGATGAAAAAGGTCAGCAAGCCAGCCCATCAGGACTCTGCCAAACAGGCTCGAGAGAAGGACAAGGGAGATCACATGTGCTGCTTCTGTTTGTGCAAAGTCAAGGTCGCGAAGATAAAGTTTAAGATGCTGGTTTACTCCACCCACAACACCAATGGCACACATACTTCCAAAACCAAGCAGATAAAAGTTACGGTTTGTAAGAATACTTTTAATCGGAACAGAAGGTTCTTTTGTTGCATGGCTGGTCGTTATTGTTGAAGCACCCCTGATAAAAAAGACCATCGGGAAAGCAATCAGGATAACAAGTACACCCAATACTGCAAGTGAATTATGCCATCCGTAGTTTTTTTCGAGACCGGCTGCGATGAGAGGGACGAGGGCCCCTCCGGCACCAATACCAAGGTAGGCAATCCCCATAGCCTTACCGCGATTTTTTTCAAACCACCTGGAGATCAGCACCTGGCAGGGCAATGGTCCGCCACATACATAACCGAGTGCATTGAAGATATAAAACAGGTAAAAAAGACCAAGTTTGTCGGCAAAGCTTAATCCTATAAGTGCCGTTCCCATCAACAGCACTCCCGCCATCATCAACCTTCTCGGACCATACTTATCAATCAGCCAGCCGGCGATAAATCCGAACAATGGACCCACAAGCAGCTTGCCCAGAGCGTTTCCGGAAGTAATAACTGTCCTTGACCATCCATATTCCCTGGTCATAAAATCAAAAAAGAAAGGCAATCCGTAATAGGCAAATCCGACAAGCGCAAAAAGGGAAAGGAATGCGGTAATAACAATATAGGTCTGAGAACTTTTTGAAACAGGTCCGGAACCGAGGCTTTGAGCAGATACTGACATTGGGTATAAAATAAATTAATTGAACCGGCATTAAAGTTAAATATTTACCTTTATGTACTGTCAGCTACCTTAAATAAATCTGGGAAAAAAATTACATATCGTCACCCTGAATATACCATACCCTGCGGATTATGGCGGTATTATCGATTGCTTTCACCGTATCAGATCATTACACAATGCCGGGGTTGGCATCCGGCTTCATGCATTTGAATATGGCCGTTCCCGGAGCAGGGAACTGGAATCATTCTGCGATTCTGTAGAGTATTACCCAAGGAATATATCATTTATCAGTCAGCTATCATTTCTCCCCTACTCTGTATGCTCAAGAAAGTCAGAAAAACTTCTGGAAAATCTGTTAAAGGATGACTATCCTGTCCTTTTTGACGGGATACAGACAACTCTTTTACTCGGCCATCAGGCTTTATCGGAAAGATTAAAAGCTGTCAGGATCCACAATATTGAACATAAATATTACAGAACCCTTGAACGGTTTGAAAAAGATATTTTTAAGAAACTCTACTATAAGACTGAGTCGGTAAAACTCAGACGATATGAGAGTATCCTGAAAAAAGCAGAGACTATTCTGACTGTATCCGATACTGACCAGGAGTATTTCAACAGTAAGTTTCATAATTCAGTGCTGATCCCCTCATTTCACCCCTATGACCGGACAGAATGCCTTACGGGTCTCGGTGATTTTATTCTTTATCATGGTGATCTGTCAGTTAATGAGAATGTTGCAGTTTCAGAATTCCTGATTACCGGTGTTTTTTCAGAAGTGCCTTACAAGTGTATTATTGCAGGAAAGAATCCGCCCGAACGACTGGCCGGCATGATTAAATCTCATAGCAATATAAGCCTCATATCAAATCCGGATGATCAGATTATGAAAGGACTTATCAGGGATGCACATATCAATCTGCTTCCAACGAAGGCTGTAAACGGGCTGAAACTTAAGCTTCTTCTCTCCCTTTTCAGCGGAAGACACTGTCTGGTGAATAATACAACTGTAAAGGGATCAGGACTGGAAATCCTTTGCAGTATCGCAAATACTGCTGATGAAATGATCCGCATGATTCACAATCTGATGTATATTCCTTTTTCCGAAGAAATGATAGCAGAGCGGGAGCGGATTTTATCGCAAAATAATGATAATATCAAAAATTCGGAGAAACTGGTGAAGGCAATATTTCATGACTGAATTTCACTTTTCCCCGGCCACAAAGCGGACTTCCGGATTTACCTGCTTAATTCAGCTTCCGTGATTTTCCTGTGTTTCGGCAGGAATGATACGATGACAACCCCGGCAATTGCAACACAAATGAGGACAATAAATCCCGGCGAATAGCTATCAGCGCCATCACGGATAGCCCCAACCAGCATCGGCATTGAAGCTTCAGCAATTCCATCGGCAACAAGGATAATTCCCATAACTCTTCCGAGAGTCCTCACGCCGAAAAGATCACCAGCCATCAGCGGAATGATCATGTAATCACCGCCCAAACCGATGCCAAAGATAACTGCGAAGATGTATAATCTTCCCGAAAAATCCGGGAGCAGTAACAGAGGTATAGATCCTCCTACAATCAGATATATGAGTATCATCACATATTTTCTGGGAAACAGATCTGCAAGCCATCCCATAATTATCCTTCCTGCAAGGCTTGAAAACAATACCAGAGATATAATACGGGCAGCGCTGTTCTGAGTAAAATCGTGTTCAACAAGGTAAAGCTTAAAATGCTGATTAACACCTCCTACAGCTGCAATTGAGCACATACTGCCGAAAGCAAGGAGGTAAAAGTAAGGATTCGTCAGAATATTTTTTATAGGTACGGCAGGTTCAGGTTTAATCGTAACACTGGTTTTAGATGGAGAATCCTTGACAAAAAGTGAAAGAGGAATTGCTATAAGGACTATTAAAAGGCC
>Ga0105106_10001794_pt1 | contig 15331 bp, 18 predicted proteins | sample PPLLaktember2015_5_FD_79109 | JGI IMG/M metagenome (GOLD analysis project Ga0105106, IMG submission 79109) | Freshwater sediment microbial communities from Prairie Pothole Lake near Jamestown, North Dakota, USA - PPLs Lake P8 Core (1) Depth... | ecosystem: Environmental > Aquatic > Freshwater >...
CGATCAACCGCTTCAGGATGATATTGTACACCCTGTCGAGTCTGTCTGGCGTACTCATGTGCTCATACCTCCTTTTTCGGCATTCTTGTTTCATGATACGCCCGGAAACAGGTTTCGAAATCAGGAAATCCCCTAGTTGACGCCAGCTTTTCCCTGATGCGGTTAAGGCGCTCCTGCCCTCTCCGCCCCGTCGATTCATATCCAATCCCGCATTGTATCGCATGACCTGAGCGGATCGCCCGGTCGCATATTTATCTTTGCACTCGGTAAGGTGTTCGTATATGCTTAAAAGCGAAATCGGCATCACTTCTGTGTGTTCAGCGACCCCCCTTTTTTTTAATAACGGATCTTCAAAGGTCTGTACCGGCAAAGGAGGGACCATGTTTCTTCGGAAGATCATCATCCCCCTGTTCAGCGCCCTGTTCATCCTTTCCTTTCTTTCGGCGGTTGCCGATACCGGGAGGGACGCCGCTACCGACCCTGCCACGGCCCTGGATCGAACCCGCAGTGTTGAAGACCGCCTCAGCGCAATCCGCACCATGGGCCAATCCGGAGACGAAAGGCATTCGGATCCCCTGCTTCGCATGCTCAGGGATACGGGCGAGAACCGAAGGGTCCGGACCGGGGCTGTCATGGCTCTGGCGGAGTCGGACAGGCCGAGGTCGCAGATCCTTGAAGCCTATGAAGAGGTATATCGGGACCGTAAGACCGGAGAGAACCTCCGCTATACGATTCTTCTCTCCATCGGCACGCTGAAAGCGACGGAGTCCCAGGCCCTCCTCGCCGAGGCCCTGTCAGGCGATGACGACAGGATCCGCTTCAAGGCCGCTCAGGCCCTGGGCATGATCGGGAGCGATGATGCCGTGAATCTTCTGGTATCCCGCTTTGAACAGGAGCCGGACCGTATGGTCCGCGCGGAAATCGTCCGTGCCCTCGGCCGCAGCGAGAGTGCCTCTGTGGAGGGAGTCCTTGTGCGGGTGCTTAAGACCGACCCGGAGCCGCTGGTGCGCTACAACGCGGCCCTTTCCCTGGTTCAGTTCAAATCCCTGGGCGCGGAGGGACGGGAGGCCCTGAGTGCCGCAGGTGAAGATCCCTCGCCGATGGTGCAAAGGGTTGGGCAGGAGGCTGGCCGATGAAGAAGACCGCCTTGATCCTGATTCTCGTGTCCTTCGTCTTCGCCTCCTCCGAGGTCCTGGCCCTTCAGAGGGGCGCCATCCTCTACCACACGAGCAGGGGCGACACCATCTATGGGCGGGCCGCCGCGCTCGAGCTTCCCTGCTCAGCCATCCAGCTGGCCCACCGGGAGATGAAATCCGGCCACGTCGGCCTCTACATCGTCAATGAGCGCATCATCCACGCCGTGACGCCGGCCGTGGAAGAGACGGCCTCGGTCAATTTCATCCCTCAAAGCGATCTCGATGAGGGCTGCCGCTATCTCGGGGCGAAGGTACCCGTCGGTATTGATACATGGCCCGCAGAGCAGGTGGATCAGCTAATGCTCCTGGCCCGGGAGCAGGTGGGAAAACCCTACGATATCCAGTTCCGTCATCAGAAAGGGCCGGACACGTTTACGTGTGTCGGCCTCGTGGAGTACCTCTATGAACAGGTCGGTTATGACATCACCCCGAGTGGATACTACTCGGGCGGTGCCGGGGGACTGACCTACACCCAGACCTACAACTGTGAGTCCTCGCTTGGGCTGGACTGGGCGGGAGAGAACGCCTTCGCGGAACTCGTGGAGTTCTCAAGCTTCGAGCACCCGCTGGCGGATCCACTGAATGTCGGCATGATCCACGAGGCTAAACGCTACATGTTTTTCCCCTACACCCAGTACACACAGGCGACTACCGTCGATGTGGCGACCGACATCCCCGTCTCGGGTGGGGGGACTTCCGGCGGTGACGGGGACGACTGTTTCATCGCGACCGCCGCTTACGGGACACCCCTGCACCCCCACCTGGGGCTCCTTCGGGAGTTCCGCGAGCGCTACCTCAGGACCACCTCCGCCGGTCGTTTCTTCCTTTCCATCTATGAGCGATACGGGCCTTCCCTTGCCGCCCTCATCGATCGGTCTGAGATCCTCAAAGGACTGACCCGTATTGCGCTTCTCCCGGTCCTGGGCCTGTGCATCCTGATTCTGCACACCGGGCCGCTGCCCCTGATCGCTTTCTTCGTTGCCCTGTGCGTTCTTGTCGTCTATCAGGTCCGCCGGAGGAAATCGCCGCAGGAGGTGTAGATTCCCCGCCTCCCCCCCACGCAGCTGCTCTGCATGAAGGAGGTACAGACATGCACAGAAGACATCTTTGGGTCTTGATTTGTTCTTTGCTTCTGATCCCGACTCTTCTGATCCCGACTCCGGGGTGGTCCGAAGAAGGAAGCGACAAGGACGCCCTGAATGCCTGCCTGAAAAACTGGGGGAATCATCCCTTCGATGAAGGGAATCTCAACTACAGAACGATCGCACCCAGTGTACGTGTCTTCGGCAGCGGCGTATCGGTGCAGGATGACCGCGAAACCCAGCAGCCCGAACTGGTGTTGATCAAGTCGAGCGTGAGCGTATTTTCCAAGGGCACTCTCAAACTCTTGAACCCGCAGGGCTGGTATTGCCTGAAGAGCAAGGTGGCGGTTTTCTCCGAAGTCGACATCCAGATTGATTGCCGGGCCAACCTGGCCTCCTCCAGCGACGGAACCACTGTGCTGGGGAGCAATGAAAGGAAAGACGGCGTGACCGTCTTCGGAACGAGCAAGGTCACACGGATCGGTTGCGACAAGGCCAACTAAGAGATGGGGTCAATCCAGCGTCTTGTTTGCAGACTACGATCAACCTATGGATTTTTACGCTCCGAGGCCTGAGGTTTTCTGGTCAGGAATCCCGACAAGAACAACGCCAAAATAGTGTATGTCAGGAACAGGTAATACCCCTGCTGAGGAGAAGTGCCGTTCGCAGTTAAGATCACCAGGTCCTTGCTTGCTGAGCGTAATTCTTCGAACTGGCTGTCGACAATCCCATTAAATCCGATATAGGCCATAAAGATGGCAATTACCATGACATCGGCCATGGACCATTTACCGGATTTTAAGACAAAAAACTTGATTACCGGGTTCTCCCGGGCATGATGATAATTGTAATAATATCCCAGTGAAGAGGCTATTTTTAACAGGGGGAAAACAATACTGAAGGTAATCAGCAGGACCCCGACAAATTTCATCTGAATATCCTTATGGGTAATCATAATCCAAAATACATCCAGAATGCTTTTGCTTTGAAAATACAACACCTGGTTCTCAAAATGGATGGGATGACTCATCAACACAAAACTCATCTGTGAGATTTTTGCCTCCATATCGATCATGGGCGTGGTTACGCCGGCAATGAGCAGCATGATCAGAGACAGAACGAGGAGTATATACCGGGTGGGGTCCAGGGGTTGTTTGCTAAAACCACACAAAGCAAAAAGGATAACCGACAGAATGATGAACAGGGTAGCCTCCTTGAATATCAGGTCATCCTTGGCCGAAATTTCCTCATTGAGCTTGCTCCTCGCACTTTTGATATCCTGAGAATCCGTCCGAAGAAGGATGCGGCTCAGTTGAGTTGTATCCTGTGTATCAAAGGTTTGATTAATATATTGTTCGAGCTTTTTGTTCAGCGCGGCCTTTATCTGACCCCTTGTTGTCGATTTCGTCATCTCATGAATGACGGCATCCGTATATTCAGGAATGCCTTTTTTAATATCTTCCAGACTGATAAATATATTGACAAAAGATTGTTTGACCCAACCCTCCGCGGAGCCCAAGTTCCCTTCCCTGATCTTCTTGTCGACGCTATCAATCAGTGTGTTCAACAGAATATCGATATGTTTTCTGAGTTCGCGCTCATTCGGCCTTGACAAATACAGATGCTTGATCTCCTCGGCAACAATGACGGTAATTTGCCGTTTCCATTCTTCAACACTGAAAAGACCGTATTTGACATGGTTCAGTTCGGCATAATCGTTTTTGTTCTGCTGGTTGGATAATGAATTTGAAATAATTTGATGGCATAAAATAACCGATGCGATGATGATGAATAAGGATAAGATCAAATTGAGCTGTTTTATAGTAGTTACATTCATCGTAGTGACCCGGGAGGACGTTTCGAAGAAATTATGGGGTCAGGTTGACCCGACATCTCCCTTCCAGCTAACTCACGGCCCTACGCCCCGTGCCGGGGTGCCAGCGCCGGGGATGTCGGGTTGGTACGTGCGGACCGTCGAGCCCTTCTCTTCGACCTTCTTCTGCCGGTATTGGATATAAGCGTTGCGAACGGCCAGGTAGGGGTCGATGGCCGCCTCCTTGATCGCCTCGTAGTTGCCGATCGCGAGGGATGTGTCGTTCGTCGCCTGGTATACCCGGACGGTCAGCCAGGCATACCAGGGGTCGAGGTAGGAAATCACGTAGGAGAAGTAATCTCCCGCCATCCCCACGGTGTCCCTGGGGCTCGAGGGCCCGAGGAACGGCCAGACGATGTAGAACCCCTGGCCGATCCCGTAGAAGCCGAGGGTCTGGCCGAAGTCTTCGTCCTGCCTCAGGAGGCCGATCTCCTCGCTCCCTGCCGCATCGAACAGGCCCGCGAGCCCGATCGTGCTGTTTAGCATGAAGCGGAACAGCTCCGTGGCGGCGCCGATGACATTGGCCTGCAGCAGGCAGTTGACGAAACGGATGGGCGATCGGAGGTTGGAGAAGAAATTGCCCACGCTCACCCTCGAGGGCTCGGGCACAACGGCTCGGTAGGCTTCCGCCACGGGCTTCAGAACCCCGAAGTACAGACGGTCGTTGAAGTTGAACATGGCCCGGTTAAAGGGCTCCCACGGGTCTGCGATCGTCACCTGCTCGGCTGTGGGGACATCCTCCATCCCATAGTCGACATCACTCTCGTCTCCTTCGGCCTTCTCTTCGGGCTCGTCCGCTGCCGCAGGCGGGGTTGCCTCGTCCTTGGCCAGTTGAAGGGATGCCGGATGTTGATCCGGCGAATAGGAGGCCACGGCCGGTGTCGCGCGCGGGGGCGCCTCCCCGTCGATCATCGGGGCGGACACGGCCTGCGGGCCGTGAGCGCAGCCCACCATGACGGAAGCGCAAAGCGCGAGGGCGAACGAGAGGATTTTCATGGCTCAGGATTTCCGGCCTTTCGCCTTTTTCCGAAGGATCTCGAGCAACTCATCGGGTGTGCCCTTGGCGATGATCTCGTTGTACTGCGAACGGTAGTTCATCACGAGGCTCACGTTCTCTATGACGACGCCATAGACCTTCCACGCCCCGCTTTTGTCCTGGAAGACCCTGTAGTTGATGGGGATTTCCTTGGACTTGGTGTTACCTGCGTCTGGACGATCGAATCGCTTGTTTCATAAATCCTCCTTTCCGGGATTATGTAACTTGTTTATGTTAAAATTATTGTGCCTCATCCACCATAATCCTTTTCGAAGTCTTGAATCAACCATGTGCTTAGATAGTAGCTACCCTTGATCCGCCGCAGGTATAGGTAGGTATAGGGTCAGGTCTTGTATTTCAACATTATTCAACGATGGATTCGAATGTGAGCAAGCCAGATATGTTTAAATACAAGACCTGACCCCTTCCCTTACGCATGAACGCCCTGATCCTTACGTTCTAGTGAAACATGATTCGTCTACGACTGGCTTCTGCCTGTGAGGTTTCAGCCGGTACCGGGAATGTTACAGTGCAGCATAAACCATTAAATAAAACTGTTATTACTCTAGGCAATATGTCATTAAGTATTTAATATTATTAATTTATATAAAAGGACACGCCGGAATGAAAAGAAGATGGTGCAATGCAACATTTTCTCTTGACAATCCGTCCCGGGTGGATTATATTCCCCTCACAACAACCAATTCATCCAAGGAGGATTTACCCATGGACCCGAAGAAAGTAACCCAGCAGACCTTTGATTTCTACAAGTCAACCTTCGAGAACACCAACAACGCAATGTCGATGCTCCAGGATCAGGGCCAGAAGATGGTCGAGATGTTCCTGGACCAGACGCAGGGCTTCCCCGAGGAAGGCAAGAAGGCCGTCCAGGAGTGGATCAATGCCTACAAGAAAGGCAGCCAGGACTTCAAGGCCGCCGTGGACGAGAACTTCAAGAAAGTCGAGGACTTCTTCGCCGAGGCAGCGAAATCCGCGAATTAGAGAAACCCGATTTCATCAAGGAGGGATGAAATGATGCAGCCCAACGAGATGCTCAAGCAGATAATCGACTTCAACAAAACCACATACGAGAACGCCCTCAAGAATATGAACATGGTCCAGGAGCAGATGGAGAAGGTGATCAACACCTACATCGACCAGACCCCGGGCATGTCCGACGAAGGCAAAAAGGCGGCAAAAGATTGGGCCTCGATGTACAAGAAAGGCTATGAGGACTTCAAGAAGCTCGTTGACGACAGCTTCAAAAAGATGGAAGCCTTCTTTTAGCAGAAGACGTAACGGCAGGGCAGAGTTTCAGATCATTCGGTAGAAGACACGGGCCTGAAAATTGCCCTGTCGACGGCGTAGATATGAAGACCCTTTTCCCCATGCTGTTTATGATGGGATACACAAACCCCTCGAGCAAGGGAGCCGAGGGCTTACCTTGCCCAGGCCCTGGAGAGCATCGATGCCCAAGAAAAGCCGCAAAGAAATTGCAGAGAAGCTGAGCGCCCTCAAAGCCAGCAAACCGACCAGGACGAGAGGCAAGGCCGTCCGCAAGCCTTCGGCACTGAAAATCCGGGTGAAGGAAGGCCTCCCTCCGCAAGACCCGCAACCGGCCCCTGAGCCGCAGCGGGACATCCCGACCCCAGGGATAGCGATGTACGGCATGCCGGGCGAAGCGGCGGAGGTGTACCGGACCATGTATGAAGGCTGGTTCCAGATCGTGCGCAACTGCAGCGGCATGGTCGCCGACGGCAACCGCATGTTCTTGAGCAGCCTTTCCCATTTCGTGGACACCGGCCGGTGGGGCCGATCCTGATCCGCAGCCTGGCCGTGAATTGGATGAATCCGCTTCTTTTTCCCTGCATCGCCACGATCCTGATTCTCGTTCCCGTTGGATTGGCGTCCCTGTTGTCACCCTCCTTCCTGTATCGCGAGGCCGCTTCCCGGAAAGCGAAGTTTGGCGCACGCTCGCAGGGTTCCTGCGGACGGCCCTCTTGGCGGGTTCCGTCCTCGGGCTCTTTTGGCCGGTCGTGTTCAGCCCCCTGCTTTCTCCAGGCCGTCTACAAGACGCTCTGGCTGCTCGTCTACGTTGACCCGAGGATTACCCGCGCGCCATAAAGCTAAAAAAGAAATTGGGGTAACTATTTTGACCGATAAACAATGGGATGAATTATTGGAATCATTCGAGGTTATGAAATATGATGCTAATGAAGATGAGCAAAGAAAGAAGTTAGAGAAAGATATTCAAGGTAGCAGTAATCCATACGGAAAGAGACAGATCGAATCCGTACCGTTGCCTGGACAGCAAACTGCGCGGACATCCTCTCTTCTGTGATGCCTCCAATTTCTTTCAATCCGTAATCCTCAATTCTGACAACTGTACAATACTGCCGACTCGTTGGTGTACACGATAAAATTAGACTGTGAATAATCTGACAGGACGTAATGGGTAGGGATGGGGTCGGGTCTTGTATTTCAGCATTATGCACCGATGTTTTTGACTGTAAGCAAGCCAGACATGTTTAAATACAAGACCTGACCCTATATCTCCCCCTGAATCAAACTCTGAAAGTCCCTCGGCAAAGCCGGGGTTTTACCTGGATGGGATTACTTCTTTCCGGATTCGACCACCTCAATCTGACACTGCACCTTGCCCTTTTTGATCATATCAATTTCCTTTGCCGCACGACTTGTTATTTCAATGATCTTTGCCTTTGAACCGCCCTGTGAACCACGGTCATTGACACGCACCACGACGCTCTTGTTATTCTCCAGATTGGTCACTTTGACCATCGTGCCAAAAGGAAGGGTTCTGTGTGCGGCTGTCAAAGCCTTTTTATCATACTTCTCGCCGCTGGCCGTTACGTGCCCCTGGAATTTGTCATTGTAATAGACACAGATCCCCTTGATTGGCTCCGTAGTGGCTCCAATAGAGGCAGGGGGGGACTGGGCAGTGCCAACAAGAGGCACGAATGCCCCAAGGAAAACTACGACCGCAATAATGAATAAGCTGTTTTTGTATGCCATGGGTCTTCCTCCTTTTCATTGGACACTCCTTTCAGGTTTGTATATCCCTTCTCGAAGTGTCCGTCAAACTGGGGTAGGTTCAGTCTGACCCCATTTTAAAAGCCGTCAAGCGTCTCCAACACCCGCCTCAAGTTGTCTCTCAAGGTTTCGAAGCCGGACGTCCTGATGCCAGTGCGCTCGTCGAGATACAGTTTCCTGTTCACTTCGATCATGACAGACCTGACATCAGCGTTTTTCCGGTAGTATGCCGACGGCACCAGGGTGCCCGAATAGGGCGAATTGATGCCGACGGAATACCCCCTGCCGCGGACGGCGGACGCAGCGGCCTCGAGCAATGCCGGCGGCGTGTGGAACTCATCCGTGCCGATGCAGAAATCCGGGCGGTTTTCGTCCTGGCACGCGTCGCACGGCAACGGCCGGCACGGGTAGCTGTGGCAATCGACAATCAGGGCACTGCCTTTGGTTAATAATTCATCCAGTACGGCACGCCGGAGAAGCTCATGATGCCGGACGTAATACTCCGATTTCAGAAAACGCCGCTCTTCTTCCGATAACACCCGCCTCAACGGCGCGCCGAGACATGTTTTTGTATAAATCATCCCCTGCCCCGCCCCGGACATCGGCTCATCGCGATCACGGGGGAAACGCTCCACGTCGACAACAAGCCTGCTGTGAGGAAATACGACCCGGCAGGCACCAGGGCAATCGAACAGCTCGTCGGTGACGGCGTCGGTTAAGAGCGTCACTTCCTGCTCCAGGGCGGCATCATCCAGCACAAACTGTCCCCTGAGCGCCCCGGGTATACTCCTGGATGAGTGGGGGATGTGGAGAATCATGCAACTGCCTCAGCTGTTTAAACAACGAGGCGCCTTGTTATTCAGCGCAAATTCCCTTGCGGCCCGCAATTTTGTCATCAGGGCAAATGCCCTCGAGTTGGCCTCATCAAAATGCCCCGATTCGATGCAGCTTTTCAACTCTTCCAGAAACGGGAACATCGTGACGAACGCGTCCCCATTAAAACCATAAATGTCGACGATCTGCATCAATAAAATGGTAACGGCCTCGAACCCCTTTTCTTTGTCTTTGGCCTGGATGGCGGAATGCAGGATTTCCGTTGTTTCGATGAGCATGTCAATGTGAGTCATGATGTCCTCCCTGAAGCATTATGTTTCGGAACAAAAATACCCCGCGGCCGAACAAGCGTCACCGCGGGGTTGACGGCTGTTTAGCACCTTGTTTGACGGCGGCTGCAAGTTGCCCTAAAGCATCCCGCCGAAACTAGTTGTCAGAAATCGGGTAGGAGGCGGGGTTGCCCCCGCCGTCCTCCCACACCACCTGGCATGCGGTTCCGCACCAAGGCGGTTCCTGTTCCTTCTTCCCGATTGCTCCGTTGCACGGAACTCTTTGTCCGCCCAGCCTTTCCTCGCGGATTCCGTCCGCTACGTCATGGCTTCAAGGCTCTCTTTTTGTTTCGAGACATCTGGACAGGGCTCCGTAAACCGAGCACAGGCTCCCGGACAAGTTCGGCCCTTCATCCGCCCGGCTCCGCAGACTACTACGGCCTCTGCTGACCTCTGATCGCCCCTCGAAACACCTCTCGATGTTTCTAGCCCTTAACAGGCAGGCGACCAGATCTCCCAGGGTAAGACGCGCGACCTTCCTCCCATATACCCGCCGCATCTACTTCCGCCCCTTCCGGATGACTGTCGGGCTTCGAGTCTCATTGCCCTCTCGCCCAGGTGCGGCTGCCTCTTATGCGGTTCGTGTGCCTCGGGCCGGGAATTTGCCTACAGCTTCCTTCAGATTCCGGGTCACCCCGGAAACCCTTGCTGTTCCGCTAATGGTTCCCGTCATCAGGGTCCATAGAGGACTTGCACCTCCAAGTCGTCACCTCGGGTGCCACCCGAAGTGACAGCGCTTGCGCGCTGCGCGCCATGCCTGGCGCACAACGAAAAGCCCGCGCTAAAGTCGCGGGCTTGAATTCTTCCCATCAGCCTTTAGCACATTTATATAGCGGAGCAAGTAGCCTGGCTAAATCGCCGCTTCGGCAACAGTATATCCTGTTCTATTGATCGATCAGGGCCATCATACCTCCTCAAAGGCTTTCATGAACACCTTCGTCACGTCACCCAATTTCTCATCAAGAATCCGGTACACCGTCTCGGAAATGTGTTCCGGAAGACCGCCGTAAAAGGCATGGGCGATGCCTCCCGTAATGCAGGCAAGCGTGTCGCTGTCTCCACCCAGCGAAATGGCCTTTCTGATGGCGTCCTCGAAACCCTCGGATTCGAGGAACGCGGTTATCGCCTGCGGGACAGTGCCCTGGCAGGACACGTCGAAAGAGTTCGAAATCCTCAGTCTTGACGGGGCTGAACTCGAAGACGGAGCCGATGATGTCCCCTGCAATGGCACCGAGCATCACTATTCCTTCCAGACCCTGTTCATAGCTAATGGTTTTCCCATCGCTGCATACCGGATCGAAGTGTCATTCTCGGAGGCAGGAACGGGGTCAGGCTGAACCTACCCCAGCTCCATTCGGTCTGTCACCAGTTTTCGGGCAGGCTGTGCATGAGGCTGTGTGACACCTTGAGCTTCCTGATGCGCTGGTGCGCCTTTTCGTCGAAGGTAACCCAGCAACCATTCAGATCGGCTGCCAGGGCGGCATAACAGGCATCATTACCGGTCAGCCCCTTCTTCACGAAGGAGTCGGCACGGCGAGCCAGTTCCGACGTCATGGGATGGCGGTAGATCCCTCCTTCCAGGATGGGCATCAGGCACTCTCCGAATACCTCGGACGCCTCCGGATGAATACGGCAAAGTACGGCATAGACCTCGAAGGCAAACAGCTCGGGAACCGCAAAAGAACCCGCTTGCTGCACGACGCGCTCCAACACCGCATCCGCGTTGGGGTGGTTCTCCGTTTCGATGAACCAGCGTACGGCAACGGAGGCATCGATCACCCAGATCATTTTTGGTATCCCCTCAGCTCACGCAGGACGTCGACACTGGATTTCCTGCCGATCCTTGCGGACCGGGAGGCCCTGATCTTCGCAAGCAGCTCTCTTCTCTTCTCCTCGGCCTGATAAACAAGAAAACGCTGTTCGAACTGCTCGGGGGTGATCATCACGGCCTTGGTCTTCCTGCCCTTGCTGATCAGCACGGGCTCTCCCGTCCTGCCGAGTTGATCCAGGATGGCGCCCAGATGGTTCCGCAACGTCAGGGCATTCACTTCCTTCACGATCATACCTCGCCTGTTTTTCGTTAATCATACGTTCACATACTATACATGTCAAGTGTATATTCTTATATGCACTTATTTTTGGCAAAGCGACTGACGATGCATGGGCGCTACATTCAGGGTCGCGCTTTTTCTCTCATCAAACACATCTCCCTTTCGTTAACATCCGTTCGTGGATTTCATAAGCGGGGTATTACGCCTGGTTAATCATCTCTTCTCTCAAGCCTGATTCAGGGTGCATCTTCTCTCTGCAAGTCCAGGAGACGGACCCAGACGTCCCCATGAAGCCTCGCCCTCGCCTTCCCCTGTGTCGTCGCCACGGAGTTCTTAAAATTCGGGTAGTCGATGTCGAGGGCCATCTCCTTCAGAGCCTCCGCAAAAACCTCCTGCGGTACCCTGGCGCGATACCGATAATCGCGCTTATCGCTCTCCTCGATCTCCCCCAAGCCCGGCAGATAGCTCTCCTTGAGATTCAGCAGATCCTGCCTGGCCCTCGCCCTCTCTCCCGCGGATTCGGTCTGTCCGGCTCCCGCCCCGGCGCTTGCCGGCTCCATGGCGTAAAGACCGGAACCCGCCAGCATCGTCACGGCAACAAGCACGAAAACAAGAGATCTCATGATTTCACCTGTCCTTTCCCGATTCTCTTCGATGGGCCCAACCAAAAACTTTTCACCCGCGGAACCCCCGCCTGCGGGAAAAGCTTACCATGTGGCCCGCCTTCTCGGCCTCGGTGATGCGAAAGAAGGCCGCGTGGACGAGCGCCTTGTTGTAGACGAGGGCCGAGCCCACCATGCCCTTGCCCTCCAGGCGGAAATCCCAGCCGTGGCCCACGGACTTGAAGCGATTGCCCGTGCACGCCATGGCCTCGGTCAGAAAGGCCTGGGGCACACCCCCAGGGATGGCCTTCCCGCCCGTGCCCCCCGACGCCAAGGCCTCCATGGCGTAGCTCTTCACGAGCTTGGGGTGCAGCGCCGCGTAGGCCGGCTCTAGCGACACCATGTCCATCCCGGCCACCTTCCCGTCGATGAGGACCATGAGGCCCTTCCGCCCGGGCAGGCAGGGAAGCTTCGCCAGGTACTCGTCGATGTCCTTCGCCCTGGACTCGAAGGCATCTTTCATGGCCCCCGTGTTGGAGGCCACGTCGCAGTCCTCGAGCACTGAAGCCACGTTATCCCAGACGGCCCCCTGGTCGGAGTCGAACCGCCCGCCGGCGTTGAGACAGGCCGACACGCTCTGCTTGGCCACCCCCCGGACCCTGTGGGTCGCGATGTGCCCCGAGTCGTCAAAGTGCTCCGACACGTAGGACCAGCGGCCCTGCTCGGTGCAGCTCACGGGTATGATCGTCTCGGACTGGCGTCGAAGCAGGATCGTCGTGTTGACGATCCGGTTCTGCTTGGCCCCGGCCAGCTCCTCCCCGTCCAGGATGAGCACCGCCACGGTGGCGCTGTTGATGACCTTCAGCTCGGGCACTGCGCCCCCCGCGCTCACCTCGGTTACGGCCAGGAACCCCCCGGCCATGGCCTCTTTCATGGTGAGGTAGTGCGGGCTGCCGTCCACTGCCGAAAAGATCGGGTACACGGCCACGTTACGGTGCCTCTGCACCTCGCCGAATTTGATCCCCTCCAGATGACACTTGACTGCCTGATCCATAAGCCCCCCTCCCTCCCGAAAGAGCCCTGAGGCCGGCCGGGAGTTTTTGATTGTCTGACCCCAGTATCGCCATTCCTTCCTTATATAAAAGGACGCCTCGACAGCCCTCTGTCGGGGAAAATACAAAAAAATCCTCCCTTTTATAAAGGGGGTCATGGGGGAATTTTCTTTCCCTTTCGTTACTGCTTGCCACCGTGAAGCGAATATGCTATATAAACGTCTCATGAAATGATTCGATTAGGGGGAACAAATGCCTCTCTACATCTGGCAACGCCCGGATTGGACACGCTTCCGCTGGGATAACGAGCGCATCATCGTCGCCCTGGGAGAATGCCGCTTGTTGCAGGGCAAGCTCCTGGGCAAAGTGGCGAATCTCGGTTTCGATCTCGGAACCCAGGCGCAGATTGAGATCCTTGCCGAAGAAACCCTGAAAACGGCCGCGATCGAGGGGGAGTCTCTCGACATGAAAGCCGTCAGGTCTTCCGTGGCAAGAAGGCTCGGCCTCCCCTCCGCCGGGCTCAGGGGGGACCGCTATGTGGACGACCTGGTATCCGTTCTCGTGGATGCGACCCAACATTTTGATGAGCCTCTTACGGAAGATCGACTGTGCGGCTGGCAAGCGGCTCTTTTCCCCACCGGGTACTCGGGAATCCACAAAATCGAGGTGGGGCATTGGCGGCAAGCCAAGGGGATGCGGGTTGTTTCGGGCCCCGTGGGCCGCGAAACGGTCCACTTCGAGGCGCCTCCAGCCGACAGGATTGCTGAAGAAATACGACTTTTTCTGGCGTGGTGGCAGGAGAACCGGGGCAACATGGAGGGATTGCTGCGGGCGGCAATCGCCCATTTCCGCTTCGTCAGCATTTACCCCTTCGAAGACGGCAACGGCAGGATCGCACGCGCGCTGACGGACATGGCCCTTTTCCAGGACGACCATCAGACGACGCGTTACTACAGCATGTCGTCGCAGATCATGGCGGAACGGGAGACCTACTACGATGTCCTGGAACGCTGCCAGAAAGGGGACGGGGAACTGACGGAATGGCTCGCCTGGTTTCTCGGCTGCTTTTCCAGGGCGATCAAACGCTCGGAGGCGCTTCTTGCCGTGGTACTGGACAAGGCTGCATTTTGGAAAATCCACAGCCAGGCCCCGCTGGCGGAGCGCCAGCGGAAAGTCATCAATCGAATGCTGGATTCCGGCAGGGGCGGCTTCGAGGGCGGGATGACGACGCGCAAATATGTCTCGCTCGCCAACGTCAGTCGGGCCACGGCCTTCCGAGAGCTGAATCAACTCCTGGAAATGGGAATCATCAAACAAAACCCCGGCGGAGGACGAAGCGTAAGCTACGATTTGATCTGGCCGGAACCGGAAGAGTGAATGGCCTGCCGGCCCGCATCCAATCGATTAATGGGGACTGTCCCCATTTATTTCCAAACAAAATTTCCATACCATGGAGCGCCAGCCCGGCCAAGCGTTAATCCTGGCGTAGTATTTCCCCCAGTTTTTCCATCAACAGGCGCATGTCCCGGTTTTTCTTTATCAGGGCATAAAGCCTCTTCCGGGAAATGCTGACGGCGCTGTAATCGATGCCCAGCAGCACCCCGATCTCGCGCTGCTTCATTCCTCCGTGTCGATACAGCAGCTCCATCAGGAGCGCGCGCCCGAAACCCCGGAAACCCTTTTGCATGAGCGCCTCGCGCGACGCGCCCGTCTCCGCGCAGACGGCCCCGATGATCCGCTCCGGCTCCACACGCACCGCCAGATTTCTCGCCGTCGGGATCTCCCGTGTGTCCTCTTCCCCGGAAAGATAACGCGCCCGGATTGCATGGACAAAATCCGCATCCCCGACAATCCCATGCCCCCTGCCCAGCTCGAGCGGATTCTCGAGCGAAGCCGAAAGCCCCTGCTCGACGAACCGCGCATAGCCCCTGCGGCCCCGCGCCGTGTCCCCGCCGAAGTGAGCCAGGATCTCGTCCGTCCGCAGAAAGGGCCTGCGCGAGCCGGGGGACCGATATCCCGCGTAGCTGCTCCAGGGGTAGGCACCGAGCGCCTTTCTCCGCGCCGCGGCATCGAAGGCCTTCATCCGCTTGGTCTTGACGGGATTGAGGTGGATGTAGCGGGAGACTTCCTCGAGGTAGTTGTCTGCATCGATCAGGAAGGAATGGTAGCGGCCCTGGTAGAGATGGCCCGAGCGCCGGTGCCGCCGATTGTACCAGCCGGTGTAA
>Ga0105106_10001796_pt1 | contig 15322 bp, 18 predicted proteins | sample PPLLaktember2015_5_FD_79109 | JGI IMG/M metagenome (GOLD analysis project Ga0105106, IMG submission 79109) | Freshwater sediment microbial communities from Prairie Pothole Lake near Jamestown, North Dakota, USA - PPLs Lake P8 Core (1) Depth... | ecosystem: Environmental > Aquatic > Freshwater >...
CCTGCCGATGATTTCGATTTTCGAAATGCGCACGCTGGTGCCCGACGCGAAACCGGAGGAGACGCGATGAGGCCATCCGGCCGCCCAGCCGTGTACGGCCTCATGGCCGAGTTCGAGACCGCTCAGGCGCTCGTCGAGGCGGCGCGCCGCGCACACCACAAGGGCTTCCGCAAGATGGACGCGTACTCGCCGGTGCCCATCGAAGAGCTGCACGATGCGTTGCACATGCACGACGAGCGACTGCCGAAGATGGTGATGATTGGCGGCATCCTCGGAGGGCTTGGTGGATACGGCCTGCAGTACTGGGTGTCGACGTCAGCCTATCCACTGAATGTCGGTGGCCGCCCATTGCACAGCTGGCCGATGTTCATCCCCGTCACGTTCGAAACGACGATTCTGGCCGCAGCGCTGACGGCGGTGCTCGGCATGCTGGCGCTCAACGGGCTGCCGCAGCCGTTCCACCCGGTATTCAACGTTCCGCGCTTTGCGCTCGCGAGCCGCAACCGGTTTTTCCTGTGCATCGAAGCCCGCGATCCGAAGTTCGACATCCAGAGTACGCGGGCGTTTCTCGAATCGCTCGGTGCGCGCGAGGTCACCACTGTTGAGGACTGACGCATTGCGCGCCACGGCGGTGTTGCTTCTTCTCGTGCTCGGCGGCGCCGCCTGCCGGCAGGACATGCACGACCAGCCGAAGTACACGGCTTACAAGGCGTCGGATTTCTTTTCCGACATGCGATCGGCCCGGCCGATCGTCGAGGGAACCATCGCTCGGGGGCAGCTGAACGAGGACCAACTGCTCCATACGGGCCGGGCCGGCGGACAACCGGCAGCCGTATTTCCTTTCGCCGTCGATGCGGCCGTCATGCAGCGCGGACGTGAGCGATTCGACATTTTCTGCACGCCGTGCCACGGGCTGACCGGTGAAGGCGACGGCATGGTCGTGCAGCGCGGATATCGCCGTCCGCCGTCGTTCCATGTCGATCGGCTTCGCCAGGCGCCTCCGGGACACGTGTTCGACGTCATCACGAACGGCTTCGGCGCCATGCCCGACTACGCCGCACAGATTCCCGTGCGCGACCGATGGGCCATTGCGGCTTACATGCGCGCGCTGCAGTTGAGCCAGTACGCGACGGTCGCCGAACTGCCGCCGGATGCGCAGGGGCAGCTGCGATGAAGCTCAAAGAAATCGGCGAAGACCTCGTTCCCGAGCTGAAAAACCTGCAGGGCAGGCTCATGATGGCCGGTGGTGCGGGCGCGGTCGTGTGCGCGATTGGGTTGCTGATGAACCCGGCCCAGTTCGTGCGCTCGTTCCTGCCCGCCTACATGTGGATGCTGGCAATTACGCTCGGCTCGCTCGGGCTGGCAATGGTGCACCAGGTGTCGGGCGGTGCGTGGGGCGTGGTTATTCGCCGCATTCTCGGTGCGGCCAGCCGCACGCTGCCGCTCTTGACGATTCTGTTCGTTCCGATTGCGCTCGGCCTGCAGGCGCTCTATCCGTGGGCCGATGCCGCGCACGTCGCCGGCGACCCGATCCTGCAGTGGAAGCAGCCTTACTTGAACGTGCCGCTCTTTCTGGCGCGCGCGGCGTTCTACTTCATCGTCTGGAACGCAATTGCGTTCTTCCTGAACAAGTGGTCGGTCGAGCAGGACGCGACAGGCGACCCCGCGATTCCGCGCAAAATGCAATTGCTCAGCGCAGGCGGATTGCTCGCCTACGGCCTCACGATCACGTTTGCCGCGTTCGACTGGTTGATGTCGCTCGAGCCGCACTGGTTCTCGACGATCTACGGCGTGCTCATCATGGGCGGCCACGCGCTCTCGGCGATGGCGTTCTCCATCATCGTGCTCGCCTGGCTGGTGCGCCGCGCTCCGTTCAACGAGCTCATCACCGCGAACCACTTTCACGATCTCGGCAATCTGATGATGGGCTTCACCATGCTGTGGGCCTACTTCGCGTTTTCGCAGTACCTGATTATCTGGGCCGCCAACATCCCGGAGGAAACCGAGTGGTATCTGCACCGTATGGGGCATGGCTGGCAGTACATGGCGCTCATGCTGCTGCTGTTCCACTTCGCCGTCCCGTTCCTCGTCCTGCTGCACCGCGCCGTCAAGCGCAATGCCGCAATGGTGTCAAAAGTGGCGGCCGTCATCGTCGTGATGCGGTTCGTCGATTTGTACTGGCTCAGCGCGCCCGCATTCGCGCACGGCGGCGAGCCGCACTTCCACTGGCTCGATCTTGCGGTGCCGATTTCGCTGGCGCTCATCTGGCTGGGCTATTTCGTCTACCAGCTCCGCGGCCGGGCGCTGCTGCCGCTCTACGACCCGGAATTTCGTGAGGCGTTGAAGCATGTCCGAACTGCCTAGCCCGGACTACGACAACCCGGAAGTCGTTCACGAAGAAAGCGACGTCAACGTCAGGGTGATCCTCGCCTTCGGGGCGGGCCTGGCAGTGGTCGCGCTCATCGTGCACGTATTTCTGTGGTGGCTGCAGGGCTCTTACACCACACGGACGGAGCGCGCGCAGTCTGTTGTGTATCCGATGGCCGTGGGTCAGCAGGATCAGCTGCCGCCCGAGCCGCGCCTTCAGGACAATCCGCAGCAGGAGCTCCGCGATCTGCGAGCGAAGCAAGAGTCGCTGCTCACCGGATATGGCTGGGTGAACAAGGAGGCCGGCATCGCCCGCATTCCCATCGAGGACGCCATGCGGATGGTGGTCGAACGTGGCCTGCCCGTCAGAGAGACACCGAAATGAAACTCCTTTTCCGGATCTTCTCACTCTCGCTCCTCGCCGCGAACGCGTTCGCACAGCCGCGGCCGGTCGAGACAGGAGTGCCGGCATCGCAACTGCCCGCTCCGATTAGAGAGGTCGGCTTCGATCAGAACCTCGACCAGATGCTGCCGCTCGACGTGCCGTTCACCGACGAGCATGGCCGAACGGTGAAGATTGGCGACTACTTCGGCCGGCGGCCCGTCGTGCTGGCGTTCGTCTATTACGGCTGCCCGATGCTCTGCCTGCAGAGCCTCAGCAGTCTCGCCAGCACCCTTGGCGTGCTGTCCGAAACGCCGGGCGACGACTTCGAAGTCGTGAGCGTCAGCATCGATCCCCGCGAGACGCCGGCCATGGCGCTCGAGAAGAAGGCGCATTACGTCCAGCGCTCGGGCAAGCCGGCCATTGCCCGAGGCTGGCACTATCTGACCGGCACGGAAGAGAACATCCGCCGCCTGACGAAGGCCGCCGGGTTCCGCTATGTGTGGGACGAATCGGCACAGCAGTACGCGCACCCGGCAGGTATCGTGATCGCCACGACCGAGGGCAAGCTGTCGCGGTATCTCTTCGGCATCGACTACGGTCCCCGGGATCTGCGCCTGGCGCTGCTCGACGCGTCAGAAGGCAAGATCGGCTCGCCGCTGAAGCGGGCACTCCTCTACTGCTATCACTACGACCTGGCGACGGGCCGCTACAGCCTTGCGATCATGCGGATCGTGCAGGTGGCCGGCGCCGCCACGGTCTTCTCACTCGGGACGCTGATCCTGGTCTGGACGAGGCGCGAGCGAAGGCAGGTCGGTTAAGGCACATGTTCGACATTCCGCTGTTCCCCGAACGCGCATCGACCATCGCCGGCGAAGTCGATGCCCTGTACTTCTTCCTCGTCGGGCTCACCGGGTTTTTCTCCCTGCTCATCGCAGGGCTCATCGTGACGTTTGCGATCCGGTTCCGCCGCCGCCATCCCGACGAGGTCGGCGCACAGGTGCACGGAGGCATGCTGCTCGAGATTGGCTGGACGGCCATTCCTTTCTTAATCGTGATGGTGATCTTTTTCTGGGGCGCGAAGGTGTATCTGGCGATGGCGAACCCGCCGGACGAGACGCTGAACATCTACGTCGTCGGCAAGCAGTGGATGTGGAAGGTTCAGCACGCGACGGGCCAGCGCGAGATCAACCAGCTGCACGTGCCCGTGGGCCGTCCTGTGAAGCTCATCATGACGTCGGAAGACGTCATCCACAACTTCTACGTTCCGGCGTTCCGCGTCAAGGCCGACGTCATTCCCGGCCGTTTCGTCCAGATCTGGTTCGAGCCGACGCAGCCGGGCACCCACCGAATCTTCTGCGCGGAATATTGCGGCACCGAGCACTCCGGCATGATCGGCGAGGTCGTCGTCATGGAACCGACGGCGTACCAGACGTGGCTGAGCGGCGGCGCCGTGGAAGGCTCACTGGCCTCGACGGGAGCGAAACTCTTTGCCGACCTCGCGTGCAACACCTGCCATCGGCCCGACTCGCGGGGCCGCGGGCCCGTGCTCGAGGGGGTGTTCGGCCACCCCGTTCAGCTTCAGGACGGCAGTGTCGTCACCGCAGACGAGAACTACATCCGTGAATCGATCGTGCAGCCGGCCGCCAAAGTGACAGCCGGGTTTCAACCGGTGATGCCGGCATTTCAGGGGCTGGTCACCGAAGAGCAACTGCTCGCGCTCGTCGAGTACGTCAAATCGCTCTCGTCCGAAGAGCAGGCATTACCTGTGACCAGACAACCATAATGGCAGCAGAATTTCCCGCCCATCACTATCTCAACGACGGCTACGGCATCCGGTCGTGGCTGCTGACGCGCGATCACAAGCGCATCGCGCTGCTCTACCTGGCGGCGATCACCGTCTTCTTCTTCGTCGGCGGTGCGTTCGCAGTCTTGATCAGGCTCGACCTGGCCACGCCGCCTGGCGATGTCGTGAGCGACGATACCTACAACCAGCTGTTCACCATGCACGGCGTCGTCATGGTGTTCTTCTTCCTGATTCCCGCCATTCCGGCGATCCTAGGCAACTTTCTCGTGCCGCTGATGATTGGCGCGAAGGATCTCGCCTTTCCGAAATTGAATCTGCTGAGCTGGTACATCTACATGGCGGGCGGCCTGATGGGCGTGTACGTCCTGCTGACCGGCAGCCTCGACACAGGGTGGACGATGTACGCGCCGCTGAGCACCAGATTTTCGACGACCCGGGTCGCTCCCGCAGCGCTGGCCGTCTTCGTAACTGGATTCTCGTCGATTCTGACCGCGCTGAACTTCATCGTGACGATTCACCGGATGCGGGCGCCCGGCCTCACCTGGTTCAAGATGCCCCTTTTCCTCTGGTCGACCTACGCGACCAGCCTCATCGTCATCCTCGGCACGCCGGTTGTCGCCATCACTGCGTTGTTGATCTTCGTCGAGCGGCTGTTCCGCTTCGGGTTCTTCGACCCGGCACTCGGCGGCGACCCGGTGCTGTTCCAGCACCTGTTCTGGTTCTACTCGCACCCGGCCGTGTACATCATGATTCTGCCGGCGATGGGCGTCATCAGCGAGCTCGTCGCGGCGTTCTGCCGCAAGCCGGTGTTCGGATACAGCTTCGTCGCCTTCTCGAGCCTCGGTATCGCGGTGCTCGGCTTTCTCGTCTGGGGCCATCACATGTTCGTGGCCGGCCAGTCGGTGTACGCGTCGCTGGTGTTCTCGATGCTGAGCTTCCTCGTGGCCATTCCCTCGGCCATCAAAGTCTTCAACTGGACGGCCACGATGTACAAGGGGTCGGTGTCGTGGGATACGCCGATGCTCTATGCCATCGGGTTCATCGGGCTGTTCACGATTGGAGGCTTGACGGGACTCTTTCTCGCGTCAATCGGGTTGGACGTGCACGTCCACGACACCTACTTCATCGTCGCGCACTTCCACTACATCATGGTGGGCGGCACGATCATGGGGTATCTCGGCGGGCTGCACTACTGGTGGCCGAAGATCAGCGGCCGTCTGTACCCGGAGGGCCTGTCGAAGCTCTCGGCGTGGATCATCTTCATCGGTTTCAATCTGACGTTCTTTCCACAGTTCATCCTGGGCTATCTCGGCATGCCGCGCCGGTATCACGCGTACCCGCCCGAATTCCAGGTGTTGAACGTGCTGTCGTCGGCCGGCGCCTCGATCCTGGGCTTCGGATATCTGCTGCCGATGTTCTATCTGGCATGGTCGCTGCGATACGGACGGCCGGCGGGGGCGAACCCGTGGGGCGCCTGCGGGCTGGAGTGGCAAACGACATCGCCGCCCCCGACCGAGAACTTCGCCGTCACGCCGACGGTGACCGAGAGCCCTTACCACTACCCCTCACCAGCGGTGAAGCACGTTGCATAACGACGCCATGACGCACGCGGCGCAGCCACACCAGCCCGCCCATCATCCGGCGCTCGCGCATCATTTCGACGACCTGGCGCAGCAGCAGGAAGCGGCGTCGCTCGGCATGTGGGTGTTCCTGCTGACGGAAATCCTGTTCTTCGGCGGGTTGTTCCTCGTGTACACGATTTACCGCGCGTGGTATCCCGAAGCGTTCGCGTCGTCGAGCCACCACCTGGATATTCCGCTGGGCACGATTAACACCGCGGTTCTCATCGGCAGCAGCTTGACGATGGCGATGGCGGTTCACGCGGCGCAGATGAACTCGCGCAAGGGCGTGATGATCTTTCTCGTGCTGACGATGATTCTCGGCAGCGTGTTCCTCGGGATCAAGGGAGTCGAGTACTCGCACAAGTTTCACGAGCACCTGATTCCCGGACCCGACTTCGCCTATGCCGAAGCGGAGTTTTTCAGGCCTGCGCAAATTTTCTTTTCGCTGTACTTCGTGATGACCGGGCTGCATGCCCTTCACATGATCGTCGGGCTCGGCCTGATGATCTGGATGCTCGTCTGGGCTCACAAGGGGGTCATCGGCAACGGCTACTATTCTCCTGTAGAGGTCGTCGGCCTCTACTGGCACTTCGTCGACATCGTGTGGATTTTCCTCTTCCCGCTTCTTTATCTCATTGGCCGGCACGCCACAGGGCACTGACATGTCCGACCACGCGCACTCGACCGTCCACGTTCTTCCTCTAAAGGTTTACTACGCGGTGTTCGCCACGCTGATGGTGTTGACGGGGGTCACCGTCGCCGTCGCCTACGTCGATCTCGGCGCCATGAACGCCGTCGTCGCGCTCGTCATCGCCTGCTTCAAGGCGATGATCGTGGTGCTCTATTTCATGCACGTGAAGTACAGCACACGCCTGATCAAGCTGACCGTTATTGCCGGCGTCTACTGGATGGTCATCCTGCTGGCACTGACGTTGAACGACTACCTGACGCGCGCGGTCGGGACGTTCGGGCAACAGATCAATCTGAAATGACCATCCGCAGGCTGACATGTCCGAACTCACAGCGATCTTCGTCAAGCGGGCGCACGGCGGGCGCATGGATGCGCGGTCGAGCGCAATTCTCGAGGCAGGCAAAGGCCTGGTCGGCAACGCCGATCGTGGCGGCCGGCGCCAGGTGACGTTGCTCTCGTCGGAGAAATGGGCGGAGTTGATGAAGGAGATCGGCGGCTCGCTCGCACCCGATGCGCGGCGCGCGAATCTGGTCGTTTCGGGGATCGACCTCGAAGAAACTCGCGGCCGCGTGCTGCGGGTGGGCCCGTGCCGGTTGCGAATTAACGGCGAGACGAAACCGTGCGAGCAGATGGAAGACGCCGCTGCCGGCCTGCAGGAGGCGATGCGGCCGCGCTGGGGCGGCGGCGCCTTCGCCGAAGTGCTCGATGGCGGACCCATCAGCGTGGGTGATCCGGTAGCGTGGGAGAGTTGAGCGAAATCGTCTTATGGGTGGGCGTAAGCGAATTTCGCGACGTCTCGCCGGCTCAGCCACGCCGCCGCATCGTTGTCGAGCGCAAAGGCGCCATCGCGCTGGTCTGTGAACTCAAGGGCGCTGAACTGCGGGCGCATCAGGCCGATACGCGCGTGCGTGTGCGTGTCGAGCAGGTAGTGCCCGACCTCGTGCGCCAATGCCCGCCCGAGCACAACCCCCAGACGCCGCTCATCCACAGCAATCAATTCGTATCCCGCTCTGCCCCGCAGGCTCGAGACCAGCCGGCGCGCGCTGTCTATCGATACGAGTGCAACAGGATGACTGCCCGCAGGGCGAATCAGCTCGCCGACCGAGAATTCTCTATCTGACCGTGCATTCAGCGGCCGCCGCTCGACGACGAGAACACGCAGCCGGTCAGGACCGATCGCTCGAACCGCTGCAGCTGGCAGCCACTCCAGGGCGACGCCGTGCTGCCGCCATATCGCCGCCGCTTCCTGCGTCATCGCGTTCCGCGCCAGCTCCGACAACATCGGCGACGCCGTAAGAAGCACTTCGAGCCGGCCCGCCGGCGCCCCCTCCTGAGCGATGGTTGCCGACGGCATCGCCACGGCGAGGCTCCCCAGCATCGCCAGACCCGCCAGACGAGAGTTGCCAAACATCGGTTATCCACACGGATAACACGAACAAGCCTCCGGCGCAACGCCCGTGTAAACTTTTTCCCCTTTCGCTGTGGAAAACTCCGCAACACGGACGGTGCGCCGTTTCGGCGTTGGGGGCTCTTGTCAGTGTTCGCTACACCTTACGGGATGCTTGGGATACCCCCCCGGCGCTCCTGAAGGGTGGTAGATATCTTGCTGCTTTCACGGGAGGTGAGAGACATTCTCGGGCTCCGGCGGGATGAGCGCCGTCATGCAAACGATCGACGGCTATCAGAGCGGGCGTTTGCCGACCGGCGAAGAGTCAACAGGCGCAAGCGGACGCTCCGGGGGTTGCTCTTCGGCATGTTCGCGATGGCCATGCCCGCTACAGTCGCGAAAACTCCACCCAGAATCAAGTCGCCCGAGGGGTTCGTCTCGACAACCGAGAACTATCGCGCGCTGCCGGCCACGATTGCCTACAACGAGGCCATCGCCGAAGCCGCCGCTCTTTACGAGCTCGATCCCAATCTGATCCGCGCGATCATCGGCGCCGAATCGGCGTTCAATCCGTTCGCTGTCTCGCGTGCGGGCGCGTTGGGGCTCATGCAGCTGATGCCCGCTGTCGCAAAAGAACTGAACGTGCTCGATCCGTTCGATCCCCGTCAGAACATCTTCGGGGGTGCGCGCTACCTGCGTCAGCTTCTCGATCTGAACAACGGGAACATCGATCTGGCAGTGGCGAGCTACAACGCGGGGCCTGGTGCGGTAGATCGATACAACGGCATCCCGCCGTACCGGGAAACACGCGCTTACGTGAAGAAAGTGAATCTGTTCCTGAAGAATGCGAAGCGCAGTTCGAGCGACTAGCATGTAGGGCGGCTCCTCCGGACCCGCCCTATGGCAGGACGTATCGGACAGCCCAATACGCCGTCGCACCGATTGCCCCTGCCGCCGGGATTGTCAGCACCCAGGCCCACACAATCTGCCGCGCGACGCCCCATCGCACCGCCGACACGCGACGCGTCGCGCCGACACCCACAATCGCCCCCGTGATCGTGTGCGTCGTGCTGATACCGATGCCGAGCATCGTGGCGATGTAGATCGCCACAGACCCACCAGTCTCCGCGGCGAACCCCCCTTCGGGCCGAAGCTTCGTTATCTTCGATCCCATGGTGTGGATGATGCGCCAGCCGCCAGAGAGCGTGCCCAGGCCGATGGCCGTGTGGGCCGCCATGATCACCCAGAACGGAATGTGCAATCTGCCGTTCTGAAGCTCGAGATACCCGCCGGTGACGAGCGCTCCGGAGATGATGCCCATCGTCTTTTGCGCGTCGTTTGCGCCGTGCATCAGGCTGAAGCCGGCGGCAGACGCGAGCTGCAGCCGCCGGAACCAGCGATCGACGCGGCTCGGGGGCGTTTGGCCGAAGAAGAAATAGATGGAGTTCATGACGAGCAGGCCGACGATGAGGCCGATCAACGGGGCGAGCACGATGAAGACGAGCGTTTTCGTCCACCCCGACGCGATGACGGCGCCGAAGCCGGCCTTTGCAATCGCGGCACCGGCGTAGCCGCCGAACAGCGCGTGCGACGAGCTCGTCGGCAGCCCCCAATACCACGTGATGAGGTCCCAGACGATGGCCCCGGTCAGACCGGCGAAGATCACCCCGAAGGTGACAACGCTCAGGTCAACCATCCCCGCCCCGACGGTCTGGGCAACCGCGGTGCCGAAGCCGAACGCGGCAATGAAGTTGAAGAACGCCGCCCAGATGACCGCCTTCCCGGGCGAGAGCACACGCGTCGACACGACCGTCGCAATCGAATTCGCGGCGTCGTGAAATCCGTTGATGTAGTCGAAAACGAGCGCCGTCAGGATGATGGCGCTGATGATGTAAAGCTCCGGCATCGGACGGCGTCTCTCCCTTTAGGCGTTCTTGACGACGACGCCTTCGAGGAGATTCGCGACGTCCTCGCAGCGATCGGTGGCTTCCTCGAGCACGTCGAGGATTTCCTTCCATTTGATGATGAGCACCGGGTCGCTTTCCTCGTCGAAGAGGCGCCTGAGCGCCCCTTCGTGGATGCGATCGGCTTCGTTCTCGAGCCGGTTGATCTCGACGGCGCGCTCGGCGACGCCCGCGTGTTTCTCGAGGGCCTCGAGCGCCAGTCGCACCTGGTCGACACTGACCGAAATGACGTGCGCCAGCTCGCGAGCCCCATATCGAACCGATTTGATCTTGTAGAGGCGCACGAAGCGCGCCGACGCGTCGATTGCGTCCATCACGTCGTCGAGCGATTTGGCCAGCGCGTGAATGTCTTCGCGGTCGATCGGCGTCACGAAGGTCGAATTGAGGCGCTGGATGATCTGGTGCGTCAGGTGGTCGCATTTGTGCTCGACCTCCTTGATTTCGTCCACTTTGTCCCAGATCACGGGTTCTTCGGCGAGCATGCGCTCGAGCAGCACTCCTCCGACGCGTAACTGCTCGGCCAGTGCGCTGAACTGACCGTAAAAGTCTTCGTTTCTTGGAATCAGTCGAAATCGAAATGCCAACGGGTCTCCTTTTGAGAGCCCGGCGATTCTATAGGAGGGCGCCTGCCGTGTAAACGCCAGGTAACATCCGTGTAACGGCAAGGTGACGGAAATGCTCGGGAATTCGCAGGAGGTACAAAGCGCGTCGGGGAGGGCAGCGCAGCCGAAGCCTGTAAACGCCCGTTAACATTCATGTAACGCGAATTAACACACCGGAAACTTCCCCGACTTACCCCGGAAACCTTCGGTTTATATGCTGGTTGCATGCGACTACTACTCTCGATCCTGACAATGCTGGCCCTCCCCGCACTGGCGGCCGGACAAACCGCGGCCGCCAAGAAGCCGCCGTCGGCCTACGACAAGATCTGGGGAAATTTCACCGAATGGTATTCGGACGACTCGAACCCAGTCGTGCAGCGGGTCCTCTTGAGCGGCCGCTTTCACGAGGACTTCGCGCTGCTCGATGCCGACCAGGGCGACCACGATGAATGGAACGTCAGGCGGTTGCGCATTGGCCCGCGAATCACGCTCTTCCGGCGGCTGACGCTGCACAGCGAGATCGAGGTGGATCCCCAGCGGCATGATCCGTTCTACGTGCGGTTCACTGACTTCTACGTGCAGTGGACCAAAAACCCGAGATTCGCGCTGACGGTTGGCAAGCAGAGCGCGCCCTTCACCCTCGACGGCGCAAATTCGTCGCGAGAGCTCATCACGATCGACCGCAGCAATCTCGCCAACAACATGTGGTTCCCCCAGGAATATCTGCCGGGCGTCAGTCTTTCGGGCAGACGCGCGCCGTGGGTGTATCGCGTCGGCGTCTACTCATCGGGTGCGATGAACCGCGAGTTCGGAGAATTCAGCGGTGGCACGGCCACGCTCGGAGTTCTCGGCTACGACTTCGCACCACGCCTCGGCGTGAGGGAAGCGCTGCTGACCGGAAACTACGTGTACCAGAACGCAGACCGCGACAACACCTTCACGCGCCAGCTCGACCACATCGGCTCGATCAACTTCAGATTCGAAGACACCAAATGGGGCGCCCGCGCCGACTTCTCGACGGCGTCGGGCTATCTCGGCCAGAGCGGCATGTGGGCCTTTCAAGGGATGCCGTTCGTCAACGTGACCAACAAGTTTCAGGTTGTTGGGCGCTACACGTTCATCGAAAGCGACGACCCGAACGGCGTCCGCCTGGCCACATACGAGAGCCGTCTGGTGGCGGGCAGAGGTGACGAATACAACGAGCTCTATCTGGGAGCGAACTACTACTTCTACGGTCACCGGCTGAAGCTGCAGAGCGGCGTTCAGTTTGCTGACATGAACGACCGGGCGAACGATGGTGGCGCCTATTCAGGCGTGTCGTGGACGACGGGGCTTCGGGTCGGCTGGTAAGGACTCTCGACAATCTGGAGGAAAACGATGAAGAAGTTGATGGCAATACTCGTAGCGGTGGCCCTGACCGCGGCATGCGGCGGCGGTGAGGGCGGCGGCCCGGTGAGGCCCCCCGACGCGGCCACAGCCGGAAACAATCAGATCAATGGCGCAGGAGCGACGTTCCCACTTCCCATTTATTCGAAGTGGTTCTCTGATTACAACAAGCTGCACCCGAACGTCGAGATCAACTACCAGTCAATCGGGTCTGGCGGCGGCATCCGGCAGCTCGTGGAACGCACGGTGTTCTTCGGGGCGAGCGATCAACCGATGAGCGACGAGATGCTCGCCAAGGCTCCGGGGCCGATTCTCCACTTCCCAACCGTGCTCGGCGCGGTGGTGCCTGTCTACAACATCGAAGGCTCGAGCACGCAGATCAAGTTCACGGGTCCGGTGCTCGCGGATATCTTCCTGGGCAAGATCACACGGTGGAACGATCCCGCGCTGGCGAAGGTCAATCCCGGCGTCGCGCTGCCATCGGGCACGATTACCGTCGTCCATCGCTCGGACGGCTCCGGCACGACGTTTGTCTGGGCCGACTATCTCTCCAAGGTCTCCACGGAGTGGAAAGACAAGGTCGGTGCCAGTTCATCGCTCAACTGGCCCGTCGGCGTCGGCGGCAAAGGGAACGAGGGGGTCGCGGGGCTCGTCAAGCAGACCCCTGGATCGATCGGGTACGTCGAGCTCGTCTATGCGCTGCAGAGCAAGATCACCTACGGCGCCGTACAGAACCAGGCCGGCGAGTTCATCAGCCCGGAGGTGAAGTCGGTCACAGCAGCGGCGGCGGGCGCCGTTCGGACGATGCCGGCAGACTTCCGCGTGTCGATCACCAACTCGCCCGGTCAGGGTGCGTATCCGATCTCGTCGTTTACGTGGATTCTTCTGTACGAATCGCCCGACGATAAGGCCAACGGCCTTGTGATGAGCGACTTCATGAAATGGGCGCTCGGCGACGGGCAGGCGATGGCGGCAGAGCTCGGATATGCGCCTCTGCCTGACGAACTCGTTCGGATGGAGCTCGAACAATTGAATCGGATTAAGGTACAGTGATGCCGTTCATGAAGGCTCGCAGCGGAAGCGACCTCGGATTCCAGATCGGCACGGGTGCATTTGCTGCGCTCGTTTTGGCCATCGTCGTGGCGATCGGCATCGTGCTGTTCCGGGAATCCATTCTCTCCATCCGCGAGTTCGGGTTTCGTTTCTGGGTGACCGATATCTGGGACCCGGTCGCGCACGAGTTCGGTGCGCGGCCGTTCATCTGGGGCACCCTCTACTCGTCGGTGCTCGCGCTGCTCATCGCGACGCCGATTTCGCTCGGCATCGCGACGTACCTCTCTGAGCTGTGTCCGGCGGCGCTCAGACAGCCGTTGATCTTTCTCACCGAACTGCTCGCGGCGATCCCCTCAATCGTGTACGGCTTGTGGGGCCTCTTCGTGCTGGTGCCGCTCGTGCGCGATCTCGAGAACGCGATGCCCCAATGGTTGCGCGACACGCCGCTTTTCAGCGGGCCGCCGATCGGACTCGGCATGCTGTCGGCGGCGCTCATTCTCGCGATCATGGTGACCCCGTTCATTTCGTCGCTCGCGCGCGAAGTGCTGAAATCGGTGCCGCGCACGCAGCGAGAGGGTGCCTACGCACTCGGCGCCACCGAGTGGGAGGCCATTCGCGTCGCGCTGTCGTACGGCCGCACCGGCATCATCGGCGCCATCATGCTCGGTTTCGGCCGGGCACTCGGCGAGACGATGGCGGTCACCATGGTCATCGGCAACAGCCCCACTGTGTCGTGGTCGCTCTTCGCGCCGCAATACACGATGTCGGCGGTCATCGCGAACGAGTTCTCGGAAGCGGTTGACGATCTGCACCTGCATGCGCTCATCGAGATCGGGCTGGTGCTCTTCGTCATCACGCTCGCGGTGAACGCCGTGTCGCGCATGCTCATCTGGAATATGAACCGTCAGGCGCTTGCCAAACCGAAAGCGAAGCTCGAGCCGGCGACACTGGGTGGTTCGGCATGACCCGCACAACCCGGCGCCGCATCGTGTCGCAAACCGCAGTCACGCTCTGTGCGCTGTCTGTGGTCGTCGCGCTCATTCCGCTTGCACTCATCCTGTTCTTCGTCGTCTCGAGAGGCGTGCAGGCACTGAACTGGGATTTCTTCACGCAGCTCCCGCGCCCGGTCGGCGAGCCCGGCGGGGGCATGGCCAACGCCATCGCCGGTACTCTGATGCTCACTGGGCTGGCCGCGCTTGGCGCCGTGCCGGTCGGCATCGTCTGCGGCGTCTACATGTCCGAATACGCAGGCACCCGGCTCGCATCTGCCGCTCGGTTCGCCGCCGATACCCTCAACGGCGTGCCCTCGATCGTGATTGGCGTGTTCGTCTACGGAATTGTCGTTCTGCAGATGCGCCAGTTCTCGATGCTCGCCGGCAGCGTGGCGCTTGGCGTCATGATGATTCCCATCATCGCCCGCACCACCGAAGAGCTCCTGCGGCTGGTGCCGCAGACGCTGCGCGAAGGGGCACTGGCGCTCGGCGCCACACGCGCCCGTGCCACGTTTACGGTGGTGCTCCCTGCAGCCCTGCCGGGGATCATCACCGGCGTCATACTCGCGCTGGCGCGCATCGCCGGGGAAACGGCGCCACTGCTGTTCACGGCCTTCAACAACCGGTTCTGGAACACGAACCCGCTGCAGCCGACCGCGTCGCTGACGGTGCAGATCTTCACCTATGCCAGCTCGCCGTACGAAGACTGGCACCGGCAGGCGTGGGCGGGCGCGCTGGTGCTGGTGAGCATCGTGTTGATCTGCTCGATACTGGCGCGCACGGCTACGCGCCGCCTCGAACGGATGAACACAGGCGGGTAGCGAGTCCGGGTAAACGTTCAACAGAAGATCAGAAGATCAGAAGATCAAAAGACCAGAAGTTCTTCTAATCTTCCAGTCTTCTGTGTGTGTTCAGGCCTGCGTGGCGGTGACGCCCACTGGACACGTCACGCCGGTGCCGCCGTGCCCGCAATAGCCGCGCGGATTCTTGGCAAGATACTGCTGATGATAGTCCTCGGCGAAGTAGTATTCGGGCGCGGGTTGAATCTCCGTCGTAATGGTCCCGTAGC
>Ga0105106_10001800_pt1 | contig 15304 bp, 12 predicted proteins | sample PPLLaktember2015_5_FD_79109 | JGI IMG/M metagenome (GOLD analysis project Ga0105106, IMG submission 79109) | Freshwater sediment microbial communities from Prairie Pothole Lake near Jamestown, North Dakota, USA - PPLs Lake P8 Core (1) Depth... | ecosystem: Environmental > Aquatic > Freshwater >...
CATGAGTATCGCGCTCGTGGACGACCAGCAGCTAGTCTGGGCCGAAGGATTCGGTTATGCCGATCGCGAACGTCGGGTTTCGGCGACGCCCGAAACCGTTTACCAAATCGGTTCGATCACCAAGATCGTGAACGCACTGGCGGTCATGCAACTCGTCGAACAGGGGCGCATGCAACTTGATCGACCCATCACCGACCATCTCCCGGAGTTCTCCATGCACTCGCGCTGGCCACGGGCCGCGCCGATCACGCCGCGCGCGCTGCTGTGCCACCACTCGGGTCTGCCGACCTACCTGCTCAAGGGATTTTTCTCGGACCGCTCACTGACCGACCTGTTGCATGAACTCCGGGACGAACATCTCGCCTTCGAACCGTACACCGTCTTCAACTACTCGAATCTCGGTTACAACCTGCTTGGATTGGCGCTCGAGCGCATCACCGGGCGGCCGTATGCCGAGACCATGCGAGAACAGTTGCTCGCGCCGCTCGGTATGCGCCTGACCGGCTTCGTGCCGGACGGCCAAATTGGCGCGCGTCTGGCACGCGGTTACGTGCACGACAGACCAATGAACCCCACGCCGATCCGGGATATCCCAGCCGTCGGCCTGTATAGCAACGTGCTCGACCTCGCGCGCTTCATGCGTGGCGTGCTGGCTGGCGGCATGCTCGACGATACACGCGTGATGGGCGAGAAGACGATACGCACGACATTCGAGCCTCAATACGGCGGCCTGCCGCTCGATTTCGATCAGCACTTCGGCCTTGGCTGGATGCTCAGCGGGCTGGCCATCGAGGGCAGTGGACAACAGGCCTGGCACAATGGCGGCACCAAGGCATTCGTTAGTCAGCTCGCGCTGCTGCCGGAATCCAGACTCGGCGTGGTGGTGCTCGCCAATGCCGACAATGCCGGCGACCTGGTGTACGACACCGCCGAGGCGGCGTTACGGCTGGCGCTGGAAATCCGGCGCGGCATTGCGCCGCCGAAGAGGGTTCTGGAGCCCGCAGTTGTGCTCGCGCGCGATGCGCTGGCGGAGCGGGTTGGCGACTACAGCCTCATGGGTTCGCTGGCGCGCATATCGCTCGGCAAGAAACACCTGAAGCTGCATGTCCTCAAGCATGTGCTTGATCTCGTGCCGCTCACCGCAAACCGGTTTCGCGTCGAATTCAACCTGCTTGGGCTCAAGTCAATACCGATTGCGTTTCCACCGGTGGAGTTCACGCAGGTGGGTGCACGCAAATTCGCGCTGTTGCGCGACCGGCTCGTGATTCCAGCCGAGAAAATTCCAGCCTATGCCGTCCCTGAAACCTGGCGGCATTGCGCCGGCGACTACCACATCACCAACCCGGATGACGAGTACCTGGTTGACCTCGATCACTGCCGCATGCTCATCGAAAACGGCAAACTGCTCATGGACATCCGGATTTCGGGCATCGAGAACCGGCACGTGAAAGTGGTTGTGGTGCCGATCTCCGATAGTGAGGCCTATGTGTTCGGACTGGGACGCAATGTCGGAGACGTGGCGCGCATACTGACGGAAGGAGACCGGCTGCATATCCGCTACTCGGGTTATGTGTTCGAGCGCAGGTAACACCTTGCGTCGCTTGTGGCAGGATAAACCGTCTCTCAAATCGTTTTAGCCTAAAAATGATGTTTAGCCGCAGATGAACGTAAATGAATCATGTCATGGAGGCACCGACGCCATGCACCTTATTGATCGGCTGGCGAATACGGGCAGCGCATTAATTAGCCGCGTACTCTGCGGCTGACTGCTTTTTCCAGGTTTAAAGCGGACTGCCTGGAGCGACGTTGCGCAGCCCATGCAGATTGCCGTAGAAATGCGGGCTCTGCACCCGGCTCAACGAAAACAGCACTTCGGACGTGACCGGCGCCACCAGTGCCGCCTCGGTTCCGACAATCCGGCTACCGGCGATGTCGAGATGCGCCGCGATGGCGGTAATGGCAACCTTGCCTTCGATCACGCTGCTGGTAATGGTCACGCGCGCGTCGTCCACGCGCAGCCGGCCATCCGGCCCGCCAATCAGGCTGTCTTCGATATTCACCGCGGCTTCGCTGATCCGTAACTCGCGCACGCGCGCATTGCGCACCAGCGTGTCGCGGCAACGATGGATAGTGATGCGGTCGTATTCACCCTCAAAGATCACCCCCTGCCGTCCCGTGCAGGTGCCTATCCGGTTCGAAACTGGCCGCGCCATCTTGCGCCTCAGGATATCATTGTGCCGTTCCAGCACGGGCGCGTTCAGAAACGCCGCGACGCGTGCATGAAAACCCTTTGGCACGTCATTCATGGGCGTGTGTCCGCTCGTTTCAAACACCTCCAACTGTGCTTGTGGCAGGTTTGCGGCTAGTACCCGACCGTTGCGTAGTGGCGCGACGCTATCGCGTCCACCCCACAGCACCAGCGCCGGAGCCTGTACGCGTGGAATGTCCGCGCTGAAATCCTCAAGCGCCAACGCCAGTCCCGCGATCTTGGCCGGATCGGCCTTCAGAAACTTCTGACGCAATGCCGGGCTGGCAACAATCGCCTCAGGGACAAGCTGAACCTTATCCGTCAGCCTGAAAACTTTGTTCACTAAGTTGCTCAATTGGTCATTCTGCGCCGGATACAGGTTCGACAGAAAATCGATGCCGACATGGCTGAGGAATTTGCTGTACGCCATGGGATGCAGAATGCCGGGAACGTCAACAAGCACCAGAGCCGTCACATCCTGCGGGTAGCGGGCCGCATAGCGCAATGCTATGGCACCGCCCATGGAGTGCCCGACCAGGGAAAATGTGCGTGTGTGGAAGTGCTCCACCATCAGGTAGCGCACAAAATCGGCGTAGCGCTCGGGCGAATATAATTCATTGCCCTTGCTGGACCGGCCGAAACCCGGCAGATCGAAGGTCACCACGCGGTGATCGCGCGCCAGCACGGGGATCAGTCCGTCCCAATCGCGCGCTCCCTTGTCCCCGAGGCCATGTATCAGCACCACTATCGGTGCATCGGCCTGTCCGGCAGTAAAGACGTGCACCTTACCGTGGAAGACAGGTTCGGTTATTACCGTCTTGGCCAGCACCGGTGGTGGCGAGGCAAACACCGCGGCTGACGCCATCAGGCAAAAGCCAAACAGCGCAAGCCATCGCGCGCCGGTTTGTCTAAATCGAAAATCCAGATTCACGCGCCACCCTCGCTGATACCGCTCCTTCGATGCTCGTCACCACGTTGGTCCGGCCAGGCGTGCAGGTTCAGGGCCTCCCTGGCGGGCCGCCCGTGCGGTCCAGTGCCTGGATAGCATCATCGATATTCGAGTTTGTTGATGGCTTCCGCGGCTTACGGTCAGACTTGGCATTCACGGAACCGGTCACGAAGAACAACACCCGCGACGCAACGCGTTCAGCACGGGCCACTCCCGGACGACGGGCGTTACTTCTTTTTGGCCGCTTTCTTTACCGCCTTTTTCACTGCGGGTTTCTTGGCGGCGGCCTTTTTCTTCGGTGCGGTTTTCTTTTTGACCGCGACCTTCTTTACCGCCGGCGTCTTCGCCTTCTTTGCGCCCGGCTTTACACCGCGCACCTTGTCGGCAAGCGCCCGCAGATGTTTATTCGTTGCCTGCTGTTCGGTGAGCAACGTCTGCCCCGCCTGCGGACCGGTCTCACCTTCCTTGAGTCCGCGGTAGGCGAGCGCGATCGGGCTTTCATCCAGCACCAGGAAGCGTGCCTGCTTGCCGGCCGCCGCGCACACGTCTTTTACCAGCTCATGCGCCTGGAGACTCAGCTCATGCAGATTCTTGGCGCGCTCGGCGCCGATCCAGCTCACGATGGTGTATTTGTCGCCGGGCGCACCCGGACTATCGAGATAGCCTTGCCAGAGCCGCGATGCCTGATCGCCGCAGGCGGCGATCGCCTCCAGCTTTGCCGCCACCTGCGTGCCGTTCCCGCCCTGTTTCCGGATCGCTTCCACCGCCTGGTCAAGAATCTGCATACACCCTCCGTCTTGAGTTGCAACGCCCCCGCTATCCGGGCCCGATTATATAAACATAGTACACCGCCGCAATGACTGCCGGACACACGGCGGACGCGTTGCGCCAACTGGTGCGGCTTTCGTTCGCAGCTTCGCGCGGTTGACCGAGCCATATTGATGGAACGCACCCGTACTAACTGCCATGAATTCTGCGTGCACGAGCGCCGTGCGGAACAGTGCCGTTACAGGGGTCGCAGGCGGGCGTGCCGGAGCTCAGTCCGGGATGTGTTGCCGGTGTCCGTCCGGCCGCCAGGCCGGGGCGATCACGTTCGGCATGCTGGAGCGCCCGAGGATCGTGGCCGGGGCGACGGTGAACTCGCCGTACTTGCGGTTAATGTGGTCGATGGCGTCAAAACGCTGGATGGCGCGTACCTCGTCCGGCGTGAACAGCTCGAGCTGGCCGCTGGTGTTGCGCAAATGCGTGGCCGTGACCTGCACCTGGATCACCGCCTCGCCGTGCCAGCGTTCGCGGAACAGCGCGCGCGCGAGTTCGAAGAAGCGCCGTCCGTCCGGCGCGCCGTGCACGACCGCCAACACGGCTTCGTGTCCCGCGCCGGGCGCGGTGGTGCGCAGACCGATGTACAGTTTTCCGGCCTGCATGTCGAGGCGCCGCAGGCGCACCGCCACCTTCTCGCACATGTGGCGCAGGTAGGTCTCGATGGTGCGCGCGCTGGTGGTGTGCGGCGGCAATACCTTGCCGTGCCCGACGCTCTTCGGCGGCGCGACGTCCTGTACCACCGCGCCGGTGTCGCGCCCCTGGCAGGCGAGCCACAGGTGTTTGCCGGTGATGCCGTAGCGGCGCGCCAGTATATTCATCGGCAGCGCCGCCACCTCGCCGCAGGTGCGTGCACCGTGCTGGGCGAGAAACGCCGCCGTGCGCGGACCGATACCGCAAATTTTTTCTACCGGCACATCCTTCAGACGTTCACGCGTCTCCCACGGCGGGATGACGGTGATGCCGTTCGGTTTCATGACGTCCGAGGCGTACTTGGCCGTGAGCTTGGTGGCCGCCGCGCCAACCGAACACGGCAGGCCGTCGCTCGCCTCCCGCACCAGCTGCTGCGTCATGCGCGCCATGTGTTTCGGAGAACCGTGCAAACGCTGGCAATGGGTCACGTCGAGAAACGCCTCGTCCACGCTGAACACCTCGATGTCCGGGGTGATGGCGACGAGCGCATGCATGATGCGGGTGGATACGGCCGCGTACACGTTCGGCCGCGATGGACGCTGGATGAGATCCGGGCACAGTTTGCGCGCGTCGTAGATGCGCATGCCGGTTTTCACACCGAAGGCGCGCGCTTCGTACGAGCAGGTAATGAGGGTCGTGCCGACCGCACCGTTCGTGATGCCCACCGGCTTGCCGCGCAGTTCCGGAAAATCGCGCTGCTCGACCGACGCAAAGAACGCGTTCATGTCGATGTGCAGGATGGCGCGCGGCCAGTAGCAGTCGGCGTCGGCCTTCGGGCCGCGGGTCGATACAGTCATGGTAGAGACTTACTCGTGGCTATCCCCTGAGTAATAACGCAGAGGTCGCAAAGGCGCAGAGAGCGCAGAGAAAATATTTTTGGTTAAACCTGAATTTCTTTGCGTCCTTCGCGCCTTTGCGCACTCTGCGTTGATTCCAGAGACAATCTGAAATAACTACCGATAGGACCGCATCTGTCCGACCACCACGCCCTGAATGGCGACGCGCTCGGCGGCGAAACGCATCGGCGCCATGCTGCGGTTTGCCGGGTGCAGGGTGATCGAACCGTCCGGGTTGCGCCGCAAGGTTTTGAGCGTCGCCTCCTGATTGTCGATCAGCGCCACCACGATCTCGCCGTCGCGCGCGCTGTTGCGACTTTCCACGATCACCATGTCGCCGTGCAGGATGCCGGCCTCGATCATGGACTCGCCGTCCACGCGCAACACGAACCGGTTCGGCCCCATGAAAAACTCGGACAGGTCGATCTCGGTCTCGTCCGGGATGGCTTCGATCGGCAGACCGGCGGCAATGCGCCCGAGTACCGGCAATACGGTGCGGACCGTGGTCTTGCTCACCAGACGGACGCCGCGCGCCCGGTCAGGGGTGATGGCGATCAACCCCGCCGCTTCGATGGCGCGCAGGTAGCGGTGCACCGTGCCGCGCGAAGCGACACCGAGGTGCACGCCGATCTCGCGCAACTTGGGCGGCACGCCGTGACGGTCGGTGTAGGCGCGCACGAAGTCATAGACCTCGCGTTCCCGGTCAGTCAGCATAATGGCTATTCCTCAAATGTTCTCCTTTTGTTCTCAGGATAGCCGGGCAGCGGGCGGAAGGCAAGTGGCCCGGATCGCGCTGCAACGACGGGATTGCTAGACTGGGGCGCCCGACAACACGCGGGACGAGATGAGCATGAACAGCAGACGGACCGAAACCAGCTACCAGCCGATTTCCTGCGCGAACTACGATCAGTACGAGATCGCGATCCTGCACGGCAGCAAACTGCACCTGACCTGGCAGGCTGGCAACATCAGCCACGACCAGGTGGTGACGCCGCTCAATCTGCGCACCGCAAACGGTGAGGAGTACCTGATCGTGCGCCTCGCCTCCGGCGAGAGCGTGGACGTACGCCTCGACCACATACGCGGGAGCCGAATTCTGTGATACGTCTGCTGATCGTTGCTGTGCTGCTGGCGACCACGCCCTTCGCGCACGCGCAGAACTGCGATGGCACCGGCGTCGCCCTGCAAGTATTGGGCTCGGGCGGCCCGGAGCTGCAGACCAAACGCGCCTCCAGCAGCTACCTCGTGTGGCTCGACGGCAAGGCACGCGTGCTGGTGGACGCCGGCGGCGGCTCCGCGCTGCGCTTCGGCGAGAGCGGCGCGCAGATGGCGGATCTCGATGTCATCCTCTTCACCCACCTGCACGCCGACCACAGTGCGGATCTGCCGGCGTTCATCAAGTCGTCATGGTTCGAAGACCGCAAGCGCCCGCTGCCCATCTACGGCCCGGGCGGAAACCGGCTGATGCCGTCCACCGTGACCTTCGTGCGCGCGCTGTTTGACGGCACGCGCGGCGCGTACCGCTATCTCGGCGAGTTCATCTCGCCGCTCGACAAGAGCAGTTACAAACTCGAACCGCACGACGTGCGCGAACCGCCGCCGAAAATCGGTACGCCGCGGCGCAAGGAACCCGCGATTCTGCCGGTATTCAGCAATGAACGCGTGCGCGTGCAGGCCGTGACGGTTGTACACGGCCAGCTCCCGGCGCTGGCGTTCCGCGTCGACGTCGGCGACAAAACCCTGGTTTTCAGTGGTGACACAAACGGCGACGGGACTGGCCTGCCAAGACTGGCCGCGGGCGCCGACCTGTTCGTGGCGCACAACGCGGTGCCGGAAGGCGCGACCGGCGTGGAACGCGCCCTGCACATGCCGCCATCGGTGATTGGCGGCATCGCGCAAACCGCCAAGACGAAACAGCTCGTGCTCTCGCACCGCATGCTCCGTACACTCGGCAAGGAAGATGAAACGCTGGCCTCCATCCGCAAGACCTATGCCGGCACGGTCAGCTTTGCAGACGATTTGGCCTGCTTCCGGCCCTGATCCGATCGATACCTGGGCATCATTGATGGCGGCCAGAAATCCTTCGGGCGGCGGCAGGAACAGCTTTTCCGCTGGATTACGCTATGCGCGCTGACTCCGCGTACTCCGTCCGGGAGCCGGTACGACATCGGCGTGTGGCGGGGAGATATAGTTGCCTTGGGCATAATCCACGCCACACTCGATCAGTAACTCAAGTATTTCGCGATTTTCCACAAACTCGGCGACCGTGCGCTTGCCGAGGGAATGGGCAATATCATTAATCGACATGACGATCGCACGATCGGCTGGATTCTGCACCATGCCACGTACGAACTGACCGTCGATTTTCACGCAATCCACCGGCAGATGCTTGAGATGGTGGAAAGAGCTGAAACCACTGCCGAAGTCGTCGAGCGCGAAGCGGCAACCGTGCTCGCGCAGCTCGCCGATCAGCCGCTGCGCTGCTTCGATGTTGGCAATCGCATTGGTCTCGGTGATCTCGAAAATGATCGACCCCGGGTTCACCTTGTGTCTGGCCAGCAAGTCGATTACTTCCGGCACGAAGCGGTTGTCGTCGAGCGTATTGCCGGAGAGGTTTACCGAGATACACGCGCGCGTACCGAGGCCCTGCAATTCGGCGAGCTGTAAAATCACGTGGCGAAAGACCCACAGGTCGATTTGCGGCATGAGACCGAAACGCTCGGCGGTCGGCAGGAAGGCATTCGGCTGAATTTCACCTGTGTCGCCGGCAAGCCGCACCAGCGCCTCGCTGTGCAACACACCATCCTCCACCAGTCTGTCGGCGGCGAACAGACAACCCTCGTCGGGCAGCGACGCCGCATCAAGGCCACGCAAAGGAACGATCGGCTGGTAGTGGAGCACGAACCGGTCGCTCTTCAATGCCTCCTGCAGACGGGCCGACCAGCCGAGATCGACGTTCATGACGAGTTTCGCTTCACCGCCCGGCTCGTAGACGTGCGTCTGGTTGCGGCCCTTGTTCTTGGCCACGTGGCAGGCGATATCGGCATTCGCAAGCACCTCTCCGGCTGACTGGGTATCGGCGCCGATCAGCGCCACACCGATGCTGCCGTAGATACGGTACTGGCTGCCGCCATGGATGAAGGTGTAGTGTTCGAGAATTTCGCGGAAACTTTCGGCCGTACTCAGCACGTTGTCACCCGCCGCATTACGCAGGATGATGGCAAACTCGTCGCCGCCAAGACGCGCCAGCAAATCCGTGTCGCGCAGGCGCGCGCGCATTCGCTCGCTGATCTCGACCAGCAGCTGGTCGCCGGCGGCGTGTCCGGCGATATCGTTGATGTACTTGAAGCGGTCGAGATCGAGATAGAGGAGCGCGCTGCTGCCGCAGCGCCGGCAGCGTGTCACCTCTTCGTCTAGGTGCGCCTCAAAATACCGGCGGTTGTGCAGCCGGGTGAGCGGATCGTGGTTCGCCTGCCACAGGAGCTCCTGCTGCAGTGCACGGCGCTCGGAAACATCCCGGAACGCGACCACCGAGCCTTCCGGCTGGCCATCGATGCGCAACGGATAAACCGTGCATTCCACCGGCACCGACGTGCCGCCATGGGTCCAGAACACCGTTTCCCACGAGTGCAGTTCATTCCCCGCGGCATAGGCCTTTTGCAGCAGGCACACATCATCCGGATTCGCATGCCCGCCCTCATCGGCATAGTGGAACAGCTGATGCGCCGCTTGCCCGATGAGTAGCGCGTTCTCCGGATAGCCCAGGATACGACGCACCGCCGGATTGACGAACGTGATCTGGCCGGCCCGGTTCACGCCGTACACACCGTCACCAACCGAGGCCAGGATACCGGCGAGGCGGCTGCGTTCGGCTTCGACGGATTTGCGGTTGCGCACCGCTCGGCTCATGGCGGCCAGTCGCGCAACAAACAATTCCTGCGCTTCGTTCTTGAACATGCACTCGACCGCACCCGCCTTGAGGCTGTCCTGGATCACTGCGTCGAGATAGGTGCCGGTGAGAATCGCGATGGACAGGCCCGCGGTGCGCGGGTCAGCGCGCAGACGGCGGCACAGCACATCGCCATTTTCGCCGGGCATGAAATAATCGATAATCGCGATATCGAATGATTTGGATTGCGCCAGCGCCAGCGCCTCCTGGGCATGTGTCGCAACTTCCACGGCATAACCCTGCTCGGCGAGCAACCGTGTGTAGGAGGCGCGTACCGTGCGCGAGTCGTCCACAAATAGCACACGGATCGACTCATTCTCGGGCACGCTGGTTTCGACCTCGGCCAGCGGCGGCGCCAGCAGTCGCTCCAGACAGTGGGCGCTGTCGGTAAAATCCTCCCACAGCAGAATGGCGCTGCGCGTGCGCTGCGACACCCAGCTCACCAGGGCCGGCTCCGCGTTGTGCACCAGAAGCATGACGGCCAGATCGCTGAATTCGGATTGGCACAGCAGCGCCAGCAGTTCATCGGCGCGCGGCGGGGAGGACTGTTCGAATGCCAGCAGGATTGCGGACGGCCGCGCCGCCCCGTGCCAGTGGCTCGTCATTTCCAGGGCGGCGGCAGGTGTGCGATGGGGGATGATGTTCGGGAAGCGCGCGGCCAGAACCCGCCGCAGTACATGCTGACGGGTGGGGGAAGATTCGATCACCACGACCGACGCCGGCAGTGCGTCGGGCGCCCCTGAAAACGCAACCGGACCCGCCACGGGATCGACCTTCCGAATGGAACTATGCATGCGCTCACCCAGACGTTTCCTTATCCGGGTACTGTTATGCATCGGTCATGCCAGCTTTCGCCGCTACTAACTTACTGATAAAAAAAGATATTAATACTGAACACAGACGCACGCGTTTTAAAACTGGCGCTCGGCGGCACCTGACGCCTGCGCCGTCAACCCAAAATGGGTGGCGGCGCGAAACCTTTGCCCCTTAATCCAGGCGTTAAGAATGGGTCCCGCGACGGAATATCAGGTCCCAGACACCGTGCCCGAGACGCTGGCCACGCCGTTCGAACCGGGTGTGCGGGCGGGCCTCTGGACGAGGCGCGAATTGATTCTGTCCTGCGGTATTATCAAAGCCCTCCGCCGCCGACAGCACCGTCAGCATTTGCCGCGCATAGTCTTCCCAGTCAGTGGCGAGATGCAGCAAACCGCCCGGATTCAGCTTGCGCGCCAGCAGCGCCACGAACGCCGCCTGCACCAGGCGACGCTTGTGGTGGCGCTTTTTATGCCAGGGGTCGGGGAAAAAAACATAAACGCCGCTCAGGCTGCCCTCTGGAATCCGTTGCTCGAGCAATTCCCTGGCATCGCTGCAGGCAATGCGCACGTTCGCGAGTCCCTCGGCCTCGAGCCTGCGCAGCAGCATGCCCACGCCCGGGCGGTGTACCTCGATGCCGAGATAATTGTTCTGCGGGTGTGCAGCGGCCATGGTGGCAAGCGCCTCGCCGTTGCCAAAGCCGATTTCGAGATGCACCGGCGCGTCGCGCCCGAAGAGTGCAATGAAATCGAGGGGCGCCTCGGCCGGTGTGACGCCGTAGCGCGGCAACAACTCTTCCAGCGCACGCTTCTGCGCCTCGGTGATGCGCCCTTCGCGGCGCACGAAACTGCGCACGGGACGATTCCGGGGGCCAGGCGACTTCACGCAAGCTCCCGGTCAGCGCCGGGCAAACAGGTCGCGCGCATTCTCGTGGGCGATGCGTTCGGCGAGCGCCGGCCGCAACTGCCGCAACCATTCGCGGGTACGTGACAGTGTGAGACCGTATCGAAACCAGAACTCGTTATTGTAAGTTCCGCTCCCCAGCATGAAACGGTCCGGGAACCGCTCGAAGAGATTGCGCCATTCCGGGGCCAGTTTTCCGTCCGGCGCAATATCGGCACGGTGGGAAAGCTCTGCCCAGAGGTTGCGATGCAGTTCGAGCATTTCGCCGACCAGCCGCGGGGGGGTTTTCATTCCGGCATGCGCCCACAACACGCGTATGCCCGGCTGAATCGTCAGGAGTTGCCGGATGACGCTAGCCTCGCCATGCACATTGAGGACCAGTTGGCGCTCGACCGACAGCGCCAACAGACGACGAACCGCCGGCACGTCGACCAAGCCATCGTAAAGATGAAACTCGCCGATCCCGCGGTAATCGTGCAGATCCAGCTCATTCGTCATCCACTCGATGAGGTCGGGATTCTCCAACCAGTGATCCCGATCCGCGCGATTCCGGTAGGGAACGAACATTGGCACGACCCGTAGTCGGTCGGCCTCGACCATTTTCGCGGTACCTTCATTCGGCGTGCTCGAGATCGCGACCCAGGGAACATTATAGTGTTGCATCGCGCGCATGAGCCCCTTGGCCGGATAGAGCGACCAGGTATTGTCGTTATAGTGCATCTGCACATCGAAAATCGGTGGAGACCGATCTGGTTCCCAAAGCGCCAAGGCCAGGAGTGCCAGCGGCAGACTGAGAAATACCAGGGCCCGGCCCGGCAATGTGCGCGAAAAGAAATACCCCAATGCCTTCAGGAATATCATCAGCCGCTGCAGGAATAACCGGAACACGTCGATGGTATCCGCCACCCGGGTTAGAAAAACGTCCCGCCGAGCGGCGATGACGGCGAACCGTACTGCTTGCGCGGCATGCGTCCGGCATGAAACGCCTCGCGTCCGGCCTCGACTGCCTTCTTCATGGCGCTTGCCATGAGCACCGGGTTTTGCGCCGCCGCGATGGCGGTGTTCATGAGCACGCCGTCGCAACCGAGTTCCATGGCGATGGCCGCGTCACTGGCGGTGCCGACGCCGGCGTCCACGATGATCGGCACCGTGGCCGCTTCCACGATAAAGCGGATGTTGTACGGATTGCGGATACCGAGCCCCGAGCCGATCGGCGCGGCCAGCGGCATGACCGCCACGCACCCCATCTCCGCGAAGCGCCTGGCCACGATCGGGTCATCGTTGGTGTACACCATCACCTTGAAGCCGTCCTTAATAAGGATCTCGGCGGCCTTGAGCGTGGCCGGGATATCCGGGTACAGCGTCTTCTCGTCGCCCAGCACTTCGAGCTTCACCAGGTCGTGACCATCGAGCAGTTCGCGCGCCAGCCGGCAGGTGCGCACCGCGTCGTCGGCGTTGTAGCAGCCGGCGGTGTTGGGCAGGTAGGTGTACTGCGACGGCGGCAGCACATCGAGCAGATTCGGCTCGTTCGGGTTCTGGCCGAGATTGGTGCGGCGAATGGCGACGGTGATGATCTGCGCGCCGCTCGCCTCGATGGCGCGCCGGGTTTCCTGCATGTCCTTGTACTTGCCGGTGCCGACCAGCAGGCGCGAGCTGTATGCCCGGCCGGCGATCACCAGCGCGTCGGCGGATTGGTTCACGGGTGCATTCATTGAATATGACTATTTTTTTGCAGGTCTGCTTGCATTAACCACCTCCGATCGCGAACACCACTTCCACGCGATCGCTGTCATTGAGTTTGAAATCCATGTGCCGGCTGCGCGGCACGATCTCCTGGTTGACCTCAACCGCCACGCGTTTGCCGGCCATGCCGAGCTCGTCGAGCAGCGCGGCGACCGTCACCGGGGCGGCGAGCGCCCGTTCCTGTCCGTTGACCACAATTTTCATCACGACGTCCTGAATCCTCCGGCTGCATGGCCTACAGTGCCGGGAATAATACTGGCTATTTCTGTGCAAGCTTGCTTACCGAAAATGATTTACCATTCTAGCGTCCATGGTCGTAAAATGCAGCCGCAGGTGCTTGCACCGCATGCATTTCCCGGACCGGCAGCACCGGGTTGAAAGCAGGCAAGCCACGCGGGCGTCGTATAATGGTATTACCCTAGCTTCCCAAGCTAGAGACGTGGGTTCGATTCCCATCGCCCGCTCCATCCTTCCTCTACGGAGGCACAGTGAATAAAACCTTGAAGATTCTGGGCCTGACCCTGGCCGTGTTGGTCGGCCTGCTGATCGCCGCCGCGGTTGTTCTCCCCTTCGTGTTCGATCCCAACCAGTACAAAGACGAGATCATTCGCCTGGTGAAGGAACAGACCGGGCGCGACCTGAAAATCGAAAAGAAGATCGGCTGGTCGTTTTTCCCGCGCCTCGGGGTCGAGGCCGGCGGACTGGAGCTCGCCAACGCACCGGGTTTCGGCAAGGAAGCGTTTGCTAAGATCGACGCCGCCGGCGTGCACGTTCAGTTTTTACCGTTGTTGCGCGGTCGGATCGAAGTGGACAAGGTGTTCGTGCACGGCCTCAACCTGAACCTCGCCAAAAACGCCGCCGGCCGCAACAACTGGGAAGACATGCTGGCGAAGGGCGCCAAACCCGCGCCGCCGGAAACCGAAAAGAAGAAACCCGGCAAGCTGCCGATCGGAGCCCTGAGCATCGGTGGTCTCGATATCAGTCGCGCCAACATCCTGTGGCGCGATGACACCGCCGGCAGCCTGCTCGCCGTGCGCAATCTGGAACTTTCCACCGGCCGGTTCGTCTCCGGCGAACCGCTGGACCTGCGCCTCGGTTTCGAGCTGGCACGCGACAAGGCGGCGCCGATCAAGGCCGCGCTCCAGAGCCGGCTGACCGCCTCGCCGGATGCACTCAAGCTCGCGAAGCTCGACCTCAAGGTCGACGACAGCCGACTGACCGGTTCGATGGAAATCCGGAACTTCGCCAGTCCGGCGGTGCGCTTCGATCTTGCGCTCGACAAGATCGACCTCGACCGTTATCTCGTTGCGGAGAAACCGGCCGGCAAGCCGGCCGCAGGCGCGAAGAGCACGCCGGCGCCAGCCGCCGGGCCGGCGGTGGAACTGCCGCTCTCGATGCTGCGCAGCCTGGACGTGAAAGGCAAGTTCCGGATTCAGGAACTGAAGGCGCTCGGCCTGCGCTCGAACGACGCGCACATCCAGCTCAACGCGAAGAACGGCCTTATTGCCCTCGGACCCAATCAGGCAAAGCTGTACGGCGGCAATTACCATGGTGAAACCGCACTCGACGTGCGTGGCAAAACACCGCAACTGAAAATGAACGAGAAACTCGAGCAAGTACAGATCGGCCCGCTGCTCAAGGACATGCAACTTTTCGATCACTACACCGGCACCGGCAATATCGGCCTCAAGCTGACCGCCCAGGGATTTGACGCGGGCCAGATCAAGAAGACCCTGAATGGCACGGTTGCGATCGCGTTCCGCGACGGCAAAATCGAAGGCGTGGATCTGGTCAAACTCATCGAGCAGGCGCGCGCCCTGCGGGACGCGGCGCGCGGCAAGCCGGTGGTCGTGAAGACCACGGAGAGTGATGCCACGGTGTTCAAGTCGCTTACCGCCAACGTGCGCGTGGTGAACGGCGTGGCGCAGAACGACGATCTCGTGCTGGACGGACCGAACCTGCGCGCCACCGGCCGTGGCACGGCCGACCTGACGCGCGAAATCCTGGACTACCGCCTGAATGCAACGGTCGCCGAAGGCGCCGAGCGCCGCGGCACCACCGTACCGGTGATCGTCGCCGGCACTTTTGCCAAGCCCAGCTTCAACGTCGACTTCGGCGCGCTGCTCAAGAAGGAAGCGGAAAAACAGATCGAGAAACAGTTGCAGAAGGGCCTGGAACAGCTGCTGCAACCGAAGAAGAAAAAGTAATTCGCATGCGGCAATCCGCGCCAAACGATGCGCGCGCGCTGCGCCGCCGGCTGCTCGCCTGGCACGACCGGCATGGCCGCAAGGACCTGCCCTGGCAGCGTTCGCGCGATCCGTATCGCATCTGGGTATCGGAGATCATGCTCC
>Ga0105106_10001801_pt1 | contig 15299 bp, 10 predicted proteins | sample PPLLaktember2015_5_FD_79109 | JGI IMG/M metagenome (GOLD analysis project Ga0105106, IMG submission 79109) | Freshwater sediment microbial communities from Prairie Pothole Lake near Jamestown, North Dakota, USA - PPLs Lake P8 Core (1) Depth... | ecosystem: Environmental > Aquatic > Freshwater >...
ATTCTTTCGTTTTATTTTGTTTTGTAAAGATACCATTCCGTGTGCCATTTTATTACAGGCATCCCCTTTTCCCATTCGACCGGAAGCCATATATGCCTGCTGTCGGCAAGGTTCTCCGGAATCCACCTGTCGCCCATATAAATAAACTTGTCTTTCTTTCCTGGCACCGGCATAACAAACGTACTCTGCGATCCGAATGTTATCTTGTTTTCATCGTAGGTTCCCCTGCAGGGATTGCCAAGCGCTTTCCACGGGCCTGTTATCTTATTTGCCGACGATAACCTTCCGGGGTTTGGTTTCCATCCGGTGGTACCTGAAGTGAACATGAAGTATTTTCTCTTTGTATAAAAAATGGCAGGTGCCTCGTTCGATTCTCCCGGCAGCACCCTGTAATACCTTCCCGTAAAATCGAGGTAATCATCGGTGAGTTCCGAAAAATGAAGTGTCATATTTTCTTCCGCGGAATGAACATGGTATGCCTTGCCGTCCCTGTCGACAAAAAGCGTCATATCACGTGCCATTTGTCCCCCGGCAAAATCGCGCCTGACGAATAATCCTTCCCTGACAGCTTTTATCCATTCATCTGACCAGCTTTTCAGACGAGCCTCTTCAGGTATCGGCGTTTTGAATTCTTCCGGGAAATAGACGGGCCATTGGCCGGCATTTGGCCGGAGGCTCCTGATGTATTTGAATGGACCTGTTATTTTATCGCTTACGGCAACACCCGTGAGTGCTGCCCTGTACCCCTGTCCTTTCAGCTCATGATGAAACCACATCACGAACTTCCCGGTCTTTTTGTTGAAGATAACCTTGGGCCGTTCTATCACACATCCCGGCTGAAGCAGGCTCGATGTATCACTGATCACCCTGAGGGCAAGACCTTCGTTTTTCCAGTTCAGAAGATCCCCTGAAGAATAGCAGGCGACACCATATCTGGTTCTGTCCTTTTCCCCGCGTGGCAACCTGCTTTCCCCAAACCAGTAATAAATTCCGTCGTAAAAAATGATCCCTCCTCCATGTGCGTTGATATGGTTACCATCGCTGTCGGGCCATAACTCTCCAGGTTTAATTGATCTGTTATTTTGTGAAGATGCTGATAATACTATCAGGATCATCGTAAAAAACAGGAAGATTTTTTTCATGCAAAGGCATTGGTTTAATCTTAATTAAAGTTGTTGAAAGGTAGGATTTTTTTATTTTTGGAAATATAATCCAAAAAATCATGAAAAATCCTAAAACACCCTGCCCTAAATTAATAATAATACTTTTTCTCCTGTATGGTTTTGCCTTGCAGAATACCAGTTCCCAGCCTGTTGTAGGGCTCGATAACTGGTTCAACCGTGAAACGAATGCCAAAACCGGACAACCATTTCATTATCTCTGGACTGACACTGAATGGAGCGGTTACTCCAGGTGGGGTGAGATATTTATATCAAGGGGAGCAAAGATCACGACACTTGAAAAGCCTTCGACATCAGTCCTCAAAGGCGTTGATATCTACATTATTGTTGATCCTGATACCACAACTGAATCAAAATCACCCAACTATATTATGACCGATGATATAAAAGCCATTAAGAAATGGGTGAAAAAGGGGGGTGTGCTTGCCGTTCTGGCAAATGATGCACCAAACTGTGAGTTCACTCATCTTAACAGGCTCATGAAGAGCTTTGGGATGACCTTCAATCATGTAACTCTTCACCCTGTAACCGGAACGGAGTTCGAGATGGGAGCAAGCAAAAATCTGCCAGATCATCCTGTTTTCAAAGGAGTTTCAAAGATTTATATAAAGGAGGTTTCCGATATCAACTTATCGGCCAATGCGAAACCAATTCTTACTGAAAACGGTAAGGTTCTCGTTGCAGAAAGCAACTTTGGGAAAGGCTATGTATTCGCAATTGGTGACCCCTGGATCTACAATGAATATATTGACCACGACAGACTTCCCTCCAGCTTTGAAAACAGAAAGGCGGCGGAGAATCTGACGGAGTTTTTACTGGGGAAAGTACCCCTCAACCCCCCTGACGCTTCGGTCAGGGCAAACCCAAGGGGGGCTAAATAGCTGAGCCAGATATAGCACTCATTCTGACTAAATGCAATAAAGATGAATAAATTTATAACTGCTATAATTGTTTCGTTTCTTCCGCTCAGTTCAGTGTTCTCCCAGTCTGTTCCCGCCGACAGAACCATGTCAGCCATGGTACTTGCCAACAAATACTTCATTGAAAAATGGCCCGATGTCGGGAAGACAATATTAACCGAGCGGGAACGCCCCAGCAACATATGGACCCGGGGCACTTATTATGAGGGACTTATCGCTCTATATAAGCTCAATCCCGATCCCGCATACCTGAAATATGCAGTTGACTGGGGTGAATTCCATAAATGGGGATTAAGGAACGGCATCACAACCCGTAACGGGGATGACCAGTGCTGCGGCCAGACATATATCGATCTTTACCTTTTGGATCCTTCAAAGGAAGAGAGGATAAAGGACATTAAGGCATGCATCGACAATATGATGGCAGCGGATAAGGTTGACGACTGGAGCTGGATAGATGCAATCCACATGTCGATGCCGGTGTTCGCCAGGCTGGGTTATATCTACAAGGATAACAGGTACTTCGACAGAGCTCATGAAATGTATCTCTTCACAAAGCTTAAGCATGGTACAAACGGCCTTTACAGCACCAGGGATCATTTATGGTGGCGCGACAAGGATTTTGACCCGCCGTATACAGAACCAAACGGCAGCGGATGTTACTGGTCGAGGGGCAACGGATGGGTTGCAGCGGCTCTTGTAAGAACACTGGAGTTTTTGCCTGATGATTCTCCATACCGGAAGGAATATCTGAAAACCCTTAAGGAGATGTTCAAGGCTCTTTTAAAGGTCCAGCGTGAAGATGGCTTCTGGAATGTAAGCCTTCACGATCCCGGTAATTTCGGTGGCAAAGAAGTAACTGGGACTGCAATGTTCACTTACAGTATGGCATGGTGCATCAACAAAGGACTCATAAGCAAAAAGAAATATCTTCCGGTGGTAAATAAAGCGTGGAACGCTCTTGTGACGGAGGCTCTTCATCCGGGTGGTTTTCTTGGATATGTTCAGGGCACGGGAAAGGAGCCGAAGGATAGCCAGCCGGTGGGGTATGATACAGTTCCGAATTTCGAGGATTTTGGCCTGGGATGTTTCCTGCTGGCAGGTAGCGAGATGTATAAAATGAATTAAAGATCGAAAGCGATTAATTCGTGATCAAGGATCCCGGGCACAGTTAAAATGATTCTTCCTTCCCTGGAAATGAATTGCGGTTTGTGGTCTCCGACAAGAAGCTTAACTGCTTTGACCTTTGAGCCTTCCGGTATCTTTATGCTAACTTCCGCCTCGACCGGGATCAGTTCACGGAAAGGACCTTTCATCATCATTGGATTCGTGAGGTTCACAAGATGTACTGTCATTGATTTATTCTGACGCCACACAGTCACATCTATTACTCCGGGGCCCCCGACATCAACGACAGATTCCTCATTAAGTGCCCAGAGAATAGTATTGCGTATAAGCCTGCCATGATCAGCCGACATGATCTGCCAGAATGAGCGGTCAATATCGCCCGGAAAGTAGGCAATACGTCCTTTCCCGTATTCTCTCAGATATAACTCCCGGATATCTGTTTCCGGGTTACGCGGATATACATCCTCCATGGGAAGGTCGGGATAAGTCGGAATAAGTGTCACAGGCGACGGGAATTCTGCCTTTGCGATCACTTTTACCCTGTAAATTGCATTAATAATACGGAATGCATCTTCAAGATCCCTGAGGACCGGATGAAAACTGTCAGCTGATGGATCTTTTTTGAGTCGAAGATAGCTGTTCTGCATTGGTCCTTCCACCGCCTGATCGAATGAAACACCAAACAAGCCCGATAATCCGAAATCTTTCCTTTGGCTTCCTCTCTCATCATACAGTGAGGTTTCAAATGTGGCAACAATGCTGCCCCCATCATCGACAAACCTCTTGATTTCATCACATTGCTTGTCCGATAGAGTGGAAATATTTGGAAGGACAAGTAATTTGAATTGTTTCAGATGCTCCCTGTCCAGAAGCCTTGAATTGACCATTTCAAATGGTATCCGGCTTTCAAGAAGGGCATGATACATCCCTGATCCGTGATCGCCATTTCTCTGCTGCCAGGGTTTGTTTCCATAATTTGGATATTGTTCCGAGAAAACCATTCCTACCCTGGCTACAGGAAAGATGTTTCTCAGGTATTTTTCATTCCTGTAAAGAACCTGGTATATTTTATCAACCGTACTTAACCATCGCCTGTCATAAATAACCCCGGAGAATTTAGTAAACCACGGACGCATACCGTTTGCAACACCTTCAGCAACCCAGATGCGGATCTCTGCTTCGCTTTGAACCGAGTCTTTCCAACGGTACTGCTCTTCAAATCCGACGCTGAAAATACCGCCTAGCGGCTTCATTCCTATTGATGCACGCAGCTCCTTTGCACCCTTTCCGTTTGACCATGGCGGAATTACGCCACTCCTTGCCTGATGATCCGTAAAAACAATATCGGAGAGCTCGCCTGTTATTACCTTGTCGGGGAAACCATTTGGAATAAAGCGTGAAGAAGACTTTTGTTTTCTTATAATATTATCCCATAAAATCCAGAGTTCCCTTAACCGGTTTGTATTCCATTCATTATATTTCTGCCAGACAGGATCGAACCTGTCAGCTGACCGCGGCAGCTCGAAACCTGAAAAACTCCTGAAATTCCTTGTGCAATGCTCACAATAGCATATACCATGACCGGCCCACCGGTTTGAAAATATCCCGTCAGGTTCATATCTTTCCATTATTTCCCTGTGAACCAGTGTCATGAATTCGAAGTTGTATGGTCCCAGTGCGCAGGTCACCCAAAGATCCCTGTTTGCCCAATGCCTTCGTTTTTCCCCGATGGCTGTCACTGCTATCCAGTCGGGATGGATGTCATAGACATTTTGCCTGACGGCATGAGGATCTGTACGGGCAACAATTGACATTCCCATCTTCCGGCACCCTTTTACCAGATAGCCAAAAGGATCTGAGTTTCCGAGCCAGTCGCTGCGATGGTGGAGAGGGACATCTGTGGGATAATATGCAACGATTCCGCCCGCACTGAGAGTGACGGCATCTGCATGGATTCTTTTGAAATAGTCAAGCCAGAAATCCGGGTCAAACCTTCCGGGGTCGTTTTCAACGAGGGTAAGCTGTGCCCATCTCATCGGCCGGTCGAACCAGCTGTCATTTTCCAGAATGATAAAATTGTCTATTGCCGGTCGGCCCGATATAACAAATGCGCTTCCTGCACCGGCTGTTTTAATAAATTCTCTTCTGTGCATACAGGTATATTTGCAGAATAATTAAAGCGACACGATTTATTTCAAAAGATAATAAAAATGTTAAATTAGGCCAATTAATATTACCTAAAACCTTCTGAAATGAAAACCATTTGTTTTTACGCCTCCGCTCTTTTACTAATCCTGATATTAAATTCCTGCTCAGATGATAAGCATCTGAGGGAAGCGCTGCCTGAATCAGTAAATGTATCATCGGACAGGCTAAACCGGATCGACACAATGCTTCTTCAAGCCATCCAGGACAAATGGATCGACGGAGCGGTCGGATTTATAGCCCGTGACGGAAAAATTATTTACAACAGGGCATTTGGTGAAAGCGACATTGAAAACAGGGTTCCTATGCAAACTGACAATATCTTCAGGATTGCATCCCAGACCAAAGCAATAGCAAGCATCGGTTTAATGATGTTGTTTGAGGAGGGAAAGTTCCTTCTTGATGATCCTGTTTCAAAATATATTCCTGAGTTTGCCAGCCCGCGGGTTCTTGACAAATTCAATGAAATGGATACAACATACACAACGGTCCCCGCAAATCGTGAAATAACTATCCGGGACCTGCTGACCCATACTTCGGGAATTGACTATGCCGGGATCGGTTCCCCGACAATGCGGGCCGTCTATGCGAAAGCAGGGTTTACTGGTGGTTTCGGCAATGATAAAGTGACAATCGGAGATGACATCAAAATACTGGGAAAGCTGCCGCTTGTTCATCAGCCTGGTGAGAGATTCACCTATGGACTTAACGTTGATGTGATAGGCTACCTGATTGAGATCCTCTCAGGAGAAAAGCTTGATCAGTATCTTAAGAGCCGGATATTCGATCCCCTGGGAATGAAGGACACCTGGTTCTATCTGCCGGAAGAATTGAAGGTCAGGCTTGTAAAAGTAAATACGGAAGATACAAATCATCAGGTAGTGCCGATGCCTCAGGCTGGGGTAAATTATCCCCTGGCAAAAGGCGCTTATTTTTCAGGCGGTGCAGGACTGAGCTCAACGACAAAAGATTATGCAACCTTCCTTCAGATGCTTCTTGACAAGGGAGAATACAACGGTAAAAGACTTCTTTCTAGCCGCACCGTCGAACTGATTACCTCCAACCAGATAGGTGATCTGGATCTTGGTGTCGATAAATTCGGCCTTGGATTTGAAATAACGACTAAGAGAGGTCAGTCAATACTTGGGATTTCAGAAGGGTCATTTGCCTGGGGCGGATATTTCGGGACCACCTACTGGGCCGATCCTGAGAAAAAGCTTGTCTGTCTTCTTTTTATGCAGCAGGTTCCACTTAGTCACAGTGAGATTCAGGGCAAGTTCAAGGCGATGGTTTATCAAACCCTGATGGACTAAAAAACCAACCCTGCTCCCCGCCCCCTGCTCCCTGCTAGTACTTCTTTAGCAGTGCAAGCAGCTTGCCATCCAGTTTATGCCCGTACCAGTCGGTATATTCGATATCGGTACGCCGTGAGTCGAGTATGCCGAAATCGCCCCTGAAGTTCCAGAGTGCGTATCCTATTTTGTGCTGGGTAAGGATATCAAGGATATCGCCGAACCAGGCAAGGAAAACCGGATGAGGTGTTTTATTATAACATCCCCCTTCGCCGCAGTGGACACCTACACCTTTTCCGACAAGCTCGATCCATGGTTTGTAAAAATCTTCAAGCTGCTGACGTCCGAACTGTTTGCCGTCAATGGTTCCTGGCCATACCGGTATAGGAGCCTGTGAAGGATCCTTCCAGACCCAGGATGCCTGGTAATGTGATACATAATGAGGATAGTATGCCCTGCAGCTCTGGGCAATATTCATATCTGCAAGCTCCGGTATCACGTTACTGCCTCCGCTGTTCCCGTCTGCAACAATAAGCCTCTCCTTATAGGCTTTCCAGATTACTGAGGAAGCTCCTTCGGCAACCTTGCGGTAGATCTCTCCCGGAACAGGTCCTTTCTTTGCAAACTGGTCATTCATGTCTTCAATATATGCCGGTTCATTGAGTAGATCAAAGCTAAGCTTATCGGACGAAATACTCTTATATCTTTCTGCCCACATTGACCAGTGGCCGTAGAAAGCATCCTGTGCTTCCTTGTCCTTCCAGAGGTTGAATGGTTCATGAAAGCCTGCATTGATGCAATAGCCTGGTCCGCGGTGGAGGTTAAGGCTTACGTGGAGATTATATTTATGGGCCATAAAAATCAGCTGGTCAATCTCTTCCAAAACATTTGTATCGAAGTTGAGCATTTCATCTTTCGTGATATCCCTGGTTCGGTCGAAGGAGAGGTATCGGGGGTATGCCATAGGGATCCTCACGAAGTCAAATCCCCAGTCGGACATCCATTTCAGGTCATCCTCGGTTGTTCTGTTCGAGCCCGGACTTCGGGGAGGGGTGGGGGAGAACAGGTCAAGGAGGTTAAAGCCTTTCCAGCGGGGAAGCTTATTCTTTTGTGCTGGCGGTGGTGTTGCCATGACTTTTGGTCCAGCAAGCGTTACGGCCGCAGCAGCGAGTGATGTATTCCTCAGGAATATGCGTCGGTTCATTTTGGTTGGTTTCATTTATAAAAGTATTAAAAATCATTTTTTAACCACGTAGTTACACGGAGTTTACACGGAGTCTCACTGGTTGGCCGCATGCCCCTGCTCCCTGCCCCCTGCTATTTTACCTTCTTCACAGGGGTAAGGGTTACCGGCCCGACAAGTCCCGACTCCATTGGTTCCCATGCTGATGCATCGAACAGTCCGTTTTTTGTGTTTTGTTTCAGCCTGGCAGCCATGTTCACATTGTAAAACTTCTTCCAAACTATTCCGTTTTTGTCCATCCATGCAATCCGGTTTGCCATCAGGTTTGAGACATTTATCAAAAGCGAATTATTCGCTTTTAACAATTTTTTGCCGATAACAACACTGAAATCCGGGCCAGGAAGGATGGCGAGCTCCTTTCCGTTGAGGGTCACGTTTGCACTATGGCATACTTTGCCAAGATCAAGCAGCCAGCCATCGCAATTGCCTGAAGGCTTTGCAAAACTTATCGTATAACGTGCTGTCCCGGAAAAGCTTTTATATTCGTCCCCACCCAGATCAATCCATGAACCTGGCGCCTCAATCTCCCTAGCCGGTGGAAGTGCCGGCCCTCCTTCAATGAATTCGATTTTCCAGTTACCCTTAACTTGGGCAGGAGAGGTTAACGGATCGTAATATTCATAAAGTCTGCCTTTCGGTGTATAGTCAAAGGTGTTAATGATCAGTGATTCAAATGGCTTAAGCCTGGCATAGACCTCAATTGCTCCGCTTTTTCCAGGCCGGCTGTTTGCCAGCCCGAACCTGTCATCCATCGGATTGAAGATTGCTGCCGACGCAGCTGAGGATTGAAGGGGGATCCAACCCTCAAATGGTTTTTCTCCCTGGTTTGCAATGAAATATACAGTTCCTGACAGTGTCTGGCGCCGTGCATAGGCCAGCTCGTTGTCAGTCATTGTCTCCCTCGGTATGCCTGCAAATGCAAGCAGTTGCTCAAGATCATTTCCGGTAAGGATCATACCATTTCCATAGACAGCCCTTGACACCTCAGGATTATTTGTCGGCGCAAAATTGATGCCTGCCTTCAGATTTTCAAAAAACCCTGTTTTTTCATCCTTGTCGGCCCACCCTGAAATATTCTCGGGTGGGTTACCATAGAAGATTATTCTGGCACCGTCGTTTGCTAGCCTTAGTATCTGTGTGAAAGTTTCAACCGGGATGTATTTGCATCCCGGAAGGATAAGCGTGCCGTAAACATTCCCCTCTGTCTGCAAAACTCCTTCTTTCTGTACCGTATTCATCAGCTGGAGATCTGATACATAATCAAATCCATATCCCCTGGTTATCATCATTTCTGCTGCCGTTCCAAAAGGAGTTACTTTGAAAGCCGGGCTTATTGCGTCGAAATGTTCGAGCATTCCCCTGCCATAATCAGCATAACGGTCAAAAACGGGAAAATAAAGCAGTATGTCATTGTCAGCCATACCCTGCTGGAGGAACGACTGCACCCTTGTTATATAGGTATTGAGACCCTTGAAATCGTTCCAGAATGGATTAACCGGAGTGAACTCAACTGCGGCATAGAAAAGAAAGCCGGGCCATGGTTCATTTTGAGGAGAGAAGCAGGTGCCATGGTAGAATACATGATTGATTCCGCCAAGGAAAAACAGGTCGACAGCTTTTTTGACATCCGACAGGGACGAGATAAAATGCTCATTCAACCATGTTGCCGCTTCGCACGATGCATATTTTTTCCCTGTGACGTTTGCAGCCGACGATGCAAATTTGAACCTGGTGATTTCATTCCCCTCTGTCTCCGGAATATCAACTGCGGCATACAGGTCAAGAATATTGCCGGGCGATCCGTGAGCCTGGTTCCGGGTTGTTTTTCCCTGCTTATGAGCCCAGCCGGTCCAGAGGGATGTAAATTTTTCAAGTAGCAGGTCAGATATTGTCTGCCTGTAATCCGAAAGAACCCTTGAGTTTTTTTCAGGATCATCTTTCTGGAATAGAGCAGGAAGATTATATCTCAGTTCATATCCTCTTCTCAGGTTAAACTCATAAAAGAGATCTTTTGTCCAGTTGGCCTGTCCCGATGCATCATCAACCTCATATGAGTCATTGAAATATCCGCGAAGTGATTTAATATTATAATCTTTAAAGATAGTGTCAAAATGCTTCAGATAGTTGTCTATTGCCCGGCCGGAGAAATGATCAATCACATCTCCCTCGCCTCCCGGGCCTGCACGCTCAGCCATTTTGCCGTGCCAGCCCTCGAAGAGACCATATAATGTCCAGTTTCCCGGAGGAGCGATCCATTCAAGGTTTCCTTCTCTTGTTACTTTTCCTGAAAGATCTGCGATCAGTCCGCTGTCGGAATAAGCCATGAGGGTTTTAAGAGGCAGGGGCTTTTCGAATCTTATCTGATCGAGGGCATATAGCTGGAGGTTGTCATTTTTGCTTATGGGATCTTTAAGTTTCGTGATGTCAGGTCTTTCACCAACAGGTCTGACAAGAGGCTGCTGAATGAATTCAATTTTTTCTTTCAGTGAATCACCGGTTTTCAGGGACCAGGTTTTGTAATTTATATTCTTGCATGCATCTGAAGGATCGACCCATGGTCCCCCGAACGGCCATCCCGAGGCATTGGCAAGCTCGATTCCCATGTTCAGCCTTTCAGCTTCTTTCAAGGTATGGGTGAACATCTCCATCCATTTGGGCGACAGGTATTTAATGAATTTATCTTCCTGTCCTTTGACACCGTATATTACGGCTATTTCCATGCCTCCCAATCCTGCATCACGGTACTTTTCCATGGCAGCGGTAAGGTCAGCCGGGGTCACAATGCTTCCCGGCCACCACCAGCGGGTCCAGGGTTTGTTTTCATTCGTTACCTGTGGCCAGGAGAGTTCCTGTGCGGTTAAAGCCTGGGATAGGAGCAGAATTAATAATAAATATTTATTTAAAATTTTATTTTTCATATTGAAAAATCGGGTAATGCAATTGTAAATTTACCTAATAAAAAACAGAATTCATTTTTATCTGATTTAACTTTTACGGTAATCTTTAAAGATTCTCAAATCAGGCCTGGAATTATATGAAAGAAATTGATATCCGTTTGGCTGATGACCAGGAGAAGGATCTTGCTGCCAAGCTCCTTGCCAGCTCGGAACCCTGGATAACGCTCCATATAACTGAGGAGCAGTGTAAAAAGACTTGTCACGATCCTGAATATCAAATGTACATTGCAAATAAGAATGAAAAGCCGGCTGGTATCATTCTCCTGGATCCGAAAGGTGTTGCAGGTTCTCCATATATAAAATCAATTGCGGTATTTCCTGAATTCCGGGGACAGGGAATTGGAACCAAACTTCTTTCTTTTGCGGAGGATCTTTTCAGAAACAAGTCCAGGCATATCTTCATCTGCGTGTCATCATTTAATCACAGGGCAAGGAAGCTTTACGAAAAACAGGGATTCAAGTTTATAGGAGAATTAAAAGACTACATCATTGATGGAGCCTCCGAGATCTTAATGCATAAGGGATTATGAAACCTTCAACTGGCAAGCCATGGTCAATCGTGGCAGTATTATGTGCGACTGCAACGGCAGGATATATCTGCCGTGTAAATGTTTCAACCGCTGCTCCCCTGCTGATGGAAGAATTTGGATTGTCACAGATAGAGATGGGAAGGATCTTTAGCGCTTTTTTGCTCGGATATGCTTTGTTTCAGATACCTTCAGGGGTTTTGGCTGACCGTTTTGGGGCACGTCGGATATTATCCTTGATAGCATGGCTTTGGTTTTTTATCACTGTTTTGCAGACAATTGTGGGGTGGGGTCCGTTTCAGTCGACGGCTTATGCAGCACTTACCGGGTTCATGATTTTCCGGTTCTTCACCGGAATAACAGCATCGCCAACCTATCCGGGATCGGCACAGGGAGTCTCAAAATGGATTTTGCCGCAATATCAGGGAAGGGCAAACGGCATAGTAATTTCCTCGATTGGCATTGGGTCTGCCCTGGCACCTCCCATGGTATCAATTGTAATGGTCACGGCAGGATGGCGTCCTGCCCTTATCGTTTCAGCCGTTCCTGCCATGGTAATGGCATTAATCTGGCTTAGGGTCAAAGAACCTCCTCTTTTAAATCATTCAGCGCCTGTCAGGAACGAAACAAAATTAACTGAATCATCCGGAGAGATTGGCAAAATAAGATCAGTGAGCTTTTATTTGCTGACATTGAGCTATACTTTACAGGGATATGTTGGATATATTTTCGTGTCGTGGTTTTACCTGTATCTTGTCCAGGAAAGGAATTTCGGATTGTTAAGCGGAGCATGGATGAGCAGTTTGCCATGGATCCTGTCAATTGTTTCAATCCCTATTGGAGGTTTGATTTCCGACCGTTTGGCTGCAGGCAGATCAGGTCCGGTATGGGGGAGGCGAATAGTGCCATTAACAGGAATGGCTTTGTCAGGAATTTTGATATCAATAGGAGCTCATACCGGAAGCGCTGCTATGGCTGCAATCAGTCTTGCTTTTGCGACTGCACTTATTCTGTGCGTTGAAGGTCCCTTCTGGGCAATGATGATGAGGATCGCCGGAAATAAAAGCGGTACTGCCGGAGGTATAATGAATATGGGGAGCAACATTGGAGGCCTGATATCTCCTGCTCTTACTCCTGTAATTGCAAGTTTGATCGGCTGGGAAAATGCACTTCATGTTGCTGCAGGGCTGGCAATGATTGCAGCTCTTTGCTGGCTTTGGATAAAACCTGAGAACTGAACTTACCAGATATTCTTCTCTGTGATTCTCTGTTCCCCCTCTGTGGAACTCGGTGTAAGTTCAAATACTTCTTTATCTGTAATTCCTCCAGTCCGTTCCCAACTTGTAGAACATTACTGCTGAATCGTTAATTATTATTTCGTAATATTTGATCAATTTCAGCATCTCGGCCCCGGCCATTATGACCGGCCCGTATCCATGTGCAGCTGCAACATTTACAGGCCTGTGATAGTAGAATGCAGGATCAAAAGCCATCCCGGTCCCAACGCAGGTCCCTTCGACCTGCCCCTGGTTGTTCACCTTTGTTTGTACCGCATTCCATCCAAGGACGGCGACAGGTCCGTATGCCTTGGCATCTATCCATCCCATATTGACTCCATGGGCTATGCAATACGTGAATATTGCTGTTGCTGATGTTTCGAGGTATGAGTCGTTCCTGTCCATCAGCTGATGCCAGAATCCCGATCCCGACTGGTATAAGGCAAGTCCCTTTACGTGGGCACGGTACTGATCAAGTATATCTTTTTTCATAGGATATCCGGAGGGCATTGCATCAAGCAGTTCTGTCATTGCAAGAAGAGCCCAGCCATTGCAGCGTGCCCAGTAGAACTCCGGATGGGGTTCCATATCCTCCACCCAGCCATGCATGTAAACACCCTTCTCCTTGTTGAACATCCGCTGCGAAAACTGAATAACCTGCCTGCAGGCATCTTCAAAATAATCATTACTGCCGGTAAGCTTGCCCATTTGTGCCAGGGCTGGAACGCTCATATAAAGATCATCCAGCCAAAGAGTACTTGGCTGGGGACGGTTACGGGCAAGGGTCCCATCCTGCAATCTTAATTGTTTTTTGGAAATATATTCAATGTAATTATCGATATAAGGTCTTAAAACCAGATTCCTGTTCGTATTAAGGCTCTTTATCATCGCAGCGCACATGGATCCTGCATCATCAAGTGCACGGGGATCGAGTACCGAGCCTGCCGGATTGTTCCTTCCCTGGCCAGCAGGAGTATTTGCCCTGAAATATTTAGCAACGTCTGCTATCAAGGCCATTCTTTTGAGGGTATAATCAGTGAATTTATCATCACCGGTAGCTTCTCCAGCCAGAATCATTGCACCATAAGTCACTCCCCATTCATAGCTAATCAGCCTGAAGATTCCAGGTTCAAAAAGAGCGTCACCCGTTAGTTTTGTCATATCGGTGATTTCAGTTTTTGATTTACTGTCAATTACCTTTGCTGGTGTCGAGAAATCAAGATATGTGTAAATACGGTTCAGAATTGCCTTAATATCCTCTGCCTTTGCAGGACCATAAGGAACCGGGTAATCAGGCTGAAGAGCATGAAGGGGAGTATTTGTATCTGTGACCTTTTGGGGAGCGCTCTGCGCAAAAAGTGAAAATGATAAAGCGAAGATCAGAAAGACTGAGAATTCCAGGTTTTTCTTCATTTTTGAAAATATTTTAGATTATTCTGTTTGCCATACAGTTGCACTGGCTGATTTTAGCGGATTGGACCCGAGGATAATCCTTGATTGCTTGCCAACAGGAAGATAAAATTCCTGATCAGTATAATTTACTGCTACATAGAATCCATCTCTCCACTCTATATATACACCTTTTGGCAGATCTTCAATTTTCACCCCTGCTTTTTCATAAATCTCCCTTACAATTTTCCGTTCAAATGAACCATCAGCTGTGGCAGCAGCGATGTAAGTCACGGTGCCTTTTCCAACGCGGCGGGTTACAGCCGCAGCTTTCCCGGAATAAAACTGATCGGCGTATACAGCCAATACTTCCGTCCCTGGATAGGGAGAAAGTATATCAGCCCAGATGTTCCATGAAAAGCTGTCATTTCCGGATTTTATTACTCCCTTGCTTTCTTCAGGAAGCATATCTGAGAAATCAACTTCAGCTCCAATAAGAGAGTATATTTGAGAAGCAAGCCGGGTCTCGGGAAAATGACCATACTTGTTTTTTTGTCCGGTCCTGCTGGTCAGAATAAGATTCCCTCCCAGTTCTGCATATCTTGACCATTTGCTAACCAGTATACTGTCAACTAACTGATAGGAAGGAGCTACAAGGAAAGGATACTCTGAGAAATCATCAGACTCTGACATGAAATCCATTGGTGCACCGGTCGATTTGACAGCGGAGGTGTAGTTGTTGCGATTTCGCCAGGTATCCCACAGGTAAGTCTGTTTCTGGATGTCCAGATCCCACATGACTTCATGATTCCACAGAAGTCCGGTTTTCCGCATTATGAGCTCGTCAGGCATGGCAGATTCTGCCCTGTATAATTCTCTTAAGAGATTATTCTCTTCGATCGCCCTGACAAACTCCTTTCCCCCCTGCGTCAATGTTGTGCCATCAGTTCCCACAATACCATCATGGTACATTTCACTTCCTCTCAGGGGGTGCCTGTATCTGTAAGTACATAGAAACGAACAGCCTCCCCCGAATGCCTGAATGATCCACATATTTACAGTTCCCGGCAGAAGCTGAGGATTCACGCTGCCCCAGTTAACTTGTCCGGGTTGTAGCTCCATTAAGCCGGTAATGCCATTTATGGAGCGGAAATAATCACATGCTTCATAGATCCTGTAA
>Ga0105106_10001802_pt1 | contig 15298 bp, 11 predicted proteins | sample PPLLaktember2015_5_FD_79109 | JGI IMG/M metagenome (GOLD analysis project Ga0105106, IMG submission 79109) | Freshwater sediment microbial communities from Prairie Pothole Lake near Jamestown, North Dakota, USA - PPLs Lake P8 Core (1) Depth... | ecosystem: Environmental > Aquatic > Freshwater >...
CGACGCCTGCCACACGACGCCTGCCACACGACGCCTGCCACACGACGCCTGCCACACGACGAGACGGACGGGCGCTAGGCGGCCGGTCCGCCGTCGAGGCGCCGCTTCAGGTCGTCCGCCAGGAAGTCCACGAAGGCCCGGGTCTTCGCGGGCACCAGGCGGCGGTGGCCGAAGAGCGCCCAGATTGCGGTGTCGGCCGCGAGCGTGCTCTCGAGCACGGACACGAGACGCCCGCTCGCGAGGTCGGCGCCGACCAGGAAGAGCGGCAGCAGCGCGATGCCGAGGCCCGCGAGCGCGAGCTCCCGCAGGAGCTCGCCGTTGTTGCTCTCGAGCCGCCCCGACACCCGCACGCGACGCACGCCGTCGCGCGCGCGAAACGGCCACTCGCAGCCGGTGGCCAGGTACGCGTAGCCGAGGCATTCGTGGCGTGCGAGATCGTCGGGGCGCTTCGGCGTGCCGCGCGCTGCGAGATACGAGGGCGCGGCGCAGAGCGCGCGCCGGCTGGTCGCGAGCTTGCGTGCGGCGAGCCCCGACACCGCGGCGTCCCCGAGATCGGCGACGCGGATCGAGACGTCGAAGCCCTCCTCGATCGGGTCCACCAGGCGGTCCGTGAGCGTCACCTCGATCGCGAGCCCGGGGTTCCGCTCGGCGAACGCTGCGATCGGGGGCCCGAGATGGAGCCGCCCGAAGGTCATCGGCGCGTTCACCCGCAGCGTCCCACGCGGCTCGAGCTGCGCCTCGGCGACCTCCGCCTCGGCCTCCTCGAGCTCCGCCACGACGCGGGTGCAGCGCTCGTAGAAGCGCTCGCCCGCTTCGGTGAGCGTCACCTGGCGCGTCGTCCGGTGCAGCAGCTTCACGCCGAGGCGCGTCTCGAGACGCGTGAGCTGCTTGCTGACGGCCGACGTGGTGATGCCGAGCTCGCGCGCCGCCGCCGACAGGTTCTTCGCCCTGGCGACGCGCACGAAGAGGGCGATCCCGGTGAGCGAGTCCATGGCGCGACGGCCTCCATCGTGGACCGGACGGAAAGAGTGTGCGTCCACGATACCGGCTTCCGGAACGGGGTGGCGGGCGTAGGCTGGTCACGAACCCAGGACGGGAGGCCGCCATGATCACGATCCGCAAGAGCGAAGACCGGGGCCATGCGAACCACGGCTGGCTCGAGGCCCGCCACACCTTCTCCTTCGCGGACTACCTCGACCCGGCCCACATGGGCTTCCGCACGCTGCGCGTGATCAACGAGGACCGCGTGGCGCCCGGGAAGGGCTTCGGCACCCACGGCCACCGCGACATGGAGATCGTGACCGTGGTGCTCGAAGGCGCCGTCGAGCACCGCGACTCGATGGGCAACCGCGGCCGGATCCGCCCGGGCGAGGTGCAGCGCATGAGCGCCGGCACGGGCGTGATGCACAGCGAGACGAACGGCTCGTCGAGCGTGCCGCTGCACCTGCTGCAGATCTGGATCGTGCCCGAGCGCGCAGGGATCGAGCCGGGCTACGAGCAGGCGGAGTTCCCGCACGACGCGCGCCGCAACGAGCTCGTGCTGGTGGCGTCGCGCGACGGGCGCGAGGGATCGGTCACGATCCACCAGGACGCGGAGCTGCGCGTCGCTCGCCTCGACGCGGGCAAGCGCGTCGAGCAGGCGCTGCGCCCCGGCCGACACGCCTGGGTGCAGGTCGCGAGCGGGCGCGTTCGCCTGTCGGCAGGCGGCGACGGTCCCGCCCACGAGCTCGCCGCCGGCGACGGCGCCGCCCTCAGCGGCGAGCGGGGCCTCGCGCTCGAGGCGCTCGAGGACGCCGAGGTCCTGCTCTTCGACCTCGCCTGAGCCCGGGGGCCCGGCGGACTACGGGAAGTCCGCCGGGCACACCTGCTGGATCGTCGCCGTCGCCGGCACCAGCAGCGCGCGCCTCACGATCGCGAGGTCCGAGACGTTGCAGGCCGCGGAGCCGCCGACGTCGCATTTTCCGGGGAACGCCAGCACCGCGGTCGGCGGGATCAGCGCCGAGCGCTGGATCAGGGCGGAATCGCTGGCCGTGACCCGACCGTCGCCGTTCACGTCGCCACACTGACAGGCGTTGCCGATTCCGTCGGGCGGCGCCGAGATGCCGACACCTCCCACGTCCTCCTGGCCCGGATTCGCGACCTTCGGGCAGTTGTCGATCGGGCTCTCGACACCGTCGCCGTCGGGATCGAGCGGCGCGCCGATCCGCACCGCGAGGCGCGCGTCGGCGCCGAGGCTCGCGGGGGCGTTCGCCTCGCCGACGATCCGAAGGTGCGAGCCGAGCGGTGTGCCCGCGGCGACCACGGCCGGGAAGCTCACGGTGCGCGTCTCGTCGGCGAGGAGCGCGCCGAGCGCCCAGACGATGCGCTCGCGCGCCTCGCAGAAGCCCGTGCTGCCGGCGTTCGGACAGGTGGGCGCACCGGGAATCAGCGACTGATTCAGCGTGCCCGTCCGATCCGGCAGCCGCGCCTCCACGCTCACGTCCGCGAGGGTGCCGCCGCTCTGGTTCGTGACGGCGAGCTCGATCGTGGAGGTTCCCCCGACGCCGACCGCCGTCGGTGTCGCCGTGAGCGCGAGCGCGAGCGGACCGCCTGGCTGGGCGGCGAGCGCGAGCAGCGGCCCTTCGGCCTGGACCGCCGTCACCGCGTGCGCCCGGGCCGTTCGCGCCGTGGGCGCCGCCGCGTCGCCGAGCGTCGCGGTCGTGCGCAGGAGCGAGCCGGCGGGGAGCGCGCCCGCCTGCACCGTCACGCGCCTCGTGTTGCCGCTCCCGGCGGCGAGCGTGCCGAGCGCCCAGTCGACGGCGCCTCCGCTCGGGCTGCCGCCTCCCGAGGCCGACACGAAGCTCGTGCCAGCGGGCAGGAGGAAGCGCAGCGCCACGTTCGTCGCCGCGAGCGCGCTCTCGTTCCCATACGAGAGCGTGTACGTGAGGAGGCCGCCGGGCACGACCGGATCCGCCGCCTCGTCGACGGACAGATCGAAGAGCGGCGTGTCGTGGACGAGGACGCTCGCCGAGGCGCCGGCCTCGCCGCCGTCGGTTGCGGTCGCGAGGGCCGAGATGCGGATCGCGGCGCCGTCCGGAGTCGACGTCCCGATCCCGAGCGGGAGCTGGAGCATCCGGCTCTCGCCGGCCGCGAGTGCGCCGACGTCGTAGACGAATCGCTCCCGGGCCTCGCAGAAGCCCGTGCTGCCGGCGTTCGGACAGCTCGTGGTGTCCCCGAAGAGCGCGGTCGAGAACGTCACGATCCCGTCGGGCAGGCGCACGTCCACCACCACGTCGTCGAGCAGGACCGCGCCGCGGTTCACGACGGTGAGCTGCCCGATCAGCATCTCGTTGCTCTTCACCGTGTCGGGGTTCGCCTCGATCGCGATCGCGAGACGCGCCGCCGCCGCGACCGGGGTCACCGCCTGGGCCCGCGCCGTGCGGAGCGTGGGCGCGGCGGCGTCGGAGATCGACGCGGTAGTGCGCAGCAGGCGGCCGTTCGGCAGCGCGCCGACCTGGACCACGACGCGGCGGGTGTCGCCGAGGCCCGCGGCGACCGTGCCGAGCGCCCACTCGACGACGCCGCTCGAGAGCACGCCGCCGCCCGTCGCGGACACGAACGTGGTGCCCGCCGGCAGCGGGAAGCGCAGCGTGACGTTCGTCGCCGCCGCCAGGGCCTCGTTGCCGTACGTGAGGACGTAGGTGAGCAGGCTGCCCGGCGCGGCAGGATCGGCGTCCTCGTCGAGCGCGAGATCGAAGACCGGCGCGTCCTTCACGAGCACGCTCGCCGCCGCGCCGGCCTCGCCGCCATCCGTCGCCGAGACCATCGCCTCGAGGCGCACCAGCGAGCCCTCCGGCACGGTGGCGCCGACGCCGAAGGCCAGGTCGATCGTGCGCGTCGCGCCGGCCGCCAATGCACCGAGGGTGAAGATCAGGCGCTCGCGGGACTCGCAGAATCCCGTCGAGCCCGCGTTCGGGCACGTCGGCGCGCCAGCGAAGAGCGCAGTCGAGAAGGTCGCCACGCCGTCCGGGATGCGGACGTCGAGCGTCACGTCGTCGAGGAGCGCGGCGCCGCGGTTCGCGACGGTGAGCTTTGCGGCGAGCATCTCGCCCCCCTTCACCGTGTCCGGATTCAGCGCGATCACGACCTCGAGCGGCGCCGCGCCCGCAACGGGCGTCACCACCTGGGCGCGCGCCGCCCGCGGCGTCGGCGCCGCGGCGTCCGCGATCGACGCCGTCGAGCGCAGCAGCGTGCCGCCGACGAGGCCCCCGCCGACCTGGACCGTCACGCGGCGGGTGTCGCCGTCGCCGGCCGAGACCGTGCCGATCGCCCACTCGACGACGCCGCTCGAGAGCACTCCGCCGCCCGTCGCCGACACGAACGCCGTGCCCACCGGAAGCGGGAAGCGGAGCGTCACGTTCGTCGCGGCCAGCGCGCTCTCGTTCCCGTACGCGAGCGTGTAGGTCACGAGGCCGCCCGGAGGTGCGGGGTCCACGTCCTCGTCCACGGCGAGGTCGAAGACCGGCGCGTCCTGCACCAGCGCGGACGCCTGGGCGCCCGCCTCACCGCCGCCCGTCCCGCGCACCACGGCCTCGAGCCGGATCCACGCGCCGTCGGGCACCGCGGCGAGGATCCCGAAGGGAACCTGGATCGTGCGCGTCGCGCCCGGCGCGATCGCGCCGAGCGCGAAGACGAGCTGCTCGGCCTGCTCGCAGAACCCCGTCGAGCCCGCGTTCGGGCAGGTCGGCGCCCCGACGAGGAGGGCCGTCGAGAAGGTGGCGACACCGTCGGGGATCGTGAGCGAGAGGACGACGTCGTCGACCAGCGCCGCGCTGCGGTTCACCACGGTGAGCTGCGGAAGCCAGGTCTCGTTCCCCTTCGCGGGATCGGGGTTCGCCTCGATCGCGAGCGCGAGCACGGGCGCGCCCTGCACCGGCGTCACGGCCTGCGCCCGCGCCGTGTGCGGCGTGGGCGCGGCGGTGTCCGCGATCGTGGCGGTGGTGCGGAGGGTGCTCCCGCTCGCCACGCCGCCGCCCACCTGCAGCGTCACGCGACGCGTGTCGCCCGCGCCGGCGCCGAGGGTGCCGATCGCCCACTCGACGGCGCCGGCGGCGAAGACGCCGCCGCCCGTCGCCGACACGAACGCCGTGCCGGGCGGCAGCGGGAAGCGCAGCGTCACGTTCGTGACGGCGAGCGCGCCCTCGTTTCCGTACGCCAGCGAGTAGGTCAGCGCCGCGCCGGGCTGCGCCGGGTCGAGATCCTCGTCCACGTCGAGATCGAGGACGGGCGCGGTTTCGACGGTGACGGTCGCCGCGTCGTTCGTGACGAGGCCGCCGCCCTGCTCGAGCCGGCCGGCGAAGACGATCGGCGTGCCGTTCGCCACCGCTGCCGCGACCCGCGGGGCGACGCGGAGCCGGCGGATCTCGCCGGTGGCGAGCGTCCCGATCGTCCAGCTCACGTTCTCGCCGGCCTGGCAGATCCCGTTCAGGTTGCCCGACAGCGTGCACACGCCCCCCTGCCCTGCGAGGTTCTGGGAGAACGCGTCCACCTGCGCCGGCACGTCGAGCTCGGCGACGAGGTTCGCCGCGGCGGGCCCCGCATTCGCGACGACGAGCTCGACGTGGACGCTCTCGCCGGGCTTCGCCGGATCGGGATTCGCCTCGACGGCGATCGAGAGCTGGGCGGAGGCCGAGCTCGCGAGACCAGCGATGATGGCGATCGCGAGACACACGTAGAGCGAGCCGCGCAGCGACGACATCGGTTCCTCCTGGTGCGCAACCCCAGGAGGCGCCTTCCGCCCCGATTCCCGACGGTGGCGCTCTGTACCGAGCGTTACACCACGCGGGTCGTATGCTTGTCAACGCCGTTCCGTGGGTCAGCATGGGATTTCATCGTCGGAGGAACGCCCAGATGAAGCTCGGTCTCATGCTCTTCTGCACGGACTACGCGATCCGCCCGGACGACTTCGCCCGCGCCGCCGAGGAGCGCGCCTTCGAGTCGATCTGGTACCCGGAGCACAGCCACATCCCGGCGAGCCGGCGCACGCCCTACCCCGCCGGCGGCGAGCTGCCCCAGGACTACTGGCACACGAACGATCTCTTCATCTCGCTCGCCATGGCCGCGGCGGTGACGAAGCGGATCCTGATCGCGTCCGGCATCTGCCTCGTGATCCAGCGCGACGTGATCCATCTCGCGAAGGAGGTCTCGACCCTCGACCGGCTCTCGAATGGGCGCTTCCTGTTCGGGATCGGCGGCGGCTGGAACGCCGAAGAGATGGAAAACCACGGCACGCCCTTCGCCGAGCGCTGGAAGATCCTGCGCGAGAAGATCGAGGCGATGAGGCAGATCTGGGCCAACGAGAACGCCGAGTACCACGGAAAGTACGTACGCTTCGACCCGATCTGGCAGCACCCGAAGCCGCTCACGAAGCCGCACCCGCCGATCATCCTCGGCACCGCGACGCCGCTCGGCCGCCAGAAGGTCGTGGACTACTGCGACGGCTGGATCCCGATCGACCTGCTGGTCGAGGACCTGCCGGCGGCGATCAAGGACCTGCACGCGCGCGCCCGGAAGGCCGGGCGCGACCCGAACACGATCCCGATCTCGATCTTCTGGGGGAAGGCCGAAGAGGCCGAGCTGGCGAAGTATCAGGAGCTCGGCGTCGAGCGCGTGATCTTCGGCGTGCCCTCGGTCTCGAAGGACGAGGTGCTTCCGATCCTCGACCAGTACGCGAAGCTGATTCCGAAGTTCGCCTAGCGGCGGCGCGCGGGCGGCGCGCTCGGACCTCGCGCTCAGACCTCGAAGCGGTAGGCGCCGTCGTCGCGCACGATGCGGCCGACGCTCGGCGTTGCGAAGTGCGTGCCGAACACGCGCACCGGGCGATCGGCATGGGCCTCGAGGAACTTGCGTCGCGTGGTCTCGGCGGCCTCGCCGTCGTAGTCGAAGGCGCTGCCCCAGTCCGGGCGCGCCATCTGGATCGGGTGGTGCATCAGGTCGCCGGTGACGACGCCCTCGGCGCCCTTCGAGCGGATGCGCACGGAGACGTGGCCGGGCGTGTGGCCGGGCGTCGGCTCGAGCCGCACCTCGCCCGTCACGACGTGGTCGGTCTCGACCAGGTCTGCGAGCCCCGCCTCGACGATCGGCCGCACGGAGTCGCCGAGCACGTCGCCGAAGGCCTCGGCCTCCGGGCCCTGGAGCGTGCTCCAGTACTCCCACTCGGCGCGCGCGAACAGGTATCGCGCGCGCGGGAAGGTGGGCACCCAGCGCCCGCCCTCCTTCATCGTGTTCCAGCCCACGTGGTCGACGTGGAGATGCGTGCAGAGCACGACGTCGATCGACTCGCGCGGGCATCCGGCCTCGCGCAGGTCGTCGAGGAAGGGCCCGCGGAGGTCGTTCCAGCTCGGGACGCTGCGGCGCTTGAAGTTCCCGACGCAGGTGTCGACCAGGATGCGCTTGCCCTCGGACTCGATCACGAAGGCGTGTATGGACATGTTCACCTGGCCGTCGGGCGTCGCGAAGTGCGGCACCAGCCAGGCGAAACGCTTGACGTTCTCCGGCGTCGCCTGGGGAAGCACGAAGGTGCCGGGCCCGGGGCCCTCGAGCTCGACGATGCGCGTCACGGTCACGCCGCCGACCTGGAAGGCGTGGATGCGCCGGTCCACGATGCGGATCTGGCCCAGATCTTCCATGCGACCCCCCTTGCGCGGGGGCGGCCGATCCCGTCTCCCGACGCCTGCTAGCATGCCACGAACCCGAGCCCGGAGCGCCCCATGATCGACACTGCGATCGACGATCTCGACGCCTGTCTGCGACCAGGCCACTACGTCGACAGCGACGCGCCCGGCATTCGGGCCTTCGCCGAGCGCGTGTGCGTCGGCGCGAGCGATCCGCGCGAGCGCGCCGTGGCCCTGTACTACGCGGTACGCGACGGCTGGCGCTACGACCCCTACTCCGCGAGCGCCGACCCCGAGGCCTATCGCGCGAGCCGTGTGGTCGAGACCACCGCCGCGTTCTGCATCCCCAAGGCGATCCTGCTGGCGGCGGCGGCGCGGGCGGCCGGCATCCCGGCCCGCGTGGGCTTCGCGGACGTCCGCAACCACCTCGCGAGCGACAAGCTCCGGGCGCGCATGGGCGGGAGCGACCTCTTCGTGTTCCACGGCTTCACGGAGCTCTGGCTCGGCGAGGGCTTCGTGAAGGCGACGCCCGCCTTCGACCGCGGCCTCTGCGACCGCTTCGGCGTGAAGCCCCTCGAGTTCGACGGCAGCGCCGACTCGCTGCTCCATCCCTTCGACGTGGAGGGCCGACGCCACATGGAGTACGTGCGCGAGCGGGGGAGCTTCCTCGACTTCCCCTTCGCTGCGATGCTCGCGGCCTTCGCGGAGGAGTACCCGCCCGGAGCCTTCGCCGGCCCGGCGGAGCCCGTACGCGACGAAGCGTTCCACGCCGACTGAGAAGGGGACCGATGACGCTCAAGACCCCCGCCGAGTACGTCGAGAGCCTGCGCGACGGACGCGTCGTCCACTGGGACGGCGAGCGCATCGCCGACGTGACCCTCGACCCGCGCTTCCGCGTGCCGCTCGCGGTCGCCGCCGCCGACTACGACCACACGGACCCCGAGAAGCGCGCGCTCTCGCTCTACCGCACCGAGGAGGGCCACGAGGCTCACCGCGTGTTCCAGGTGCCGCGCACGGAGGAGGACCTGCTCGCGCGCGTGACTCTCGCGAGGCGCATGAGCATCGTGGGCGGCGTCACGGGGGTGTACATGGCGCTGCTCTCGGTGAAGGACGAGGTGGGGGCCGCGAATCCGCGCTACGCCGAGAACATCGAGCGCCTGTGGCGCACCGCTCGGGACCAGGACCTGCGCGCCGCCGAGGTGATCACCGACGCGAAGGGCGACCGCAGCCGCAAGGCCCACCAGCAGGACGACCCCGACCTCTACCTGCGCATCGTCGAGCGGCGGAAGGACGGGATCGTGGTGCGCGGCGCGAAGCTCCACATCACGGCGGCCTCGCTCGTGCACGAGCTCGTGGTGATGCCCACGAAGTCGATGCGGCCCGAGGAGTCGGACTACGCCGTCTCGTTCGCGATCCCCGCGAACGCGCCCGGCGTCACGATCATCAACCGCAGCTTCGCGCCGGCGGAGCTCGACCCGTTCGACTACCCCGCGAGCGCGCACCACAGCGTGCCCGAGGGCTTCGTGGTCTTCGACGACGTGTTCGTGCCTTGGGACCGCGTCTTCCTCGCCGGCGAGTCGAAGCTCGCGGGCGTGTTCGCGCGCGCGCTCGGGCTCTGGGAGCGCACGCTCGGCACCGTCGAGGCGGTGGAGCGCGCGGAGCTGATGGTCGGGCTCGCGCTCCTCGTCTCCGAGCAGCAGGGCAAGGGCGGCGACGCCCACGTCCAGGAGGCCGTCTCGGAGCTCGTCTGCTACGCGCACACGATCCGCATGGGCCTCGAGTGGGCGTGTCGCAACTACGAGACGACGCCCTCGGGCATGATCCACCCGAGCATCCTCGGCATCAACGTCGCGAAGTACTACTTCGCCGCGAACTACCACGCCGTGCTGCGTCACCTGCACGATCTCGGCGGCGGCCTCGTGCTGACCCTTCCGAAGCGCGCCGACCTCGAGAGCCCGGAGACCGGGAAGTACCTGCGGAAGTACCTCCACACCACGTCGGACGTCGACGTCGAGGAGCGGATGCGGATCTACAACCTGATCCGCGACCTGACGGCCGACGCCTACGGCGGCTGGCATCTGGTGACGACGCTCCAGGCGGGCGGCGGCCTCGCCGCGCAGCGCACCATGATGAACCGGAGCTTCGATCTCGCCGGCGCGCGCGCGAAGGCGAAGCGGGCGGCGGGAATCGGGGAGTAGCGATCGATGGCGATCCGCGACGACGACGACGAGCGACGCGTACCGAGCCACCCTTGGCGCGACGGCCCCGAGCTGCCGAAGGTCCCGCGCTTTCCGGGCGTGCTCATGGTCGCCCTGCCGATCGCTCTTCTGCTGCTGATCACCCTCGTGAAGACCATCGTCCAGGTCGAGAAGGGAAACGTCGGCGTCGTGCTCCAGTGGGGCGCCGTGCAGCCCCATGCCCTCGAGCCGGGTCTCCACTTCATCGTGCCCTGGGTGCAGACGGTCCAGGAGATGAACACGCAGCTCAAGTCGTTCGAGGTGCCGGCGGAGGCGGCCTCGAAGGACCTCCAGACCGTGACCACGAAGATCTCGGTCCAGCACTCGCTGAACGGCGCCCTCGCCGCCGACGCGCTCCAGGCCGTGGGCGACCTCTCGCGCTTCGACATCACGGTGGTGAAGCCCGCGGTCGAGGAGACCCTGAAGGCGACGACCGCGAAGTACACCGCCGAGGAGCTGATCACGAAGCGCGAGCAGGTGAAGCAGCAGGTGACGGAGGCGATCAAGGCCTACATCGACCACACCCTGACCGAGAAAAACATCAAGGGCGCGCTCCAGGTGGCGAACGTGGCGTTGACCGAGTTCGACTTCTCGCGCGAGTTCAACGCCGCGATCGAGGCGAAGGTGCGGGCCGAGCAGGAGGCGCTCCAGGCCGAGAACGAGAAGCGCAAGCGGATCACCCAATCCGAGGCCGCCGCCGCCGAGCGGCGCAACGCCGCGGACGCGGCGGCCTACGAGATCGAGAAGCAGTCGGTGGCGCGCGCCCAGGCGATCGAGCGCGAGGCGCGCGCGCTCGCGGGGAACCCGAACCTGATCCAGCTTCGCGCGACGGAGAAGTGGAACGGCCAGCTCCCGACCTACACCGGCGGCACGCAGCCGGTGCCCTTCCTGTCGCTGCCGGCGCCCCAGGCGGCGCAGGAGCGCTAGTAGCGCTCGATCACGTTCTTCGCGAAGTCGGCGAAGACCGAACGCGCGCAGTCCATCGGCGGAAGCAGCGTGACCTCGCGCAGGCCCGCCTCCTCGGCCTCCCGGAGCTGATGGATGATCGCGTCCGGCGTCCCGGCGAGACACCAGGTGCGGATCGCCTCGGGCGTCACGAAGCGGCGCTCCTCGGGGACGAGGAAGCTGCAGTGGCCCTCGTGGACCTTCAGGTATCGCTTCTCCTTCGGGATCGGCATCGCGTCCACGTAGGCACAGTACGCCTCGTAGAGACTGCGGACCGGCTTCGGCACGTGCTCGGCGCTGCCGCTCTGCTGCTGGACCTCCCAGCAGTAGTGGAGCGCGGCCGTCACCTGGGAGCCGCACTCGTCGATCACGCGATCGCTCGCGAACGTCTCGCCGGGCCGGAGCACGACCGCGGTCGTGAGCGCGGCGGTGTGGAAGTCGGCGGGGAGCCTGCGCCCGACCTTGACGGCGCCTTCGGCGATGAGCCCGAGGCTCTGGCGCGAGAGCTCGGGCGGCTCGTAGAGGGCCGAGATCCGGCCGTCGCCGTGGGCGCCCGTCGCGCGCAGGGCGCCGGGGCCGTTCGCGGCGACCCAGATCGGGATCGGCCGCTCGAGCTCGATGAAGTGGCGTTCCCGGTGGAGGAAGCGGATCGCGCGGGTCTCGCCGCGCAGCGTGTACTCGACCTCCTCGCCCGCGAGGAGGCCGCGCACCACCCGGAGGTACTCGGCGAACTCCTTCGGCGGCATCGGCTTCATGCCCATCACGCGCATCGCGGTGTGGCCCGTGCCGATGCCGAGGAAGACGCGGCCGCGCGCGAGCCGCGCGATCGTCGCGATCGAGTGCGCCGTCACGGGCGCGATGCGCGTGGGCGCGATCGCGACGCCGGTGCCGAGCCGGATGCGCGAGGTGTTCGCCGCCGCGAGCGCGAGCACCGCGTAGCAGTCGCTCCAGATCATCTGCGAATCGGGCACCCAGCCGTGGTCGTAGCCGAGCGACTCGGCATGCTGCAGCAGCCGCCAGTCGTCGATGTGCGGGGCGATCATGGCTCCGAACTTCATGGGGGCCTCCTGCGCCGGCCGCCGCACGCGAGGCGGACGCCGCGCCTCGCATCTTCTCACGAAGCGCGGCGCGACGGCTACGTCGCGAGCAGCATGCGCGTCAGGTTCGGGAGCCCGGCGCCCTGGTGGTAGCGATCGCGTCCGAGATCGGTGCAGTTCTCCATCAGGATGCGCTTCACCTCGTCGGGGCGGCCGACGTACTGCGTGCGCACCGAGAGGAACGCGGCGACGAGGCCCGAGACGTGCGGGCAGGCCATGCTCGTTCCGGAGAGCTCCACGTAGTCCGACTCGCCGGCGCGCCCGCGGGCCGAGCTCGCGGACACGATGCGCTCGCCGGGCGCGACCACGTCCGGCTTCGCGCGCCCGTCGGCGGTCGGCCCGCGCGACGAGAAGTACGAGATGCCGAACAGCGTGGGCTTCTCCTTGTGCACCGAGCCGACTGCGATCGCCTCGTCGAGGTTCGCGGGATCGCCGATCGAGAGGTCGAACTGCAGGTCGAGGGTGCCGTCGGGCGTCTCGACCGGCACCGAGCCTTCGTTGCCGGCGGCGACGCAGACCACCACGCCCTGGCGCCAGAGACGCCGCAGCTCCTTGCAGATCGGCGAGTGGCCGCAGGCGTAGACCTCGGGGTCGAAGCTTCCGCCGAGGCTCAGGTTCACGCCGTGGATGCGCAGCGTCGCCGAGCTCTCGTTCAGGTCGTAGACGTGCTGCAGCCCCTTCAGGATCCAGAGATCGTCGCCGCCGCCTTCGTCGTCGAGCACCTTGTAGCAGTGGAGCTTCGCGCGCGGCGCCATGCCCGTGAGCCCGCGCGGGTCGTCCTTCTGCACGCCGGCGATGATGCCCGCGACGTGGGTGCCGTGGCCGTCCGCGTCCTTCGCCGCCTTCCGGCCCGTGCGCTCGAGGGCCTTCGCCGCGCCGCGCCCGGTGCAGTCCCAGGCGGCGGCGACGCTCTCGTGCGTCACGAAGTGGGGATGCGCGGCGTCGATCCCGGTATCGAGGACTGCCCAGTGGATGCTCTCGCCCGTCGCGCCGTAGCCGCCGCGGGCGGCGTCGGCCTGGAGCGTGCGCACCGACTGCCGCAGCAGCGCGCGCTTCCTCGCGTTGCGCCAGATCCGGAACACCTCGCGGCCGCCGTGGCCCGCCGCGAGGTGATCGATCTCGCGCGCCGTGAGCTTCGCGCCCACGTAGCGGAGCAGCGGATCGACCTGCGCCAGCTCCTCGGCCTGCCGCGCCGAGGCGCCGCTCACGCGTCCCACGATCTCGACGATCTTTCCGTGGATCGTCGCGGAGCGCTGGCGCAGATCGTCGACGGAGCCGTCCTCGCCCTGCATCAGCTCGACCAGCACCGGGTAGCGCTGCTCGGCGGGACGATCCGTCGCGCGGATCACGTCCTTCGCGATCACCTTCGGGCCGACGCTGCGGCCGCGCACCGCGCCGACGACGTCGCCGAGGCGTGCGCGCACCGCGGGCTGCGCCAGGTACGCGACGGCTTCGTGCCGGTTCAGGCCCGGGTTCGAGACCCCGACGTCGTCGACCTCGCCCTTCGGCTGCGTGTCGTTCGCGAGCGCGCCGTCGAGGGCGACCGGGTCGAAGCGATCGGCGAAGTTCGCCCACGCCGCGACGCCGCGCGGCCGGCGCAGCGGGCTTCCGACGTGGTCCTGAACCTCGTCGAGGCCGAGGGGCGAGCCGAGCGTCACGAAGAGCGGGATCTCGAGCCCCGCGTAGCGCGCCTCGCGCAGCACGTCGTAGGCGACGATCGTGCCCTGGCTGTGGGCCACGATCACGTAGGGACCGAGGTCGGAGTCGAGCTGGGCGCGCAGGCGCTCGCGGATCGCCTCGCGCTTCTGCGCGTCGAAGAAGTACGCCGCGGTGTCGCGGATGAAGCGCTTCATGAGCCAGCGCGCGACGGGCTCGCGCAGTGGCGCGGGCAGGATCTTCTTCTTCGGACCGCCGCGCGCGTTCGCCGTCTCGCTGAGCCCGTAGCGCGCCTCGAGCCGCGCCACGTACTGCTGCGCCTGGGGCGGCAGGAGCCCCGCCTCGCCCGCGTCGCGCGCCGGGCCCGGCCGCCGCGCGAGCGTGCGCGCATCGGCGTCGGCCGGCGCGTGGAGCACGTCGGCCCAGTAGGCCATGCGCGTCGCCGAGCCCTGCCACTGCCCGAAGAGCGCACGATCCCAGGCCTGCGACAGCTCTTCGGGCGGCGGCTGCGCGCCGATCCCGTGCACGTATACGATGGTCGCGTGCTGGGACGAAGACGCGGACGCCTTCCTGGCGGGCGCCTTGCGGGCGCGCGCGGGGCTCGTGGCGCGCTTGCGGCGGGGTCGTGCGCTCATGGGATCCTCCCGGGTCGGGCGCACCGCGGGATCGCGCGCGCCCGGCGACATGGTGCGCGATGGAGCGGCGATCGGGAGTGGTGTCGATCCCCCCAGAACGCGGGGATGGGACCGGCGCGGTGCTCACGAGTCGCTGCCGCCGCCGCTCTCGCCCGCAGAGAGGAGACCTGACCCGATGCAGCTCGCGAAGCCCGCCCTCGACGTCGGCCTCTTCACGAACCAGCGCGAGGCCGCCCTCGCCTTCTGGCACGGCGCCGTCGGCCTCGCCTCCGATCACGTCGCGAAGCTCGGCGGCGGCATCCAGCAGCACCGGCACTTCGTCGATGCGGAGGGCCCGACCGGCTCGATCCTGAAGCTGAACCACATGCGGGATCCGCTGCCGGTGCTGCCCGCGAGCGGCTACCGCGAGCTCGTGCTCGCGCGGCGCGGCTGCGCGGCGCCCGAGCGGCTCCACGACCCCGACGGCAATCCGGTGACGCTCGTACCGCCCGGCCACGACGGCGTCGAGCAGCTCGCGGTCCTCTTGCGCGTCTCGAATCGCGACGCCTTCGACCGTTTCTACCGGCACGCGCTCGGCCTCGCGTCGCCGCGGCCCGGCGTCTACGCCTGCGGGCGCTCGCAGCTCCGCGTGCTCGAGGAGGCGCCCGTCGAGCGCGCCGCCGACTGGCGTGGCCGCGGCTTCCGCTACCTGACGATCCAGGTCTTCGACGCCGAGGCCGAGCACGCGGGCATCCTCGCGCGCGGCGGCGAGGAAGGGATGGCGCCGGTCGTGCTGGGCGACACCGCGCGCTTCTCGTTCGTGCGCGACCCCGACGGGAACTTTCTCGAGATCTCCCAGCGCGCGTCGCTCACGGGCGGTCGTCTGTAGCTGCTTTCAGCGGAGCGTGCCCGCGGGAGCGCGGCGCTGCGCGGAGCGGGACCGAGCGCTCGGGAGCCTGGCGCGGCTCCTGGCGGGATGCGGAAGAACGCCGATCCACGTGGCTTGCGAGGGGCCGGAGGCGGGTCATGGCGCCGCGCCTCGGGTTCGGCGCGAAGGGACCGGTCGCTTCGAACGGCGTGCGGGGCGCGCCTGCACA
>Ga0105106_10001803_pt1 | contig 15297 bp, 11 predicted proteins | sample PPLLaktember2015_5_FD_79109 | JGI IMG/M metagenome (GOLD analysis project Ga0105106, IMG submission 79109) | Freshwater sediment microbial communities from Prairie Pothole Lake near Jamestown, North Dakota, USA - PPLs Lake P8 Core (1) Depth... | ecosystem: Environmental > Aquatic > Freshwater >...
GAGCTTCACGAGGTGATCGAGCACGCGGACCGCATCGGCGAACGTCGCGGGCGCGGTGGCGTCCGGGGCACGACCCACCGTGCCCACGTGCATCTCGTAGATCACCATGGTGTGCCACGGGTGCACCACCGGCGCATCGTTCCCCCAGTCGAAGGCCGGCGCGCAGATATGCCGTTGCCCATCGAATGGGTGACGGCCCGGGCGCGCGGGTCGATCCGAGACAGCCAGTGAGCCCCCGCGCGCAGCTCGAAGCGGTATTCCTGGCCCGGCGTCGCGGCGGGCACGAAGGGCCCACCAGGTGCCGTCCTCGGCACGCTGCATGGCGTGGGCGTCGCGCTTCCAGGCGTTGAAGTCGCCGACCACGCACGCCGCATCCGCATGCGGCGCCCAGACGCCGAAGTGGACGCCGTCGGCCGTGGCCGACGAGCCGAGCGCGCGACTGCTGGGGACGGCCGTCGTGAGCGTGTTCATGATGCCTGCCTGCTCAGTAGTTCCCGTGCCAACCTGATCCGCTCAGATCAGGATACTCCGCCCGGCGACGCGAGGGGGCTCGCCCTCGGCTGTGGCGCGGCCTTCCTGTTGCAGGGCTTCGAGCATCACAGAATGGGAACCGTGCGCGGTCAGCGATCCTGCGGCGAGAGCCGGAACGCGGCCATCTCCTCGCCGTTGCGCACCAGCAGCACGTCGCCGACCAGCACCGGGTGGTTCCAGGTCTTGCCCTCGAGCGCGGGGATGCGGGCGATCTCCGTGAATCGGTCCGGCGTGGCCGAGACCAGCGCCAGCTCACCGTCCTCCGAGAGGACGAGCAGGAGGTCCTGCTCCGGCAGCAGGAGGATCTGGCCGTGGCCGTAGCGCCCACCCTTCCACGCGCGCGCGCCGTCCTCGAGATTGATACCCGCGAGGATGCTGCCGTCGAATCCGTACGCGTGGCCCTCGTGCACGACGAAATCGTTGAAGTACGGCTTCAGGCCGCGCGAGGTCCATCGCTCTTCGACGGTCCAGCCAGCGGACCCGTGCGCAACCGAGAGGCGGCGCATGCCCAGCCCGCCCATGGCATCGCCGGAGGCGATGAGGACGTTCCCGCCGGTAACCACCGCGGGCTGGACGATGCTGACCGCCGGCTGCCATGAGTGCTCCCAGAGGAGAGCACCATCGGCCGGCGCGACGCTGATGGTGCGCGCACCCCTGAGCAGCACGACCTGCGGGATGCCGTCGATGGTGGCGAGATGCGGCGAGCTGTAACCACCGCCGCCCGGCTGGCCCATCCAACGCGGGTCGCCGTTGCGGACGTCGTAGGCGGCGAGCTGGCCAGCGACGGCGACGATGACGAGATCGCCGATCACCAGCGGTGAGCCTGCGAGGCCCCAGTCCGGAATCGTCTTGGCGGTGTCGGTGGCTGCATTGCGCGACCAGACGACCGAACCGCTCGCGGCGTCGAGCGCGTTGACGATACCGGTTGCGCCCATCGTGTAGACGCGGCCGTCGTGCAGGGTCGGCGTCGCGCGTGGGCCGGCGCCGCCGTTCGACTCCCAGAAGCGCACCGCGTCGTCGTGCCGCCACACCGGCTCGCCGGTGCTCAGCCGGTAGCAGGAGACGACCTCGTTCTCTCCACGCTGCTCCTGCGTGTAGACGAGATCCCCGCGGACGGCGAAGGACGACCAGCCCGGTCCGATGGGGCTGCGCCACAACGCGACGGGCGGAGACGTCGACCAGTCGGTCGCAATCCGCACGCCGCGAACGACGCCGTCCCGCCCGGGTCCGCGAAAGCCGGGCCAGTCGGCGCTCATGGCAGGTGCGGGCGGGTGCGGTCGGGCCTGCGCCGCCGAAGCTCCCATGTCCGCGCTGGAGCGAGGGCGCGTGCGGGCGGGTGCATCAGGGGCGCTTGCCGGAGGTGTCGCGCCCGGTGTCATGTCAGGTGCCGCGGGTGAGGAAGGTGGCAGGTGCGGGCGGGTGCTGGAGGGTGCATCACGTGCGGGGGCTGCATCGGCCCGGGCGGATGCCGGGGCCGCTGGCGAGGCCAGCAGACGCTCTTCCGGTGTCGGCGTCCATCGCCAGTGCAGGTCAGAGTCGGCATCTCCGGTGATGCCGCCGGTCCGGACGAGCGTGAGCATGCTACCGGCCAGCGCGACGCAGGCGGCCATGGAGACGAGCCTGGCTACGCCGGAGAACCGCGTCCTCACGCCCGCGGCCCAGGTGACCAGCGCCAGTGCCAGGATCGGCGTGCCGAAGACGAGCGGCATCTGCCGCATGAAGCCGTTGGCGACGGAGGGATGCACGAAACCCCAGGTCACCGCCAGCACACCGGCCATCACCAGGATCGCGGCCACGCGCTCGGACCACGGCGCCCGGCTGAAGAGCAGCCACCACACGATGGCGACGACCGCGCCCATCGCGCCGCCGAGCAGCCCGAAGGCGCCGGTCCCTTCCACGACGAGGGGAACCAGCAGGCTCGGCACGATGAGCGCCGCGGCCACCAGGCCGGGCCACAGGCGAAGCGGCGTTCGGAGAGTCGTCTCGTCCGACTGAGGGATGGTCATGCTGTTTCTCCCGGTCTACTCCGTTCGGAGCGCCTGTAAGACGTCCACCCGCGATGCTCGCGCCGCGGGCATCAGCGACGCGAGCACGGCCGCGCCGACGAGCACCGCCGCCGCGCCGAGAAGCGGCAGCAGGCCCGGCAGTTGCACGGTGCCGAGAAAGGTCGCGGCGGTGCTCGTCAGCACGTAGCCCGCAGCCGCGCCCGCAGCCAGGCCCGGCAGCACGATAGCGGCGCCTTCCCGCAGGACTCCGACGAGCAACTCGCGCGGAGTGGACCCCATCGCCAGCCGCACGCCGAACTCGCGCGTGCGGGCGCTCACCGAGAACGCCAGCACACCCGCCACGCCAACGACCGCCACGAGCAGCGCGACGGAGGCGAAGCCGGCCACCACGAAAGCGTTCACGCGATCGGGCGCCAGCACGTCGGCACGCACGTCCTCGAGCGTGGCGGCGCGCTCCACCGGCTGGTCCGCCGCGATCTCGCGAATGATCCGCGTGATGGTGGGCACGAGCACGTACGGATCGCCTGCTGTCCGCACGAAGATCCGGCCGGCGGCAGGTATCTGTCGAAACGGGTGATAGATCGTGAAGGTCGGGCGGCCTGGCGCGACCTGCTGGTCGTTCACGTCGCCCGCGACGCCGACGATGCGGCGCGGCGCCTGCCCGAAAATCGGATCGGTCCACCACACGCGGCGATTCAGGGCGTTCCCGTCCGGGAACAGGCGGGCGGCCACGCTGTGGCTCACGATCGCCACCGCCTCACGGCCGCCGCGGTCGTCGTCGGTGAAGTCGCGGCCAGCGACCAGCGGCACGCCGAGCGTCGCGAAGTAGCCCGGGGAGACGATGCGCAGCAGCGCATGCGGCGGTTCCTCCCCTTCGGAGAGAACGTGCCCCTCTGCCGCGAACGAGAAGGGCCCGAACGTACCGATGTCGCGCCATGGCACGACGTTGCCCGCCGAAACATGTTCGACCCCGGGAAGCGTTCTGATGCGCCGCATGCCCTCCTCATAGAAGGCGATCGACTTCGGGCCAAAGGCCTCGATGGGCACCGGCACGTCGATGGCCAGCACCCGCCGCACGTCGATGCCGGTGTCCCTGGCCTGCAGGGCAACGAGGGTCGCGAGCAGCGCACCCGCGGCCGAGAGCAGCACGAACGAGCACGCGATCTGGGCCATCGCGAACGCCTTCAGTCGACGATTGGTCCCGGGCGTGATGCGGACGCCGCCGTGCGCGAGCCCGCTCGCGGCCGGACCGTACGACACCGGCAGCTTCGGGACGTAGGCGAGCAGCACGGCCGCGGCCAGCGCGAGGCCGGTGCCCACCCAGAGCAGGCTGCCATCCACCGTGACATCGAGAGCCCGCACCGAGAACCGCGAGGCAAAGCGCCCCACCACTGCCACGAGCGGTCGCGCCAGGACCACGCCCAGCGCGGCGCCGGCGCCGCAGAGCACCAGGCTCTCGGCCAGCAGTGTCCGCCGAAGCGCGCCCCGGCTGGCGCCGAGTGCCGCGCGGACTGCCAGCTCGCCCTCCCGGCGCACCGAGCGCGCGAGGATCAGGTTGGCGATGTTCGAGCAGGCCACGATGAACACGATGCCGGCGGTCACGAGGAGCACCAGCAGGATCGCGCGGGCCGGGGTGGCAATCTGATCGCGCAGCCGCTTCACGTCGAGCCGGACGCCCTCGCTCGTCGCATACGCCTCCGGATGCTCGCGGACAATGGCCGCGTGCGCCGCGGTGAGCTCGGCGCGCGCCTCGTCCAGCGACGCGCGCGGCGCCAGCCGGCCGAAGAGCTCCGTCATGCGATGGGTGCGCCCGGTGACCATCAGGGCATCGAGGTGATGCGGGCTCGTGACGATGTTCGCGATGATCTCGGTGTCGGCCGGGTACGGCACCGACGGTTCGAGGACGCCGATGACGGTGGCCGTGCGCGAGCCGAGCCGGATGGTCCGGCCCACCACCGCCGGATCGCCTCCCAGGGCCGCAGACCAGAACCGGTAGGTCAGCACCGCCGCGCCCGCCGCGCTGGGCCCATCGTCTGCCGGCGTGAGCAGGCGGCCCAGGACCGGCTGCAGTCCCATGACGTCGAAGAACGATCCGCTGACGAGCCCCGCTTTCACCACGCGCGGTTCGCCCATGCCGATCAAGGTGAAGTCGATGGTGGAGAAGTCGCCGAAAGCGCTGAGGGTGGTGACCCGGGCCTTCAGGTCCTCGATCTCGGGGACCGAGAAGGTCATGTTATCGGCACCGATGCCCGGCGCGCTCTGCCGCATGTAGACCAGGCGGTCCTCGTCGCGATTGACCAGGGGACGCAGCAGCACGCCGCGCACCACGCTGAAGATGGCGGCATTGGCGCCGATGCCGAGCGCGAGTGTCACGACGACCGCGGCGGAGAGCCCCCTCGCCCGCCAGAGCGAGCGCATGCCCACGCGCATGTCCAGCGCGAGCGCCGCGACCGCATCGAACCAGCGGCTGTACCACACGCGCTGCATCGAGTCGCGGACCGCCGGGAGGTACCCGAGCTCTGCCAGCGCTGCCCGGCGCGCGGCCTTCGGATCTTCGCCGCGATCGATCCGCTCCTTGATGCTCAGGGCCAGGTGGCCGCGGAGCTCCTCGTCAAGTTCGCGCTCGTCGGGTCGCATGGGCCTACTCCTCGCGTGGCGCCGGGTTCATGATGCGGCCGATGGCGGTCACGAGCTGCGACCAGCGATCGTGCTCGCGCGCCAGCTGTGCCTTTCCCGTGGCTGTCAGCTCGTAGTACTTCGCCCGCTGGTTGGCCTCGCTGGTGGCCCACCTCGACTTCAGCCACCCGCGCTTCTCGAGCCGGTGCAGGGCCGGGTAGAGCGAGCCGGTCTCCACCCTGAGCAGCTCGTCGGAATGCTGTCGGATGGCCTGGCCGATGCCGTGGCCGTGCTGCGGCCCCCATTTGAGGGTCCGCAGGACGAGCATGTCGAGGGTGCCCTGGAGGAGCTCCAGGCGCTGGTCGTCCGGGGATTTGCCCATGGCTGTAGATTGTCTACGGCTTTGGACGTAGGACGTCTACAGCTTGTTCCATGAGGCAGGGACGCTCTCGGCCAGGCCGAGGTCGTGCCCGATCTGCTCCAGCGGGCGGCCCCTGGTCTCGGGAACCATGGCCTTCACCCAGACGAGCTGCAGGACCATCATCAGGCAGAAGAACAGGAACACGAGGGCTGGCGGGAACGCGGTGACCATCGCCGGGAAGAACGCCGTCAGCAGCGCGGCGGCCATCCAGTGGGTGAAGCTGCCCAGCGACTGGCCTGCGGCCCGATGCCGGCTCGGGAAGATCTCCGAGATGAACACCCAGATCAGCCATCGCGGGCTCTCCGGAAGAGTGACGCACAGCAGCGTGTAGGCCAGGGCGGGGATGGCCTCGACGCCGAGCATCCAGCGCCAGTCGTTCGGTCCCGTGCCACCGATCAGGGCATTGGACACGAACGCCACCAGGATGCCGAGGACGATGTTGAACTGGAACAGTCCCGCCAGGCGGCCCCGGTAGAGGGGCGGAGCAATTTCGGAGATGGACAGCGGCGACGCGACGGTGGCGATGCCGACGCCCACGCCCCCGATCAAGCGCGCGATCGTGAGCGACAGCGCCCCCGCGGCGAGGCCCGACCAGAGGGCGGATACGAAATAGAGCACGCCAATCCAGATCAGGGTCTGCTTCCGGCCGAATCGATCCATGGGCCAGCTGCCCGCGAGCGCAGCCCCCACAGCGCCTGGATGGTCTTCTCGGCGCCGGAGATGACCACGGTGTCGAAGCCGAAGAGGAACCCGGCAAGCGCCGAGGTGAGGGACCAGAGCGCGAGGCGGGCGTTCATGAAACCGGGCCGGCGCTCACCGCGGACGCGGCCGGCCCGGGATGACGATCGGCGTGGCCTTCTGCACCTCCGCCCACACGCGCTTCCCCACCTTGTCGGCCTCGGCGATGATGGCCGCTTCGTCCACGGTGAGGATCTTGCGGCCCCGCATCACGAACCGGCCGTCGATCATCACCGACTCGATGTCGGACGGTTGGCCGTTGTGAATCCACGCGGAGAGGATGCGCACCGCCGGGACGAGATGGATCTTCTGCGTGTCGAGGACGAGGATGTCCGCCTTCTTCCCGACCGCGAGCGTCCCCAGCGTTCGCGTCTGCCGCACCGCCTTGGCGCTTCCGACCGTGGCGTCCTCGAAGACGTCCTCAGGCTGGGGATTCATGCCCGGAATCTCGTCGTCGCCGCGGAGCACGCGCTCCATCAGCAGGGCCGCGCGCAACACCAGGAACATGTCAGTGGTGTTGTTGTCGGTGCCCATCGCGATGGGCACGCTGGCGGCGCGCAGCGCGGGGATGGGCGGCGCCACGCCGCGGTTGCCGGCCATGCCCGCCTGGTGCGTGACGATGGTGCCCGACTTCGCGAGGAGCGCGATGTCGGCATCGTCCACGTAGCGGCAGTGCGCCGCGAAGAGGCGCGGGCCCAGGAAGCCGTGCTTCGCGAGGAACGCGACCGGACTCATCCCGTGATGGCGCTGCATGTAGGCCACCTCGGCGCGGCTCTGCGAGAGATGAATGGTGTAGCCGAGGTCGTGCCTCTCGGCGAAGTCGTGCACCGCGCGCAGCAGCTCCGGCGACGAGTTCTCCGCGAGCCCGGCGGCCGGGAACACGGTGATGCGCCCCTGCTCCTTGCCGTGCCACGCGCTGTGAAGGTCGTTGATGCGCTTCAGGCCGTCCTCGCGCATCTTCTGCGAGAACTGCGGCGCCTCGCCCTTCGCGAGAATCCCCGGCGACATCGGCGACCCGCCCACGCGGTCCGTGGCCGACTCCGCGAACACCCAGCGCAGGCCGGTCCGCGCCAGTTCGGCGGCGGTGTTGGCGGTCCCCGCGACGTTCTCGACGACGGTGGTGCTGCCGGTGCGGATGGCCTCCAGCGCACCGACCACGGCCATCAGCGTGGCCTCCTCACGCGAGATGAGGCTGTTGGGTGAGACGGCCAGGCGATAGCTGTTGGGGAACCCGAAGTCCTCGTTGAACCCGCGCGCGAGCGTGGCCGCAAGGTGCGCGTGGCAGTTGATGAGGCCGGGAAGGAGCGCCTTGCCCCGTCCGTCGTACACCTCGGCCTGGGGATACTTCGCGAGAATCTGGTCGGTGGGCCCGATCGCTGCAATCGTGTCGCCCTGCACCGCCAGCGCGACGCCGTGCTGCACGATGTCGGCGGTGGAGAGGACCGTGGTGTTCGCGAAGATCACGGCGCGTCCCGCGGCCGGCTGCGCGTGGCTGCCGCGCGGGTCGAGCAGGAGGGCCGCGGCGCCCGCGCCCGCGCCGGCGAGCAGTTCGCGACGGGTGATCGCCGTGGCGCCGGGCGAAGACGGTGAAGCGGAGCGGGAGCGATCCGGGGTCGGGGCTGGCATGGCGCAAGGTAGCGCCACCCGTGCCGCCCGTCAAGGAATCGCGCTCCCCTGTCCGCTCCCGATCGCGGAATGCCGTTTGCTTCACTCTATGGTGAATGCCGGCGACCTGAAGAATCGGAGGTCGTTATGTCACCGCTCCTGCGGCTGGCAGGGTTCGCCCTGTCAAGTTGCTTTGTACTCGGGGTCCTGCCGGGCGTCGCCGTGGCCGCGGCCGACGAGCCCGGTTCCGGAAACCCGGCGGTCGAGACCCAGAAACCCGGCGGGCGTCCTGGGGGCGCCCCTCCGCGAGCGGGTTCCCCTGAACCGCCTCATCCCGCGCACCGGCCGCCGACCAGGATTGTGCGCGGGCGCGTCTTCATCGGCGGCTACTTCTACGATCCCATCTTCGGCCCCTACCCCTGGTGGCGGTGGCCGGATTACCCCTACTGGTATTACCCCGTCTACGACGACCGGGCGCAACTGCACATCAAGGTGACGCCGAATGCCGCGAAGATCGCGGCGGTGTTCGTTGACGGTTTCTACGCCGGCATCGTGGACGACTTCGACGGCGTGTTCCAGGATCTGCCCGTGCCACCTGGAGGACACAGCATCGTCCTCTATCTCGAGGGCTACCAGACCGTTCGCAGGAACCTGTATCTCCCGCCACGGTCGAGCTACACGCTGCGCGAGGCGATGCTGCAGTTGCCCCCGGGTGAGCGGAGCGTGCCGCCGGATCTCGCGCCGGCGCTCCCGTCCCCGCCGGCCGGGAGCTACCGCGTGCCGGGCACGCCGCCGGCGCTCCCGGCGCCACCGACTCCAGCGGCCACGACCGCACAGGCGCCCGGCTACGGCACACTGGACCTCTTCGTCCAGCCCGCTGGCGCGGAGGTGACCATCGATGGCCAGCGGTGGGTCAGCTCAGCCGGCGGTCACTTCGTGGTGCAACTGTCCGTCGGCACGCACCGCCTCGAGGCGAGCCGACCAGGATATCGCGCCTACGGGGGTGACTTGGTGATTCGTGACGGCGAGCAGACGACGCTCAACGTGAGCCTGGCGGCGACGCCCTGAGCCATCGGAGCCGTCCGCCAGTCACTTCGCGCGGCAATCGGGGCTGGCCCCGCCGTTCTTCCGCAGGAAGTCCACGTAATAAGTGGCGAAGTCCGTCGCCTGGCGGCGATCCCCGTCGCTGCCGAGCAGCGGGCCCACGTCACGCGTCCAGGCGGCGGCGCAGGCGGCGGCCGCGCTGTCGCTCCCAGTACACGCGCGGAACGCGCCAAAGGCGCGGCGATAGGTGTCGAACTCGGTCCGGGTCATCGGGGCACCGTGCCCGGGCACGGCCACGCGGAACGGCGTGGCCCACACTTCGTCCAGCGCGGCCTGCCATCGGGCAGGGCAGGCGGTCTCGAAGAACGGGGCAGGGAGCGTCACCAAGTCGCCGATCACCGCCACTCCGCTTGCCTCGTCGTACAGCCAGAGATCGGCGTCGGTCACCGCATCCACGGCCACGCGTGCGGTGAGAGGGCGTTCCGCGAGCATGAGCGTGCCCGACTCGTCCACGGCCACGTCTGGCCGCAGGCCATCGTGCGCCTGCATGGTGGCAATGAACAAGTCCGTCTCTTCCCGCCTGGCGGCGGACTTCTCCGGCGGCCGCTCACGCGCGGCGGCAAGGTTGCGGACGAGGAACCCGCCGGGCGCCAGCGCGCGGTCGACGGCGCGGGTCGTGTACACCTTCGCCGCAGGGTGGGCCGCCTTCACGCGTCGGTTGCCGCTCGAGTGGTCCAGGTGCCAATGGGTGTTGACGATGGCCGCCACCGGGAGGCGGCGGCTGCGCGCGAAGTCGAGGATGCCGTCGCTGTGCCACGGGTGCCGCCCCGTGTCGATGACGATCAATCCCGCGGGTGCGACGACGATCACCGTATTCCCGTCGGGCCCGCGGTCGGGCAGCATCGCGCCCGGTACCAGGTAGGTGTCCGGCGCAATCTCGCGCGCGGTCGGCGGAGCCGGTTGGCTCGGCGCCGCTTGTGCCAGCGCCAGGATCAGCAGCAGGGGCGCGGTGCTCATGACCGCGTCAGCGTAGCAGCGCGCGCTCCCCGGAGCCACGGGGCCCGGCGCTTCAGCGGGGACCAGTGGTGGTACAGCGGGATGCGCATCTGAGCGACACCTCACGCCGCTCAGATTTCGATCAGATCCCTGCCGAGGATCACGTGCCGCGGCTGTCCATGTTCAGGTTGAGCTTGCCTTATCGCCCGTCCGTTTCAGCTTGACTCGCGGGAGAGCTGTGTGTGGTATGGCGGCAGCGCAGGGTCCCCGGCCTTGCTTCCGACCACGGGAGGGTGCATGCGACGCGTCTTTCTTCAGCGACTCGCCCTGACGACCACGACGGCGATGTGCCTCTCTTCGGCAGGCACCGCGCGCCAGGCCACCCCGACGTTCTCGATCGAGGGCGTCACGGTCGCCGAGGGCGATGGCGTCACGGTCGCCACCTTGCGCGTCGTTCTGCGCCACCCGAACCTCGTCGAGTCGCGCATCCACTACCTCACCGCCGACGCGTCGGCCACTGCCGCTGCCTTCACGCAGTCCTCCGGTCCGCTGTCGATTCCGGCGTCCGGCCCTGCGGCGCCGTACCCGGCGACGATCAACGTGTCAGGTCTCACGGGCACGGTTCAGCACGTAGCCGTGCGTCTCGATCAGCTGACGCACACCTTTCCGGCCGACATGGACGTGCTGCTCGTGGGCCCGGGTGGTCAGGCGGCGATGGTGATGTCGGACATCGGCGTCGGCAACGACGTGACCAACGTCACGCTGATGTTTCAAGACGGGGCGCCCACACCACCTGCACAACTGGTGTCCGGAACGTTCGCCCCGGCGGACAACGCGCCTGCCGAGGCCACGATGCCGGCACCAGCGCCCGCGGGGCCCTATGGCTCCGCACTGTCGGTGTTCAACGGCACGGATCCCAATGGCAGCTGGCAGCTGTTCGTCACCGACGACAGCATCAACCCCGATGGGGGGTCGCTCGGCGGGTTCTCGATCATCATCACGACGACGACGAACGGTGGTGACTACATTCCCGCCGCGGGGCTGCTCACCTTCCCGCCGGGCGTTCCGGCGCGCACGCTGCAGGTGGCCATCAAGGGCGACAGCGTGATGGAGGCCGATGAGGCGTTCGCCGTCAATCTCCTGGGGCCGTTCAATGCGGTCATCGCCGACGGCCAGGGTACGGGCACGATCCTGAACGACGACGGGGTGACGACGTCGCAGGCGCCCACCGGCCTCTCCGTCTCGTCGATCGCGGGCAACGTGGCGACCTTCAGGTGGAACGCGCCGCTCGTCGGCCCCGAGCCAACGGGGTATGTTCTCGCCGGGGGCGCCACACCGGGTGGCGTGCTGGCCACGATCCCCACCGGCAGCACGGCGCCTCAGTTCTCGATCGCCGTGCCAACCGGGTCGTTCTACGCCCGCGTGCACACGATGTCGAGCGCCGGTCTGAGCGAGCCCTCGAATGAAGTGCTGTTCCACGTGGGCGTGCCGGTGGCGCCGTCAACGCCTGCGGATCTCGTGGGGGTGGTCGCCACCTCGCGCGTGGCGCTGGCCTGGCGGAACACGTTCACCGGCGGCGCGCCATCGGCGCTGGTGCTGGACGTGAGCGGCGCGATGAACGCGTCGATTCCGCTCGGCGTCACCGACGCGTTCTCCTTCAGCGGGGTACCGGCGGGCACGTACACGCTGGCGGTCCGGGCGGTGAACGCCGCCGGCAGCAGCGGATCGTCCAACTCGGTGACGCTCACGTTCCCGGGCGCCTGCCTCGGAGAGTTGCAGCCCCCGTCGAACTTCGTGGCTTATCGCGTGGGCAACCTCGTCGCGGCGCGGTGGGATGCGCCGGACCTTGGCCCGGCGCCCACAGGCTACGCGCTGAACGTCGCCGGCGCGTTCAACGGCACGCTGATCCTGCCTGGCAGGTCCATCAGCGGCGTCGTCGGTCCGGGCACGTACCTGCTCAGTGTGCAGGCCACGAACTATTGCGGAGCCGGTCTCTCCACCGAGACGCGGGCGGTGACCGTGCCGTAGCACGGCTGATGATCGGTGAGGATGGCGCCTCACACCGGGGAGGCGAGCAACTGCTGAGCGATGACGAGGTGCTGAATCTCGCTGGTGCCCTCGTAGATGCGCATCGCGCGAATCTCGCGGTACAAGCGCTCCACCTCCACGCCCTTCAACACCCCGATCCCGCCGTGGATCTGCACCGCGGCGTCGATCACGCGCTGGGCGGCCTCCGTGGCAAACAGCTTGGCCTGGGCGCTCTCGAGCGTGACCCGCGGCCGGGTGCCACGATCGCGCGTGAGCGCGGCGCGGTACACCAACAGGCGCGCCGCCTGGAGGTCGGTCGCCATCGCGGCGAGCTTCATCTGCACGGCCTGGAACCCGGCGATGGATCGCCCGAACGCCCGACGCTGCTGCGCGTGGCGCAGCGCTTCATCCAGGGCGCGCTGTGCCAGTCCCACCGCGCCGGCGCCGACGGTCGTACGGAAGAAGTCCAGGGTGCCCATTGCGATCCGGAACCCGGCGTTCTCGTCCCCGACGCGGTTGACGGCCGGCACCCGGCAGTTCGTGAACACGGGGGCCCCAATGGGATGCGCCGCCATCACCGCCAGGCGCTCGCCGGGGTCGAAGCCCGGCATGCCCTTCTCCACGATGAAGCAGGAGATGCCTTCGCGGCCCGCCGAGGGCGCCGTCTTCGCGAACACCGTGTAGAGATCCGCATCCGGCGCCATGCTGATGAACGTCTTGCGGCCATTCAGGATGTACGAGTCTCCGTCGCGTTCAGCCGTCATGCCCAGGCCCGCGACGTCCGAACCGGCGTCGGGCTCGGTGAGGGCAAAGGCCGCGATCCGCGTGCCGCTGGCCACGGCGGGCAGATAGCGGCGCCGCTGGTCCTCCGTGCCGAAGAACGAGATGGGCCCGGAGCCGAGGCCCTGCATCGTGAACACGAGCTCGGCATGCGGACAGAACCGGGCCAGCGTTTCGCGAACCAGGCAGAACGACGTGAGCGACATCGCGTCCGGTGCGCGAAGCGCGTGCCTGCCGGTGCCGTACGAGCCCGGCAGCGCCCAGTCCAGGAGCCCGGCCTCGCTCAGGCTCGCCACGATCGTGCGATCGACGACATCGGTCTCGCCGGCCTGGCGCTCCAGTGCCCCGAGCGGGCCACGGCACAACCGCTCCACGGCCGACTGCAACTCGCGTTGCTCGTCGGAGACGAGCGAGAGCGCAAACTCCATGGCGGGATAGTCGCAGACCGGTGGTGCGTACGCAAGCCGCGCCGCACTGGCGCGACGCCGGGTTCAAGACCGCGTTGGCGCTTCGGTGACGGGCGCTACGTCCCTCTCGAGCCCAGGCAGGTGCGTCTGCCACCACAGCGCGGCCTGCGCGTTCGACCACTCCCGCGCGCCGTCGCATTCCGCCAGGCGCTGCGACACCGCCAGGGCGTCGGGCGGCCGGCGCTCCGGGTCCTTCTCGAGGCACGCGAGCACCAGCGCGTCGACGGAACGGGGAATGGGCGTCGACGATCGCGCCGACGGTGGCTTCGGCGCGGTGCTGACATGGTCGATCAGCGTCTGCAGCTGGGTGCCGCCCTGGAACACCTGCTGCCCGGTGAGGAGGAAGTAGGCGACGCACCCCAGGGCATAGATGTCGGCGCGGTGGTCCACCTTCCTGTGGCCCGTGATGCCCTCGGGAGCCATGAACGCGGGCGTGCCGACCACACCGTCGAGCGCGGCGAGCGACTGCGTGAGATCCTGCGCCGGATTCGGTGGGCGTACCTGCACGAGGCCGAAGTCGAGCACCTTGACGAAGTCGTGCTCCAGCCCCATCCGGCAGACGAAGATGTTGGCAGGCTTGACATCACGGTGCACCATCCCGCGACTGTGTGCCTCGGCCAGGGAATGACAGACCTGCCGAAGCAGGAAGATCACGCGTGACGGCGGCAGCGGCCCGAACTCGGCGACCAGTGACGCCATGTCGCGGCCGGTCAGCAGCTCCATCACGTAGTAGAAGCTGCCTTCGTCGGTGATGCCGAAGTCGAACAGCCGAATCGTGTGCGGCGAGGTGAGGGCCGCCGTGGCCTGCGCTTCGTCTTCGAAGCGGCGCAACGTGGCGCGGGCCTCGGCGTCGGTGCCGGCAGCCAGCATGGCCGGACGCACCAGCTTGATGGCGGCCGGCCGTGCCAGCAGCCGGTGCCGCGCGTGCCACACCTCGCCCATGCCGCCCTCGCCCAGTCGCTCCTCCAGCTCGTAGCTGCCCAGATCTCGCGCCTCTTTCAGGCGCTGTCCCATCTTCTGGAACATCCGCGACGGCACGACGGCCGCGACGGCGCACGAGTAGTTGGGCAGGTACATCACGAAGGTGTTCAGGATCGACGGGGTGTCGACGCCGCGCAGGTGCGCCAGCCACACGCCGAAGGGCCCCATCGATGCGGAGACCAGCGCCGCGGCCAGCATCTTCAGCGGTGTGCTCGGCACGATCATCGCGCACAGCAGGATCACGATGGACGTCCACGACAGGTGGCCCATCATCATCGTCGGATCGGTCACCCAGGTTTCGAGCAGGGCGACGCCTGCCGAGTTCAGCATCATCAGCCAGAGCCCGGCGTCCGACTTCGCAAGCAAGGATCCGGAGGGTCGCCGCAGCCAGAAGTAGACAGCCATCGAGACCAGGACCGCCGTGCTCTCGATGACCATGGCCGCCCTGAGCCGGCCGGCGCCGACGATCCACGGGAAGACCACCCCCTCCATCAGCAGGCCCATGCCCCACAATCCGGCGCCGATCAGGGCGAACACCTTCAGGCGCTGGAGCTGATCGTCGAGGAGGTCCGGCTGGAGCCGCGCGTCCGTGAGCGGTGGCCCGGGCGAGCCCGGCGTGGACATTCGTCGCGCGATGCGTTTCATAGGGGGCGCCAGGGAGTCATGCGATCGTCGTGACGAGCATCGTCGCCGCCACACGAGCATAGATCGCCGCGCAGTCGACGATCCGGTCGATGTCGGCGAACTCCCTGGGCCCGTGAGAAATCGACAGGAGGCCCGGGCCGTACGCGTAGGCGGGCGTGCCCTGCTCGGCGTAGAACCTGATCTCGAGGAGACCCGGACACATCTCGAACTTCGGTGCCTTCCCCGTCACGGCGCGAACCTGGCTGCTGAGTGCCCGGCCGAGTGCCGCCGCCTCCGGCGTCCCGGACGGACGTCCCTCCTGGAACACTTCCACATCCAGCGTGATACCGTCCCGTCGCGCCTCGTCGAGGACCCCGAGGAGCGCCTGGCGCTCGGCCTCGTAGTCCTCCTCCGGGTTCATCCGCCGGTCGACGGTGAACACGCATCGGCCCGGCACGAC